>MDTE01144020.1_pt1 | contig 53954 bp, 36 predicted proteins | sample 811231 | NCBI WGS metagenome assembly MDTE01 (sample SAMN05326651, study PRJNA326480) | marine metagenome | isolation source: seawater | place: Indian Ocean: Red Sea | collected 2010 | reverse complement strand
CCTCTTCGCCCCCGATCGCCTCTTCGAGACGCTCGACGAGTTGATTCTTCAACCCGCTCGTGTCCAATCCGCGCTTCTCGAGCTCGTCGCGGAGTTCCTACGTCGAAAACGTCGCGCGTCCTCCTCCTCGTCAGTCCACGCATCGCGACGACCCGACGCGTTCGATCACACGCGCACCGACGTCATCGCGCGCTCGCGCGACCCCACGAGCGCTCACACGACGGCGCCCATCGTCGAAAATTCATGCGTGCAATCATTCATTCATTCATTCGATCCTCATCCCGTCTCGTCCTCGCGCGCGCTCGAGAGCGAGAGACAAAGGCGCGCACCTGCACTTTCATCTTCTTCACGTCCATGGCGCTCGATGCTCCGCGCGTCGTCGTCGTCGTCGCGTCGTCGTCTCGCGTCGACGACGCGCGCGCATCTTCATTTCGAATCGCGCGCCTCTCGGAGTCCCCCATTCGACCGATCACGACCCGAAAACCGGCGACCGACCGGACCCGCATCCGCCGCGCACGATGGCGCCCCCCCCTCCCGCGATCGACGCGCGATCGACACACGCGCGCGCGCGGTCGCCCCTCGCGCGCGCGGTCGACGCACGCGCGCGTGGGAACGTCTCCTCGACCGCACTCGACGGCGCTCGCGCGATGATGACCACCGCACCGACGCGCGCGAACGCGTCCCGCACCGCGCGTGGGACGCGACACTCCGCCTCGTCGGCGTCGCGTCGGTCTCCGCGCGCGCGCGAGGGGAGACGCGCGAGATCTCGTCGATCGATCGAAGCGAGAGGACTCGCGGTGGAAGAGGACGCCGCGCTCGTGGACTTTTACGAACTCCTCGGCGTCTCGGACGACGCGGACGTGAAGACCATCAAAAAGGCGTATTACGGCTTCGCCAAGGAGTGTCACCCGGACGTGTCGGAGGACGAGGACGAGGGGCACGAGATGTGCGTGCTGTTGAACGAGGCGTACGAGATATTGAGTGATCCGACGACTCGCGCGCTGTACGATTCGGAGTTGGAACAGCAGCGACGGGATGAAGAGGACGCGTTCACGGGGACGGCGTACAGTAAGTGGACGACGAGACACGCGGATCCGGGGGAGACGAGGGCGGTGTTCGTGGATGAGTTTACGTGCATCGGGTGTAAACAGTGCGTGTGGGCGGCGCCGGCGACGTTTAGGATGAACGATGATTACGGTCGGAGTCGAGTGTTCGCGCAGTGGTTGAATAAAGAGGAGGATTTAAACGTCGCCATCGAGTCGTGTCCGGTGGATTGCATTCACTGGGTGGAGCGAGACGATTTACCGTATTTAGAGCACGTGACGGTGAATTACGAAAAGGTGAGCGTTGGGATCATGCAGAGTCAGACGAGTTCCAGCGTCAACGCGTTCGAGGCGGCGGAGTCGTTTCAAAAGGCTCGACAGAGACGCATCGACCAACGCGCCGAGGAGCTCGCCGAGCAGCGCCGACGCATGTCCGAGGAGGAAAAGAAGATGAATACCTCCGAGTCACAGCGTCGCGCGTACCGCAAGAGCGCCGACGCCATTCGCGCGAGATGGACCGCCGCCACGGGTGTCGCCTTCGCGCGCGCGCGAAGACGTTACGACGCCAGCACGGGGTCCACCATTCCGCTCGAGCGATCCGTCGTCGTGTACGACTCTCCGGGATCGAGGGACGACGCGGGCGACGCGTGGGTCTCCTCCGACGAATCGGACGAACTTCCCGTCGCGCGCTAGCTTTATTACGCTATTCTGTACTTTTTTACCTACGACTACGACTACTTTTACCCCTTCGCGACGCGGCTCCTCGTCACCGCTCTCTCTCGCGCGCGTCCCGCGCCCCGCCCCCGCCCTCCCCCGGTCTCCACACCGGTCGCATCTCGTACGTCTCCACCGACTCCGTGTTCGATTCGATCAACCGTCTCTTCTCCGCCTCGACGTCAAACTTCGCCTTGGCGCGTCGTCGTCGCTGCGTCGTCGCCGGCGCGCGCGTGTCCTCCACCGCCGTCAACGCGTCTCGCACCTCCAACCGTCCCGCCACGAGTCGACCGAGCCCGACCGAACCGATCGCGACGAAGGCGACGAACGGGACGCCGAGCGCGATGAATCTCGCGCCGGCGTTTCCCGACATGAGACGACGACGGCCGCCGACCGTCGGCGTCGTCGGAAGCGTCGAGAGACGAATGAATGAATGAAAGAATGAATGAATGCGAATGGACACCCTTCGACGCCGATCGTCGCGCGCGAGAGACTCTCGACGTCCACCGTCCACCGTCGACCGTCGCTCGACCGTCGACGCGCGTCCTTCGGTCGCGTCGACGGTGGACGGAGAGGAAGCGCGCGTCGTCGTCTGACGCGCTCGAGCCTCAGACGAAGACGCGCACTTCTCGAGAGACGCACCATGTTCGCCGCATCCGCCGTGGTCGGACGTCAGGCTTCGCGCGTCGTCGCGCGACGCGGTATTCACGCGGGTCGACCCGCGCTCGGGGGCGCGGACGAACCGGTGCGCGCGAAAAACGCGAGAGAGAGACGGCGCGCGACGGGGGCTCTTAGGGTCGAACGACCGAACGATCGAACGAACGATGACGACGACCGCGCGCGAGGAGGCGCGCGATGATGGCGACGACTGACGATGGAAATTTCGCGCGCGTCGATTCGACGGACAGGCGTACATTCACGCCAAGCACATGTACGACGTGGGCGGGTTGAAGAACCGAAAGTTGATCTTCGGGCTCGCCACCGCCGCCTGCGTCTTGGTCGGCGGGTACATTCCAGTGTTTGCGATTCAGTTTCAGCAAAAGAAGACGCAAGGTTGACGATGTATGGGAACGGCATTCGACGCGGCGACGCGCTTTGTGTTTTAATATCGCCGAGAAAAGACGTGTACACTTATCTTTCCGCGCGTCTTCGAGAAACCGAACGCGCTCGAATTACAACTACGGCGCGGGTCTAATGCATCGCGAGGTGAGACGTGAGTCAGCACCGTTATCCTCTTATTTCCGTTTCGAACGTTTCGCTCCCGCCCCGTTCGCCTCCGTCTCCCCCGCGTCGCCGTCCGCCTCCTCCGCCGGCACGGCGCCGACGTAATACGCCGGTTTATGTAAATTCACGTTATAATCCTTCAACGCCGCCGCCAAATCCTCATTCTCCAGCACGATCCGCTTATCCCTCACATCATATCCCATCTCTCGCTTCTCCTTGATCTGCGCTTGGTTTCTCTGCACCGCGCACCGATACGCGTCGTCGGCGATCGAACGCACGAAGCGCTCCGTGGCGAGCGAAATCAGTCTCGTCACGCGCGCGTCCGGTTTATCCACCCCGGCGCGCTTGAGATACTCATTCGTCAATTCATCCGGAATCTACGCATTCGACACGTCCACGCGCCGTCAGTCCCCACCCTCCTCGCGCCTCGCGCGTCGCTCGCGCGCCGCGTCGCGCGCGCGCGCACCACGGGCTGATAATCGTCCAACGCCGATAAAAACGCGTCCACCTCCGCCTTGGTCGCCCCGGGCACGCCCGGGTACCCCTCGTCGTCTCCCTCCCCCGTCGCCGTCGTCCCCTCGCGCGCGCGCGCGGGTTCCTCGCGCGGCATTCGCGCGTCGCGTCGTCGAGTGCCGCGACGCGCGCGCGCGCGCGGGCCGAGGAGTCCCCAGTACCACGAGTCGTGACTCATTACATTTCCCTTGAGTCATGATCGGTGAACAGGGGGGTACACCCATGCCCGGTCCCACCGCCGTCGCGCGCGCGCGACGGGTCCGCACACGGCGCTCGCGGCGTCGAGCGTCCCTCGCGCGCGCGTCGACGGGCGACGCGATCGTCGACGCTCGCGTCTCGCGACTCGCGACTCGCGTCTCGCGCGTCGACGCGTTCTCGCGAGGGAGATGGCGACGCCGGTGGTGGCGGCGGCGGTGGGCGGCGCCCGCGCGCGCGCGACGAGTCTGCCGACGACGACGCGGGCGAGAGAGCGTCGACGTCCGAGCGGGAGATGCGGGAAGTGTGTCGTCGTCTCGCGCGCGATCGCGAGTTGGTCGGCGACGTCGACGCGCGACGACGGTGAGGAGAAGAGGGGGAATGGACGGAGGGTGGGAGACGCGAGGGAAACGCGCGCCGAGCGGGCGGGCGCCGACCGAGAAAAGAGACGTCGATCGAGGGAGATACAGGAGCTCATAGGGGAGTGTGAGGGAGCGTATGAGGTGTTAGCGATCGTGGGTGAGCGTGGGGAGTGGTTTAACGCGGTGAATAGCGTGACAGCCATGTATAAAATCTCGAGGTTGCTGACGTCGAGAGCGGGGCGGTTGAGACGGAGCGAGGCGAAGCAGGTGTGCGCGGATGGACGGTTCGCGACGCTGTTGGAGATGGTGGAGGGCGGGGTGCAGCAGTTGGATAAGGTTGGGTTGGAGCACAGGCGATGGGCGTATCACAAGCTCGCGCTGCCGAGCGAATATAGAATGAAGGCGGCGCTGAGCATTCGTTTGTTAGACCGAGCGAAGGATTTGCAAGGGGACCTCATGGACGCGAGCGACGTCGAGTTCATCTTGACCCTGGTCGAGGAACAGGAGGAGGTGTTCAACAAGGTGAACGCATCGACGGCGTTGCACCGGGTGGCACGTTTGGCGACGCAGAGAGTGCCGGGGCAAACGAAACCGAGCGTGGAGCGATCGACGCTCTTCGCCGACGCGAGGTTTCAGACGCTCATGAGCATGGTGGACCGCATGGCGGGCGAAATGTCCATGCAGGGAGTGTCGAACGCGCTCTGGGCGCTCGCGAGGTTGGATTATCCAGCGGATGAGACTCTGAGAGAGGCGTTGGCGAATCGAGCGGCGTCGCAGGCGGCGTTGGCCGAGTCTAAAAATTTGAGCACGACGCTCTGGGCGCTCGCCGCGCTCGGACACAAGCCTCGAAGCAAGCTTCTCAAGGCGATCGCGGATCGCGCGCTCATCGTCGCGGACGATTTCAGAGCCCCGGAAGTCATCAACATGCTCTGGGCGTACGCGCGATGGGCGCGGTACCTGCCGCCATCCGACAGGCCAATGCCAGTCGTGCAGGCGATGCTCGACCAAGCGGTGAACACGATGCAAAGCTACACGCCGTATCAGCTCGCCAACTTGTCCTGGTCGTTGGCCATGTTGGATTGTCCTCCGGCACCCAAGGTTTTGGAATACATCTTACAAACGGTGGCGTCCGATCCGAGCAAGCTCGACGGCACGGCGCTCACGCACGTGCTCTGGGCGTTCGGCGTCATGGGCACGCCGTACAATGGCGCGTCGAGCGATTTCAGCAAACTTCTTCGCGAATCCGGTCGACGCGCGGGCGCGGGTCAAGTCGGACGCACGGGCGCCGCTGGCGTGCTCTGGGCGTGCGGTCGACTCGGCGTCGAGCCGGACGCCAAAGACACGACGCGACTCGTAGATCGCATCTACATGCAAAAGGGTTCGAAGACTGTCGATCCGCAGGCGCTCGTGCACTCCGTGTGGGGGGTGTCAACCTTTGAGAATTATTCATTTAACGAGAAGACGAAGAAGGAGATTCTTCAAAATCTGAGCGCTCTCGTGGACGCCGGTTTAATCGGCGACGTTCACGCGAACGCCCTTCGAGATTCGGCGGAGGATGCGGGCATCTCCATCGGTTCGTTGGATAAAGTCTTGCCGGCGCGCTAAGCACATTTTAGCCGATTGCTTTTTTCGGTACTGTTACTTGTAAAACATATATCAGACTTTTACGCGAAACAATCAACGAATGCGTGAGTTGAAACGCCTAAGAATTAGCTATTACAAGAATTGCCGCCGGTGAGGGACGAACAATCCCTCGGATACGAACCTAAAACGCGAAGAAACGTCGCGGTCTCTTGAAGATGACGGATCGCGTTTTGCATGTTTTCGTCAGCCATGTTCGCCTCTAAATCAATGTAGAATAAATAGGTAAACTGCATGGACTGGTTCGCGCCCGCACTCGTCACCGGATTCGTGCGCAGAGGTCTCGATTCAATCTTCGTCATGTTGATGTTTCTGAGCGAAAAGCACGCCAACGCCTTGAACAACGCGCCCGGTTCCTCCTTGAGGGACACCGCGATGGACGTCTTGAACGGTTGCGTCGTCTCCGTCGGCGGAATCGGTTCTCTCGACAGCGCTAAAAAGCGCGTCACGTTGGATTTATCATCCTGAATGCCCGAATCGTACACTTCCAATCCGTACAACTCGGCTGCGCGCGCGCTCGCCACCGCCGCCACGCCCTTCGTCCCGTTCTCCGCGATCGCCTTCGCTGCCCCCGCGGTGTCATCCACCGCCTCGCGCACCATGTGTAAATTCGTCAGGTATCCCTCGCACTGCGCCAACGCCTGCGGATGCGATTGCGCGCGCTTTAAATCTTCAATCTTTTGTCCCGGAAGCGCGAGTAAACAGTGATTGACGCGATAATACACCTCGCCGACGACGTGCAATTTGTGCGACAAGATCAAATCATAATTCCTGTGAATCGATCCACCGAGAGAGTTCTCGAACGGTAACACCGCACGATCCACCTCCTTCGCCTCGGTCGCCGCGTAGACATCGTCGAATTGCGACTTGGGCACCGTCGTGCAATCCTCGTACGCGGCGAGCGCCGCGCCCTCCGAGTACGCTCCCGGCACGCCCTGATACGCCACGCGCACGTCTTTCCCGCTTCCAATCGTCGACACGAACACCGTCGGATCGACGCTCGCCGCCGGGGCGACGACCCGTCTCCTCAAGCGCGTCTCTCGCGCGTCATCATCGCGCGCCCGTTTCGGTCCCACGGCGCGTCCCGACCCCGCGCGTGCGCCCCGATCGTCGCGCGTCACCCGCGCGCGAGTCGTCGCGGCGACCGCGACGGACGACGTCGTCGTCATCGCGCGCGTCGCGTCCATCGTCCACGCTCGAGGTGGTCGACACCGGCGCGCGCGAACGAGTGACGCGACGAACGATGCCCTCGAGGTGGAAAACCTCGAAAATGTCCACCGTCACCGAGACGACACATCGACGCGCGTCAAGGCGCGAGGACGACGACGACGACCGCGAGAGAGGACGCGAGGACGACGAACGAAATCGTATCCATCGTTCGAGAGACGCGAGCGAGGACGAAAACGACGAGCGACGACGGTGTGACGTCGAATTTGACGCACATTTGGACTCTGGGACACATGGCCAAAGGAAAAGAGGCGCAGACGATGACGCCGACGACGCCGAGCGAGACGTCGGGCGAGGGCAAGGACGTCGTTCGGGACGCGATACGCGGGGTGGAGCACGCGACGGCGGAGGTGGGGGCGAAGATTCAACACGCGGGTGAAGATTTCGTGAAAATGGTGGACGACGCGGTGCATCGCGCGCGAGACGAGACGACAGAGGCGTTGGACGTCGACGGCGACGGGGACGTGGACTCGGCGGATGCGAAGGCTGCGGTCGAGAAGCGCGCGTCCAAGTGTTCGGTGATGTGATCGAGGATGTGCGGTCGCGCGCGTCGCGACGCCTCGAGGCGATGCGATGAAAATCAAGACTTTGAAGACGAACGGTGCGATTCGGCGCGAGTGCTCTTCTCGTGAATTCAACATTTTTTACTTTTACATCTTCTACTCAAAGTTTTTTCGGCGCGAGACGCAAACAAACGATCGAACGAACGCGCGTCGTCGTCGCGCGTTGCGACGCCCTCGATCGACTTTGATCCGACTCCTCTACGCGCTCGACGCGTCTACGCCTGTTTGCCCGTCGTCCCCGTCGCGTTCGTCTTATCGCTCCCCGTCGTGCCCGTAGACAAGCCCGCGCTCGCGGGCTGACTCGTCGTCACGCCCTGACTCGTCGTCGGCGCGACGCCCGCGTCGGAATCCCTCTTGCGTCGCTTTTCCTTCTTTTCCTTTTTCTCCTTGCGCTTTCTCTTCTCGCCCCGCTCGCCGCCGCCGGCGCCCTCCGCCTCCTTCGCCTGTTTCGCCTTCAACGCCTTCAACGCCGCGATCGCGGGCGCGACGGGTCCTTTATCGTCCTCTCCCAAAGCGTACGGCCCCGATTTCCCCAACCCGCCGAACGCGCGCGCGAGCGTCGCGCGATCCGGCCCGTCCAGACTCGGCTTGGTCAGCGGCAGCGCGCTCCTGAGCATGGGTTCGAGCTCGTTCGCCTGCCCGACGCGTAAATCGTACCCCGCGCTTATTCCCGGGACCTCGGTGTCGACGTCGATCCCCTCCGCGAGCGGCGGTTGCGTTCGAAAGTAGGCTCTAAACTTGGCCAATCCCAGAGGCGTCAGCGCGTCTCTCGCCCCGTGGTGCGCGTCCGGCTCGCGCGCGGTCGGCACCTCGCCGAGCACGGCGTTAATCTTCGACATCGCGCGCGAACGCGGTCGTCGTCGACGCGACGACGGACGCGCGCGGTCGCCTCTCCGCGCTCTCGCGCGACGCGCTCTGCGGTCAGTGCGCGACTCGCGTCTCCGAAACCCCGGCGCGCGCCATGAAGTGGTTCGGCGGCGACGAGGACGAGTTCGACGGGGACGAGTTCGAGGATTCCATGCCTCCGTTCTGGGAGACGGACGTCGTCACGCTCAGCGACGCCGATCGACGGGCGCCCAACTACTATGAAGGATTGGAACCGCTGTGGCCGAGGTTGGGGCAACTCATGGTGCGCGATGGCGACGACGACGACGACGCGCGAACGGACGATGAGACGTGTGCGTCCGTGTTCGCGCGGTGAAGACGACGAGACTGACCGAGAGGCGACGGTGACGTGACGATAGGTGATGGCGGGAACGGTGAGGGGGGTTGTCGAAGGTTTGGAGGCGTTCACGGGGAAGAAAATCTCGGGCACCTCGCAGCCGAACATCACGTTGGAAGATTTTAAGGACATTATCATGGACGCGATGGAGCTCGCGGACGTGCGGGCGCACGATATTAAGTTGCCGAGGACGGGCGATCCCTCGAAGACGGTGGAGCACCCGGGATACGTGCCCATCTGGCACTTGGCGGAGGACGAGACGCCGTTCGAAGTGGTGACCAAGGGCGTGGTGAACTTTGAAGTGGATGACGTGTTGGAGATTTTAAAGTTTCGGGCGCGCGTGCGGCTGAATTGCAAGAAGAGGGAGAAGGTGATCAAGTCTGTTATTTGGTGGCGCAACGGGAAACCGCCGCGAGTCGTGCGCGAAGAGTTGATGAAAGAGGAGGCTAGAAAAGTAGCAGAGGCGAAACGATTGAGTTTGCCGATTCCAAAGAGTGTGTTCGGCACCGATGATGAGATTGAAGCGCTGAAATCGATCGCGAACGATCCGCGTCAGGAGCAGAGTGTCACCTTGGAGGAGAACCCCTCCGGCGCCGTCAACTTGATGTGGCCGGAGGAGCACGAGACTTGGTATAACCAGATGCTCGATTACGAGCTGAGTCGCTTCGAGGTGGCGCTATTGCGCATGGAGTACGTGGTGACGATGGGACTGAAAGTCGGCAAGGATGGTAAGGTGGCCAGTCGCCGACGGGTTCGAGGCTGTTGCGCCGGCGGTTTGTGGCGATGACTCATCGCCGATGAGTGGCGAGTGTGTGTGTACAGTATGTAACAATTGTTTCAATCAATCTAATCGTAAATGTCTTCCTTTTCGATGAGCGAGTTTTGATTTTCATCTTTCGTGACTCTCCAGTAGTACTCGGTGAGCTCTCGCTGTCCGAGAACGTGTGCGAATTCCATATCGTGCGTAATCACGATCAACTGAAAGTTCTCCTGGTCGCGTCGACTCTTCATGATTTCGATCAACGATCTCGCGAGCGCGTCTGAATTGGGCGCATCGAGATTCGTCGTCGGTTCATCGAGCGCCAAAATGCCGCAATTCAAGCAAAACGTTTCAGCCAGCGCGAGTCGAATGATGAGACAGGCCAATACTTTTTGTCCTGCGCTACAGCGTCCACGCATCTCGAGTTCGGCGCCACCGCACAGCATCACGACGCGATAGTTGTATGAACTTTTACCGGTCGTGCCGTCTGAGTCGCTTCGAATCTGAATGCTGTCGATGTCTTGACCGCGGTACGTGCGTTGCCACAACTCACGAACCACCTTGTTAATCTCCTCCATCTTACTCGAGTGAAACGACATCAAGGCTTTGTCGAGAGCTTTATGATAACGATCTAAATCTTCGCTCACCATCTCCACGGTTTTCTTCTCAACGAGTTGTTTGGTGAGACGTTGTTCGATGTTGACGTACTCGGCACCTTTGAGTTGATCGTTCGCCGCTTTCATGGCTTCCTCGTGAGCCTTGACGCGTCCTTTTGCCTCGGCGGATTCAGCGCGCAGATCGTTCTTGCGATCCGTCACTTGTCGCAACTTGGACTCGATGTCTTTCACCTGGCCCATGTTGCCCATCTCGCTCGTGAGTTGTTCAATCTCTTTAAGGATGCTTTCCTCTTCTCGCTTTCCGCGCAAGAACGCAATGTTGTCTTCCAACTCGCGCTTGAGATCATTCTGGCGCGCAATCACTTCATCTTTCGCCGTCAGCTGCTTACTGCGGCTTTGCAATTTAGTTCCGAGGGTTTCGATTTTTGTGTTCGTTTCCTCGAGCGACTTGTTGTGCTCAGCCAAACGCTCGGACGTTCCCAGTGACTTTCCTTGTTCGATGGCGGCATTCATGCCAGTTATTTTGTCTACGACTCGCTGCAGTTCACGGATTTCAGCATCGAGGTCGTTTTGTTCCCGAGCGTGGGTGTTGCGTTGCGTTTCGCGCTCGCGAATGAGATTTTCCTTCTCCGCGAGACCGGGCGCACGCTCTTCCTCCATTCGCTTTTGCTCAGCAGCGCCGGAAGCCGACGCTTCCGTGATTTCAGCCAATTCAGCCTTCAATTGCGCTCGCTTATCTCCTCGTGATTTGACGACGATGAGTTCTTCTCGAAGGTCGCGCGCGGTGCGTTCGAGAGTCAGCAACTCGGTTTCGTGACGCTCTTTGCGCTTGACGAGGATCGACTTTTCTCGATCGGCTGCTTCGCGCTTGACATCGAGCATTTCAATATCGTTCGCGATATCGACCGCGGATCGGGTCGCGCCGTTCGAACCAAGACTCGTTGATTCGAGTTCGTTCACAGACGCCTGGAGCGCTTCGACTTCCTTGGCCATGCGTGAGATATTCCCTGCGTCTTCAACCAGCGCGGCGGTGGCAGAGCGCACGTCTTGCTTACTGGCCAGTTCCTTCTCGATCGACTCTTGCTTTTCGCGCAGCTCCTTGAGCTTTTGCTCCAGTTCTGAGACCGTGCGTTCGGTTTCAGGGACCTTTTCTGACAAGCTTTTGAATTGCGAGGCGACTTCTCCCAATTCTTGAAGGAGAACGCGACGCTCTCGTGTCTTCTCCACGCGTTGCTCGAGAGCCACGATCTGCGAAGGTGCGTTCGCCATGTTCGTTTTCATTTCTTGAATGAACGCGTCCGTAGCCTCGACTGATGCGAATCCACGCTTACAGAGCGAACACGACTGATTACGTTCAGCCTCTTCTAAAAATTTCGTAAACAGCGTTTGCAGAGACTTGAGTTGCGTCATGTTCGCTTCAACGTCGGCAACCTCTCGGTTCACGACCTCGAACGCTTCGTTGTAGCCTGCAAACCCGCCCGCTCCCAAAATGAATAAATTTTCTTCACTAGACTCTTTCGCTTTAATCGCGGCGAGTTCTTTTCTATCGTTCTCTAAAGTAGCCTTAGCGGCGGCGAGCTCGTGTTTGAGCACGGCGACGTTTGACGAGATGCTGTTGCGCTCGTCTTGCGCAGTCGTCGTAGCTTCCGACAATTCATCCAACTTCTCGACAATCGCATCTTTGAGTTCACTATTCATAGGCATCGCCGCCCCGAAAACACCGCGAAGCGCGTCGGAGCAATTCTCAAGGATGCTTTCCAGCGCATTCGTCTTCGAGAACAGTTCCTCCTTTTTCATTCGAATCTTCATCTCGCTTTCACCAGCCTGCGCAGCCGTCTCTTGCTCCACCCGCAGTTTTGTCATCTCTCGTTCAAGCTCTCGCAAGTTCACTTCGGCTCTCTCCATCTCCTCCTTGACTTGAGATGCAAAGTCAGATTGCTTCTTCGTCGCGTACGCCTCATTGGCGCGCTTGACTCTACCTTCGAGATCTTCCACTGCTGACTCGTTCACCGCGTTCTCTCCGAGCTCCTTATTAATGGCTTCCCGGCGGAGCTTGCGCGCGTCCTGTTGTTCACTGATGATACGAATGCGTTGCGTGTGCGAGCTGAGACGCTCGGTGATCTCGTCGATTTGCGCTCCGCACGTAGTGTCCAAATCGCGGTGCTTTGTGCGCATTTTATCGATGGCGTCCTGACGCATGCTCAAACGAGACGTGAGCGCTTCGGAAAACGCGTCCGTGTTGATGCTAGAGGTGCTCTCGACGCCGAGTTCCGGATGCTCCTTCGCCGTCGCTTGCGCGAAGATGAGACGTTCTTCGATTCGTTTCGTTTGCGCCTCCGCCTCCGCGCCGAGTCTTCCAGCCGTCTTGATCATCCTCTCGCGATGATCTTTCAGCGCCTCCATCTCTAATCGAGCGTCGTTCACCTTGCGATCGAGCACGTCCCGCTCTTGTTTCAGTGACGCAAACTTTTGATTGAACGTTTCACCCATTTTCTCGAGCTCTTCGAGCGTCTCTGTCAACTCGGTGTTCATGCTCGCGAGCTTGCGCGCATTTTCAGACGTCACCGCCTCTCGACGAGCGATCAAAGCGTTTCGTTTCTCATAAATTTGTCGAACCGTGGAGAACACCGCCTCTATCTGCGCGATCTCTTCCTGCGCGATCTGAATCTTCGCTTCGAGCGAGGCGACGTGTTCCGTCAAATCGGACGCCTTGTCGCGAGCCGTCTCGAAATTTTCCCGAAGTTTTGTCGCGTGATCCTTTTGAATCGTCAACGACTCCACCTTGCCCTTGTAATCTCGAATCAACTGCGTCTGTTCCGTCTTCAATTTTCGAATGTGTTCCAACGCCTTGGTGTACTTTGTCGCGCTAAAAATCTCATCAAACTTCTTCTTCAATCCCGCGCTGTCGCCCAGCGGCCAATTCGATTCCTCCTGGTGCACGAAGACGACGTTCTCCAATATCGCCTTGGACACCCCCATCAACGACGGTACCTCCGCGTTAATGTCCACGCACTTTTTCGAGACACTCACCGTCTCCCCTTTATCGTTCGTGCTCTGAATTACGCTGTCTAAATCCTTCTTCTCCAGCTTGCCTCTCGCCTTTTGCGTCAGCTGAAACGATCGAATCACCACGAACGGTTTCCCCGTGACGTTCCTAAATCGCAGTTTAATCTGCGCCTTGACCTCGGTCGCGTCCGCAACTTTTGGATCGTGTATGAACGCTTGTCCAGACCTCGCCGACGGCGGAAGCTCACCCGTGGATCCCATCTTTAAACATTCGATGATGGTCGTCTTCCCCGCGCCGTTTCTCCCGACGATGAGCGTCAACGGTTTAGGAAACTGGATGATGTTCGTGTTCTCGGGCGAAAACGACCGTATGCCCTTGATGAGAAGCTTCGCGTTCGTCCATCGCGCGTCCAAATCCCCGTCAGTCTTCCTCCCACCGTCGCGCGGTTCGTATTTTCAAACGCGGCGGTTTGAGATTTCGAGACGCGATGGCGTCGCGATCCCCCTCCCTCCGTCCTCCTCGCGTCGCCATCGCGCCGTCGCTCGCGACGCACCTTATCCACCGTACACATCGCGCTCGTCCGTCGCCTCTCGCGCGTCTCGCGAGACGACTCTCCGGACGACGCGCCGTCGAGTGTCGATCGATCGGGTGCTCAGTTTCCGACGCGAATCTCTCTCGTCGATGCGCCTCCTCGCCCCGGCGTCGCGCGTCGTCGCGTCGCCGCGTCACCGCGTCGTCGCGCGCGGGAACGCGTCGGGGTCGGCGCAGGGCGGGTTGACGAAGAAACCGTGCGACGTGTGCGCGGGAACGGGCGTGACGCTGTGTCCGGGATGTAACGCGCTCTCGAACGTCGGGTGGACGATCGACGAGAACGTGCAGCAGTGCGATCGACGAGGGTACCGAGCGGTGATGGAGGGTGGGTTCTTCGGGTTCGGGGCGAAGAAGACGGGCGAGGCGCCGTGTGAGCGGTGTAACGGGGCGACCGTGAAGAGGAAGACGCCGGGGAGGATCGCGTGCGCGCGGTGCGGCGGAAACAAGTATTTGTATTTTAGAAGCGCGGATTGGCGGTGAACGGCGAGCGGCGGTGGAGAGGGGTGCGATGGCGGTGCGTGTGTTGTTATTTAAATAATGAATGGCTGAGTCGTGATGTGTGCTAATGATTTACGCGTGAAATGCGAATATTTCTTTCATCCGCGGAGAACGCGAACGCTCCGTCATAGAATCGGAACGTCTATGTCTGGTAGATAGTACTGGCGAATTCGGCAGTATACGGTGAGGAAAATACTGATCGCCGGACCCCAGTAGAGAACGCGTTCCTTGGCGCCGACGAAGAAACCCGGAACGCCGGAGTCGGCGTACACGGCGCGCGCCGTGTCGATGGGAGAGGTGTCGACGGCGTCTTCGCTCAAGCCCGCGGCGATGTTCAATCGGCGTTCGTTGAACATGCGCGTGATGACGACATCGACGGGAGTCGTGCAGAACGCTCCCACGATGCCACCGACGGCGCCGAAGAGGGCCTCGGTGATCGGCGCGTCCGGGTCAAGGGCTTGGATGCCGGCGACGACGAGCAAGAGCTTCAAGTATTCGAACACGGCGAGCTGAATGCCACCGAATGGAATGTCTCTGAACAGACACGTCTTCCAACACTTGAAAATGTTCGCGCGGCCCGATGGCGAAAGCACGCTGCTCTCGAGCGCTTCGGGGACGGACATGCCCACCTGCGTCCCATTTTTCACCGCCTCTGCGGGGATGCGCAAAATGGACCCGAAGAATTCCCCAAAGCCGCCGGCGATGAGATAAACCAGGATAGGATGCGGTTTCATGACGTCCACTTGCAGCAACACATCCTTCGCGTTCTCGTATAATCCTAAATACAGCGCCAGGGGCACGCCCTCTCTGCATAAATTCCAAAATAATCCTTGATACAGACCCGCGAAGCCGTCCTCGCCGACGATTTCGTCCCACGTCGGCTCGTACTCGCGAACCTCATCCGCACTCTCGTCCACGCTCAGATCCATGCTCGCGCTCACCTCATTGGACTTTCTCTGTTTGAGCGAAATCTTACGAACCTTGATCGTGTCCAACGGGTGCATCGTGGTGTTCGATAACAGCGACGCGAAGAGCGCCGCTCCGTATGTGATGGCGGGTCCCTGCGCCGCTAATCGGCCAAACGTCACCTTTCGCTCCTTCAACCGTCGCTGCAACGACGCCTGGTCCGCTCTATTATTCAACAATCTCTTCTTCTGATCGCTCAATTTCTCGTACTCCTCAGATTCTGAAAATTCGCTCAACTGCCCCTCGACGTTTTTCGCCGCGAGCAGCGCCAACTCGGCGTCCACCTGCTCCAACGCCTCCTCGTCCACCTGCTCCAGCGCGTTCAGCTCCTGCAACAACACGTCGATGCTCCCTCTCGTGAGCACGGACGCCTTTCGATTTCTCGCCTTTTCATCCAACACGAGCAAATTCTCCAGCTCCACGTTTCGGCTCGGGTTGTACAGCACCCCGGACGCCGAGCTCCCGAAACCTTCCGCCCTCGCGCTCTCCGCGTGCATCGTCGACGCCCCCAACGCGAGAGAGACGACCAGCGCGGCGATGACACCGACCCCGCGTTCATCCTCATCGCTCGACGACGCCTCGCGCGCCATCTCGCGTCGACGAGACCGCGTCCCGCGCGCGACGACACCCTCGCGCGCGCGCGCCCGACTCGACGACGTTCGACGCGCGCACGCGTTCGCGCCCACCCCGACGCTCGCGCACGCTCGCGACGACATACCGGTCGTCGCGCACCTCTCTTCGCGACCCCTATCGCGTCCACGCTCGACGCGCGCGCGCGCGAACGCCCGTTCCGAACGCCCCGTCGACGTCTGACGTCGCGCGCGCCATCGCGAGACGAATGTAATGGACGATTCGTGCTCCTCCGCGCGATTCCCTCGTCGCGCGCGCGCGCGTTGGTCACGCGCGCGGGACCGACGCGCGCGTGAATTTTTTCTTCACCGATCCCCGTCGTTCGCTCGCGCGATGCGTCGTCGCGTCGTCGCGAGACTCGCGCGAATCGCGCGGTCGCGCCCCGGACCGTCGCCCGATTCGAGGGGCCCTCGCGCGCGCGCCCGCGCGCGTCGTCACCGCGCGACGCGCGACCGCGACCGCGAGCGTTCGAGGACGGTTCGCGCGCGATGACGATGACGATGACGCGCGCGGCGCGACCGCGCGGTGAGACCGCGTCGCGAGGCGCGGCGAAGGCGACGAACGCGGCGCGAGGGATGGGCGCGGTGGGGCGCCCCGGCGGCGCGCGAGGACGAGCTCGAAGCGGAATCGTCGCGCGCGCCGAGGTGGATCCGGAATCGTTGGCGATTTTACAGGAAAAGCTCGGGCAGCGGATCACGTTCGAGGGCTCGGGGGCGGAACAGTTGAACAAGGGCGTGTTGCTCGACGCCGGTGGACGAGCCATGGGGAAGGATAAGGGACTCGCGAAGTCGGAGGCGAACGAGCAGGCGTTGGAGATCTCGTACGATCCGGATGGGTTGTTCCCGGAAGTGGACGAGTCTTCGGCGAGCATGATGATCGATAGACGATTGGGCGTGCGTCAGGCGGAGAAGGAGGCGGAGATGGAGGAGGAGATGAAGAAGGAGCACGAGGAGGCGCGCGCCAAGTTGCAGGAGGAGCGAGACGCGCGCGTGCAGCCGGATCCGGAGGATCCGGAGGCGCTCGTCAAGTACTTTTTCGATACCGAGATCAACGAGATGGAGTACGAGATTGTGCGTTGTCGTCCGTTGTTGGTTGAATCTTTTTTCCAGCACTTGCAAAAGACGGTGGATGAGTCGGAGGGCTTGGAGAAGGAGAAGCGCGAGGCGTTGTACAAGGTGACGAGCGGTTTCGTCGGTTTCGTCGATCAAACCACTCGAGCGATGTTACAACCGCAAGAGCGCATGATTAAACTTCTCACCGCTAAGGATAAGAAGGCGATGATCCTCGAAATGGTGGAAACGGGCGAGTTGGACGTCAACTTGATGGCGTTGCTCAAGACGAATGAAAACACGGCGAGACAAGCCGGTCGCACGCAAGAGGCTGACTTTATGCAAAAGATTTACAACGCGTGCGCCAAGTTCGTATCGGTATAACACCACAATCTCGCCCGCTGTGTCATTCAATCAACCATTCATTCATTCACTCACGCTCATCGGTTTTAATAACAAAACGAAAAGAGGATTTTTTTTCATTACACTCGTCTCGTCTCCTCGCGCCGCGCCGTGCTACGTTCCCGCGCCGTCACGGGAACAATTTTTGCGAGAGTTCGCTCAGAACGCCGTTCACGCCCAACAACACGCTCGCGGAGCCGAAAATACCCGCCATGACCAACGCCGTCGTGCTCAGCGCGCCGCCCACGGTCGGCCACTCGATCAATCCCACCTCCTCCGCCGCGCCGGCGAAGACGTTCGCCCCCTCGTCCGCCTTGGCCTCCTTCGCCGCGCGAATCGCCGCGCCGATGTCCTCGGGCGACGAAGACGACGCCTCCCCATCGTTCGCGCTCGCGCTCGTCTCCTCCGCCGTCGCGCTCGTCTCCTCCGCGGACTCGGTCGCGGTGGAGGGCTCGTCCTCCTCTCCGCTCGCGCGCGCGACGACGACGACGGCGCGCGGGCGCGCGACGCGACGCGCGGACGACGCGTGCGGTCTCGTGCGTGTGATCGATGGCGCGGACGCGCGGGCGAGGACGCGCATGGTGGACGCGAGGGCGAGTGTGCGGTGGATCGTGGTGAGGTTTTCGGCGGTGAGGTACGACGCGAGGAAGTACTGGTACTATGATAGTACAAACTATCAGGGGGAGGCGAGGGCGGTGGCCACGTGGTCGTGGACGTGGGTGAAGGCGACGCGAAGGAAATCGCGCGCAGAGATGAGCGAACTCGGACTGGTGTCGCGCGTGTGAATGAAGATTTCGATGGCGACGGCGGCGCCGAAGCTCACGGCGGAGAGAAAGGCGAGGGAATAGAGACCGGCGTGCACGGCGGGAGTGATGCGCGCGCCGAAGACGGACGGCCAGGCGTCGATGTTTCGACGCGTGATGATTCGCTCGAGCTCTTTGAGACCCTCGATCGAGCGCTCGTTTTTGTTGAGGATGTTCGCTTTTTGCTTTTCCAATCCGGCGTCGAGAATGGTGGAGTTGTCGAGGAAGAGTTTCCATCGAGCCTCTTGGATTTGCGTGGCGTCCTCCTCTTGGATCTCGTATAGCTTTGAGGCGATGGCGCTGATGACGAGCACTGGAATCATGATGACGGTCGAGATCATCAGAGGATACACGGGCGCGACCGAGGAGCCGTCCACGATGGACGTGATGTCGTAGTAAATGTACATGCGCAAAACCTTCACCAGACAGACGCCGACGATGCCGACGACGAGCGTGATGAAGTGCAAGAGATAAATTTGAACCCAGTTCTGTTCGAGCTCCCTGTGATCTTCGACGACCATGCGAATGCGAATCCAAGGTAACCAGGATTGGCAGAGGTTGATGTACGGAACGTCGTACGCTCCGGCTAACGACGGATCCGTAGTCGCCCGGAAAAACAACCAGTGTAACATGTCGTGATACGCGCACGCGCAGAGCCATCTCGAGAGAGAGAAGAAGATGAACAAGGAGATCGTGTTCCAAACAAAGGAACACACGACACCGTAAAATTTGCCAGATCCGTCCATCGTGGACACCGACATGGGCGACGAGCCCACGAGGGCGGTGACGGTGGTCACGTGACCTCCCACCGGACACGCGGCCATGTCGAGATGCTCGGGTAAACCAGCACCGATGGAATTCGTGACGTTGTTCCGCATGCATAAATTCGAACGTTTCTCCATGCCGAAAGCTGAATCGCCGGTGAGACCGCGCATGAAGAAAGGGACTAGCGAAATCAGGAACGCAGCGATGAAAAAGATCGCCATGTGAGTCTTTCTCGCCCTCTTCGTCGAAAGCCAATACGAGCGCCAAGACTCTTCGTTCGTTCGCTGAATGAGCTGCGTCACAACGTCCTTTTCCGTGACGACTCGTAGCTGTAATAATTTGTTTGCACCGACAATATCTTCGATGCTGTCTTTGGCTTTGTTTTTTATTTTGCGCGCAGTCGGTTGATGCGAAGGCTGATTCATCGTCGCTCGCGCCGTTTTCACGACGGTATTACTCGCCACGTTGTCCGCGAAATCATCCATCTCAGACATCCAACGAGGGCGGTCGCGCGCTCTGCCGCTCCTACGCCTGCCGTGGTCCACCGCTCCGCTTCGTTCCGCGGAATCTTCCGCATCGTCTGATTCGGACGCGTCCACGTCCACTTTTTGCATCATGCCAATAGGTATCTCTCGCACGCGCAAGGTGTCCACTGTTGGATGCTCTTGAACTATTTTACTTTCACCGTCGGGTAACTCGCTCCTCCCGCCCGGGAAGAAGAGCGTCACCGCCGACATCTTGTCGAAACTCTTCACGTCGGCCAGCGCAAGCGCCATCGCGATGAACGATAACATGCTAAAAGCCAACGCCGCTGGAATGATCCCGTCTCCCGTGACCGCGTCCGAGTACGTGTTGGTGAAATACCACACGACGCTGACGATTCCCAACGCCCAGTACGGCGTGTAGTATATCGCCAACGCCACGAAACTCGATGACCCGCGTCGTCGCCGCCATGCGGACGACGTGAACAGAAACCGACTCATGTGTAACGTTCTCCGCACCGAGTGCACGAACGGCGCGAGGAAGATGGACAACACGGGAAGCGTCAAGAGCTGGAAAAGATGCCACAAGTACGAACTCGGCGCGCCGAGCAGCGTCGACGAGTCGGGTATCCCTTCAAACTCCTCAGTCCCCAGCGGATCGCTGTCCGCGATCGCATACAACGCGACCGACGTTCCAGAAACCCCACTCACCAACGCGCTCGTCGTCGCCGCTCTCTTATACTCTGACCAGTACCCGCCCCACGTGCCTCGTCGCACGAGACGCAAGAGGTGTTCCACCGGAATCAACCGCTCCATCTTCAAACTCTCGCTCTCGATGTCCTCCAGACATCTATCGAACAATTTCTTAAACTCGTGTCGATCCAGACCCTCGACGTCGACCCCACGATGAACGAATCGCGTCATGCTGTACTCGTCGATCAAACGCGTCGCGTCCCGAGGAATGGCTTCGATGCGTCTGCTATACTTTGTCTCCTTTCGACGTTTCCTCCGCGCCGCGATGGCGTCAATCTGTCGCACGATATCCGCCGCGCGCGCTCGCGCCTCATCTCCCGTCGCGATCTCGCGCGCGACCGATTCCACGCGATTCTCGTCGACGTTCGCCCCGCGGCCTCCCTCGACATCTTCCGCCCCCAGCGCGCGCTCCCTCGCCTTGGCGTGTCGCAGCGCCGCGACGCAGCGATCACGAATCCTCTTCAGTCGCGCGTCCGCGTACCCATCGAGCCTGGCGTCGACGACGCGCGGCACGGTGCGCTCGGCGCGAGCGCGGAACGAACGGTACGTTTCGAGCGCGCGCGAGAGCAATCGCGCGACGGCGGACGACGACGACGGGTCGTCGACCGGGGACGCGAGATCATCCCTCGGCGGTTCGTCCCCGTCGCGATCGACGCGGTCTTTCCACGAGATGGAGGCCATGGCGCGCGCGCGATGTGAGGCGGCTCGAGCGGGCGCAACCGTCACAAAGGTGAAGAATTGAAATGAAATGAAATGAAGAGCGCAGAGATGCGCGCGCGGGGGTCACAGTCCGCGCTCGATCTCGCGCGCGAGCCAACCTTTGATGAATTTCGCCAGCGACGTGGGAACGCCGTGAGAACCGTCGTGGAAAAAGAATTCGCGTCGAGTCGAGTCGAAACGCGCGGCGAGCTCGGACGCGCGCTCTCGCGTGATCAACGCGTCTTTATCGCCGTGCACGTGCAAAGAGGGCATCGAGAACGGACTCGTCGCGTTCATGTTCGCCACCATTCGCGCGTCTCGAGGTTCGAATCCCGCGACGAGGACGACGAATTTCACGGACGCGCGCAACTCGTCGTCGTCCGCGAGCGCGGCGGCCGCCGCCGTCGATCCCTGTGAAAATCCCAACACCCCGTCGAACGGCCCGTGTGATGCCTGAAAAGCTCGCAAGACGTCCAGTGACTCGTCCCATCCTATATATTCTCGACTCATCGCCGGTCTCGTCCATCCCTCGTCCGTCGACGCGTTCGCGTTCGCGCGCGCGTTTTCCGCCGACGTAAACCACGCGCGAGGACTCGCGTCGGACGCCCCCACGCCCCTCTCGAACGCGCCCGAGACGTCGTGCGGGGCGTCGACGAAATAAAACTCGCACGTTCCGCGCAATTGTTTCCGCACCGCCCCCGTCTTGGCGCGAAACGTCGCGGCGTCTTGCGCGAAACCGTGGAGACAGAGCACGCGAAACTTGGCGCGCGCCGTCGCCGACGCCGCCGTCTCACCGTCGTCTCGCGCGCCGGTCGACATGCGGCCCGCTCTCTCTCTCTCGCCTCCTCGCGACGGCGCTCGACGCTCGACGACGACGACGACCCGCGCGCGCGCTCGAACCGGCGCGCAACTGTCTGACGCGTCGCATCGCGTCGCCCATGGCGTCGGACGCGCGCGCGACCGCGTCCGCGGTGGCGTGCGGACGCGTCGGGTACGTCGCGTCGTTCGACGCGCGCTTGGACGCGCCGCGCGCGCTCGAACCGCGCGCGAGAGGGCTCGACGCGCCCGCGCCCGCGCGCCGCGCGCATTCGCCCACCGCGCGATGTCTGCGCGCGACGACGCGCGAGACGCTCGCGGCGCGCGACGAGGAGGACGAGAGCGATGGGTTCCCTCGCGGGAACGCGCTCGCGGTGCGCGAGGACGCGTCGACGCGAGACCGCGAGACGGGGACGCTCTGGGCGGCGCGCGCCGACGGCGACGGCGGCGAGAGACTCTGGGTGGCGCGCGCGAGACGAGAACGCGGCGTCGACGGCGGTGTGCGTCTCACCGCGGAGTCTCACGTGCGATTTGAGTCTCGCGTCGTCGAAGTGGACGTCGCGGACGGTGGGTATCGAGGACATCGCGCGATGGCGGGGGTGTGCGCGAGGACGCGTCGAGGCGCCGCCGCGCTGCTTCGCGCGCGAGAGACGACGGATGACGCCGGGGAACCGCGCGTGGAGGTGATGGAAGTGGCGAAAACGACGGGAGGAGATGGTATTCGTGATGGTGTGGTGTGTGTGCGCGCGCATCCGTCGTGGATGGACGAATGCGCGTACGCGCGCGCGAACGGGACGCTGGGGACGCTGGGCGTCGACGGCGAGAGAGACGCGCGCGAGAGAGACGATCGTCGCGGCGCGAGCGATTGGTACGGCGTCGCGTACGGCGCGCATCCGCGCACGCTTCTGTACGCCGATCGTTCGACGGTGGAGTTTGTGGATTTACGAACGAGACGAGGGGAATCGAGGGCGGCGCACGACGCGCGCGGGGACGAGGCGTTTCGCGCCGTGTCTCGCGCGCGCGAACACTATTACGCCCTCGCGAGCGCGACGACGACGACCGCGTCGTTGACGACGTCGTTCATCGAGATTCGCGACGCGCGACGCGCGAGAGATCCCGTCGTTCGGTGGGAACATCAGGGCTTTCGAACACCGACGACGCTGCGCGTCGTCGACACGACGGAGTGGCGCGAGAGAGACGTCGACGCCGGCGCCGGCGCGTTTACGATTTTCGCCTTCACGCCCGGAGACGCCGAGGTGTACCTGTACGATTGCGCGACGTACGCGAACGAACGTCGAGGTCACTCGGGGGAACAGATATGCGCGACATCGTACGGCTCGAGCGTGAGACTGCCGACGGCGTCGGGCGCGTACGGGTTCGACGCGTGTCGACTCGGCGAGACGCGCGGCGGTTTGTTTTGGCTCGACGACGACGGTGCGTGGGAACAGACGTACGTCATCGACGCCGCCGAGTCGTCGTCGACGACGACGATGACTTCGGGTGCGAGCGCGACGCGAGCGATGACCGCGCTTCGATTCGAGCATCCGCGCGCGCCGCCGAAGACGTCGAAGACGCGAGACGTCGTCGTCGCGCGCGCCGCACCCGCCGAAGACGATGAACCCGAGCGCGCGTTCGCCGACGTCCCTCATCTGTACGAATACGTCGTGCACGGAAACCTTCCCCGCGCGGACGTGCGAAACGACGCGCGCGAGGGCGACGGCGGCGACGAGGCGGCGACGTTACACGCGGCGTTTAGCGACGGATGGCGCATGAACGCGAGCGAATTGTTGGAGTGCGGCGAATATCTTCTTCGCGACGGCGCGTCGTCGGCGTCGCTCGCGATCGACGATTGGCGAAGATCGCGCTGGCAACCGGATTCGTCGAAGCCGTACAAGAGACCGACGACGCTCAGGGCGACGCGAGAGATTGAAAATCCGCTCGCGGCGACGCGCGAAGACGCCGACGCGCGAAGACGATGGAGAGACGCCGTCGTCGCCGAAGACGTGCTCCCGATCGTCGCCGACGCGCTCAAGGATTACGCGTCGAACGCAGAGACCGGGGAGACAAAGTTCACGCGTCGGTTAGTGCACGCGTCCAAGTGTTTGGAATTCGCGTCGGCGGAGGCGGCGGACGCCGTCGGTTCGCCGTGCGACGTCGACGGAGACGCGAGAGACGTCGACGCGTCGACGCAGTCGCTCCCACCGTACGATTCACTGTCGGAATCGTTCGCGATGTCGCAAGCGGTGTCACAGGACGTCGATCAGGACGCACCGTTCGCGGATCGATTGCTCGCGCGATGGGTTCCGGAGACGCGACGACGGCGCGAGTCGGATGATTTCGCCTCCATGCCGCCGCCGCGACCGCGGTTTCGATAGACGACGGATGGATGGATGCGAACGCAACATATTAGATGTAAACGCAATAGATTAGATGTAAAAACACAATAGGTACTAAAGTAAAAAATATGTACTCTACATGTCGACCGAACGACGCGTCGACGCCGACGCCTCCGTCTCAGTTGCGCATGACGGCGTTCGAGCTCCCCTTGATCCCGACGTGATCGCGCGTCTGATCGAGCGTCGGTCCGAACGTGACGGTGCTCGTCGTGCGTCCCGCGGCCCAACCATTGTTGCGAATGAAACCCGACTCTTTGTTTTGCGTCTTCTCCAAGGCTTTGCGTTCGCGTTGAAGCTTGTATTCCTCTCGAAGCCACCCCTCGACGACGCGGAGCAGCGAGCCGGGCTCGCGGTCCCGTAAACCTTCAATCTCTTCGAATTTCTTGCAAAACTTGAGCTCACCGTTGGCGACGAAGGCGACGTGGGACATGAAGGATTCCAATCCGTCGAAGATGTGCGTCGCGTAGACGATGGTGACTTGTCGCTCGCGGCACTCGCTCTGAAGGAAACGCATCAACTCGGCGCGACCGAGCACGTCCAAGTCGACGGTGATTTCATCCAACAGTAACACCTTGTACGGCAACATCAACCCCCACGCGAGCTGCACGCGACGACGTTGACCGTCGCTCACCTTGTGCATGCGCCAGTCGACGTCGACGTCCAAGACATCGATGATTCGTCGCTTGCGTTCCGGATCCACGCCCGGAATCGAATCCAACATGCGACTCGCCGGGAAATCACCCGCCAACGGAATGTTATACCCCGCGAACGCCACATCACGCTGCCAATTCCCACCGATGAAGCTCAAATCCCCGCTCGACGTCAATCCCGTGTCGTAAAACGCCTCCCTTCCGAGCACGAGCACCTTTTCCCGCGGCACCAAGTGCTTCCCGGCTAAAATTTTCAACAGCGTCGTCTTCCCCGCCCCGTTCGCCCCCAACAACAGCGTGCACGACCCGGGCGCGAGCGTCAACTCCATATTCTTAATCAACGGTTCCGTTCCCATCGCCGGCGTGCCGTCGATGCCCGGATAACTAAACGTCAATCCTCGCACCTCGACGCCCGCCTCCGCCCCGCCCGTCTCCGCCGCCTTCACCGGCGCTCTCCGCGCCGTCTCCACCGCGTCTCTTCCCGGTCGACGCAACCACGGTTTCGGGGCGTCCGGGTTCGTCTCGGCCTCGCGCTTCTTCGCCGCCATCGCCGCCCACCAATCCGTGGACGCCGGCGCGTCCGTCGACGCGACCGAGACCGCGGCATCCATCGGGTCGCGCGCGTACCCGGTCTCCGCGACGGGCACCGGCATGACGACGGCGCGGCGCGGCGCGTTTCTTCGTTCGCGTCGAAGACGTCGGTCGAGCGCGCGCGGGTTCACGGGCGCGCGGGAACGGCGCGCGGCGGATGAATGACGAATGACGACGTCATCATCTTTTCTTTTTCATGGTTTTCATCCGCGGCGGCGGGGACGGCGAAGAGTGTCGCTCGGGACGCGAGAGGTGGTCCGTGTGAATTCGGTGGGGATGCGTGAACGGAGGGATCGATGCGGGACGAACGCGCGGTCGATGCGGTGCGGTCGAAGCGGTGCGCGGGGTACCGCGTGGAATGTTACACGCGCGTTTCGGCGCGGCGCTGATGATTACGCGCGAAAACCGTCGATGAGCGCGCGAATGTGCGCGAGTTCACCGTGAAGGGCGTCGAAGACGTCGCGCATGGCGGCGTAGCGTTCGGTGCGAAGTGTGGCGAAACGCTCGAGACGCGCGATGGCGTCATCGCCGCGGCGGACGCGTTCGTACTCGTCGGCGTTGAGGGCGAGCGTGGCGTGAAGCCGGAGGTAGACGCCGTACTTGGTGTCGTACACCGCCTTGAGAGCTTCGAATTCGTGGATGGAATCGATGGAGTCGACGTGTGGTGAGGGTTTGATGTCTCGCCAATCGTCGTCGTCGTCGCCGGGGACGCGCTCGGTGATGTCTCGCGCGCCGCGCGCCGCTCCCGGCGCCGCGCGCGTGTGAGGTTCTAAATCTAAACTCGGCGATCTGTCGCCCAAATCTACGGTGACGCCGTTTTTCAGCACTTTCGGCGGTTCTTGCAACGGAGGCGTCGGTACGGATCCGTCGGCGTTCGACGGTTCACCGCGAGACGACGTTTTCGTCGCGCGTTCCGCCGCCTTGGTCGTCTTCGCCGGCGCCTCCGTCGTCCTCACGTCCCGCCTCGGCAGACGCATCTCGCGCGCCGCCGCCGTGAGCGCGTCGTGCCGTTCCTTCGCCTTCCTACGCACGTGTCCTAACAACTCGTACCGACCGGGCGGACGCAACGTCGCCACCTGTTTAATCGCGTCCCGCACCGTCGCCGCCCCCGGCGCGCGCCGGCTCGCCGCCGCGAAACCTCTCGCCACGCACTCCCGCATCGCATTCTCCGACAACGGTCGCTCGTGCAACAGCGCCGAAACCGCACCTTTCAGACGTGCAAACTCCCCACCATCTTCACTCATCGCGCTCGCCGCCACCAACCTCGTCCACCGCTCGACGTCGCGCTTCACGTCCTCCCTCGCCGCCGCCGCGCTCGTCGTCGGCTCGGGCGCGTCTCGCGCGTCCACCATCACCACGTGTCGCTCCCGCTTCTCTCGCAGTTCTTCCTCCCCCCGCATCTTCACCCGTCTCGCGGTGCCATCCTCCAACGACCGTTTCGGTCGCAATTTCTCCGATACCGCGCCCACCGCGCGCAGAGACCCGCCCTCGCGCCCGCCCTCGGGACGCGCCGTCCCTCGCGCCACCATCGCCTCTCCCTCCTCCGCGATGGACGCGAACGCGCGCGCGCGTCCATCGCACGCCAGCGTCCACGCGCGCGTTTTACCATCCTCCCCCACGTCCACGCGCGCCGTCAGACGCGGCGCGTCCTCGTCCCCGGCGTCGCGAGACGCGGACGCCGCGCGCGCGGCGGCGGCGATCCAGTCGTCGATGTGCGCGCGAGAGCATCGCACGAGGGCGACAAAGGGCGGCGCGGACCTCTCGCGCGGGTCGACGGGATCGAGATCGATCGTCCGCGACATGTCGCGCGACGCGAGACGGCGCGCGGCGCGTCGTGACGACGAGGATTCGCGCGCGGAGACGCGCGGTGATTCGCGCGCGGGAAACGGTGTGGGCGTTTCGTATGAGTATACAGTATGCGGAGGGGGTACGTGGTGAGTCCTGACTCGAGAAGGGGTATCGTGGTCAGAAGAGGAAGCGACGTTTGTGACTCTTCGGGCGCTCGACCGCGAGAGACGTCGGCGCGGGCGAACGGACGAGACGGACGACGAGCGGGGCGTCGCGAGGGGTGGGACGGGCGCGCGTCGGTGCGGCGCGGTGACGCGCGACGGGCGTCGGTGGTGACGCGAGAGAGAGAGAGGGAGCGCGCGCGAACATTGATTGTATTTTTGGCTCGGGACGCGAGGGACGCGCATGGCGACGACGCGCGCGCGCGAGCGGGACGATGGCGCCGCGGGAACGTCGTCGAGCGTGTCTCGAGGCGGACGGTTGCGGTTTCGCGCGGCGGTGGTCAAGGCGGCGCGCGCGAAGAGAGACGCGGAGGACGTGCCGCGGTCCGAGGCTGGGCCGGGGGCGACGTTGGCGGGACGGTCGTTGTGGACGTTCGGACCGGATAATCGCGCGCGGCGCGCGGTGTTTCGCGTCATGCACTCGCAGACGATGGAGTATGCGGTGTTGGGGGTGATCGCGACGCACTTTGTGACGCTCGTGCTGTTGGCGTCGAGCGGCGAGTCGACGACGCGCGGCGAGACGTTGCGCGAGTTGGCGAAGTCGCCGCTTCGCGCGATGGACGCGGTCGTTCTGTGTCTGTACACGGCGGAGGCGGCGGCGAGAATATTTGCGCTCGGGTTCATCGGTCACAAGCACGCGTACGCGGCGAGCGTGTACAATCAGGTGGATTTCCTCATCATCGTCGTCAGTTGGCTCTCGATGGCGATGCGTCGCCGCGGCATCGATTCCATCTTGGCGCGCGTTCGCATCGGCCAACTCCGTCTCTTTCGAGGCGTGCACGCGTTAAAACAATTCAAACTCGCCACGTCCGTGGTATTCATCGCGGAATCATTACAAAAGTCAATCTCTTTATTGCGCGACGTCGCCGCCGTCACCGTGGTGTGCGCCGTCTTTTACGCCCTCATGGGCATGGGCGTCTTCGGCGGATCTCTTCGACGACGATGCGTGGAGACGACGTCCGCCGCGACCGCGAGCGACTTTTACACGGCGGTGAGCGATCCGCCCCTCTTTTGCGGCGACGTGCGGAATCACGTCGACGATAAGGGATTCGTGTGCCCCGGGGTGTACGACTCAAATTCGTCCCTCTTTTGTAGCGATTTAGTGGGCAATCCGAAACACGGGTACCAATCCTTTGATAGTTTCGGGTCGACGCTGTTGGTGATGTTTCAGACGATCACCATAGAGTCTTGGCAGGAAGTGATGTTTCCAATCGTGAACGCCGAGTACAAGGCGTCGGCGGCGTACTTTGTGACGCTCATCATCGTCGGGACGTACTTCATCGTCTCCGTCTTCGTCGCCGCGGTGAGCGGGGTGTTTCTGAGACTGCGCAGGGAACATCAGATGATGCTGCGAAGTAGATCGAAAGGGAAGGATGACGATGATGACGGTGATGACGACGCAGGGGACGATTTCGAGAGTAACGCGACGATTCGTCGACTCATTCGACGATTGAATGGCGGCGAGGGCGAGAGCGTCCATTCCGTCGCCGAGGCGGCGATGACGCGCGCGCGATTGATGCGCGACGACGAGGAGGAACCGCGCGCTGTGCCGAGTGGTGTCGCGCGTCCGAAGCGAGATCGTTTGTCTGAATACGTGCACGGGTTGTTTTTCGATCGAATGATCAAATGTCTCATCGCGTGTAACGCCGCCGTCATGGCGCTGTATCGATTCGATTTGGACGCGGAGAAGAAGCGATACCTCCTCGCGGCGGAGGGATTTTTCATTTCCGCCTTCATGCTCGAGGTGGTTCTTCGCGCGTTCGCAGCCAAGCGCATGACGCGACGCGTGTGCGCGATGCGACCGACGAACGAGGATGTGCTCTTACTGTTCGACGTCTTCGTCGTCGCGACGAGCGCCGCCGTCATGTGGAACCGCGGCGTCAATCTCACGTCGTTGCGCATCCCGCGACTGTTCAAGACGCACGGTCGCGCGCGATCTCGGTCGGGTGCCGACACCATCAATCGCGTGTTCCGATCGGCTGGATCGTTATTATCGCTGTTTCTCTTCTATGTCGCCATCTTGGCCATGTACGCGGTGCTCGGCATGCAACTCTTCGCGAATCGAAACGACGGATTGGAGTCGCCGCCGCGTCTGCATTTCGACACCTTCCCGCAGGCGATGTTGGCGCTCTTCACCGTGAGCACGGGCGAGGGATGGACGGAGTTGATGTTTCACGACATACAAATCACCAAGGCGGCGATACCGTTCTACATCACGTTTTTCATCCTCGTCAACTACATCGTGCTCAATCTCGTCATCGCCGTCGTGCTCGAAAATTTGGAACTGCGCGACGTGGAAAAGACGATCGTGCAATCGGAAGAGTTGGTCAAGAGGTCGGTGCGACGCGTGATGAAGGAATATTGCGCGGTGGATTTCATGGAACGCGTTCGCGTGAAACTCGCGTTGACGCTGGGCGGAAGACGATGGACGACCGAGCGGGCTAACCGCGTGTCGCCGTGGCTCGAGCGTCGATGGGAGATTGAAAAACGAGTGACCAAACGCATCGAACGCCAAATATCGGCCTCCATCGTGGAACAATCGAGCGATACCGCACAGTTGGGTCGAGATTTTGTGCTCTGTGAGTCGAAATTCATCGAGGTGAAGACGAGAGAGGACGCCTTCGCGGACGCGGCGCCGGATTCGGCACCGCCGGAAGAATTAACCGTCGTCATGAAGGAGCCGACGAATCACGACGATTCGGGTTTCAGCGTCGAGACGAAATTATCACGGTGTTCGAGCGCAGACGATCGCACCCATCGTCGCGACGCTCGAGTCGAGATCATCTTCGACGACGCCGTGGCCGAGGACGCGCACGTCGAGTCCGCCGTGGATTTTCCTTGGTACATTTCGGACAACGCCCTGTGTCTGTTTCCATCCTCGAGTCGAATCCGCGCGCGCGCGAAGCGCGTGTTACGTTCCGTGTGGTGCAAGAGAATCACGTTTTGCGTCGTTTCCGTGTCCGTGATCGCGGTTCTGGCGACGAGACCCGTAGATCAGGAAAATCCTCTTCAGGCGCACGTCGACGCGGCGAATTACTGCGTGTGCGGGTACTTTTTGATGGATTTTGCGCTCAATATCGTCGCGCATGGATTCGCGCTCACGCCCGCGCCGTACGTCGCGCGCGTTTGGAACTTGCTCGACATGGGCATACTCGTCATCGACGTCATGATCGTCGCGTGTCCGGTACTATTGAAGGGTTCGTACACAAGATATTGGCGACGCGCGTTCAACATGGCGGCACCCTTGCGACCGGTTCGCATCATGACGCGCGTCAAGTCGATGCGGCATCTCGCAAAATCACTCATCGTCACTCTTCCGACGATATGGTCCATCATCATGCTCACAGGCGCCATGTTTCTATCCTTCGCCATCATCGGCATTCGCGAATACGGTGGGACGTTTTACGGCTGCACCGACGCGACGGTGGTGTCAAAGTCGGAGTGCCTCGGGACGTTTGTAGAGTCGAGCGGTGAGGTGGTGGAAAGGATTTGGAATAGACACTTATTCGAGTTCGATTGGATCGGAAGCGCGATGTTGACGCTTCTCGAGACGGCGTCGTTGGACAATTGGACCGAAATCATGTTTGCAGCGATGGATAAAACCGGTGTCGATTCGCAACCGAGGTTTGAACGTAACTGGCCCGCCGCCTTCTTCTTCGTCGCATTCATTCTGTTTGGCTCCTTCTTGATGATTCGAACCATCATCGGCGTTTTCATTCACCAATTCGGTCTGATATCCGGTCGTAAACTGCAGACGGAACGACAAAAACTGTGGCACGACATGCGCAAAATCGCGCTTTCGCTAAAACCAATCAGAGCGAAAGTTTTACCACCGCCGGGGTTCAGAAGGGTGTGCTTCAAAATCGTGAATCACGACTGGTACAAAACGTTCGTCTTGATCACCGTGAGCGTGAACGCGGGGTTGATGATGACTGAACGATACGGCGACGACGGGAACGTTTTAGCGCGCGTGCGCTCAATCGGTGAAATGTGCTTCGTGGGGATATACTTGACCGAAGCTTTGCTGCAGGTGACCGCCGCGTATCCCAGCGTGCGACACTATTTCTCCCAGCGATGGAACGCATTCGAACTGTTCCTCGCCGTCGGATCCGCGGCGACGCTGAGGAGTGTCCCGGGGTCGCCGCGCGACCAAATTGGTCGCCCGTTTCGATTTCTTCGCGTCTTTCGCGTCATTCGCCACGTGCAGTCTCTACAAATTCTCGCGAGCACGCTCGTGTTGGCGGTGCCGAGCATTCTGAGCGTCATGGGATTGATGATGATATGGATCTTCGTGTACGCGGGCGTCGGCACGCAGGTGTTTCCGAACGTCAAGTACGGCGTCGCGTTAAACAAGGATGCGAATTTCCAATCCTTTACGAGTTCCTTCCTGTTGCTCTTCCAGGTCGTCACCGGCGAAGGATGGCGTCAGTACATGTACGATCTCATGATCACCGAACCCGAATGCGTGAACTCGGGCCCTTCGGAGAACTGCGGGTACCCAGACGGCGCGGTGATCTATTTCGTCACCTACGTCGTCGCCATGGGGTACATTTTCACCAACCTCTTCGTCGCCTCCATCCTCGACCACGTCACCTTCGGCGTCCTCCGCGAGGCCGCCATCGTCACCCCCAAACACCTCTACGACTACCAACGCGCGTGGAGCGAGCACGATCCGAACGCCACCGGTTTCATCGGCGCCCACCGTCTGCGAGAATTCCTCCGCGACGTCGGCCCGCCGCTCGCGCTCGAATTCGACGGCGAACTCGGCGATAAATCTCCCGCCTTTCGTCGACACACCGAGCGCGCCTCCGCTCTCTGGCGACGTCGCATCCTCTACGAATCCATCACCACGCGGGAACCCGGTCGAGGCGTCCCGTTCGCCCGCGTGCTCGAATCGCTCCTCGCCGCCAAACTCGGCGCCGCCGCGCTCCCGCTCGACGCGCGACTCGCGCGACGCCGACAACTGCGAAACATCGAAACCTGGGGCGCCGCCGTCGTCGCGCAGACGTACATCAGAGGACACATGGCGAGACGTTTCGTGCGGAGGCTTCGCTCGAAGCGACGCGCGATGGCGGCCGCGGTCCATCTCGAGCCCACCGCGCCGCCGACGCTCGAAAATTTTTGAAATTTGATTTTCCCGCGAATGTCATTGACCGCGTCCGCACACACGTTCTCGCGTCGGCGCGCGGTGCGCGGAGACGTCGACCGTGGGAACGACGAACGTGAGCGCGAGATCGGCCGTCGGTGGAGCGCGCGCGAGAGAGATATCGAGCGTGACGTCGAGGGAGAGGCGACGACGAACGAGTTTGAATTTCGCAAGATTCGCGAGACGGTCGCGGTGATTGCGACGCGATGGCGATGCGCGAGGGGGAGAAGCGACGGGGCAAGGTGGAACGAGACACGTTTAACCTCCTGAACGACGTACGTGACGCGCGCGCGCGATGCGAGTGCGCGGTGCGAGTGACATCATACGGATGGTTGGTTGAGGACGAGATGACTGACCGACGCGACGTTTCGCGCGCAGGCTCTGAACGCGTTGCGAGAGAAGGAACGAGAGAATCAAGTGTTGAGTGATGCGCTCGATGCGACGAGAAAAGCGGCGACGATGTCGGAGGTGGAGACGGCCAAACTGAAGGATGGGTTGGCGGACGCGATGGTCGATGGCGACGAGGACGAAAAGACGCAGCTCATCGTGTCGCTGGTGGATAAGTTGGATCGGTTGATGAATCACTATTCTAGCGTGGTGTCGACACCGACGGAGTCCATCCCGCGCTCTCCCGACGCGAATGCGAACGGCGCGAACGCGGAGCTGATGAGAGAGAACCACGAGTTGGCTGCCGAGCTCGAACGTCTATTGCGGGAAAACGCGCAAAAGGGCGGCAACTTGGAGGCGTTGAGCAAAGCGCGCAAGCAGCTCAAGGCGGCGCAAGACATGAAAATTGCCGCGCTCGCCGATGCGGAGGCATTTCAGACGGAAAGAGACGAAGCACGCGGAGAGGTGGAACGACTGCGTCGGGCGCTCGACGAAAAGGCGAGCTCTCGAGGACACCCGACGAACGGCGCCGTGAGCTCGGAACGCATGCGTGAACTCGAAAGTTTGCTCGCGGAGGCCCAGAATGCGATCAGCTTGCTCTCTGATGATAACGAAGCGCTTTTGCACAAGGTGAAACTCTACGAGCAAGACGAGTCGAGCGCGGGTAGAGCCGACGTCAAGGCGGCGCAGCAAGCGGCCCGGGACGCGGCAGAGGCGGCGCGAGCGGTGGCGCAGGAGGCTGAAAGCGCCATCATGGAAGCGCAACGTGGGAACGGTGGAGAGGTCGCGCAAGAGCTCGAAACGCAACGCGCGCTCGCCGCGCGCCGAGCGGAAGAGATTGAGCAGCTCAAATCGATCATCGGCGACATTGACGAGCAGAGAGATGCCTTGTCGCAAAAGCTCAGAGTGGCGTACGCGAATCTGCGCGAGGTTGAGAATAAACGGGACACGATCTCGCGATTCGAGGGTTCCAGCGCGGAAAAGATCTTGGCGCTCGAGAATGAGTGCATGCGTTTGCAAGACGAAGCCGACACGGCGGTGAGCGCGTTGGAGGAGGCTCGTGAGCGCGCCATGCGCGAGGGCGCCGCGGCGGAGGAAGCGCGCAGACTCGGTGCCACGGCCGAAGCCAAGGTGTACGGAGCGTTACAAGAACGCGATGCGGCCATCGCGCACGCCCGCACTTTGCAGGAACAGGGTGAACTCGCCGAAGATAAGCAACGAGCGGTGGCGACGGAGATCTCACAGTACCGCGAAGAGCTCGCCGTAGTGTCCGATGACTTGATGGCCATGACGAAGGAGCAACAAATTTTGAACTCTGAACTTCAACGCGCGACCACGGAGCGCGATGATGCTTGCGCGCAGTTGCGCGAGGCACAGTCTGCGCAAAGCGCGGCGGAGGCGAATGCCAAGGCGAAGCAAAAGGAACTCGATGATGTCGTGCAGACGTACGAAGAGCTCGGCGCGGAAAACCGACGCGTCGTGTCTGATATGCACGACATGGAGCGAGATATGCGACGCGCCAAGGCTGCGCTCGAAGCTCACGATGATTCTCTCGCGCAAGCGTTGGAAAGAGCGAAAACGGCCGAAGCTGAGAGCAAAGCGTACGCAACCGACTTGAGTGCCTACCAGCGCCAAGTGGACAACTTGACGCGGCTACTCAACGACACCGCGCGAGAGAAGGGCGAAGACGTCGGTTCGTACGAGGCTATGAATAAGAAGCTCGAATCATCTCGTGCGATGCTCTTCGAGATGGAGCGCGCCAAGGAAATGGCGAGACGGGAGACCGCCGCGGCTGAGGCGAACTTAACCGTTGTCAGAAGTAGGCTCACCGACGCGCAGGGAGACATCGAGACTCTCAAGCACAAACTCAGGTTAGAGACGAACAGAGTCAAGGAACTCGAGAGTCTGGCGTCGGCCCTTCGAACGCAGGAGCATCGGACCGCTGTCCAAAGCGGCGACGATTCCCAACGCTCTGAGCTGTTGCGCGAGAGAGTCAACGCGCTGCAAGACCAAAATCAAAGTTTGAGTGGCCAAGTGGATGCTTTAAAGCGCGATCGAAAGTCTTTCGAAACCGAGGTGGAGCGACTTCGTAACGTCATCGAGAATACCGCGGGCGTTTCCGCACCGCGGAAACCTGGTGAATCCAACACGAGTGCGCTCATGCGCGCCGAGTCGCAGGCTAAGGAGAGTGCAGAAGAGGCCCAGCGTCTGGCTGCGTCTCTCAAAGAAACGCAAGATAAGTGTGATCAGTTGGACGTCAACTTGCGCGAGGCGCATGCCGCGGCCATGGAGGCGAAACGAGAACTGGTTGCGGTTTCGCGTAAAGAAGCCGAGGCGCGCGCCGAAATTGGTGGTTTGCGCAGCGAGCTCGCCATATCGAAGGATGCCTTGCGAGAGGCCATGGAGGTGAGCGGCACCAGCGCTGAAGTGCACAGTTTACAGATGAGAGTGATGGACGCCGAGCGTCGCGCCGCGAGCGCGGAGGCGTCCCTGGCGAGCGTCGGCAGAGCGAACCCCGTCTCAGAGGCGTCCGCCGAGGAATTGCGCGTGCTTCGCGCGGAGAACGAGCGCTTACTGAACTTGTTGGCTAAAGCGAACGATGATTTAAGCGCCGCACGTAAAATAATCGACGAAAAGGGTTACGCGGACGGTGCTACGACACTTCTCGCGACCGAGAGGGTTCAGGCTGCCGAAGAAAAGGCACAGCGCGTCGAACGAGAGTTTGAGCGTCTCGTCGAGCAGATGAAGGGGCTCGAGCACGGCGGCGCCGGAGGTGAACTCCTCGAACGCGTCAAGCAACTCGAGGAAGTGAACGCTGAGCTCGAATACGAAAACGATTCGTTGCGACAATCTTTGGGTGGCACGGAAGAGGCGATCGCGATGATGCAGCGCGATTTGGCTCGCACGGTGGAGGAATACGCGACGCTCGGAAGCACACTAGTAGAGACTTTCTCAGAAGACGGTGATGAGTACTAGAGACTCTCACCACTGGTAATAAATATTTATTAAAATAGCGTCTCCACGCTCTTACCGTCCAGAGACGTCAACCCGCGACAGCACGTGGTGACGAACTCGTCGTACTTTTCAAATTTCGCCGCGACGTTCCCCGTCAGCGACAGCGCGCGCAATCGCGGCAGATATGCGAGCCAACTGATTTCCTGTAAATCATCGATGCGATTGTCGTCGAGTCTCAGTTCGCGCACGTGTTCGAGCCTTTTCAGATGCTTCACCGTCCTCAACGCGTTCTTCCGAAGCGAAATCACTCGAAAGCTCTCGCATCCATCGAAGGTGTTCGCGTCGATTCGACTCAACTTGTTCTTATCCGCGTCGAGCACTCGCAACGACTTGAGTTGATTGATGCCGTCGAGTCTCGTGAGGAAATTATCCGCCAAGAGTAACGTGCGCAGTTGCGCGCACCGACCCAAAGAGAGCGCGCTCAGCGATGAAATGCAGTTGCCACTGAGATCTAAAAATGTAAGTCTCTCGAATGCGTTCGCTCGACCAAAGGCGGCGTTAACGCGATTGTTGCGCAATCGCAGTTTGGTGAGCTTTGGGAGTTCACCGAGCGCCGACACGTCGCTCAGGCGATTGTTTTCGAAATTAATCTGACGAATGGTTTGAAATCGAGCTTTGATCAGGGCGTGATCGAGGTACAACAACCCGAGCGATGCGAGCGTCATTTCGCTCGCGCGAGACGTCTTCGGAATCATGTCAACCGTCAGGCGACCCGTGTACGTCTTCATCGCCTCCGCTCGCTGCGCGTCGCTGACGTATTCGGCGTCCAACACGAGCAATCTCGGTAATTTAAACACTATGTACCGTTGGTAGAGTTTCGCATGTCCGAGCGCGTTCCCATAGAGTGTGAGTAATTTCAATCGAGGAAGCGAGGCGAGCGCGGCGACGTCGCTCACATCCGAAAACTCGTTGTGCGCGGCGTAAATCTCTTCGAGCGCCAGACACTGATCCAGCGCGCTCAACGACGTGATGTGGTTTTCTTCCACGTCCACGCGCGTCAGTTGACGAAGAGACCGAAAACACGCCGCAGGAAGCGCGCGAATGCCACAATTTCTCAAACGCAGCACCTCGAGCCGCGAGAGCAGACTCAAACCGTCGAGTCGAATCGCGTCGTTTCCGTCGAGCGTCAGATGACGCAATCGTTTGCACGCGCTGAACCCAATGAGTGTTTGTAGACAATTATTCGCGAGATGCGCCGCGCGCGTCGTCGCGAGACGCTCACACATCTCGACGACGCGCACGTGCGCATCCTCCAATCCGAATTCCACCACATTCTCGCCGCGCTCGTCCACACACAATTGACCTCTTCGACGCACCGCGCGCAGCGTGACTTTTGTCTCGGGAAGACGCGCGCGAGCGTCCGATGGAACGTCGACGCCGTCTATCTGACGCAACGTTTTCATCCTTTTGATGAGTATGGGGGCGTAGAATGTTTTCTTCGAGAGCCGCCGCGCGTTTCCGCGCAAAATCACCGAGGCGAGATTCGGCGCGCGAGTGGCCAACAGTATCAGATCGCCCGCATTCCACAATTCGTTCCGACCGAGATCCACGTGACGTAAGTCTATGTTGCGAGGGAGTCCGTCGAGCCTCTGAATGGAGTTCTTGCTCAAAATCAAGGTGTGGAGATGCGTGCACTGGCGCACGGCGGGTGGAATTTCCCGCAAACCCGCCGCGTGCATGTTCAACTCGCGAATGTCTTCGAAACGGTGCGTCTCGCTTAACGCGCGTTTCGGTATACCGATCGATCGTACATCACACGCATCGTCTTCCGACACTTCTCGCGCGTACCGCAGAAACCGATCGAAGATGTCCGCGAACCTCGTCTTGGCGGCGTCGGCGGCGCGCAAATTGAATATTTGCGCAAAACGACGCTCCCGCTCCGTTTCACCGACGATTTCCGCCCTTCGAAACGCATCCGCGAATGTGTCTCGCATCAACACTCGAGCCTCGCGTTCGATATCCGAAAACGCATCCTCGGCGCGTTCGATCTCAACGAGCGCTCGCGTCATCGCCGTCCACTCGCCGCCGTCTCTGGCGCGCGTTAATTCGCGCTCGATGGATTCCGAAACGTCGCGCAAATGTTTCGTCGCGCGTGCGCGCGCGTTTCGAAATGATCGAACAATTCGAGCGCGCTCCGCGTGGTAACGCAACCGACGACTCGCGTTTTCCTCCTCCGCGCGCGCTCGAACGTCGTCGGTGATCTCCACGCCGTCGATTGCGCGCGCGTTCGGCAGCGCGCAAATGACGAACGAGCGGTAAAACTGACCCCGACACAGCGCGCACGCCCCGTGCACGTCGTCCCGGAAAATCAATGACGCCGTCCACTGCGCCGGTTCCACGTCCTCGAGCGCGCGTATGGGATTCCCCGCGACGTTTAACCACTCCAACGACCACGCGCGGGGCACGGCGCGCAACTCGTTCCTCGCCGCGTTGAGCTCGCGAAGCGACTCGAGCGACGTCACCGCGTCAATCTCGCGCAACGCATTATCATTCACCCACAACTTCTGAAGACGTCGAAACCCACCGCTCTCCCACATCCCCTCGATCGATCGAATCGCGTTCCCGTACACGTACAACTCCTCCAATCCCTCGCACGCCTCGGTCCCTTCCCACGAGGTCAACGCGCACTCCGCCACCGTCACCGACCGCAACCCGACGCACGCCTCCAACCCCACCATCGACCGCACCTCGCGCTGGCGCACCACCCGCAGCGTGCGCAACCGCGCGTACCTCGCCAGATCCAATCCACGAAGCGTCCCGACCTCGTCCACGACGTTCACGTCCTCCATGAAATATTCCACCGTCTCCGCGTCTCGCGCGTCGTCTTCACCTCCCCCCTCCTCGCGCGTCACGACCTCCTCGCGCGCACCATCGATCGACGCGTCCTCACCCGCGTCCTCGCGCGTCTCCATCGCTTCCTCGCGCGTCGCTCTCGCGTCCATCGCGTCGCGCGCGTCGCGCGCGGTCGGTCAATCCCACCAATCGTCGGTTCGCCTTCCTCTCCGGCTCCAAACACCCGGGAGTGTCTGCCGGCCCCGCTCGGCGACCCAACGTCTCGTTTTCCCCAGTGCGCGCCCGCGACGCGAGATGTCGCGCGCGGCGCGCGCGGTGGCGGCGGTGGCGTCGCGAGGCGTTTCGCGCGTCGGTTCGTCGGCGGTGGACGCGAGTCTCGCGCGCGTCGTCGGTGGAGTCGCGGTGGGGGACGCGCGCGGTGGTTGCTCTGGCGGTGGCGGTGACGCGCGCGCGATGGACGGTGGAGGCGCGCGCGCGCGAGGGTTCGCCGCGTCGGGGGCGTGGAAAGACGGCGCACACGCGCGCGTCGTCGAGGATGTGCGCGGGAGGCGACGCGAGGGGTGGACGCGGACGTGGACGCGAGGGGCGAGGGCGAGCGCGAGGGCGATGCTCGACGTGCGTCGGCCGGGACATCGAGAGGGAACGCGCGCGGGGATCAAGGAGGGGAAGAGGACGAAGGAGGACGGTATGGGGGAGTACGAGGAGATTCCGCGCGGGGCGTCGGTGGCGAAGCTCGACGAGGCGAACGATAAGAGAGCGCTGACGGCGGTGCACACCGCCATCGGGTGTAACACGGCGATTTTGGTGTGCAAGTTGGGGGCGTACGGGATGAGTGGATCGCCGTCCATGCTCGCAGAGAGCATTCACAGCGTGGCAGATATCGTGAATCAGGCGCTGTTGCAGGTGGGGATCACGAATAGTAATAGGAAACCGGACGCCACGTTTAATTACGGGTATCGTCGAGAGCGGTTCGTGTATTCGTTGATTTCGGCGGTCGGGATTTTCTTTCTCGGCGCTGGTTTCAGCGTCATGCACGGGATACACGGTCTGATGTCGCCCGCGCCGTCGGAGAACATCAAGATCGGGATCGCGGTGCTCTTCGCGTCCGCCATCTTGGAGTCGTTTTCTCTCAAGGTGGCGTACAAGTCGCTTCGAGACAACGCTGCGGCGCAAAACATGACGCTGGGGGAGTTCGTCAAGTCCGGTAAGGATCCGACGAGTGTGAGCGTGCTCGCCGAAGACGCCGCGGCGGTTTTAGGTTGTGGGATTGCGGGTACCGCGCTTCTGGCTGCGGAGATGACTGGTAATCCCATGTACGACGCGTTGGGTTCGATTGCGGTCGGAGGTTTGCTGGGCACGACGGCCATGTACCTGATCAACAGCAATCGTCTCTTGTTGCTCGGACGATCGCTTGGCGCAGATAAGATGCAGACCATCACGGAGCACATGCGTCGCGATCCGGTCGTCGAGGAGGTGTATTTCGCGAAGAGCGAAGAGCTCGGCGCGGGCACGTATAGATTCGCGGCGGAGGTGGAATTCAGCGGCAAAAAGATTGTCGAGCGTCACCTCGCGAAAAACAAACGACGCATGGAGCTTCATTCCAAATTTAACGAAGCGGCGCTTTCCGGGGACATGGTCGCCATGGATGTCGCGCTCTCGCATTACGGCGAGGGCATCGTGCAAGCCGTTGGAGACGAGGTCGATCGCATGGAAAAGGAAATCGTTAAGATTGAGCCTTCCATCCACTACGTCGACATAGAAACCAACTAAACATAATTTCTCACGCATGTACGTTCATCGGTCCCCGCGTCGCGGCGTAAAATAAAAAGCTAGATTTGTTGTAATGCTGTTTCACTTCTTTTGGTCAAACCACGTGAAGGACGCGTCACACGCGCGCGCTCCGTCACACCGCGTCGGCCACGATGAGGGATAACGACGACGTCGAAGGCGGTGTCGTCGATCGGTTGAGCGAATCACCGAGCCGGAGCGAGACGTTCGCCGTCCTGTTTACGAATTTACAGAAATCTTGGGCGAAGCGAACCGTCGCACTCAAAGCGTTCGAGCGCACGCTCGCCGACGCGAACGACGGTTCGGAGAGTCTCGAGAGCACGTGCGCGTCTCTCCGAGACGACGTCACGCCCGACCGAGACGGGATCTTCGTCGGAGGCGTCGAAGAGACGAAGCGAGAGCTCGACGTGGCTCCGCGGCAAAAATTGCTCGAGTCAGCCGAGGTGCGGTCGCCGTCGGTGAAGCAGCGCCGGATCTCCATTGCGACGGACGAAAGCGATGAGGATATGCATACCGATGAAGATGCCGAAGATGATTTACGCGCACTGCTCGGCCGCGTCGTCGAGGAATCGATGTCGCTGCGATGTCGGCGAATTGAAAAGGAGGCTGAGCGGCGAAAAGCCGTGGACTCGGCACGAGAACGACGAGACGCGGCGAAAACGCTCGTGCGCGCAGTCAGACGTTGGCACAGATCACGAGTGAACAAAATCAGGGTCGTCCAAAGTCTATGTCGACGTTGGTTGTGTAAACGACGGGTGCACACGCTCAGATGTCAGCGAACGAGAATGTCACTACGGTTTCGGCGCTGGCGCAACGTTTGGTACAAGATGCGACGCGAGCGCGCGTGTACGCTGGTGCAAGCAGCGTGGCGTGGATACAAAACTCGATGCACGCTACGCGAAGATGCGGAGAGGCGCACAAGGGTGCGAAAACGAGTCGAGGAAATCGTTAGACAATACATTGTTCGGCGCGAACACTCAAGACGCGCACGCGGAGCAGTCAAAATTCAGCGCGCGTGGCGCGCGTGGTCTCGCGCGTGGCGACTAGAGCGGCGTCTATCAGCGGCAACGCATATCCAGCGCATTTGGCGAGGATTTCGCGCGCGACGAGCGTTGAGGCGATACATCGATGATTCGACGAAACTCTTCGACCGGGACGCCGCACTGGAGAGCGCCGACGAATCAGACTTCATGGATGACGACGGCGAAGCTTTGACCGACGTATTTTCGAGCATTCGCTCGTCACTCAAAGTGAACGCGCCCATCACGCCCGAGAAGACACCGACACCGAGCGAGGACGCTTCCCGGGACGTCCGCCGCGGACGAGACTCCGACGCCGCGCGCGAGCACTACATGCGTCGTCGTCGGCGATTCCTCATCGAACAAAAGAGACGAAAACTTCGAGAAAAGCTTCAAACCGACTCCGCACACAGGCTCGCGCGGTTCCACTCCGCCGCCGCTCGATCGAGATAGACGGCTGCCTCGCGCGTCTCGTCCTCACAATGGCGCTCGCCGGGCGCGCGGTCGAGCCGCGTTGCTCGACGCCGAGACTCCATCGACGCGACGCTCTCCTCGCGTCCGTCGTCACCGGCGTCTTCGGTCGTCCTCGCGTCGCCTCCGCGGAGCCGGAGGGGCTCCTTCCACTCGATGATTACATCGAGCGACTCGACGCGTGCGCTCGCTCGCTCGAAGCCATCGCCGATGAGCTCGAACGAACCGGCGAGTCCATCGATCTCAAGACGTACGCGCGCATGCGCGAGTCCCTTCACGTCGGCGAGCTCGGTCGGTTTTGGGTCACCGCGCGCGGGTGCGACAAGCGCACGTCCGGGACGAGGGAACGATCTCCGTTCGCGCGAGAGAAGGAGGACGTGTGGGCGCTCATTCCGGAAAAGTCGGGTCCTCTGGGGCGACTGTTGCGGCCGGATTTCGATAATCCGGACGACAAGCTGTGTTTGATTTATTCCTGCGTCAACGATCCGTCGGCGCCGGCGTCGATCGATACGCTGTACTCGTTGAAATTGTTCGACGAAGGCCTTCGCGAGGCGGCCAAGGGGGAGCGCGCGACGCCCGAGGGTTTGAGTTTCGTCGCGAGAGATGTCTTGGAAAAGTTGGCGACGTATCGCGCGCTCGTGGTCGAAAAGGCGGACAGGGACATGGTGGACGACGCGTGGGTGAATCCCGCGCCGACGCGTTGGAGCGGCGTCGGGATTTGATGTGTTTTGATTGTTTCGCGGTGTGTGTGTTGTACATTAATTCTAGGAATCCGATCGCAATCGAAACTGCGCCAAGAGCGGACCGTGATCGCTCACATCGAATCGCTCCTTCTCCGGCCATCGCCCGTCGAGCATGTCCTCCGGGAGAGACGCGCACTCAATCTCTAAATCGAGCGCCTCTCGTTGTTCGTCCCAACTCTCCGTGAGAGGCAACACGACCTGATCCGACGCGCTGCTCGCCATGTAGTCTCCGATGTCGAGCGACAGGTTCGGGTCCGCCAACGATTTCGCCATGCCCGTGATGTCCATGCGACGAACGAACTCTTGGAAATCGATCAGGCTATTTCCGTCGTCGTCGCACGCGTTGAAAATTTCCTCGAGCTCGTCCTTCAACAGTCCCGGACTCTTTTCCCCGCACAGACCAATCTTATTCGCGAACTCGATGAATTCTTCCTTTGACAACGATCCGTCGGCGTTCTCGTCGAACGCAGCGAACGCGGCGACGTCGTCGACAATGCCATTCTCTACGATTTTCGCGCGAATCATCGCAAACACCGCCTCCTTCCACGAAGCGCCAATCTCCAACACCTGATTCGACGGATTGAGCAACATCATATGATCCACCCCCACGCATTCACCGTGATGGTTCAGGTGCGACACCCACGGCGTCTCGCACCCGTCTCGAAGTTGACACGAATCCAACGCGTTTACGAAGCCTTGACTCGTGAGAAATTTGTACACGCGCCCTCGATTACTACCGTTAAAATCTCCCGTGATGATCACCGGCACCTTTCTCCCCGCCATCACCGGTTCCGACAGCATCGCCTTTAAGTATTCTAAAATCTTAAACACCTCGCGCAGACGAATCAACGACGAATTCGCGTTGTGCGGAAACAACAAGTGCGTGTTCACGACCAACGCTTCCAATCCGCCTCTCCGCACTCGACTCACGCACGCCACTCGATCGCCACAATCGTTAAATAACACATCCCTAACGTCCAACACCTCAAACGTCGACGTTTTCACCGCCGTGAGTAACCCATCGCACCGCCCATTCGTCCGTTTCGTGATCCTCGTCGCGTACCCCGCCTTCGCGAGCGCCCCCGTCCACGCGCGCGTCGCCTCCTCGGACGCGTGCCAAAACTCTTGCAAGCACGCGACGTCGGGGTCGGCGGAGAGAACGAGCTCGATCAACGCGTTCGCGCGCGCCATCGCGCGCGAGAGCTCGTCGGATTCCCGTCCATCGCCCGTCGACGCGGTTCTTTTATACTCGGGACAGAGAATGTTAAACGACATCAGTCGCATCGTCGTCGACGCGTCCTCGCTCGACGACGCCTCCGTCGACGACGCGCGAAGAGGAGGAGCACGCGCGCGAGTTCGCGCGCGCCATCGCGCGGACGTCGCGACCGTTCTCGACGCGGCCGTCCGGGACATTCGGGACGTCACACACTGACGTCACGGGCGCGACGCGCGGCGATGACGACGACCGCGGTACCTCGCGCGTCGACGGCGCGTCGAGGCGTCGACGGACGTTCTCGCGCCTCCTCTCTCTCTCGCTCGCGCGCCGTCGTCGTCGCGTCGCGTCCGGCGGCGCGCGCGCAAGCCGCCGCCGCCTGTGGTCGGTCGCCGCGGGGACGCGCGCGCGCGCGCGCGGCGACGCGCGACGACCGTGTCGACGCCGTCGAGGGAGAGGACGGCGACGGTGATGACGTCGACGCCCGGCCGTCGTCGATTCCGCGCAACGCGGGCGTGCGCGATGGCGCGTGGGCGCGCGCGGACGCCGCCGCCGTGGTGGAGAGCATTCGCGACGCCGAGGCGACGGCGTCGCGCGCGTCTCGAGTCGTCGACGGCGAATCGTTCGCCCTCTTGGGCCTGACGTCGGAAGAATTGAAACGATTCGCCGTCGATCGAGGGATGCGAGGGTTTCGAGGGAAACAGATGGCGGACCATCTGTACGCCGGGGACGGCGCGAGCGCGAGAGACGTCGACGATTTTACCACCCTCTCAAAGGCGGATAGACGCGCGCTGGTCGACGCCAACGTTCGTGTTGGACGTTCGAGGCTGCATCACGTCGCCCAAGCGAACGACGGTACCGCGAAACTTCTCCTTCGCCTCGACGACGACCGCGTGGTGGAGACGGTGGGGATACCCGCCGACGAGCGCGGCAAGCGCCGACTCACCGCGTGCGTGTCGTCGCAGGTGGGATGTCCCATGCGGTGCACGTTTTGCGCCACCGGTAAGGGTGGATTCGCGCGAAATTTAGCCCCGCACGAGATCGTCGATCAAGTGCTAGCGTTGGAGGCGCACTTTGGACAGCGCGTGAGCAACGTCGTCTTCATGGGGATGGGGGAACCGTTGCTCAACGTGCCCAACGTGCTCAAGGCGCACGAGGCGATGAATCGAGAAATCGGTATCGGCGCGAGACACATCACCATCTCGACCGTCGGCGTGCGAGGGGCGATCGAGAAACTCGCGCGCGCGCAACTGCAATCGGTGCTCGCGGTGAGTCTGCACGCGCCGAATCAGGCGTTGCGAGAGACCATCATTCCGAGCGCCAAGGTGTATCCGATGGAGGATTTATTGCAAGATTGCGAGCAATACTTTGTCGCCACGGGTCGACGGGTGACGTTTGAGTACACGCTGCTCGGTGGGGTGAACGATTCGGTGGAGGACGCGAAAGAGTTGGGACGGTTGTTGTACGCGAGGAATTTGGCGTCGCACGTCAATCTGATTCCGTATAATCCCGTGGATGACGCGGATTTTAAGAGACCGAGTCGGGCGACGGTGTACGCGTTCCGAGACGCGCTCGAGTCGTGCAAGGTACCGGCGTCGATTCGACAGACGCGAGGGCTCGAGGCGGCGGCGGCGTGCGGGATGTTAAGGAATCAGTTTCAAAAGGACGCCATCGGTGGTGGGGACGCGACGCCGGCGACGATGTAGAGAAGACAGCGCACTTCCTATATCTATTTTTGTAGTTTACATTGTAGCGCACGCCGCGGGCTCTTCGGCGTCCGTCGTTTATTTTTTACGCCCGAACCATCCGCGAACCATCTGTCCGAACCCCTTGGCGAGCGGACGCTTAAAATACACCGCCTCGTACCCGTCCGCGACGCACGACCACTGTTTTCCGAACGTGTGCACGCGCGTCGTCCGCTCCCCGGTCGCCGGGACGACGCACGCGCCCCCCGCGTGCGTCCACGCCAGAATCGAACCGTACAGATTAAAATACCGTGCGTCATCCGTCCCTCCCGCCGCCGCTTTCGCCATCTTCTCCGCGTATTGCCCCGACCTGTATCCTATCGTGCAGTAACACACGCAATCGTGCGGGCCGAGCGTCGATCGCGTCGACTCGTACGTCTCCGCCGACACGGCGCCCTCGATGACGCTCACCGCGCGTTCCTCCTCTCCTCGCACATCCACGAGCACCATCGGCCGCGACCCCACCTCCCGCGCGCGTCGATCCATCACCTCACGAGCGGTGACGTATTCCACCGCGAATGTATCGCGAAACGCGTCCGCGAGCGCCGTCATCTCGGTCGCTTTCGTCGACGAGCCCGTCTCGTTCGATGGTCCCGCGCGCATCCTCGCGCGTCGTTTTCTCTCCCGTTCACGCGCGGCGCGTCCGCGCGCGGGCGCGGGACGCGCGAAGACGAACGACACGATCGTCTCGCTCGAGCGCGACGCGCGACGATGGACGCGCGATCGTCGAGGGCGTCGCGATGTGACGAATCATTCGATTCGTCGACCGCCGCGCGCCGTCGTTATCCGCACACTCTCTCGCGCGCCCGCGTCTCCGCGAGCGCACACGGCCGAGCGAGCGAGCGACGGCGCGAGAGTTGACCTCGCGGTAGTCGCGGACACCGCGGAGGATCGAAGGAATCGGCGTTGACGCCCGCGCGCGCGCGATGATGTTTGCCCTCAAGGGTTCGGCGGCGCCGGCGACGAACGCGGCGTCGACGGCGCGACGCGCGTCGAAGCGCGCGGGGAACGCGACGCGGTCGACGCGGAGTGTGTCCACGCGCGCGTTTCCGGTCGGAAAACCGACGCCGTGCGAGAAACACTTCTTGCACCTGGATGATTTCACCGGGGAGGAAATCTTGGCGATGCTCGACCGCGCGAAGAGCGAGAAGAAACGTTTGCAAAGCGGTGATCGAAGCTTCCGACCGTTCGAGGGGAAGACTTTGGCGATGATTTTCGCGAAACAGTCCCTGAGAACGCGGGTGAGCTTCGAGACCGGCTTCACTTTGCTCGGTGGGAACGCTATTTATTTGGGTCCGGATGATATTTCCATCGGCACGCGCGAGGCGACGAAGGATATCTCCAGAGTGCTCTCGCGATACAATGACATCATCATGGCGAGGTTGTTCTCTCACGATGATATCGTAGAACTTGCAGAACACGCGAACGTGCCGGTGGTGAACGGCTTGACGGATTACAACCATCCCGTGCAGATTTTGGCCGACGCGCTCACCATTTACGAGACCCTCGGTCGCCTCGAGGGCGTCAAGGTGGTGTACGTCGGCGATGGTAACAATATCGTGCACTCTTGGTTAAACTTGGCGGCGGTCATTCCGTTTCACTTCGTGTGCGTGTGCCCGGAGGACTACACGCCGGACGCGGAGACGATGAGAAAGGCGCAAGAGGCTGGTTTGTCCACCATTGAAATCTCCCACGACCCCGTCGAAGGCGTCAAGGGCGCGGACGTCATCTACTCCGACGTCTGGGCGTCCATGGGCCAGAAGCACGAGGCTGAACAGCGCAAGAAGGATTTCCAAGGCTTCCAAGTCAACGGCGAGATGATGGCGCGCACGCCGAACGCCATCTTCATGCACTGCTTGCCCGCCGAGCGCGGTTTGGAGTGCACCGACGAGGTTCTCGAGGCTGATAACTCCGTCGTCTTCCAGCAAGCCGAAAACCGAATGCACGCCCAAAACGCGATCATGCTCAAGCTTCTCGATTGCTAATCATGTTGTCTCGTTATCGGCGTCGCCAAGAAGGCGACCGCCTCGTCCCGAGTGTTGTCAGTTTAACGCAGAGTATTTCCCGCGCCTCACTCCCTTCCCCGCGCCCTCGTCGATCGCGCGATGTCGTCCGCGCCCGCGAGCGAGGCGGACGTCCAACGTCTCATCGCGCACGTCACAGAGGTTCGTCGTCTCGCGTCTCGCGCCGTCGTCCCGTCCCGCGTCGCCGCCGACCGAGCGAAATCAACTGACGCGCGCTTTTTCCATCCTCGTCGCAGGCTGTGCGGCGCGAGCGCGAACTCGAGGCGCAGCTTCGAGAGTACGACGCGCAGTACGACGAGTTACAGCGTCTCGTTCGGTCGTTGCCGGAAAAACGTCGACACGCCGTGATGATTCCGTGCACAAAGTTTGCGATGTTCGAGGGCGAGCTCCGCGGCGACGAGGACTTGGTCGTCGGCGTCGGGTGCGATTATTTCGTCGAGCGCGACGCTCGAGGGACGTGTGAGATCATAGAGCGACGCAGGAACATTCTTCGAGCGAAGATTCGCGACGCAGATCACAACGCGCGGGCGATGGAGTCTCGTTTATACGCCGCGGGCGCGTTGCGAGACGCCGGCGGCGGCGGCTTGTCGACGGTGCCGGAGGAAGAGACGCTCGTCGAGGACGGTCGCGCGCGAATCGCGCACATGGGTGACGGTACGGTCGAAATCACGGAGGTGTACGAAGCCGGTGACGCGGAAATCGCGTCCATCTCGACGATGGGACCGAGTTCGGGGAACGACCCCGTCGCCGGCGCCGAGCGCCTCGGCGACTTGGACAATTTCATCTCGCGCTTGGAGACGATGGAAATGAACGAGAGCGGCGTCGCGTCCACCTCGGACGCTCTCGCGGATGAGTGCGATGACGGCGACTATGACGACGACAGCGATGTTGACATAGACGGCGGAGAACCACCGACGATTGAGTGCCCGGAGGACTTTCCCAAGTACGAGCGATGGAAAGCCAAGCGAGCGGCGAAAGACGCCGAACTTCGGGCTCAAGCAGAGCGCATTCGCATTCGCGCCGAGGAGGAGAGGCTAAAGATAGAAGAAGAGATTCGGCGAAGAAACCCCGCCGTGAAACAGACCGTGGTGGAGCGACGACCCGGCGAAGAGGCGTCCTCGAGCTCGTCGAGGAACGAAGCCAACGTGGACGTGAATAGAAAGCTCTCGCGGTACCAAATGAAAAAGCTCGGTCTCGACCCGGACGCGGCTTAGCACTCTAGTCGTATAAGCGCGAGCCATAGGTGTTGTACAACAAGCAAGACGTGTTAAAAAATTGATGCCTCGGTGGCGCACTACTTCTAATCTATTCAAAGCGGTCGAACTCGCGGTCGAGCACGTCGTGCACGGTTGCGAATGAAAATGCGTCCGAAACAGACTTGATCGGCGTCGGAGTCACGGAAGTGAAGTTCTCGTCCTCGTCCTCGTCATCGGCGTCCACGGGCGCACAAAACTCTGGAAGAGTCTTTGCGACCAACGTCGATCGCGACGCATGTTTCCTCGCAAACTTCGTCGCGTACGCCCCGGCGGGGGAGTTGAGGAATTCCCGAGTCCCTCGGCAATCGTGCGATGCAAACTCTGGAAACGCAGCTGCTTCTTCCATGACTCCGTTCTCTAAGATCATGGACTTGATCCAGGACTTTTTCGATTTCACAACCGCCCACATTTTTCTGTGCATGCGCATCTCGGTGACGAGCCAATCCGCCGTCTCGTCGCTAAAGAGTTCTTGAAACGTCTGCGACAAAGGTCCACCCCCTCCTTTACCGTCCGGTCCTTTGATGAATCGTAATTTCTGCACCGTCACGGGATCCACAAAGGCGGTGAGCATTTTATACAACCCGTTGAAAATTTTCGGCGCCTCGACGAACACCATCATCTCCAATCGCTCGGGATACGACCTCGCGAACAGCGACAGGCACTTGGTCGCCACGCTCGGGCTCATGTTACCGGCGCCGAATTTGTGAAAATCACAAACCCACACGTACTGATCGTACGGGTACGCCGGCAAAAACGATTCCAAGAGTTCCAACACTTGCACGCAGTGTTCGACATTGGAACTCGCCTTGTGGTCGAGCGCCAATCCAATGTCCGAATACACCACCGCGCGCCCGCACGCGTCGTATCCAATTTGTTGCATGTAATGACTCCTAAACGATTTTTCAAAGCACACCGTGCACCGCGACTTCCCCGGCTTCTTTTCGTGTCGCCACGCCAGCGTCTTATTCAATCGCTTCTTCGCCTTTTTCAAATCCCCCTTATCCGCGCGAAGAAACCGCTCCACCGTGTCGTCATCGCACCACGCCCGCGTATCATCGTCCACCGTCTTCAACGTCTCCGCCACCGCGTCTCTCAGCGCGCGCACGTCCTCGCGCGCGAACTCTCGAAGCATGCGCGTTCCCAGCGAGCGTTTTCTCTCCGGCGCATCATCCACCGCCCTCGCCGCCGCTTTCGCCCGCGTCGCCACCGTCATCGTCCCCGTCGACGTCTTCGCGCGTTCCGAGGGGCGCTCTCGCGCGCGCGCACCCACGCTCGCGCGCGCGCGAGTCGCGTCGCGTCGCGTCGCCGGGTCTCCGGACGCCGTTCCCCTAAACCCTACACATACTCCTTTTTCGTCATCCATTCCCACGCGCGTATTCCACACCCTCGTTCCCCCATGAAACGACCCCACCCGACCGTCACCGTGCGCACGTCCACCACACACCCATACTGAAGCGCTTCACAAGACCAGTACCCGCGCGTCCATCGGAAACGACCGACCGCGCGCCGCATCTCATCCATCCGCGTCGCGCGCGCCCGTCCCGCACTCATACACACGTCGTCATGTCCGCCGCCGTGAAGGTGCGTCCGCGCGTTCGCGCGTCCGCGCGTCTCGCGCGCGCTCGGCGCCTTTTTTATCGTCGCGCGCGTCGCCGTGCCTCGTGTTCATCGTCGCGCGCGTCGATGGAGACGACGCGATGCGATGCGACGCGATCCACACCCTCATCGCGATCGATGGATCGCGATGGATGATCGTCCATCGATCGGGGTGCGCTCGCGTCCTCCGCGCGAGACGATCTCGGCCCTCGAGCGCGACGACTGACGAGAAAAAAATATACCCGTCGTTTCCTCGTCGTCGCAGACCGTCGAACTCACCGCTCGCACCGCCCTCGCGGGTGATTTCCGCAAAGCCACCGCCCCGCGCGCGGCCGCCAAGGTGCGTCACCCATTCGCGCATTCATTCGCCACCCGACGCGCGCGCGAGAGCGAGCGACTGACGACGAGGACGAACGCGCGCTCGATTCCCACAGGCGAACGTGAACGTGGTCACCGAGGCCAAGGTTAAGGTTGCCATCAACGGTTTCGGCCGCATCGGTGCGTGATGAATGAGCGATGACGCGATCGATCGCGACCTCGACGACGAAGGGGTGTCGGGACGATGATGATCGATGATGCGCGACGAGGGTGCGCGAGAAGGGTGGCGACCGACGGTGAATGCATTCGTATGTATTTCGCGTCGTCGAACGCGCGCGCGAGGGGCGTCCCGATCGCGTCGCGCGCGCGACGAACGGCGCCACCTCTTCACCCATCGCCTAATCAACGCGTCGCGTCACCATCGTGGGGCTGGTTGGATTTTTTCGCGCGCGCGGGAACGCGAGCGCGCGAGAGAGGGGCGTGACGATGTTCGATCGTGAGAGAGAGAGTGACTGACGAGTGCGTGTGTGTTCGTGTGCGTAGGTCGTAACTTTGTGCGATGCTGGAAGTCCCGCGGTCCGGACTGCCCGCTCCAAGTCGTGTGCGTGAACCAATCCGGCGGCGCCAAGCCGGCGGCGCACTTGCTCAAGTACGATTCCATCTTGGGCACCTTTAAGAGCGATGTCAAGGTCGTTGATGACGCCACCATCTCCGTCGACGGTGATGTCATCAAGGTTGTCTCCGACCGTGACCCGCTCAACTTGCCGTGGAAGGAAATGGGCATCGACATCGTCATCGAGGGCACGGGCGTGTTCCTCGACGGCCCGGGCGCGGGCAAGCACATCCAAGCCGGCGCCAAGAAGGTTGTCATCACCGCCCCGGCCAAGGGTTCCGACATCCCGACCTACGTCGTCGGTGTCAACGCTGACCAATACGACCCGTCCGCGAACATTGTTTCCAACGCGTCGTGCACCACCAACTGCTTGGCGCCGTTCGCCAAGGTCATCGACGACAAGTTCGGCATCGTCAAGGGTACCATGACCACCACCCACTCCTACACCGGTGACCAGCGCATCTTGGATGCCTCCCACCGTGACTTGCGTCGCGCCCGTGCCGCCGCCTTGAACATTGTGCCGACCTCCACCGGTGCCGCCAAGGCTGTCGCGCTCGTCTTGCCGCAACTCAAGGGTAAGCTCAACGGCATCGCGCTTCGCGTGCCGACGCCGAACGTCTCCGTCGTCGACCTCGTCGTCAACGTTGAGAAGAAGGGCGTCACCGCCGAAGAAGTCAACGCGGCCTTCAAGGAATACCAAGACGGCCCGATGAAGGGTGTCCTCGCCATCACCGACACTCCGCTCGTGTCTGTCGATTTCCGATGCACCGACGTCTCCACCACCATTGACGCCGCGCTCACCATGGTGATGGGCGACGACATGGTCAAGGTTGTCGCCTGGTACGACAACGAGTGGGGCTACACCCAACGTGTCGTCGACCTCTCCCTCATCGTCGCCAATGGCCTCATCAACGACGGCGTCGCCAACGCTGACCCGATGGACCAGCTCTGCGCCGACGATCCTTCCGCGGATGAGTGCAAGGTTTTCGAATAATTTCTCGGTCAATTGTCGAGCGCAACGCGAGGCGCGCCAAATTACGCGAGCCCGTGGCGAATTACCACCAGTATTAAAGCAACCACTTCTGTAATCACAGTCTAGGGACAGATTTGACACTCTCTCTCGCCGTGCCGTTCCCGTCTCCTCGCTCGTCGCGACATTCGTTCGACGTCGCCGCCGCGACGAGCGCTCGTCGTCGAATTTCACTTGGGTGGTCGGTGTTACAACTTCTACTCCGGACTAGTCGCTTCGATTTTTCGCGATAGAACAAAGTATATGGTGGTGGTTTCTGTGCGGCTGGGTGTCGTGTCGTACGAAATGAATGGTAGGGAAGTGAATCGCAAGTGTACGTAAAACTTCGGGCGCTTGCGCTTCCGCGCTCGCGAAATTGCTCTACATTGGAGGCTGAGGGAACGCCATCTGCGACGTGATGACGCTCAAGCGTTGGGTGAGAAGATAGTTGGCCATGTGTACCCCTTCGGCGGGACCGGTGATGACGACTTTTCGATTCGTCGTGTCCTCGAAAAAGTCGTCTCTGTCGCTCACCTTGATGCGACACCCGCTCGCCACTTGAATCTCCGCGATTGTTCTCCCGCCTCGCCCCAACACGGCGCCGACGAGGGCGTCCGGTATGGTGACTAATATCGACGTCTCGTCCTCTCTGTACCCGCCGACTCGTCGTCCATACTCCCCGCTTCGTCTTCCACCGGAACCTTGCATCGCCAACGGCGACTGCACGCTGTACGTGCTCTGCCGCTGCACGAGCGTCATGTACGAGGGGTCCTCTGCCAGGGTCGACGCCACGAGCGCCACCGCGCGCAAGATGCAATCCAACGACCCCGTGATCGTTAACGTCCGATCGTTACACCCCGGGAACATCCGATCCTGATTACTCAGCTTGATATCCGCCCGAGAATCCTCCACAAAGCTCCGTATCTTCGCCCCGCCCTTGCCGATGACGCACCCGCACGACCCGTTGGGCACCACGAGCGTCAACTGCGGCGATCCAGTTCGATCGATTCCCTCCCCATCCGCCACGAATTTCGACATGATGAGATGTAACACCTGTAATATAGCTCTCAAATCACCACTCACACTCACCACACGATCATTCGTCCCTGGAAACCCCTCCCGATTCCTCGACAGCTGCACCCGCGCCCCCGTGAGCGCCTGAAACTCGTTGATGGTGGCCCCCCCTTTCCCGATGACGCTCCCGGCCGCGCTCGGGGAGATTAAAAACTTGAGCATCATCGTCCCATCCGCGCGCTCACCCCGCGCATCATCGCTCGCCCCCGCGCGTTCACCCTCGCGCGTCGTCGTCGGCCTCGCCTCGTCACCGTCCCGCGTCGCCTCGTCGCCACCGGTCGCCACCGGGGACGTCATCGCCCCGCTCGCCCCTCTTCCTCACGCGCGCGCGCGCGCACGCACGCACACGATCGACCTCGCGCCGCCACCACCACCGCGCGTCGCGCGTCGACGCGCGTCCCGCACTCCCGCGCACGCCCGCGCGCGACGTCGCGGCGTCGCGGTGACACGGCAGACGCGCGACGCATTCCACGAGTCACGACCCGTCGAGGAGGCCCGTGTCGAAAGATTTCGAGGATTTTCCCACAAAAATAAAAAACAAAAGCGCGCGGTCGGG
>MDTE01147090.1_pt1 | contig 54028 bp, 32 predicted proteins | sample 811231 | NCBI WGS metagenome assembly MDTE01 (sample SAMN05326651, study PRJNA326480) | marine metagenome | isolation source: seawater | place: Indian Ocean: Red Sea | collected 2010 | reverse complement strand
CTGTATTCCAACCACCGATATCCTGATTGAAAGCCTGCGCGTTGTTGAACATGAATTTCATGTCCGTCACTTGTTGCGTGTCCCAGCTACCGATGTTTTGATTGAATGCTTGTGCACCGTCAAACGCGGCAGACATATCAACGACGTTCGATGTATCCCAGCCGCTGATGTCCGCGTTGAACGAGATATAGGCAGAACTATGAAACATCTTAAGCAGGCTGGTGACTCCTGAGATGTCCCAGTCCGCGATGTTCACGCCGTTCCTATCTTTGCACGTCGCACCACTCGCGTCTCCCGCAACGCATTCGTTGAGCGCGGTCAGTAGATTATCCGCATTGGTAAAGGGAGAAGAGGCCCAGACCCCCATCGCGAAGCTCGCGATCGCCATCACCGCGATCGCACTCCTCACATCCCATCGATCGCGCCTCCCTCGACGTCCGACTCCCGCGCGTCGTCCTCGCGCCTTCGTCTCGCGTCTTCGTCCTCGTCTTCTCCGCGCGCGCCCCCCGCCCCTCCCATTCACCGTCACCGACGCCGACCGCGTCCACTCCCCGTTCGCGTCCTCTCCCCCCCCTCTCCCGCGCGCCTTCGCGCCCCTTCGCGCGCCATCGCGACGCATTCGCGAGTAACCACCATTCGACGCCGCGGCCGTTCTCGTCATCGTCGACGCCTCCCTCGCCGACGCGCGCTTCGCGCGCGACGACGCATCGCTCGAGACGGCGAGAACGGACGTCTCGACCGGTCCCGCGCGCGTCTCGCGCGTCATCCCGAGACGCACCGCGCGACGACGCCGTCTGAGGAACACGGGATGGGGCGGGATGGGATGGGGTGGGAACCGCCGTCCCGCGCGGGACGGGGCGAGACGACGCGGGGCGAGACGGCGGGAGCGATGAGACGCGGCGTGATGTTTCATTCGATGGTGTGACGATGAATAGGGGTGATGATCGGGAGTCGGTTCACGCGTCGGTGTTGTCTTCGTCGTCGTCGTATTCGTGCGCGGATCGACCCGCGCGCACGGCGTTGGCCACTTTGGATCGCGCGCTTCCGTCGGCGTATCGACCGATGTGCGCGAGATAGTCGTCCCACGGTGGTAACGTCTTTTTCACCTCTTCTCTCGCGATCATGGCGTCCATCCACGCGTGGTATGAGTTCAACGCGGCGGTTCGTGGGATTTTAAACGCGTCGCCTCTGTAGTGTTCAAAGACGGGGAGTCGATGCGCCCAGGGAAAGAGGGCGTAATCGACCAATCCCGGCGTTGATTTCCCGGCGTAAAACGCCCCCTCGCCCTCCTCGCACCACGACGCAAATTTTTCTAAACCCTCAACGATGCTCTCGAACGCCCGACGCTGCTCCGCGGCGTCTTGTCTCACCAAGACTGAGTAATACGGCGAACACACGTGCTTATTCACCCAGTCGGCGTCGACGCGCGCCCGCGCGCGCTCGTACGGACAGCTCGACATGATGCTCGTCGTCCCTCCCTCGACGAGTTCATCGATAAATTGCACGCACACCAATGATTCCGTCACGACGTCTCTCGTCGGATCACCGCTCTCGGCGTGAAATCGCGCGGGCGGGACGAGCGTCGGCACCATGCCCAACGGGTTGTGTTTCAAGAGTTTCGGGCTCTTGTAGTGGTACCAGTTTTCGTGTTCCGTCTCGACGCTCGCGTCCGTCTTCCCGCGCTTTTCCCATCCCAGCGACTCGATCCACTCGTACGTGAGGTGTCCATCGCGCGCGTGGTGCTCCAGGGCGAGCGTCGCGCGATGGGCAAAGGGACAAAACCACGCGCTAAAGTAGTGCAGATGGGGCACGACGCTCTTTCGCGGGGACATGGCGACGACGACGACCGCGTCGAGGGGAAGACGACGATGGGAACGCGTCGAGAGCGGTCGCGCGGTGTCGGTGGAGGCGAACGCGCGACGCTCGAGAGGATTCTCGCGTGAGGGTGTGACGACGACGCGAAGAGAGGAAAAGACTGACAGACGCCGGGACGAGGCGCGGGGACGCGACTGCTCTGTATTCGTTCACGGGCGCGCGTGCATCTACGCGGCGACTCTGTCTCGTCGTCGTCTGTTCATGAACCATATGCGCACGGACGATGACTCGACGTCGAGTTCGCGCGCGAGTCGATCGCGCTCGGACGCCGACGGCGCGCGCGTTCGCGCGAAGACGTCTTCGAGCGTTCGCCTCTGCGCGGCGTCGAAACGAATCCTCGGCCGTTTCGACGGGCTCGCGGTCGATGGAGGCGATCGAGGCGATCGAGGCGATCGCGGTGACGTCGGTTTCTTCGCGCGCGTCGGCGTCCCGTTCGTTCCGTTCGTCTTCATCTTTGCTTTGGAACGATTTTTCACCGCGGCGAGCATCTCCGCCTTGGACGCGTTTGACGATTTCCATCCTCCGTCGTCGTTCTCGCCCTCGTACGCCTCGTCGTCGCCGAACATGTTACTGTTGAGTTTGACGTAATCTACCTTGGTCCTGCGTCTCGGGCCTTCGATGATGAGATCGGATTCGGACTCACTGCTCGATTCTTCGCTCGAAGAACGCGCGCTTCCGCTCAGCGCCTCGTCGTGGTCGTCTTCGCCGTCGTCGCTCGCGCGTTTGGCGTCGAAATCTTCATCCTCGCTCTCGTCGCTCGGCCACGCCTCCTCGTGCTCTTGCACAAACTTCGCCGTGCCCGGAACCACCCCGTTCGATTCCATCTCGGCCTCTCGCGCGAACACGTCAGCGGCGACGCACTTTTGATCCAAATCGTGCTCGTACTCGTCGTTGAGCACGTAGATGACGTCGACGCGCGCGTCGCATCGAGGACACAACCACCCCTCATCCTCCGGCGGTATGTCCTCCGTCTTCACCACCGGTACGACGCACGATTGATGATACGCGCGATCACAAAATCCATCGCACAGCAGTATATCATCGTCGCTCCTATCGTCCGCCATGCCGCACGCGCTACAAAATATATCCGCCGCATCCGTCTCGCCGAGCTCGTCCTCCACCGTCGTGATCTCTCGCTCCCTCGGATCGAACTCCAACGTCTCAAACATCTCCCGAATCTTTAGTTTCGCGCTGAAAATCTTCTCTCGCGCCCGTGCGAGCTCACCCTGCGGTTTCGGACGCGCCCGACCGCGCCCTCGCCACCCGTCGTCGGCGTACGCGTCCAACAGTGATTGATGTCTCCGAATGGATGCAAACTGCGATTGTATGCGCGCTCGACACCTCGCGCACTGCGCGCGACGACACCAATTCGTCAGTCGAATTATTTCGGCGCGATCGCGCGAGTCGAGATGGTCCGCACGTCGTCGCGCGCGCGCGCACCGGATCATCTTCGCGCGTCTCATTCTTTCGCGGTCGGCCGCGCGGACGCTTTTCACCGTTCTCTCGCGTCGCGCGACGCGCCCTCGTCGCCTCAGCGCGCGCGGGCGCGTCGTCTACATATCGGTTCACCGGTTTCCGCGCGCGCGCGCGTCGTCCACCGCGTCTCGTCGACGGCATTGTCCTCGAACTGACGCGCGCGCGCGAATGCGCGAACGACCAACCGAGGGGCGCGCGATTCGACGCGAGACGGCGGCGCGCGACGCCCGGCGCCCGGCGCGCGCGGCGACCGCGCGGGGCGGTGGAGAGAAATACGCGCGCGCGTTTCGGCGTCTCGCGCGATGATGGAGTCGAACGCGCGCGCGCGCGCGAACGCGATCGAGGTGGTCGATCTCACCGGCGCGAGCGCGTCGGCGTCGGCGTCGTCGAAGGGCGAGGGGAAGACGCCGCGTCGTCGACTCGAGAGCTCGGATTCGGACGTCGTCGTCGTTGAGTCCGCGCCGAGGGCGGAGACGACGACGGCGACGACGGGAGGGGAGATTCCCGAGGTGGACGCGCGCGCCTCGGAACCCGCGGAGGCGCCGACGGCGGCGAAGACGGAGACGGAACCGGTGGTGCGCGCGTCGTCGACGCCGGATAAGACGGCGGAACCGTCGCCCGAGGAAACGCCGGAGGTGACGCCGGCGAAGGAACGCGCGGCGGACGAGGACGAGGAGGAGACGGCGGCGGCCCCGGCGGCGCGGGAGCGAAAGTTTTGTCGAGACATGCGACGGGCGCTTGAATCGAAACGGGAGGAGGTGCGCGCGATGGTGGAGAGCGTGCGACGGAGGCCACAGGGGGAGATGACGGATGAGGGCGTTCGGAGGACGGTGGCGGCGACGTTGAAGGAGGCCAAGGCGGTGTGGCGGAGAGAGGAGCGGGAGTGGGCCGGCGCCGTGGTCAAGGCGCAACAGGCGTCGTCTTCGAGATGTGGGTCCGACGCGAGCGATAGTGGACGGTCGGCGTCGGTGAGAGAGGAACCGTCGATGATGTTGCCGTTTTGGCAGGGGATACGGAGCGGAGAGTCGAATTCGTCGGGGACGACGACCGTCGCCACGGTGGTCGCCTCGTCGGCGTCGGACGAAAATAAGCAGGCACATAAGAAGCACGACGGTTGGCAGTTTGACCAAAAGTCTCGACGCTCCACGGTGCCGTGCATCAGGCTGGCGGAGGCGAAGGGTGTGCCGCCGTACAAGTACTTCGCGTACACGACGCACTGCAACTCGTACGTGGACGCGGACAATTCCGCGCGGCTTCTCTTCGCGGATGACGACGGAGAACTTTTAGAGTCGGAACCCGTCGACGAGCGCGTCGAAAAGGATGAAGATTTCACCAGACTCGAGGAGTTTCAACTGTGTTCCGTGGCGGCGAGATTTAGCCACATCGCCTTGCCGGAGGACAGGCCTAAACCGATGCACTCTCTCATCGACGAGACGGCGAAATGTTTGAAAGTAGAAGCAGAGCGCGTTGTCGAGTGGTTTTCCGACATTCGAACGACAGATTGCTCGAGCAGGGTATGGCGCATGTTTTTGGAGACGGTAATTTATGTACATCGCTTGTGCGGTCGATTCGAAGGCGCGGGGTGGAGAATGCGCATGACGAGTATTTTCGAGGTGTTGCGCGGCGTCGACGCCGAGGATGTCTTTTGGCGCGCTTTCGCTCGGATCATCATAAACGCGCCGACGATCGCTAAATTGAAAAAGTCTGTGTTTCGCTTCAACACATTGGAAGAGGCGACTGAACAGCTCGCCAGTACGTTTTGTCCCCGATGTTTCATCTTCGATTGCCGCACGCACGGCTCGATGCAAATCAAATCGACGGGGAGACGAATGGCTGCGGAACTCAGACTTAGAAATTACGAGCGTTTCGGTAAGATGCCGTCGAGAGAGGCGCAAGGAACGAATCTCGAAACGCAGAGGTGTTCGGCGCAGTGCTGGTATCAAACGGATGCGTTCAAATACTATTCGTCGCGCGCCATGATGTGCAGGCCGTGCGACGACGAATCGGCGACCTCTCCCGATTTGAATGTCGATCCGTTCTCCAACAAACGAAAAAAGTGGCGCAATTCCATGGACATAGAGATACTCAAAAAGGCTGTCGACATCATCGGAGGTGATCCATTAGCGTGCGACGCGGCGCTGTTTTTCGGCACGCGTCGCACGTGCGCCGAAGTCGGCATGCAAATGCACTGTCTGCAGCTGATGAGCAACGGCACGAACGTCATGGACGAAGAAGAGGACGATGAGGAAAACAAGCTCTACACGCAGAATAGCAAGAAACGCAAGCGAGCCGCCAAACAATCGGCGAGACAAAATCCAACGATCGCCCGTCGTTTGAAAATGCTCAAAACCGGCGACTCCATGTGTGAACAGTATCATCCGTGCGAGTGCGTCGGTGCGTGCGATCCCAAGACGTGTCCATGCATCGCCAACGGCACGTTTTGCGAGCGATTCTGTAACTGCGGTCCCAAATGTCCCAACGAAGCCGTCGGGTGCAACTGTGAATCGAAAAAAATGACGTGTCAAACGATGGGCTGTCCCTGCTTCTCCGCGGGAAGAGAGTGCACGCCGGACAAGTGTAAGCGGTGTTGCAAGACGGCGGATGCCGTGCTGTTGCCGATGCGCAAAAAGTGGGGTTTGGTGCCGCAGGACACCAAGGCGCCGATGCCTTCGTTCCCGTGCGGAAACATGAAACTTCAGCTCAGACAAACGGAACATCTGGGCTTGGGGAAGAGTAACGTCGCGGGATGGGGCACGTTCAGTCTCAACGGCGCTCGCAAGGGTGATTTCATCGGCGAGTACGTCGGCGAAATCATCACGCAGGACGAAGCGGATAGGCGAGGCACCGTGTACGACCAAAACGGATGCTCGTACCTATTCAATCTGAACAACGATTGGGCCATCGACGCGCAAAACGTGGGGAACAAGCTTCGATTCGCGAATCATTCCCACACGCCGAACATAACGCCGAAAGTGCTCACCGTCAACGGCGACAACCGTCTCGCGTTCTACGCGTGCAAAGACATCAAACCCGGAGAGGAGCTGTTCTTCAATTACAATTACAAGGATGAGGTCGCGCCGGATTGGCACGACAACATGAACCGCAAGAGCGACGCTCCACGAAAACACAAATCTGCGAAGAAGACTTCCAAATGTTAAAAAAATGTACTGTAACATCACAAATACGATTTCTACGCGCACCGCGCCACCGTTATTACCACGTTATTACCACGGCCGATAAATATCTAGTGTTCGGCGATGGTATGGTCACTCGCCGTCATCGCGCGCGCCACCCTCGTCGTGCCACCCTCGAGACGATCGTCCTCGACCGCGACCGCGACCGCCGCGTCCTCGACCGCGACCTCTTCCTCGACCACCAGTCTGCGACCACGGCGGCGGACGAGACCCGCGAACGCTTCGTACTTTTTTAGCGACGGGGAACTTCCTCGCGGCGACATCCTCGGGTGGAGGCGGAATCGGCATGCCCTTTTCGTCCGCGATGACGGCGGCTTTACCCAAGGCGTGCGTCTGTAGACGTTCGCGCGCCACCTGCATCACGCCCAGCGCCGAGATGGGAATGAAAACCACCTGCGCGCGGTCTCTCTCCGCAACCTCGAGGAACGCGTTCTCGACCTTTTTCCGAGCCTCGTCGGTGTACATGTCGATCAAGTCCACCATGACGAGTCCACCGATGTCGCGAAGACGGAGCGTTCGCGCCACCATTTTGGCGGCGGCGACGTTGACTCGCAACGCGATGTCCTCGCCGTCTTCGCCGATGACCATGGCGGCCCGTCCCGCGTTGACGTCGATGGCGGTGAGCGCTTCGGTGTGTTGTACGACGATGTGCGCACCGGGTAGTTCGGGGCCGAGAAAGATGCGTTCGACGCCAATCATCGATTCCATCACGGACTCGACGCCGAGTGCCTTGAAAACCGGCTCGTCGCCTTTGTGCAGCACGACGCGGTCGATGATTTCCTGCGACGCCCCCGTGCGAAGTAAATCATCGACGATGGCCGCGTACGAATCCTTCGCGTCCACAGTGAGTTTCGTCACGCGTTCACCGAAGATATCGCGCACGAGGACTTGCTCTCTCGACGCCGCTTGCAAGAGACGCCGAGGCGTCGGCGCGCGGACGCTCTCCTCGTTGGTGCGTAACAATTCTTCCGACTTTTCCACGACGGCGCGCCAATCTTTCGCCAGACACCCAATGTCGAGTTGTAGCGTCTCTTTCGTCACTCCCGCGGCTTCCGTGCGCATGATGAGCGCGCTTCCCTCGGGACACACCGTCTGTCCGACATCCTTGACGTATTTACGCGCGGGGCCCATGAGTTTGCGAGAGACGTAGACACCGTCGCCGTCGGGACACAAGACGACGTTTCGACCGGGAAGCGTCGGACGCGCGGTGACTCGAGGACCTTTGTGACCGCTTCCGAGTCGAGTCACCTGCACCACAACCGGTTGACCCGGGCGCCACATCGAGAAACATTCCTCGCGAAGTCGGCGGCGAGTCATCTTGGCGGTGGCGATGCGCGCCTTTTCTTTCTGCTCGTCTTCATCCGCGTTTTCATCCTCATCCACGTCCTCCTCGTCGTCGTCGTCATCCGTGCTCTCACTACATTCATCATCCGTCGACGCGTCCGGCGCGACGACGTCCAATTCGTCCTCGACGTCGAGTTCCGGCGTCCACCGCGTCCACCGCGCCGCGGCGGCGCGTCTCAACCTCGACGACCGCTGCGACCGTCCACCCGACCCTCGCCACACCCCTCCCGAGGACCCACCGCTCGCGCTCTTGGACGTCAATCGACGCGTGTAACTCCTCGTGTCCGCATCGGAGTCCCGCGCGCCGACGACGGCTTCGTCCGCGCGACGCATCTCCTCCGCCCACAACCCGCCCCATCCGCCGTCCTCGGACCACCGCGGCGCGTCCTTCGTCTGCGGGTTCTCGTCACCGTCACCGTCACCGTTCGACGCGCTGTCTTCGAGGCGCCACGCGAGCGCTGGTTTCTCTATACCTTTTTGCAGGAGCGCGTACGGCGGTCCGCTTCCGGCGAGATCGACGAGGACGCCTTGCATGCCGCTGATAACCTTGACGACGACGCCCATGTAAATGTCCCCCACGCGCATGCCCTTGCCCGGTTCGGTGCCGTGCTCGTGCCACAGCTCGACGAGTTCTCCCTCCTCTAAGATGGCGACGCGCACGCCGAATTCATCCTCGTTCGCGGCGTTGAAGACAATCTCCGTGTCTAATCCTCCGAGCATCTCGGCGACGTGGTCGCCGGGCGTGTACGAATCCATCATCCCTTCCTCCGCGTTCTCGTTCTCGTTCGCGAGCGTCGTCACGGTCGTCGCGACGGTTGACGACGACGGTATCCCACCGTTTCCATTCTCCTCCTCCTCCACCTCCTCCTCCTCCTCCTCGTCATCGTTCGCGCGCGAAGAAGACGAAAACGAAGACGAAGATGAAGACGCGCCGACGTCTCCTCCGTCGCCCCCATCCACCACCGGCCCTCCCTCCTCCCTGTTCCCGTACGCCAACCACGCCCCACCGGTCTCGATCTTATTATCCTCCACCCGCATCTCCGTCACCATCGCCACCGACACCCGCGTCCTCGCGTCGTCGCTCGGCCACTCGCACCGCACCTCGCACTTGGCGCACCGTCTCGGCGGCGTAAACCTCACCCCCTCCCCAGCCATCCATCGCACCACCCCTCCCTCATCGTCCACCGCGCACAGTTTAAATTCAATCTCCTCCTCCCTCTCGCACCGAATCGTGCACGCGTGCCGATCGCGGTCCACCTTTTCCAGACGCGCGCCCGTCGCCGCCGCGTCCCAGCGTCCCAAAGCCTCGACGTTCCCGCACGCCCACACCGCGCGTTCGCCCTCGTCGTCCTCGTCGAGCAGAGCGCGGTCGACGATGAAGGTGACGGCGACGTCGTCGCGGAGACTGGGCCCGACGCCGCCGCGCGCGCGTCGGCGGGGACCTTTCGAGCGCGCGGCCGCCGCGGATACCTCGCGACGACGCCGAGGACGATTTCGGACGTCCGCGACGCGCGCGCGCGAGACGGCGGGCGACGAGGACGTCGACGAGGTCATCCCCCGCGCGCGCGGAGGATTCGCGCGGACGAGGACGACGCGACGACGCGTCGTCGAGGTGTGAGGCGCGACCGAGGATAAAGTGCGAATTCACGACACACGACGGCGCGCGAGCGCGAGCGTCGCATGCGTCAGCGCGCGCGACCGGGAGGCGCGGACGAGGATTTGTACTACGCGCTCGCCTTTATCGCGGTCGTGTTCGCGGCGTGCGCGCTCCTGGCGAGACGCGCGGCGATGCGACCGACCATTAAAATCACCAAGCGGGACTGAATCGACGCGCGCGAGGACGAGGATGACGACGAGGACGAGATGCGCTCGGACGACGACGCGCGCGCGTTCTCGCGTCGATGGCCGCGCGCGACGACGGTGCGTCGCGCGAGGGACGAGACGGGACGAGGACGGGACGCCGACGCGGGTCTGCGTCGTCGGCGGCGGCTTCGCGGGCGCGTCGCTGGCGTTTCACGTCATCGAGGAGGCGAACGCGCGCGGACGGGCGATCGACGTGACGCTTATGGATGCGGTGGGGGTCGCGGGAGGCGCGAGCGGGGTCGCGGCGGGACTGTTGCATCCGTACACGCCGAGAGGGAAGACGGTGTGGCGAGGCGATGAGGGCGTGCGAGAGGCGAAACGCATGATCGACGCGGCGCAGCGCGCGGAGGAGGGATTGGACGTCACCGGCGTCGAGCGGTGTGATGATGCGGACGGAGGATGGAGAGATTCCGTCGGGAGGAACACGGGGGAGAGACGAAGGGAACGAGTGGCGAACGCGCCGGGCATCGTGCGGCCGGCGCGTTCGGCGAAACAAGGGAGAGACTTTAAGAGACACGTCGAGGCGGACGACGCGTTCGCGCGGTGTTTGACGACGGAAGAGACGGTGGCGATGTGTCCGGGATTGGCGTTTACGGAGGACGTGCTCGAGGAGGAGAGGGAGGGCGACGAAGGGTGCGCGGGCGCGTTGTACATTCCGAACGGCGTCATCGTGGACGCGCCGAGATATTTATCGGCGCTCTGGGACGCGAGCGTCGTACTCGCGTCGCGCGGCGCTGCGGGCACGCGCGCGCGTCTGCGAATCTCCAAAGTCGAGCGCGTGAAGGATTTATTCGAGGAATTCGATCAAGTCGCGCTGTGCTGCGGCGCCGCCGTGGCGTCTCTCTTCGATTACGAAAAGATTCCCATTAAGCTCCAGGGCGGACACGTTCTCGAACTGAAACCTAAGGGATTGGACGTGGGCATACTCGGTACGACGTACGTCGCGCCTCTGGGAACCGCGCGCGCGATGGTGGGTCCGACGAAGGAATACGACGCCGCGCCCGAGGATTGTTTTCGAGCCGGCGTCGTCGACGCCGACGTCGACCCTCGCGCCGCGGACGCTCTCGCGCAGCTCCGCGAGCTCGGCGTCAAAGCGTACCCACCCATTGCCGACTGGGACGTATTACGCGTGAAATACGGCGTTCGAGGCAACCCTCCTCGCACGCCTCTCGGCGCGCTCCCGCTCGCCGGTTCCGCGCGCATCGACGACGAAACCTCCGCGTGGTTCCTCGCCGGACTCGGCGCCCGCGGTCTCGTCTACCACGGCATCCTCGGTCGATGGATGGCGAACGCAATCTTAGACGACGACGTCTCGCGCATTCCCGAGGATGTGCGTCGCGTCTGTTAGCCGTTGTATTCGTCCCGGACGTCCCGGAGCGTCCCCACGGCGCGCCTCGCCCTCGTCCGCGCATGCGCGTCCACGCCCTTCGACTCGTCCCCGGCGACGACATCAAGCGATCCATCCTCGCGTTTTGCCTCGACCGCCGTCTCGCGTCGGCCTGGATCATCACCGCCGTCGGGTCCGTGCGCGCGCTCACCATTCGCTTGGCCAATCACGCAGCGCACAAAGGTTTCTTCGGCGCCGCGTCGACGACGACGACGGCCTCCTCCAACGACGTTCTCCGCGTCACCGATCAACGCTTTGAGATCGTGTCGCTCGTCGGTACCGTGTCCGCGAACGGGGCGTCGTGTCACCTGCACGTGGCGTGCGCGGACGCGGGCGGGGACGTCGTCGGGGGACACCTGTTGGAGGACACCGTCGTCTTCACGACGTGCGAGATCGTGTTGGGATCGAGCGAGGAGGTGCGATTCGAGCGGGAGCTGGATGAGGCCACCGGGTTCGACGAACTCGTCGTGCGCGAGGGCGGTGGCGGTGGGACGGGAGTCGCGGGGACGACGGGGAAACGCGCGAGACGGGCGAGACAACGCGCCGCGGCGGAGAGGGAACGAGAGACGACGGGCGATCGTCCGCAACCGCCGAGAACACTGTTCGGATGGATCGCGAGCGTGATCGTGCCGCCGCCGAGGGTGGAGGAGGCGCGCGGAGAGGAGAGGGAAGGGGTGGAGGAGGACGTAAAAATGTAGTAAAATGTACAACTCTGAGGATACGTTTCAAACGCTCTCACGTGGCGAGAGGAAACGCGGGACGAATCTCCTCGTCGTCCGGCGTCTCGGGTTCGTCGGGCGTTTCCGGAGATTCGGACTCGGAGGATGTCTCGATCTTTGGGAAATCGTCGAGGTTGAACCCTTTGTTTAAGATGTCGATGTTTTGCGGATTTTCCGACGTAAACGGACGCTCGCCGAGAATGGTGACCAAATCGTGTCGCTGTAACACCTCCTTGTCGAGTAAACCCTGCGCCATGGCTTCGATGAGATGTTTCTTTTCCTCTACGAGCGCCAACGTGCGCTTGTACGCCGTGTCGACGAGCACGCGCACCTCTTCGTCGATCATGCGCGCCGTGTCCTCCGAGTACGGCGATTTCAAGCTCTGGTCATCCTTTGGAAACGACAGTAAACCAATCTTCTCGTTCATCCCGTACACGGCGACGGTGTTGTATGCCATCTGCGTCACCTTTTCTAAATCGTTTTGCGCGCCCGTGGAGATCTTCCCGAGCATCACCTGCTCCGCCGCGCGACCGCCGAGCGTCATGCACATCATGTCGATTAATTGTTGCGTCGTGGCGAGGAGGTTTTCATTCGGCAGATACTGCGCGAAACCGAGCGCAGCGGACCCTCGAGGGACGATGGACACCTTGAGCAGAGGTTCGGCGTGTTCCAAGAACCAACCGACGACGGCGTGACCAGCCTCGTGGTACGCGACGGTGCGACGCTCCGTCTTGTTGACGACTTTTGACTTCTTCTCCAAACCGGCGATGACTCGGTCGGCGGCGTACTCAAAGTGCGACATGGAGACTGCCTTCATGTTATCCCGCGCCGCCGCGAGCGCGGCTTCGTTACACATGTTGGCGATGTCCGCGCCGGCGAACCCTGGGGTCAAGGCGGCGAGACGTTCGCTGAAATGCTCCACGGATCCGTCGAGGGTGATGTTCGCCAAGTGCACTCGGAAAATTTGTTCGCGACCCTGAATGTCCGGACGATCGACGGTGATTTGACGATCGAAACGACCCGGGCGGAGCAACGCACGATCCAAAATATCCGGTCTGTTCGTGCCCGCCAAGACGATGACGCCCTCCTTGGTGCCGAAACCGTCCATCTCGACGAGGAGTTGATTCAGCGTGTTTTCTCGCTCGTCGTTGCCGCCGGCGAACCCGCTTCGACCGCGCTGACGACCGATGGCGTCGATCTCATCGATGAATATGATGGATGGTTTCTGTTGACGCGCCTGGGCGAACAAATCGCGCACGCGCGATGGACCGACGCCGACGAACATCTCCATGAAATCGGAACCAGAGATGGAGAGAAAAGGAACGCCGGCTTCGCCCGCCGTCGCCTTGGCGAGCAGCGTCTTCCCGGTTCCCGGCGGTCCGACGAGGAGGGCGCCGTGCGGAATCTTCGCACCAAGCGCCTCGTACTTTTTGGGATTCTTCAAAAAGTCCACAAACTCCATGATCTCGCGCTTCGCCTCGTTACATCCAGCGACGTCTTTGAACATGACTTTGTTCTTGGCGTTCTTGTCGAGCGTCGCCACCGTCGCCTTACCGACGTTGAAGATGCCCCCAGCGCCGCCACCCATGCCTCCACCCATGCCACCCATTCCCGCGCTTCGTCGCGTGAAGTACAACCAACCACCAATCAACAAGAGCGTCGGCAACAACCGCATCAGCTCCGTCTGCCAAAAGAATTCGTTGACGTACGTCACCGGGACGTACTCCTTCGGGTCCTGTCCATTCAACTCCTGAGCCTCCTCTAATTTACGTTCAAAAGAGTCCAAACTTCCGATGTTGAAATAAAACTTATACCCACCCTCCGTCTTCGCCCCGGGCGGCGCGCCAATCTCCGTGGAATCGTACTCGCTCCCCGCCCCGTGTCGGCTTCGAATCATCGCCCCCGGCGCCTTGACGTACACCTTCGCCTGACTCTTATTCGACACCTCGATCCGCTCCACCAACCCGGGTTCGAGCAGTTTCGTCTTAAACTCTTGAAACGAAATCTCTCGCGCGTCGCTTCGCGTCGCGCTCAGAAGACTCGTCCCCGCCAACAACAACGCCAAACTCGCGAGCTGCTGCCCGCCCGGCCCGCGCATGAGATCCGCCAACGTCTTCGGCGCTTCCGGTCCACCCCCGCTCTCACCGCCCGACCCATTCGACGACGACGACCCATTTTTACCCTGCGTTTTCTTCTCTCCCGCGCCCCGCGGTTTCATCGACGCGTACTTACCCGCCGGCGCGTTCGTCGACGCCGACCCCTCGCGCGCGCCGTTCCTCTTCGGCGCGTTCGACGACGACGCGTCCGCGGCGAACCCACGAGACGCGCGCGATTCCGTCCCACCGTGTCCTTTCGCGCCTCCGCGCGCCTTCGTTCGCGCGAGACGCCGCGCGACGAGCGCGCGCGACGTCGGCACCGTCCCCGTCGTCATCGTCCGGGACGTCGCGCATTCGAGCGAGGATTCACCGCGCGTCGATCGCGCGCGACGCGCGAGCGTCTCCGCGGCGTCGCGGATGAGTTTACGCGCGCGCATGGCGGCGTTCGAGCGGGGGACCGGTCGACGCGCGCGCGCGTGTGCGGGTCGAGGGGATTCGATGACGGTGACGAGTCGCGAGGGGTGGAGGCGGGCGGCGACGCGGAGACGCGCGCGACGGGGTCGACGGCGAGCGGTCGGCGCGGCTCTGACGATGATGGGCGGGGAAAGTGAAGGCTACAAAGCGTCGTGAACGCGAGGGTGTGAACTCAGGGGGAAGATGGTGGGGAGAAATCGCGCCAATTCTCGACGGCGGCGTCGCCTCGCGCGAGCGCGTCGAGAAACGCGGCGGCGGCGACGACGGGAACGTCGAGCTCGCGCGCCTTGGTGAGTTTGCTCGGACCGGCGGCGGTGCCGGCGAGGACGAGGGTGGTGGTGCGGGAGATGGATGAGGCGACGATGCCGTTGTTGCGTTCGATGAGGGCGTGAATGTCGTCGCGGGCGCGGCCCTCGACGGCGCCGGTGAATACAATCTTGGCGCCGCCGAGGTCGACGGCGGTGGAGGGTTCGGAGGGTGAAGACGGTGCGGGCGTCGATGCGGTGCGTTCGGTGGATGATTTGGCGTCGACGGGTATCACGACGACGCCGTGCGCGAGTATTTCGTCGACGATGGATGCGTTCGCGGGTTCGCCCCAGAAATCGACCAACGACTGCGCCAACACCGGCCCGACGCCGTCGATGTGCGTTAACGCGGCGTGCGCCAAACTCTCAGGACCGCCTTTCACCGCCGCGGACGCGGCTTTTCGCAAAGCCTCCAGAGTTCCGTAGTGGTTCGCCAACACCTTGGCCGTGTGTGCGCCGATGTTGGGAATACCGAGCGCGTAGACGAATCTGTGCAGAGGCACGCCTCGACGACGAAGCTCGATGGCTTCGAAGAGCTTGATGGCGCTCTGTTTCAAACCGTCCGAACCCTCTTTGATCTCGCCTTTGGCGTTTTTCACGCCCGCGTACCGCCACCACGTCGGTGCCGCCTCGCCGCTCTGCGGACCGAAACGTCGCTCCAGCGTGAAAATGTCGGCGAGCGTCTTCACGACGCCCTCGCGATGGAGCGTCTCGAGCGTTCCTCGCGCCAAACCTCTGATGTCGAGCGCGTTTCGCGAACAAAAGTGAAGTAAACGTTCCATGGATTGCGAAGGACACTTGAGACCTCCCGTGCATCGAACGATGGATCCCATCGCCGTCTTGGACGCCGAGAGCGGCGCGCGAACAACGGACGAACCGCAGTCCGGGCACGTCTTCGGCGGAAGCCATTCGGGCAAGGGCGGCGCGTCGTCATCGTACGACGACGCCTCGGCGAGATCGTCACCGGCCAGAGACGCGACGCGAGGAATGACGTCACCGGCACGTTCGACGGTGACGCGCGCGCCAATCTTGAGCTTTTTCCGCGCGATTTCGTCAAAGTTGTGGAGCGTCGCGCGCGAGATGGACGCGCCTCCGATGTCGACGGGATCCAACACCGCGACCGGGGTCAGCGCGCCCGTGCGTCCGACTTGAATCTCGATGGCACGCAACACCGTCACGGCGCTCATCGCGGTGAATTTGTGCGCGATGGCCCAGCGAGGTTGTCTTGCGTCGGCGCCGAGAGCTTCTTGAAGACGCACGTCGTTCACCTTGTACACAACGCCGTCGATCTCGTACGGCATGGTCGGACGCGCGATCTCCGACGCGTCGTACGCCTCTATGAGTTCATCGAGTGATTTTGCCACGCCCAGAAACGGAACGGCGTCGAATTTTTGCCTGGGTAAAAACTCGCTCAAAAATTCGCTCTGCGTGCTCCAGGGCGTCTCGACTCGATCCTTTGAATCACCCACCGCACCCCACCCATACGCTAAAAACCGCAGTGGCATCTGGTTATCCTCGGCGTTGAGCATACGCATGGCGCCCGCCGCGGCGTTTCGCGCGTTTTTAAACACACGAGCCCCCGTCGCCGCGCGCTCGGCGTTGACGCGCCGAAAATCCTCCTCGGCGACGTGCACCTCTCCGCGAATCTCTAAAACCTTTGGATACGGCGCCACCAACGCCGCGGGCACGCCTCGCGCGCCGATCAAGTGCCTCGTGACGTCCTCCCCGACCTCCCCATCGCCTCTCGACACCGCGTACACCAACTTCCCATCCTCGTACCGCAGACTCGCCGACGCGCCGTCCACCTTGGGCTCGGCGCAATACTCCGCCGCGCCGTCGCCCTCCTCCCCTCGCGCCTTCTCCACGCGTTTCACGAACGCCTCCACCTGTCCCACATCAAACGCATTACCCAACGATCGCATCGGCACCTCGTGCGAAATCTTACGCGATCCGCTCGCGTCGTCCGGCGTCGCGCCCACTCGCGCGCTCGCGCCCCGCGCGCGCGCCGCCGCCGGGTGCGCCCGCTCGATCGCCTCGTACCTCGCCCGCAACCCGTCGTACTCGGCGTCATCGATCGTCGGCATCGCATCGTTGTAATACCGTTCGTCGTGCATCGCGAGTTCGGCGTCCAATCGCTCGAGCTCGGCGCGCGCGTCCTCCGGCGAGAGCCGCGTCGCCGAATCCGTCCCGCGGGCGAATTCATCATCATTCGCCTCGTCTCGCGCGCCCGAACGCGCGTCGACGCCGCGCGTCGACCGAACGGTGTCGTCACCGCCGTTTTCACGCGCCGCGCGCGTTACCGCGCGCGCCGCGAACCCGCGCGCGCGATCATCCAGCGTTCCCATTCGCATTCGCATTCGCGTCATCATCGTTCGTCGCGCGAGCCCCCCGTCGCTCGAATCCATCGCGCGCGGCGCGCGGAACATCGCGCGCGACGTCATCAGCGCCGTCGCCGCCCTTCGGCGCATGCACGCGCGGCGCGGGGCGGTGTGGCGTCGATCGCGTCGGTCGCGGGCGGTTCGGCAGACGCGCGCGCGCGGAAATGACGCCGCCGACGACGACGGCGACGACGTCCAGAGCGGCGAGGAAGAACCGCGAGCGTCGAAAGCGCGCGCGACTGGCGCCGCCGCCGCCGTCGCCGGCGCCGACGCGCGCGCGCGGGGACGACGGCGGGAGGGGCGACGACTCGGTGGCGGGGACGCGCGCGCGCGACGACGCGAGCGATGACGCGACCGTCGAGCGCGTCGTCGAGCGCGAGGAAGACGGGCGCGGTGACGCGATGATCGAGCGCGTCGAGCGCGTGGGGGCGTACGGGGCGTACGGATCGACGTCGGGACGCATGAGCGCGGAGGACGACGAGTGGGCGACGGCGACGCGCACGTGGGCGTCGTTGTTTCGCGTGCTCGACGCGAACGGGTACAAGGGTAAGAAAATATGGGCCCCGTTCGTGTACGATGAGTTGGCGGGGAGGCGGATGAGGGAGGCGGGGTTCGAGCGCGTCGTGCACAAGCGGTGGGATTTTTTCGCGCGCGTGCGAGACGCGCCGTTTGTGAAATCGTTGGACTGCGTCGTCGATAATCCGCCTTACACGGGGAAGAACGTCAAGGAGCGGATATTGCGGGCGCTCGTGGACGTTGACGTGCCGTTTTGTCTGTTGTTGCCGTTAGGTGTGTTGCACGGGGCGTTCGTGCGTGACATTTTAGAGGAGAAGCACGTGCAAGTCATCATCCCGAGAAAGTGTTACGTCTTTAAAAAGGGTGGAACCGAGGTGCCGTTCAGGTACCTGTGCTGGTTGTGCTATAAGATGAATCTCGAGCGCGATTTGTATTTGATAGAGTGACTGACGGCGATCGCGTGCGTTCGCGTGGTTCACGTCGTGTCGTGTAATTTACATTGTTATGGAGGTGCTAAAAAGGCGCGTCGCGTCGCTAACTCGGAGGATGGTCGACGCACAACGAGCGGTACGTCTGGCCGATGAGTCCGTGGCCGAATTCGAGCGCCACTTCGTGTAATCGATAGAACATCCCGCAACTTTTTGACGCCGCCGGAGCGACCAGAGGCGTGTACCGCAGCGTCTTATTGGACGCCAATCTCGGCGTGATGAAGAGGAACAAAAAGACGACGAACACGATCCAGCAGACAGTTTTCAACATCTTCATCGTTTCGTGGAATGATTCCGGATCCGAACGCACGCGCCACGAGCCGCCCGGCGTTCGAGTCGGTACCGTCGGCGTCTCCATGGAGATTTTTCTGAATAAATTATTCTTCGGCGTTTCGGCTTTTCGCGACCGGTTCATCCAGCGGACCGGCGACGTCGGAAACATGTGTGCGATGGGCGAACCGAACGGTCCGCTCTTTTTCGGCGATATGAGTGATTTTGGACTGAGATTTTTGTGCCTGGCGAGCTGCGCGCGGGCGTCTTCGCTCATTTTCATGGCGGCGGCGGCGGCTTCTTTCGACGCCGATAATTCATCCTCCACCGCCGCGCTTCTCTTCTCCATCCACTCCTTGGCGGCGATGGCGTCCGCGAGCTTGACTTCGACGTCGTGTAACGCACTCTTCGTCGCGTCGCGCTCTTCGCGAACCTTCATCAGCTCGTCGTGCTCATCAGCCTGCGCCATCGAGGCATCGCGACGCGCGTCGGCGAGCAACTCGTTGGCGTGCTCGAGCTGGTGCGTCAGACGCGTGACATCGCTGCGTAACTCATTCGCCGAGTCGCGCGCTTGAACGAGTTCCTTTTCTTTATCGTCGAGCGTCTTGTGCAAAACGTCGCTCGCGGCGTCGCCCGTCATCGACATTTGACGAATCGTGGCGAGTTCCTTGCGAACCACGCGCATCTCGTTCTCCTTCGATCGAACCGCCTCCTTCACCGCCTCCTTCACCTGAGACGCGAACGCCAATCGTTCAAACTCTAAGCGTTTCTCCATGTTTTTAATCGATTCTTGGAGAAGATCTCTCTCCGCCGTCGCCTTTGTCAAATCGTTGCTCAAATCGTTCGCCTTGGCGACGGCGGCGTCCCTCGCCGCCTTCATGTCGTTCAAATCGCACGCGTCAGCCTTGACGTGCTTCTTCGAGTTCAGCTTTTCCTTCTCGAGCTCTTTATTCACCAAGAGCAGTTCGGTGTTGACCTCGAACACTCGACTCTCCGCCATGGCAAACTTTTGTCGCGTCTCCTCCAATTCGGTCTCCACCGACGCGCGCACCTCGGATTCCGCCTTGAGACGCTGCTCAAGCTGACGCACGGACGACTGTTCCCGCGCGCCGTTCGCACTGAGCCGCTCGACTTCCGCCGCGAGATCCCGCCCGCGCGCCTCCGAGACCGAGAGTTTTTCGCGCAACTCGACGAGCGTCGCCTCCGTCGTTTCGCTTCTCAAGGCGACGTCGGCGTCGCGCTTCTCCCGCAGCGCGTCGATCTCGCCGTTGAGCGCGACGATTTGTTTCTCGAGCTTGGCGACTTGCGCGTTCGCCACCATGGTCGCTTTCGCCGCCATGGACGCGGCGAGTTCGTTCTCTTCCGCCGTCGCGGCGGCGTCTTGCTCGGCGTCGTGTAACCTCTGGCGCAACTCCTCCGTCTGCGCGCCGGCTAAATCCGCCGCGCCCTCCAAGCCCGCCACCTTGCCCTCCAACGACGCCACGAGCTTCTTCGATTCCTTGAGCTCCAACGTCGTGTGCGAATGTTCCATCTCCACTAATTTCAATCGTTCTCGCGACGCGTCGAGCTCCGACGAGAGATGCGTCGTCTCGACGCCTGACATTTCATTCACCATCAAGGCGCTCTTCGCGTCGGCGAGCGCGTCCTTGGTCTCGCGCAATTGTTCGAGCGTCTCCTCGAGTCTTCCCTCGAGATCGGTCACGTTCTTCGACGCGGACTCGTGCGCGAGCTCAGCCTCGGAGAGTTTGCGTTGAAGCGCCTTGACATCCTCCGTGAGCGCGTCGACGTCTTCGCGCGCGCTCGCCTCGATTCTCTTCTTCTCCGTCTCGAGGGTGGATTTCATCTCGAGCATGCGACCCTGAAACGACGCTTGCTTCTCCGCGGCGGCGGCGAGACGCGCGGCGAACGCCTCCTTCGCCGATTCGTTCTTCTCCTCGGTCGTCATCGCGCGTCTGCTCTCTTTTTCGAGCTTGATTCGAAGCGCCGACGTCTCTTCCTCGAGTCGCGCGGCGTCCGTCTCCAAATTTCGCGACTCCGTCGTCTTGGCGCGCAACGCCGCTCGAACCTCCTCGAGCGTGGACTCGACGTCCTCTCGCGCGCGTCTCTCGGCGTCGAGCGCGGATTCCTTCGCCTCGACCTCCGCGCGCGCCTCCGCGAGCGCCTCGACCGCGCGACTCTGCTCGTCGCGCGCGCGCTCGGCGTCGGCGTGCGCGGCGTCGACGGCTTCGTCCTTTCGCGACGCGGTTTGATTCGTCAGCGTCACCGTCTCGTTGAGACGATCGACGACGCCTCGAAGACGATCGCACTCGGCCTCTAAATCTTTCACGCGATTCGCGCTCTCGCTCTGTTCCGTCTTGATCGCGGCGAATTCCTCGCCCGCGCGCTCGATGTTCGCGTTTTTCTCCGCCAACGCAGACGCGAGCCTTTCAATCTCTCGCTTCAATCGCTCGTTCTCACCGTGCACCGCGGACTCTGCCGTCTGGTAATTCTTAGATCGTTCGTTCGCGCGATGCAGATCCGCCGTGGACGTCGCGAGCTCCTCCTCCATGGTTTTCATCGCGGTTTCGTCGGCGAGAATTTTCGTCTCCGACTCGCGCAGCGACGTCTCGAGGCGTTCAATCTTCAACTCGTACTCTCGAATCGACAGCTCCAGCGCGGACACCCTGACCGTCTGTTGCTCGACCGTCGTCTGAAGAGACGTCTCGTGGTCTCGTCGCGACTCGGCGAGCGCGGTTCGGAGGCGTTCACACTCGTCCAACGCGTCTTCGCGTTCCTTGACGGTTACTTGTAATCGCGCCTCCGTCTTGGCGACGCGCGCCTCGGCGGTTTTCACATTTTCCTCCGCCGCGGACGCGCTCGCCCCCAAACGCACGCGTTCGTTCAACCACATCTGTTTCTCCACCGCCGCGGCCTCGGCGTCGCGCTCCATCGTCACCACTCGCGCGCGCAATCGTTCCCTCTCCGCCTCGGCGTCCCGCCGCGCGTCCTCGTCGGCGCGGCTCGTCGTCGTCGCCACCGCCCAACTCGACGAACTCTCCCGCACGCTCTCACTCAACCGCACCGCCGCCTCCGACCGTCTCCCCGGCGACATCACCGTCATCCGAAGCGCTCTGGGCGGCGTCATGGACGCCTTCCCGAGCCTTTCCTTGCCCTCCGTCGCCGCCGCGTCGAATCGCAACGCGCGCGCCTCGCCCCCTTTCGACATGTGCGTCGACCGCAACGTCCCCACACGCACCGGCGTTCGCACCTTCTCCTCGTCCATCTCGTTCACCATCGTTTCCTCACCCTCGATCGGTCGTCGCCGCCTCGCGCTCGCCGCCAACCGCCGCGCGCTCGCGCTCGCGCGCGCCTCGCTCATTTCCCACCGTCCCCTCGCATCTCGCGCTTCTCTCGACGCGCTCGCCTCCCTCGCGCTCGCTCTCGCGCTCGCGAGCACGCGATCGACGCGTGACGACACGCTCGGCGTCATCGGATCGTCATCGTCGCCCGCGTCGTCGTCGTCACCGCGCGCGCGTCGATTCATCGCCACCGCGTGATGCACGTGGTCGCGCACGTACTCGACGAATCTCGCCGCGTCCTCGTCGTCGCTCGACCCGCCGGCGTCGCGCGCGGCGGGGGAAGGGGTAGATGATGGGCCCATCGCGCTTTTGCGCGGGAAGACGGGGGCGCGCGTCGCGCGGGGCGACGAAATGAGGTGAAAAGAGGACCGCGCGGTCCGTTTAACGGTCACAAACAGTTTCGGCGGCGTCGCGTTACTGTGACGTTACAATGCTCGAATATAGACGACGCGCGCGGATCGGATCGTTCGTTCGAACGCGTGAAGACGCGAATGAACCGATTCGCGCGCTCGCGCTAACAACTCTTCAAGGAGGCCGTGCGGAGATAGTTTCTTTTCTTTCAAAGACTCTCGACGCGTCGGCGTCCGCGCGGGACGATTCGTCGGGCGCGCGTATACTCTTCTTCTTAATCGATGGATTCGCGCTTGAGCGCGAGCGCCACGGCGCGTTGCTTCGTCCCGGCTGAAATCTTATACCCGGTCTCGCGCAGACGCGAGAGGACGAATTCGTGCCGCGCGCTCGGCGGGACGTCGCCGATGCCTCGAAGCGCCTCCGCGAATTGCGCCGAACTCACGTTTGGACGCACCGTATCCACGCACGATTCATCGTGCGTCGGCGTACTCTCCGAACGACGCACGCGCCACACCTCCCGACGCTTATCGTACGTGATATTAATGCAGAGCGGACACCGCATGCCGATTCTTTGACACGCGTCGACGTCCGCCTTCTCCTGCCGTTTGGGCACGGCGCGTTGACACCTCAACACGTACCGCACACGACTCTCTCGCCATTTATCGACGATAAGTTTCGAACTCGACGCGCTCGTTCGACTATACCACTCCACGACGTGCACGCGCGCCTCCTTCTTATCCCCGAACGTTCTCTCGCAGAGTTCTCGCCAACCCTCCGGCGCGTCTTCGTCATCCGCCTCCTCATCCTCATCCTCATCCTCATCCCTCCTCGCCCTCACCCCTCCTCGCGCACCGATCCGTCCTTTATTCTCATCGCTACTACGAACCGCTCGTCCCGGTAACTGAAACACCGTCCCGTCCTCCTCCTCGCCGCCGTCGCGCGCGCGCTTCTCGCCCCGCCCGCGTCCTCCCCCTCGCGCGCCTCGACGCACGACGTCCTCCTCCAGCGACCCCGCTCGAGGTTCCATCGCATCCTCCTCTCCGCGCTCGTCCTCCTCGAGTTCGTCTCCGTCGTCTCCGTCCCGCGTCAGACGGTCGTTCGCGTCCTCGATCGCGGCGTCCGGGCGTCCGATCGCCATGGCGTCGTCGAGGAGTCCCACGACGGAGGCGCGCGCGTGCGGGGAGCGTCGCGCGGGCGGCGCGCCGCGGGTCGTCGTCGCGCGTCCGCGCATGGAGGGACGTGCGGAAGCGAAGTGAGGGCGCGACGCACGGGCGATCGCGCGCGCGGTCGATGGATCGCATCGAATCGAATGGATCGCGATCGATCCGCGGGTGCGTGGGAGAGGGGGGTCGTGGTGAGTCGTGACTCGTGGATTGGTGCATCGAGCGCGCGGGATCGCGCGCGGTCGGTCGGTGGTCGGTCGGTGGGGTCGGTGTATCGGTTAGGTGTGCGTTGTATGGTGTATGGGTTCTGTGGACGTATTGGAATGGCGTTTGGGGGTATCTATGCATCTCGTGAGACGAAGGCGGCGTCCGCGCGCAGGTCGTCGTCGGCGTCGACGACGTCTCGAGACGTGACACCGCAGAGAAGGAGACCGTGGATGAGTTCGCGGGCGCGGATGACGTCGCCGGTGCGATTGGCGGCGCACGCGGCGTTGTAGACGATGGCGAAACGCTCTTCGCACGCGGCGGGGCGGAGGGCGTCGTCGAGCGAGAGCGCGCGTTCGTACGCGCGCCATGCGTCTGCGTACGCGGCGCGAGCGCTCTCGGCGTCGCCGCGTCGACGTAAAATCGCGGCGTACGACATCATCGTCTCGCCGACGCCGACGGTGGCGTCGAGGTCGGCGGCGTCGGCGCGTAACGCCGTCTCGTACGCGTCCTCTCGCGCGCGGCGTAACGCCGTCTCGGCGTGATGTTCGGCGTCCGTCTCGTCCTCGCGCAGCGCGATCTCGGCTTGTGTTTGATAGACGTCGCCGAGGGCGTTGAGAGGTTCGACCGCGCCCGTGGAGAAGCGCGCCGCGTTGCGCAACTTTTCGACGGCGCGCTCCGCCGCCGTCGCCGCGGCGGCGCGTTCGTTCGTTTGGAGCAGAAACTGCGCGTAGCTCGTCAGACTGCACCCCCAATCGTATAGAAACGATCCCAAATCGTCCCCTTGACTCGCATCGCAGTACCCACACGCGCGCTCGTACAAGTTGAACGCCTCGTCGTACAACGTCGCCGCCGCGCCGACGTCGTCGAGCTCCGCCGCCGCCTCGGCCGCTTTCAATCGCGCGTCCGCGCAATTCCAGAGCGCGGGCAACAAACCCTCACCGACGTTCCCACTCCCCTCGATCGTCGTCGCCGCGGCGTCGTACGCCTCCACCGCTCGTCTCAACGCCGTCGCCTTGCCTCGCGCGTCGTCCCCGTGCGCGCCGTACTCCGCCGCCTGACTCAACGCCGTCGCCATCCCGTTCGATCGCACCACCGGTTCGCCCTCGACGCGTTCAAACGTCTCCAACGCTTCCTTCGCCAGCGCCGACGCCCGCTCGAGCGCGCGTCGTTCATCCTCTCTCGACGTCTCGCTCAGTCGTTCGAGCCTCGCGCGGCGCACAACCTCCCCCGCGTACTCCAACAACCCCTCGCTCAGCGCCACGCGCGCGCCGTCCGCGCCCTCCGCGCGAACCAATCCCCGCAATCCCTCCAGCGCGCGCTCGTACGCGGCGAACCCCTCCGCGACGTCGGCGCCTCGTTTCTTACACTTTTTCGCCGCCGCCACCATCTCCTTCTCTAAACCATCGAGCGCGCGCGCGCCGCCGACGCCCGACGCCGACGCCGACGCCGACGCCGACGTTTTTTTCGCCCTCCTCGCGCGCGCGTGCGGTGGGACGTACCCGCCTCGCGCGCCCATGGCGGTCGCCTCGAGATGACGACATGCATCGGGCGCGTCACTCATCGTCGGCATGCGAGCCGCCGCGTGCGTCGTCGGCGGCGATGGGTACCTCGGACAGTTCGTCGTCGACGATCTCTCGCGCGCGGACTCCCCGTTCGACGTCGTCTACGCCCTCGCGCGGAGAGAATCGACGATGACGATGACGTCCACGAGCGCGCGCGTCCATCGCATCGTCTGCGACATCACGTCCGCGGCGAGCTGCGCGAACGCGGTGCGCGCGATGACGTCGACTCCCGACGACGAGGACGAGGTGCTGCGCCTCGTCGTGAACTGCGCGGGGATGTCGTCGCCGGGGGCGTGCGAAAAGGAGCCGAGGCTCGCCGACGCGGCGAACGCGCCGTCGACGCTCTGGACGGCGACGGCGAAGGCGACGGGCGCGAACCCGCCGTTGTGGATACAGTTGTCCACCGATCACGTGTACGATGGGACGCGCGCGATGAGCGATGAAAGCGTGACGCCGAATCCGGTGAACGCGTACGGGAGGAGTAAGGTTTTATGCGAAGAGACGCTCGCGCGAGAGTATCCGCGAAGCGTCGTCTTGCGGTCGAGCATCATCACCGGTCCGAAACCGCCGTTCGTCGACGTCGAGCGGACGCTGTTTTTGGATTTCATACGCGAGAGTTTCGAAAATAAGAGCGAACGGACGACGTTTTACGACGATGAGTTTCGAAGTCCGATTTGCGTGTACGACGTGTGCGCGGCGATTCGCGCGGCGTACGAATCGCCGCCGGAGACGCCCAAGACGTACAACATGGGCGGACCGGATCGAGTGTCTCGCGTGGACATGGCGAAGGGCGTCGCCGCGTATCTCGCGAACGGAGACGCGACGCTCGAGGCGACGTACGTCGGGAAGATCGCGCGCGCGTCGTGCGAAGAGGCGGCGCGTCTCCGCGGCGTCGCCGCGCCGCCCGATATATCCATGGATTCGAGCGCGCTCTACGCCGACGTGTGCGGCGACGCGCCGCCGAGAAGTTTTCGAGACCAAATCATAGCGAGTTTTACCCCCTCGAGCGAGCGGGGCGCGAGAGATTCGTCGCGCGCGTGACGGCGTAATACCAACCCAACCGCCGGGAAGAATGGAACCGAATCGACACTTCGCGTCCGACCGCGTCCGCGATGCGCGTCGTCACCGCGCGCGTCGTCGTCCTCGATCGCGCGCGCTCTCGCTCGGTGACCTCCCGGTCGCGCGCGCGTATTCGCGGTCGCGGTGCGCCGTCCCGCGCGCGCGAAGATGCGCGCGACGATTTTCAACCCGAAAACATGACGTCGACGCGCGCGACGGACCCACCGCCGACGCGTCTGTGGACGAACGTGGAGCTCGCGGGAGAGGAGTCCTCTCGCGGACTTCGACGACGGCCCGGATCGACGGCGGCGGCGATCGCGCTCGTGGCGGGGACGACTTTGGGCGCGGGCGCGTTGGCGCTGCCCGTCGCGCTGCGAGACGCCGGGTTCGCGCCGAGCGCGGCGGTGATCGCGGCGTGCTGGATGTTTTTCTCCGCCACGGGACTGTGCGTGCTCGAGGTGAACCTCGGGACGACGTGCGAACTCGGACGAGGCGGGGGGGTGTCGGTGAACGCGATGACGAGACGGACGCTGGGCGAGGGCGGCGCGCGGGCGGCGACGGCGTCGTACGCGTTCATTCATTACGCGCTTCTCGTGGCGTACGTGCAAAAGATCGGACAGTTGGTGATGGAGACGGCGCCGGGGGTTCCCGGTGGGGCGAGCGCGGCGTCCGCGGCGTACGCGGCGGCGATGTCGTCGTTTTTATACGCTGCGTCGCCGGAAAAGATTGAAAAATTTAATTCTGTTTTGTTTACCGGGATCTTGGGAACGTTCGTGCCGTTGCTGGCGCTCGCCGCGAGCAGCGAGACGACGTCGATCGATAATCTGTTCGCCGTGTCCGACTGGTCCGAGACGCCGGAGACGATTCCGATCGTCGCCGTGGCGTTCGTGTATCACCAGGTGATTCCCGTGGTGGCGACGTCGTTGGAGGGCGACAAGGAGCGCGCGACGACGGCCGTGCTCGTGGGCACCGCGATTCCGGCGTTGATGTTCGTCCTTTGGAACGCCGCGGTGCTCGGGAGCGTGCCCCCGGACGCGACGTCTGTGGGCGATCCCATCGCCGCGCTCGAGGCGGCGTCTCCCGCCACGGCGGCGCTCGTGCGAGGTTTTGAATTCTTCGCCGTGTCGACGTCGTTTCTCGGCTTCGGATGGGGGCTGGCCGATTTCATCGCCGATGGGATGGAGGTGGACTCGTCCGACGCGCGACCGTGGATCGCCGCGCTCGCGCCTCCCGTCGTCTTCGCGTTGACGCGACCGGACGTCTTTCTGCAGGCGCTCGACAGCGCGGGCGCCTTCGGTGTCTTGGTCGTCTTCGGGATGATCCCACCCGCGATGGTGTACAGACATCGCGCCATGCGAGAGGAGTGTAAACGCGAGCGCGGAGGCGAGGACGATCCCGTGGAGTGTCTTCCAATTTTAGCGCCGACGCTTCCGGGCGGCTCGCTGACGCTCGCCGTTCTGTTCGCACTGGCGGCGTACGAGGTCGGTACGGAAACGATAGGACTCGCGCGAAGCGTCGTCGGCGCGTGACGCTGCGGCGGCGAATTGATTGTAGTTGATTGTATTGATAATAGCGTAGCGGAGCGAACGAGCGCGCGACTGTACGAGCGCGCGACTTTGAACTACGGGTGCTCGGGCTCGCGCTGGTAACTTCCACGGTCGCGCGAGAAGTTGGACGCGGAGACATCGAACGATTCGCGAGGCGAACGCGTGCCCTGACACGGTGGTTCCGACCCGTACTCGGTGGCGCCGTAAAACTTTAACACATCCTCTGGATAAATGCCTTTTTCGTCGACCAAACCGTACTTGCCCATGGCTCGCGCGTACGACAGCGGCGTCACATCCTTGGGCGTTCTCACGTTCAAATCGGCACCGTAATCGTAAAGAAGCTTAATAACCTCAGGACCACCATCGATCGCCCAGAGTACGGTGGCGTCGCCGTTCGAGTTGATAAAGTTGGGATCCGCGCCCGATCGCAACAACGCCTTGGCCGCTTCCAATCGACCTCGATGACACGCGCTCATCAGAGGCGTGTACCCCTCATCGCAGCCATACGCCGGACCGAAGACAAAATTCACGTCGGCGCCCTCCTCGATCTTGTTATAAATCAGTTTGACATCGTTCTTTTGAATCGCCATGAGAAGTTCCTCCGTCTCTCGGGACGCCTTGACGACGTCGGGGCCCTTGGCGTCTGGACGATAGTCCGGATGGTGCGAGCCTTTACCGCCGTTCCACTGCGCCTCGTAGGCGGCCGAGATGGCATCCTGGCGTTTCTTCATGATGGCTTCCTACGCGCGACGACGAGGGCGACGGGCGACGCATCATCGGTCAATCGAACCGCACCGCCGAGATAAAAAAACGCTCGTTCGCGGACGCGTTCGCCCGTACGCGCGATGCGCGGGCCGACGCGACGCGACTCGCGACGACGCGACGACGCGATCGATCATCGACGCACCATTTGCGCCATGGTGGCGGTTGTCGCGCGCGCGTGACGCGCGCGTGCGTGGATGTGTGAGGTTCGAGGCATCGCGTTCGAGCGTTTTTTTTCTTGGCCTAATTTTGTGTACACAAGGGCGATAGGACTCGCGTCTACGTCACTGGACCGCTCGACGCCGCGGCGCGCTCGAATGAATCGTTCGATGGACTCGTGAGGCTGGTCGCGCTCCCCGACGAACGCGTGGTCGACGACGCGAACGTGAAGAAGGACGCGAGCGAACTCGTTGGACTGGACACGAGCGACGAACCGTCGGAATCGGGAAGCGTCTTGAGAGCTTGCGTCGCACCGCGTACATCGCGCACGATTTCCGCGGCTTTATGAATCGATTCTTTTAGTTGATGCGCGCGAATGCGCTGTTCGGCCGCGCTCTCTGGATCTTCGGGCGTGAGACCGAGAGATTTCCGATGCGCCGCGAGAACGCTCGCGGCAGCGGCGCGCGCCCGACGAAGCTTCGCCTTCTGTGACTTGTACTTGCGCATCGCGCGTTGATGCTCGAGCTCGGCGTCGTCGACCTCTTGTGAAAGAGCGTTGTGCTCTTCCACCGCGACGGTCAAGTTCGTTTTGAGATCGTCGATGGCGCGTTTGAGTTCTTCTTCTCTGTCGCGCAGACGCGCCAAGACTCCGTTCTGCTCGCGGAGTTTCTCCAACAGAGCATCCGTCTCTTTCCACGCATTCTTGGACCCCTCTTTGTCGCTCGAAACGTTCATCACTTTCGCTCGGAGCTCGGAATTCGATAGTTCCGTGTCGTGCAGGACGTTCTGCATCGCTTCGACGTCGCCCTTCGCCTCGTCGATGAGTTTGCAGAGCCTGTCGTGTTCGCGACCCAACTCATCTCGTTGTTTGTCGATGATGGCGAGATGATCAATCTGCTCGCCGATCTCGATGTCTTTGCCATAAGGAGACTTGGATTGCAACACGTCGTATCGGCTTCGCAGATGATCCAAACGTTGCTTGCGATGAGCGGAATCCATCACCGCCGTGTGCGCGTCTTGCTGAAGGACAGCAAGTCGCACGATGAGCGAACGGTGTTCATCGTGCAAAGAAGCGTGCTGGTCGAGGAGATCACGGAAGATGTCATCTTTTCTTTGAACGATTTCATCCGCCTCCGCGGTGCTGAGAAAGAGCAGGCGCCTACGGCGAGCAATCTGTAAACGCAACTCGTCGAGTTCGACTTGTAACAGTTCCATCGTGTTGCGTGTTTCTCGCCAACTCACTTCGCTCCCATCCGCCTCAGCCTCCCTGATGACTCTTAAATTTTGTGCTTCCTCTGCTTTGAGACAGTGATCGTTCATTTCAATCAAGGTGCGTTGCATTTTGCATTCATTTTCCTTCGTCTCGGTGATGAGCGAGACGTGCTCCCTCTCGCGCTCGATGAGTTCAATTTTTAAAGATTCGATCGTTGCCTTCAACTTTTTATTTTCGTCATCCGAACGGACCCCTTTCAATCGCACAATTTTACGTTCGAGCTGTTGAAACCGCAGTGAAGTGGTGTAAATCATTTCACGTTGCTTTGAAATCTTTTCTTGAAGGGCGCTCTCCTTCTCACGAAGATGTTTGCTCTGTTTGAGAGCGCCTTCGTATTCCACGTCGGTTCGACATTTCGACTGTTTTTGATCGTGAAAGGTTTTGGACACTACAAAGAGCTGCTCTTTATCCGCTTCGAGTGAATTTTGTGCCTCCTGAAGCTGTGATTCTCTCTTGGCGTGCGCCTCACTCAATTCATGCAGATGGTGTTCAGACGATTGCAAATGTGCGAGGTCGTCAGCGAGCAATTTTTTCGCTTTATCCACTTGACGCTCTTTTTCCTTACACGCGTTGATGTGCGATTGCAGGCTCATCTCGGCTTCGTGACGTCGCGCCTTTGCGCTCTCCACGCCGCGGGCCGCCGAGACGCACATGTGCGTCGCCGTCTCGAGAGCTTGCGTCGAACTCGAGAGATCTGACTTGAGCTCTTGACACTTCATATTCTTACGATGAAGTAACTGCTCTTTCACTGTCATTTTGTTTTGAGAGCTTTTGTTCGCGATCTCGGCGCGCTTGAGCGCGTCGCTGAGCTCGCGAAGCGTTCCTCTGGCGTCTTCAAGCTTCTTCGCCGCGTCCTCTTTCGCGCGAGAAGACTTTTTAATCAGACTTCGTCGCTCAGACAGTGCGGTGCTCGCGCGCGCGTAATCATCGTTGAGTTGAATCTGCCTTGCGTGGGAAGCCTTGAGAGAGTTTTGCACACGCCTCAACTCACAATCGAGCGCCGCGCGCTGAGACTCGGCGTCCGCCGCGGCCGCTTGACTTCGATGAACGTCGTCTGAAACTTTACTCAACTCAAACTCGAGAGACTTCATCAAGCGTGAGTCTTCGGTTTCGTACTCTCGTAGCACGTTCAAGTCTTCTTCTCGATGCATGAGCCGGTTTTGTACGATTTCTTGAACGTCCACCGCGTTAGCCGTTCGCGCTCGCACCCTCTCCAGAGCTCGCTCGTACGCCTCGAACCTTCTTGAATACTCGTTGAACCGGTCTCGTTGCGTCTCGGTCATGCGTTCGTACTTTGCCCGATCGCTCACCGCGCGATCTCGATTGGTACGATCCAGAAGCGCCAAGTGTTTCTCTCGCTCGCACGCCGACTTCGCGCCTCGCAGACGTTCGCGCACCGCCTCCATCTCCTTCATCATCTCTCGCGCGTGCTCGCGCATGAGCTTGGTGCGCTTGACGTGTTCGTGACACTCATTTTGCGTCTCTTCAATCTCTCGCGAACGCCTCTGCGCTCGGAACGATCACGGAAGCGAGTTCGGTCAACGCGTCAGTCGTCGCTCTCGCTCCGCCGCGCGCGCGAGACCGACGACTCTCGAGACTCCCCGCACCTCGATCTCCTTCGCGAGCGCTCGATTCGCCGCGTCCGCGAACGCGGGAAGTACCACATCGTCCGCCTCGTCCGCGCCTCCTGCGTCGCGCGCGTCGACCTCGACCATGCGCTCGCGCCTCCCGCGTCGCGCTCTGCCGTCTAAACTTAGTCGCGCGACGCCGACGACCGCCGCGACTCGGCCCGCCACCCGTCGTCACCGAACCAAAAACAAAAACAAAATCAAAATCAAAAAGAAAAGAAACAAAAACAAAACTCACGCCGCCGCGCGTTTCCGTTCCTCTTCCCGCGCGATATCCACCAACGCGCGCCGCGTTCGACGCTCCAACTTTTCCAGTTTGGGCTCGACGTCGCGCTTGAGGTCCCAGTTCACCCGTCTCGGCGCCAACATGCTCGGATCGACGTCCCCGACGTTCGATTCCAGCGCCAATCCCTTCGCCCCCGTCCCCGTCTCCTCGTCCCCGCCGATCGCGCTCGTCGCGGGCGCCGTCGCCGCCGGCAACTTCCCTCGCGCCAGGGCGTCATCCCTCGGGACGTAATTTCGAAACGTCACCTCCGGCGCCGCCTCCGCCTCGCCCGCGCGCTCCGGCGCGCCTTTCCCGGCGTCTTCTCGCAGCGCGCGAAGTCGCGCGCGTCGCTCGTCCGCCGTCTCGTCGTCCCCCATGGTGGACGCGCGTCGATGTGTGCGATGTCGTCCCCACACATGCGCGCGCGCCTTCCCTCGTCGACGACCCCATCGTCGACGTCGGCCGTCGCGCGCGCGAGACGACGCGACCGCGCGCGATGTCGCGACGTCTCGGCGCGCGCGCGCGATGACGACGGCGACGACGCGTCGGGGACGCCCACTCGACGCATGATGATGACGATGATGACGACGACGCCGATGACGGTCGTCGTCGCGCGCGCGCGCGCCGAGACGTCGCGAGACGCCGGCGGTGAGCGACCGGAGAGACTCCTCGAGCGATCCGCGTACGTGCGCGCGCTCGTCGAGCGCACGGAGACGAACGCGAGGCGACGACGAATCGACCGCGAGAACCGCGCGTGCCTTCGACAGCGCGCGTACGGCGTCGGCGATTGCGCCGACATCGACGAGGACGCGCTCGAGGAGGCGTTGACGGCGTCCGAGAGGGCGTCGACGTCGTCGTGAAGGCGCGCGCGCGCGCGGTTTCGCGCATTGTGAGAGACGCGCCCGAATCCGTGCCCAATGGCCCCACCGCACACGTCGACGCGCATTCGCTCGGACTCGCGCTCGACCTCGCGCGCGCGAACGCTCGCGATCGCGCTCGACCCTTCCCCGTCGTCCTCGTCGACACCGCGCGCGCGATCGCGACGAGACCGCGCGAGAGAGGGAGAATCGAAATTATGGCCGCGGATGCGCCCGCGATCGATGGCGACGTCGCCGACGCCGTCGCCGCGCTCGAGCGACGGTACGAGGGTTTGAAAAAGAAAACGACCGCGGTGTACGAGGCCAAGCTCGTCATGGCGCGAAACGCGGTGAAGAGGGCGGAGAGAAGGGGCGACGGGAACGTCGACGCGCTGCGCGGGGAGACGCGCGCGCTCGAGGCGAGGCGAGACGCGGCGTTGGTGGATTTAGACGATGAATTGACGCGTGAGTCGAGGAAGACGCGAGAGGAGATGGAGGCGGAGGCGCGGGAGGAGTCGGTGCGACGAGAGAGGGCGGAGTTGGTGGTGAGACATCTGGAGGAGGAGAGAGCAAAGGCTGGGGAGGCGGAGGCGAGACGGCGACCGGCGGCGCGGGCGAGGGAAGAGGAGGAAGAATTGCACGAAGAGGCGGAGGAGCATCGGTCGAGATCGCCCGAGGGGACGAGTCCTCGTGAGGTGGGGGGTGAGGACGCTCGTGTGGAGGGTTTGAGCGCGTTCGGGAGGATGAAGCGAAACTTGTCGAAACAGCCGGAGACGAGGCGACCGGTGAAACGCGTCGCCGAGGTAGTGGAAGAAGCGCGAGTGAAAGTCAACATGGCGGCGTTGGCGCCGAGACCGATGGTGGAGACGCGCGTTGAGAGCGTACAATCGCAACCACCGATGATGGATCCGCACGACGCGCTTCTCAACCGTTTGACGAAGAATAAGCCGCAGAGAGAGAAGACGAGCGCGCACGTGGATGCGCAGCGGGGCATGGAGAGAATGCGGGTGGAGTCGAACCCCGCGCCGGTGGTGCCTCGAGCGTTCGCACCCGAACCGGTGAAGAGCGCGCACAGGAGCGATCCGTTTGAGCCTCCGCGCGGGCTCTCCGCCGCCGTCAAAGCCATCATGGCCGAGGATACGAATAAACAGACGATCGAGAGCGCGTTCGGGATGCCTCAGAGCAAGACAAACTCGGGGGCGACTGCATCAGAGAGACGGGCGAGCGATGACGTCTTCGCGCCCGAACCAAAATCCGATCCGGTTCCCGCGCCGCCGTTGCGCGCAGAGTCCAATCCGTATCTCTTATCGAAAAGAGATTTGAGACCAGCGCCGGGGCGACGCGTCGGCTCACAGTCGACGTATCAAACGCGACAGAAACACTCCACGGATGATCCATCGCGTCGGGCTCGTTTGACGGCTGAAGTTGTTCCCCACAGGAGCGCAGAGACGCGCGTCGAGGAGCCAGAACGCCTGGCGCTCGCGCCGTCTAACCACCATCCGCATCCACCGGCGGATTCCGGATCGGATTCACCGACGCAATCCCTCCAGCTCAAGCCAAAGATTCCGCGAGCGCTCGTGCCCGACTCGGCGTTCAAAATATCCGAGGTTCGCAACTTGTTCTCCTACGCTCGACACGGACGCTACGGCGAGCTCAAACAACTCATCATGAAGGGCGTGCCCCTCGACGCTCGAGACGAGATGGGCAACACCAGCCTGATCATCGCCTGCCAAAACGGTCAGGGACGATGCGTCAAGCTCCTCGTGCGAAGCGGCGCCGATACAAACCTCCAAAACAAGCGAGGAAACACCGCGCTTCACTTTAGCGTCCACTTTCGCTTCGACGCCGTCTCCGATTTTCTCCAGCGTCACGGCGCGGCGACCAACATTCAAAACCAAGAAGGTCAGACGTGTTACGAATTCGTCGGGTGACCGTCGTCGATTCCATTTTCCCGATTCTTGCGTGTGATAGATAGTCATCGAAACATACGATCCAGTCGTCGCCGTCCCGTCCCGTCCCGTCGAGGATGGAACCTCCCCGCGACGGCGTCACACGCCCGCGCGCGTCACCGGCCGTAGCGACCGCGAACGGTGATACCGACTCGCACCGCGCGTTCGACGCCCTCGGCGACGCCCTCGGCGACGCCATGTCGACGAGGCGACGACCCGCGGCTCAAAAGTCTGGGGACGCGGTCGCCACCGCCGACCGCGCGACGCGCGCGCGCGGGCGTCGAGGACCGTTCACGCTGCCGGGAGACGCGCGCGAGAAGGAAAAGAAGAGTGGTGGCGCGTGTTCGGCGTGGTTCTGCGCCGTGTGCGACGTCGAAGACGCGCCCGAGTGGATGATTTTTAACCCGCACATTCGCTCGGGGTACCGCGTGGGCGCGCGGTGGTTGGGCGCGACGAGATCAATCTTCATGCGTCACAACGAGACGGTGAACATATGGACGCATTTGTTGGGGTTTTTAATGTTCGTCGCGCTCATCGTGCGAACGTATCGGATGGCGACGTCGGGCGTGGGATTGGCGGCGCCGCCGGAGCACTGGGTGACGGGCGCCGACGTGGCGCGCGTGGAGAGAATTCAGTACGCGACGCGATGGAGACAGGAGATTAAGAGGGATTGGGACGCGTTGCACGCGATCGATGTGGCGATGCACGAGAGATTGGCGAACACGAGCCAGAAGCAGCACATAGTCGCGGGCGTAAAGGGCGTGAAGGGCGAGTTGCTAGACATTACTCACGAACTCGCCGAGCATTTGCGACGTGGTGAGGAAGTCTTCAAGGTTGAAAAGAGGAGGAGAGCGCTGCGACAGAGTCTAGAGAGTGCGGAAAAGGCTTTGGACTCGATCGAGAACGCGGGTGGTGCTGATCTCGAACCGATTCATGAACAGTGTAGCGCGCTTCGAACAAAGCTCGGTCAACTGAGGGCTCACATTAAAGGTGTGCCGGATGATCCTGAGCCGGCGAGACCGGTGACTCGATGGCCGATGTACGTGTTCCTTTCGGGTGCGGTTGTGTGTCTGTTTTTCAGCACGTTGTGTCACACGTACTGTTGCATCGGCGCGCGGGACGCCGAGCGCATGTGGCGACTCGATTATCTCGGCATTGCAGTGCTCATTGTCTCGAGCTTTTATCCGATGGTGCATTATTCGTACTATTGTTTACCGGGATGGAGAGACATGTACATCACTGGGATCACTTCTTTGGGTTGCCTCGCCGCGATACCCACGCTTCTGACAGCTTTCCAGAAGAAGGAGTACGGCCCGTTGAGAGCGTCTCTCTTCGTTGCGCTGGGTCTGTTTGGTATTTTTCCCATTTTTCAACAAATTCTCTTCGTTTGGCGCATCGTGCCGACGCCAATGATGGAAGCGTTCGTTTTAGAAATGCTCATGGGCGGCGGCTATATTTTTGGCGCGTTCTTGTACGCGCAGGGCATTCCTGAACGTTGGTATCCGGGTTTGTTCGATTTCATCGGGTGCAGTCATAATATTTTTCACGTTTTAGTCGTCCTCTCCGCCTACGCTCACTACAAAGCGAGCTTAATCTATTTGACGTGGCGTGACAACTTTACGTGTGAAGCCGACCACGAGTTATTGCTGGAGTGGTACCACTTGGCTGCGCATTTCCGATATCCCGAATTATGACGACGTTTCGAAAACGAAAACGTCAACTTCTTCTTTTGACTTCACTTCTTTTGACTTAGACTTCTAGCACCTCTGTAGTTCGTTGAAAGAATCCGCACATTCTCACACGTGGGATCGAATATGTTCTTTCGTCGAATCGTCGCGCGCGTGTTCTTTTGCCTCGCGAGACTGTGCCTCACTGTGGCGTTCATGTGCGACGAGCGCGTCAAGTCGCCCCTCGAGGCGGTGGCAAAGTCTCGCGAGGTCTTCGCCGAGCAGTCGGTCGATGATTCGGATCGAACAACGCGGCGACACGAGATGAGCGCGCTGAAGCGGGAAGCCGAGCGGTTGAGTTACAAGTTGGCGTGCGTGCGTCGACAGTGCGGGCGATGCAGTTCGTGATGAAATGGTGTATTATTTCAGATGATGAAGTCAAAAAAAGCTGCCTAGATTGTCTAGAGCTTGTCTTCGTACTCGTTGAGCGGCGGGACGTTCTCCTTGCTACCCTTACGCTTACGGATGTCCTTGACGAGCTTACCGGCTTGAGAATCCGGGTTGAGCGGATCGCTGTTAAGCATATCCCAGTGATCAAACACGCACTGCGGGAACGCTTGGCCAGAGGTCGCCGCGCGAAGAGTACCCGTGAAACCGAAGGATTCCATGACCGGCAAGTACGCCTTGATGTTGTAAATCGGGGTACCCGGACGTTGGATTTCTTCGACAACCATACCACGCTTTTGGGTGACGGTGGAGTAGATACCACCGAGCGCTTGCTCCGGAGCTTGAATTTCGACCAAGTACACCGGCTCGAGGAGACGCGGTTCCGCGGTGAGGGTGGACGCGTACAAGACGCGACGGCACGTCGGGATGATTTGTCCACCACCACGGTGAATGGCGTCGGTGTGGAGCACGACATCGTGGATCTCGAACTTGATGCCACGCATGTTCTCTTCCGCGAGGACACCCTCCTTGGTGGCCCATTGGAACGCGGCGACGCAAGAATCCTTGATTTCGTTGAGGTACTGGACACCCTTACACATATCAACGATAAGGTTCGGGCCGGTGGTGTCCGGACCGAAGCACCAAATCTTCTTGGCACCGAGATCCTTGTCCCAGCCGTACTTGTCGGCCAAGAAGCGACCACGAGTCTTCGGGTCATCACGCGGGGTGACTTCACCGTTGTCAATGGCTTCGGCGAGGCCTTCGTCCATGGCGACGGCTTGGAAGTACAAGCGGTTGTGCTTGTTCGGCGACTTGGACATACAGATGTGGTCGGAGGTACCGTTGACGGTCTCACGGAAAGACACAACCGGATCGGAGATGCGAATTTCGGCACCACCCATGAAATCTTCTTGGAGATCCTTCAAGCAGATTTCAAGGTGAAGCTCACCGGCACCGGCGACAATGTGCTCACCAGTTTCTTCGATTTGGCATTGAACCATCGGGTCAGACTTGGAGAGACGCTTGAGACCTTCGACAAGCTTCGGGAGATCTTGGGAGTTCTTACACTCGACAGCGACACGGACAACCGGGGAGACGGAGAACTTCATCGCCTTGATGGTGTGCGCATCGACATCCTTTTCACCCGTGATCGTCGCGTTCTTTTGGATGAACGCATCGAGACCAACCATGGCGACAGTGTTACCGCACGGCACGTTATCGATGGCATCTTGACGACGACCCATGCACAAAACGGTACGCTGGATGGACTTGATGTACAAATCCTTCTTGTCACCCGCAACGTAGTTCGGGCCCATGATGCGCACCTTTTGACCGGTTTGGACGGTACCAGAGAAGACACGGCCGAACGCCAAGAAACGACCCTTGTCGGCGGTCGGGATCATCTTGGACACGTACAGCATGAGCGGACCATCCTTGTCGCACTCACGGATGGCGTTGGCGTACTTGTCGTCGAGCGGACCTTCGTACAAGGTGTCGGCACGGTACTTTTGCGCAGTCGCCGGGGACGGCAAGTGGTAGATAATCATCTCAAGAAGAGCGACATCGGCCGGCAACCACGTTTGCATGATACGCTTCATCAACGGCTTGCCCATCAATTCAAGGTCAGCCGGCTTGAGCTTGTCCTTGACTTGGAGCTTTTCGAGCATCGGCCAGAGCTTTTCCTTGTTGTCGTTCATCGCGGCGTCAATGACACGACGGATCGGCTCGTAGCAGAACTGAACGAAGGCACGCATGCACGTCTTGGAGCCAGTGTTCTTCTTGGTCCACTTGCGCTCCTTCGGGTCGAAGAAGTTGTCACCCCAAAGCTTGGCCATCATCGCGTCTTGGTCGATGCCGAACTTGGCGGCGTACATCTTCGCGAACACGGTCAAGGTGAACGCCCAGTTGTGGAGACCGGCGGAGAAGCACACGGTACCCTTTTCCGGGGCAACTTGAACGTCACCGAGGGCTTCATCCGTGTAAGTGGCCATGATAACGTTGGCGTTCTCAATGACACGGCAAAAGTTTTGGTACGCTTCTTCGCCGTCGAGCATGAGCTCGAGGAAGCAACGATCGAGCTTGTTGACAGTCATGACCGGCTTAATACGTTCACCGAGCGCTTGGCGAAGCACAGTTTCCGTTTGCACGCAAACACCTTCGACGCAATCGACGACGACCAAAGCACCATCGGTAATACGCAACGCCGCCGTCACCTCGGAGGAGAAATCAACGTGACCCGGGGAATCGATCAAGTTGATGAGATAGTTGTTACCATCTCTCGGGACTTCCTTCGGCAAACGGGCCAAATCTTCGTCGGACACTTGGTAGAACAAAGAAATACCAGTCGACTTGATGGTAATGCAACGATCTTGCTCATCTTGACGGGTATCCGTCAAACGGGCATCGCCGGCGTTTTCTTGCGCGATGATACCCGCCGCGGCGACGAGAGAATCCGTGAGCGTCGACTTACCCTACGTTTTCGCGAGTCATCGCGCGTCATCGCGCGCGTTTTTTTCTCATCGTCAGTCTTCATCCCCACCTCACGACGGTCGTTCACGACGCTCGTTCGTTCGCGCGAGACCCTCGCGTCCTCCCCTTCGCGCCGCCTCCGCGTAGGGTCTCCTCCCACCAAACCCTCGCTCGCGGGGCTTCCGACACGACCTCGCCATCGAGCGAATCCGCGCGCGTCGCGTCGCCTCGACGCACTCACGTGATCAACGTGCGCGATCACGGACATGTTCCGGATATTCTTGTTGTAATCCATCTGCTTGCGCAGCTCATCGATGGTAAACTGCGCGCGAAAAGAGACGGGAATCGAACGTCAGTCGGCGCTCGGGATGGATGGATTGGCGATCATCCGGGCGGTAATCCCATCCACGCGTTCGCGGGTGTCGACGCGCGGGCGACGCGCGGGCGAGCGCGCGAGCGAGCACATTCGATGGGAACAATTTCGAGACGTCTCGCGCGCACCTTGACCATGACGACCGAGTGACGTTGCGATCGAGCGGCTCCGCGCTGCGGGGAGTGGCGCGACGTCGAGCCGCCGAGAGGCGAGGCGCGGGCGAAGATGAGGTGCGGACGCGTGGGTCGGTTTTCGGACGAATGGAACTATGTGTGGTGACTCATGTAGTATGTAAGGTGTAGAGAGTGGTTTAGGTACATCCGATATGATGGTGATCTTTTTTGTACAGTATGGAGTGCGTTCGGTTCCCGCGGGAGGCGTCGGAGGCGAAGGGCGACGACGCTCGCGAGGCGAAGGGCGACGACGGCGACGACGACGACGAGCCGTCAGAAACCGAGACCGACGTCGCGCGCGCGCGTCCAAAAGCATTTGCTCGCACGGTATGTGACAAATCCCAGGATCGGGGTGGCGATGAGCCAGAAGAGGAAGACGGCGCGCGCGCGCGCCTCGAGCGAGCGACCCGAAGAGGCGGCGTCTCGCGCCTCGACGTACGAGGGCGAATCGGCGATCGGGAGGCGGATGGAGGCGGACACGACGCACGGAGACGTGTTCGCACCGGTGGTGTCGCACGCGGGGGCGTCGTGCGCGGACTCGAATTGACACGCGGATTTCGTCGCCTCGCGACAAAAATCGCCGACGACGGGACGGAGTCCGGCGACGACGCGAATCTGTATCTCATCGTCGAATGCGGGCTTCCCGGTGTCTTTCGGCGCGTACGCGATCTGTGCGTTCCGAAGGACGTCGGCGATCGCGCTCGGAGCGCCGATCAGACTCACGGTGTTCGCGGCGGCGCCGCGCGACGAGAGCGCGGCGGCGGCGGCGCCTTGAATTTCCAACACCTTCGCGTACGAGCTCCACATCGTCACCGACATCGCGCTCGCGTCGTAATCCGGCGCGGGGTCGATGTCGACCGCGCCCGACAGTGCGAATGATGTCGTGTTCGCCGCGATCCGTTCGATCCGCGCGAATGCGTCGCCATCGATGGAAACGCTCGGAGCGTCGAAAACGTTGCGAACGTTGACGTACGCGATGAAAGGATTCGTGATCCAACCGTTCGACGTGCGCACCGTCACGCGAACGATGTCCGGTTGACCGAAACCTCCACCTCTCGCACCGTTCGGTCCGGTCGCCATGAATTCCCCGTAGACATCCTTGTTCGGCGTGTTGAAATAATTCCTATCCGGCGCGTACTCGAACCCGCCGCAAAAACACGACGCGCTCGACGCGCCGACGCCCCACTCTCCGCACGTCGCGTGTTGTTCGTCCGAACACGCGTCTCGACGGAGACTCACGTCCTCCATCTCGCTCGTGATCTCACCGTGCATCGGCGACGACACCGCGCTCGCGAAGACGCGCGTCGACGCGTTCAATCCGACGCACGCCGCGGTGACCTCAATCGTCGACGTCTCGTCTTCGAGCGCGTCGTGCGTTCGACGCAAAAGCGTACACGGTGACTCCAGGACGATGCTCACCGTGCCAGCATCGCTGTGCGCACCGCTCTCATCCGCGACGACGTACTCGAACGAATCTCTCGCGCTCGTCTCGTCGCCGACGTACGCGAAACACAACACGTCCGCGTCCGCCGTCGCCGACGTCACGTTTGTCCCGTCCCGCACGACGCGGGACATCGTCCCCGCGTCATCGCACGCGTATAACCGTCCCCTCTCCGGCGCACGCGTGATTCTCACCGACGTCGCACGATCTCCTCGACACGTCGCGACGTTTTCGGGACACACCGCGTCGTCGTCTTCGAACGGCAATCGAACCCGCTCCGGGACGCCGACGACGGCGACGACGCGCGCGTTCCCCGCGCGCGGCGCGGCGTTCGCTCGCACCACTCGCACGCGCACCACCACTCGCTCGACCGCGACGCCGTCGTCGTCGTCGTCGTCATCATTCAGACTCTCTCGCGCCTCGAAGTGAAACCTCGCGTACTCCCCGCTCGCGTCCTCCTCGGCGCTCGACTCGCCCGCCGGCGAGAATCGAACCGTCGGACGTTCGAGCGCGCGCGGCACCGATTCCACTCGCGCGTCATCGCTCCCGACGTACACCGTCCCTCTCGTCGGGAGGGAGAGAAGGATGAATCGAAGGGGACGATCGTCGTCGTCGCGTGGGTCGGAGAGACGCGCGTCGAGCGCGATGTCGGTCGGCGCGTCGTCGCCGACGACGACGACGACGTCTCGCGACGGCGGCGGCGGCGGCGGGCTCCATCTCGGACGACTCGCGTCCTCGACGAGTTCGTCGTCGGATAACGCGACGTCGTACACGTCGACGGCGTGGACGGTGCCGAGGAAGGACCGATCGCCGTACGCGCCGACGACGACTCGAGACGAGGACGCGGTCCACGTCGACGGGACGTCGCCCGCCGCCTCGTGCGCGTAATTCGATCCCCAACTCAACGCCGGAAACGCGCGCTCGCCGTCGATGAACACACGAACGCCGAGCGTTGGATCGTACGTCACCGCCGCGCGCGTCACGCGCCCGGGCACGAGTTTCGGAACGTCGTTCGAACGCATGCCGCGCGTCGACGTGCATTGAAACGCCGCCGTCGGATGCGGCGCGCGCGCCTTCGTCTCCAACCATCCATCCCTCGTCCACAACGAGAGATAATACCCACCCTCCTCGTCCGCGCACCAGTGCGTCCACGCGCTTTCGTTCAGCGTCGTCGAAAACGTCACGATCGGTCGCGCGACGCCCGGTTCCTCCGGCGCGTCCGCGCTCGGCTCGACGGCGACGGCGAGCGTAAACGCGCCGCCGCCGCCCCCCCCGCGCGCCGCCTCGATCGCACCGTTCGTCGTCGACGTCGACACCAGACGCTCACCCCGCGAACGAAACGTCACCCCGCGTCCTCCGGACGCGCACGCGCCGTCACCGACCGCGACGACGTCCCCGCGCGCGTTCGTCGTCGTCGCCGACGATTCGCCGCCGGCGCACCGCGCCAACCCACCCGACCACGCGGGCGCGCGCGGCGTCCCCGTCCCGATCCCGCGCGCGACGCTCGCGAAAAACGCGCACGCACACATCGTCGTCACCGTCGTCGTCCTCGCGCGCGTCCATCGACGTCGCGTCGAGACGACGCGCGCGCGAATCATCGAATCATCATCATCATCATCCTCGGCCCCATCGCGATGCGTCATCGCGCGCGGATTCGCGATTCGAGTCGTCCACCGATCGAGCGCGTCGATCGAACGATCGAGGCGACGCGTCGCGAGCGTCAAAAAATACCCCCGTCGACTCCCGACTCGACGTCCGCCGTCGTCTCTCGCGCGCGCGTCGACGAATCCATCCATCCATCCATCCATCCATCCATCCATCGGACGGGGAGGCGAAGGGTCACACGCACACACGCACACGCTTCATCCCTTACAACCCACCCACAATACACAATACGCATACGTTTTTGTTTTTTATTTGGTATCCCCACTATACATACACAAACACACAAACCACCATCACACACGTATCCCACAAAACACACTGATCGGACAGACGGACATCGACCCCGTCCCGTCCCGTCCCGTCCCGTCCCTCGTCGTCGCGCGAGAGACGCGCGCGAGACGGACGGAGGACGACCGACCGACGCGAACGAACGCGACCGATCCGATCCTCGCGCGCGAGGGTCTTCTCTCTCCGCGTCCGCGCGAGTCCGTGTCGTCGCGTTCGATGTACGAACCGAGCATCCTGCCCGCGTCTCTGCAATACTCGTGCGACGCGTGCGGCGAGCTCCCCATCCTCGGCGTGCGATGGGTGTGCGAGAGGTGCGAGGATTACGATCTGTGCGATTCGTGTCACTCGAGACAGCTCCACAAGCGATCGAGGGGGAGAGCGAACGAGGATGAGAGCGAGGATGAGAGCGATTGGAGCAGCGATTCGGAGGAGGCGTCGGCGTCGGCGGGGACGCACGACGCGACGCACGAGATGCGGTCGTTCGTCGTGGAGGATACGCTGATGCCGATGACGAGGGGGTCGTTGAAGGAAGTGGTGTTGAACGCGACGAGTCGGTGGTACGTGGAGACGTTGAGGTTGGCGAAGAGCGGGGACGCGAACGCGGCGGCGTTGACGGCGCAAATGCTTCGGGCGGGATACGGGTGTCACGCGGATTCGGAGGAGGCGACGTATTGGCAGCGAGTCGCGCGGAGCGCCGGTGCGCGGCGGATCGAGGGGGTGTACGATGAATTGCCGTGAGGGTTTTAGGGTGTAGATTTTGCGTGCCTCGGCTTTCTCGATTCCTTTGCTTTGTTTCGTTCCGTCGCTCGCCGCGGCGGACGCGCGTACGTCCGACTGTATTCTTTTCATATTTCAACTATCACGCTATCGTCCATGGCACGAGATCACGACCGAATTTTACTCATTCACCGGTTGCACCTCCGTCTCCGGAATCACCGCCGGGGCGTCGCCTCCGTTCGCCGTCTCCGTCTCCGTCTCCGTCTCCGTCTCCGCGCGAGGACGCTTCTTCGGCGACTCCCCGGGGGTGAAAAAATCCGTCACCCGCATCGACCCGTTCGCGTCCGTGACCTCCTTACGTTTCTTCACCGATCCACCGCCGTCCGCGTCGTCCTCATCCTCGTCCTCCCCGTCGCCCTTCTCGCCCTCTCTCGGTCGCATCGCCCACACGTGGTCGTGTAAAAATTCATACTTGCCTCGCCGCAACACGAAGGCTTCTAAATCTTTATACTGTACCCCTTTTCTCTTCGCCGCGCGCATCGCCGCGTGCGAACCCACGGCGAGCCCCTCCAGAAACAACTCCACCGCCTTTGACACGCACTTGATGGCGTCCGAACTCGCCTGTTTCACCTCTTTATCGAGTTTGATGATGCGCTTGACGCGCGCCACGGGGAGCACGGTGTCGCTCGCGTCCGCCCTCCCGCCGTCGACGCCGCCGTCGACGCGTCCACCGTCCGTCGGTTTTTCATCCGGAGTCTCCCCACGCGCGATCGCTTCGGCGACCGCCGTCTCGTACGCGCGTTCAGCCGCCTCTTTCAACGCCTGGAACGCGCGCGTCGGTCAGTCTGTCGGCGCCCGCGAAATTCAAAATAAAAACGAGCGCGCGTCCCATCATCCAATCAGCGCGTCTCGACGCGCGCGCGGACGCGCGATCGCTCGCGTCGAGTCGCGCGTTCGACGACGAGGACATCGCATCGCGCGCACCGTTTTCTCCTCGTCCGTCTTGGCGTTCCACTCGACGGAGATGGCGCGCGCGATGTCCGCGATGGATGGTTTGTCGTGTCCACTCGCGATGAGTTCGTCCCGGACGCGCTCGCGATTGGCGTTCGAGAAGGTCATGTAGGCGCTGAGTTTCTTCGGGAACGCCATGTCGACCGATCGAGACGAGGGGAGGGGAGGCGCGGCTCTCGCGCGGGCGGCGAGGAGTGTGGGGGCTACAGACTTTCGGCGCTCGATATTTCCGCGAGGCGAGACGCGCGCTCGCGACGGAATCATTCCTTGTGACGCTTCGATTTCGCGGTCTCGTCCTCCCCGGACGCGCGCTCGCGTTTCTTTTCCTTCTTCTCCTTCTTCTCCTTCTTCTCCTTCTTCTCCTTCTTTTCTTTTTTCTCCTTCTTTTCTTTTTTCTCCTTCTTGTCCCGCGCGTCGGCGACGAGCTTGCGTTCGATGCTCGTGAGCCCGCTCGATGACCTCGCGACGTACCCGCGCTCACCCGTCGCCTGATCTCGCATCTCCCCGCTCAACAACACCACGTTATCGCTCTCCGTCACGTTTTTTACCGTGAAAACAATCTGCGACCCGACTCGAATGACGTGTTCGTCGTCCCACGCGCTCTTCCAGCACTCCGTCTCGTCCACGCTCGACACCAATTCCTCTCGTATATTCTCCGCCGCGATCGCCACGTTGAACGTGTCCAACACGAGCGCACCGATAAAATCGTGCGCCACCTTATTCACCGTCCCCACCAATCTCGATCCACGCACGGGCATGAACACCTCGCACCGCGCGCGCACGCAGACGTCGACGTGTCCGCTCGCGTGGAGCACGCGTCCGAACCCGATCGCGCTCTCCTCATCGCTCGTCGACGCCTCCGACGAATCCGACGAATCCGACGAATCCGACGCCGACGCGTCACCCCTCGTCTCTCGTCCAGACGTCCCCGCCAATCGCGCGTCGGCGTACGACATGAGCACGCCGCCCAGCGCGTCGCAGTGGCGCATCGCCGCGGCGTCGAGCACCGCGCGCGCACCGCGGAGCGGATCGCGCAGCGCGCTCGGGTGCACGGCGACGGTGAACACGGCGTCGCGAGAGACCACGCACGAGGCGCCGTCGGTCGCGCGAGGGGGCGAGGACGACGACATGACGGCGCGCGGCGCAGTGGCGGCGAGACGGGCCGATGGGGACGGGCCGGCGTCCCCCGTGCGTATGAGTCGTGACTCGTGGAATGAGTCACTGATGAGTCGTGATCGGTGGGTGGGAGGGACTGTCGAATGGCGCGCCCATCGAATCCATCGAATCCACGGCGCGCGCGAGAACGCGACGCGCGCGCGCGCGACGCGCGATGGCGCCCTCGAACGCGACGGCGTACGTCGCGCGCGATGGGTCCGCGCGGTCGAGGAAACCGTGGAGTCTGAGCGGATTGGCGTGGGGCGCGATCGGCGTCGTGGATGCGTTCGTGCGCACGCTCGTCGTCGAGGGATACGCCGACGCGTACGCGGGACGCGGTGGGGGGAGTCGAGCGCGGGCGAACGAAGGGGTGAACGCGCGAGGACGCGTGACGGTGAATCGCGGGGGTGGGGCGAGCGTGCGAGGATTCGGTGATAACGTGCGCGGCGTCGACCACTCGGCGCCGGCGCCCGCGTGAGGACGGTAAACGAACCTTCGGAGACGAGGGTTCGTCGAAAGTCCGGGAGCGTCGCGCGGGCGCGCGAGTGAAACCGAGTCTTGGGTTTTCGTGACGCCGTCGCGGGAATGGACCGATGTGAGGTCGCCGCGGCGGTTGATTTTTACCCGCGACTCTTCGCGCGCTCGCGCGAGCGAGTACCATAGAACAGAACAATCCACACCGTTGTAACGATACCTACGAGCGCGTTTTAGCTCAATTTACATACATACATGTGTTTTCTAAAAGTACAACACGAGTGGTCGGTGGACGTTTGCGTCGCGGCGTTTCACGCGTCGTTCTCTCGGGACGCGCGTTCCGCGGCGTTGCGGCGCAGGAGCGCCTCGACGTCCTCCAAGGGCACGCCCTTCGTCTCCGGTACGAACCGATCGACGAAGAGGTAGCCCGACGCGCAGAGAAGGGTATAGAATCCGTACGATCCACTCAATCCGTACGCGTTCACCGTCGGTAAAAACGTCGCACCGACGATGGAGTTTGATAAATAATTGAGCGCCGTGCACACCGAAACCGCTCTCGCGCGAATGCGCGTGGGGAAGACTTCATTGTACAATAACCACGGAATCGGACCGGCGCCGAGTGAAAAGAATAACACGTACAGTGGGATGGTGACGAGTGCGACCGTCGCCTCGGGTTGCGCGGGCGTCAAATCCATCGTCGAGGCGAATCCCAAATCCGAGCAAATCTCCGCCGAAGCCAGCGTCTGATAGGCGTACAGACCGTCATCGAGCGGCTGGCTGAGCTTCTCCGCGATCGCACCAGTCGCTGGGTCGGCGCAAAACGAACTGAGCTCGTTCGCCGGGGTTAAATACGCGGCGATGGAGAGCAATCCGAGACACGCGCTCATGCCTCCGAACGACGCGAGGAGCAAAGGTCGACGACCCGTCTTGTCGCTCAGCGCCAAGGCGACGAACCCGCCGACGACGTTGGGAACGCCCACGGCCCAGGTGAGAATGTCCGGATTGTTTATCCCCACGCTCGAAAACACGGTGGACGCGTAGAAGATGACGGTGTTGGATCCGGAAAACGCCGCGAGCGCACACAGCGTGACGCCTATGGACAACGGAAGACGATTTCGTTCCTCGGACATCAAGCCCGACCACGAAGATAGCGAAGCCTCGCGCTTCTTCTCTCGCGGGCGAAGCTCTTCGGCGGCGGAAGAATCCGCATCGATCTCCCCATCGTCGCTCGATTTCGACTCGAACGCCTTTTGTAAAGAATTCTGCCACGCCACGGCGGCTCGTCCTCGAATGTTTTGTAAGATTGCCAGCGACCGTCTCGAGTTTCTCGCCGCGTTCTTGTCGTTTTGCGTCAACAGCCAAACCGGACTCTCCTGCGCGAACGCGTACGCACCGACGGCCAACACCACCGCCGGCGCCGCGGCGTCAAAAAACAGAGGCCTCCACCATCCCTCGCCCCCCGCCGTCTTCAACGGCGCGGCGATTTGAAACGCCGCGAGACACCCGAAGACGTACGCCAACCGTCGAAATCCATTCAACGTCCCGCGCAGCGCCGGCGGCGCGATCTCGCTCAGATACAGCGGCACGATTTGACTCGACGCCCCCACACCGACGCCCGCGATAAACCTCCCGACGATCATCATCGCCGCGTTCGTCGCCGCACCGCTCACCAACGTCCCGACGACCAGAGGCGCGCTCACCCACGCCAGCGTCGCCTTCCTTCCAATTTTATCGCTCAGCGCGCCCACGGTGAGCCCACCCACAGCACCGCCGAGCACCAACGCGCTCACGACGACGCCCTTCACGCCGTCGTCGTCCGCGAATCCCAGCTCCGACGCGATCGCGCTGAGCGGCGCGTTACACACCGCCGTGTGATATCCAAACAGAAACGCGCCGACGTCGGCGACGACGGCGGACGGGAGCAGTCCCGGACCGACGTTTTCCGCGACCCGCGCGCGCGAAGACGTCGACGCCGACGATGACGAGGACCCATCCCGCGGCGCGGGCCTCGCGTCCACCGACGCGCCCTCGTCGTCCCATTTCTCCGCGCCAGCCTTCATCACCACCCATCGTCCCCGCCTCCTCTCTCGACGCGCGACCCGCGCGACGACCGAGGACGACGACCGACGCGCGCGCGACGACGCGAATCGTCCGACCCCGCGCGCGCGCGTCGTCACCGACGACGCCGTCGACGCCATCGCGCGCGCGAAGGAATGATGCGTTCCCACCAGATGACGACGCGCGCATTCACGCGCACGTTCCCCCGCACCACCGTCGCTCGACGCCGACGAGGCGCGCGCACGCACGCGCACATGTCCGCGCGCGACGACGGCGACTCCGCGTACGCGCGTCTTCGCGAACGTCTGCGAGAGATCGCCGATTTACGCTCGCTCGAGGGATTGGCGGGATGGGACGAACTCGTCATGATGCCGTCGGGAGATGACGCGGCGACGACGCGCGCGCGCGCGATGGCATCGCTCGCGGGAGCGATACACGAAAAGGCCACGTCGGCGTCGCTGGGAGAGCTCCTGGAACGCGTGGAGGAGGAAGGGGTCGAAGAGGGGAGGGACGCGGCGAACGCGAGACGCGCGCGCGAGGCGTTTGACAAGGCGACGGCGATTCCGGCGGCGATGGCGAAGCGAAAGGCTGCGTTGGGGTCTCGTGGGTATCAAGTGTGGGTGAAAGCGCGGGAGAGTGGGGAATTTTCGGCGTTCGCGCCGGTGTTGGAGGAGTGGGTGACGTTGACGAGGGAGGTGTGCGAACTCACGCGTCCCGGCGGGGACGTCTACGATACCGCGTTGGACGATTACGAGCGAGGGATGACGGGGACGCGATTGCGTGAGATTTTTGACGTCGTGCGGGAGGGTGTCGTGCCGCTGATCGAGAAGATTTACGCCAAGTCTGGGCCGAAGGCGCTCGAGGGACGGGCGAACCCGCTCGCGGGCGAATTCGACGTCGACGCGCAGAGCGCGTTGGCGAAGAGCGTCGCCGTGAAACTCGGGTTCGATCTCACCAAGGGACGATTGGACGTGAGCGTGCACCCGTTCACGGGCGGCTGCGGGCCCGCGGACGTGCGCATGACGACGAGGTACAAATCCGACGACCTTCTCGAGGGACTGAGCGGGTGCATTCACGAGACGGGACACAGTCTGTACGAGATGGGACGCTCGGCCGAGTACGCCGGCGAACCCGTGTCCGAGGCGCACAGCATGGGCGTGCACGAATCGCAGTCGTTGCTCTGGGAGCGCATGGTTGGTCTGAGCGAGCCGTTCTCGCACTTTCTTCTCGGCGAACTACGATCGACGTTCCCTGGAAGGTTCGACGACGCGACGCCGGAGACGCTGTACGCGGGGTACAACGTGGTGAAAAAGCCGAGCGTCATTCGCGTCGAATCCGACGAGGTGACGTACCCTTTGCACGTCATCTTGCGAACGGAATTGGAGATGGATTTGCTCGCGGGTAAGATTTCCGTGAACGATTTGCCCAAACTGTGGAACGCGAAGATGAAGGAATACCTGAACGTTGACATCGAAAACGACAAACAGGGCGTCTTGCAGGACGTGCACTGGTCCGGCGGCGCGATCGGATATTTCCCGACGTACATCATCGGTCAGATTTTGGCGTGTCAGATTTTCAACGCGGCGAAGCGTTCTATCGACGGACTCGACGAGAAGATTAAACGCGGCGAGTTCGAAGAGCTTCTCGCGTGGTTGCGCGTCAACGTTCACGAGCGAGGCTCCGAGTGCGATTCCGTGGACGAGCTCATGGTCAAGGTGACGGGAAAACCTCTGGACGCGCACGAGTTCGTCGCGTACTTGGTGGACAAGTACACGAAAATTTACGACCTGTGAGCGACTGTGAGCGACGGTTGAAACTACGCTACTTTTAATCTATACAACCTACGTACGTCTACGCGCGCGCGCCCGCCAGCGTCGCTCGAAACCGCGCCGTTTCGGCGACGAGACCATCTATGTACGCGTCGAAATCCGACGGAACAGACGTCGGCGGCGATCGGTGACGCGCCGTCGCCGTCGCCGTCGCCGTCCGCGCGCGCGCGTCCGCGCGACGAAACGTCGCGTTCTTCTTCGCCCCGCTCCTCGCCCCCGACCTCGACTCGCGCTCGCCGGCGAGTCGACGCGTCAACGTCTCTATTCGCTCCTCCTGCGTCCGCGTCTTCGCGCGCAATCGTTTCACCTCAGCCTCCAACGTCTCGATTCGAGTCTTCGCGTCCCGATCGGCCCTCACTCGCGTCTCCTCGCGTCTCTGGTTCATCGTCTCGGTCGTTCCCGCGCGCGCCGTTCCCGGCGCCGTCCCGGCGCCGCCGTCCCCGTCCTCCTCCTCACCGTCCAGATCGAACCCCACCGCGTCGTTCGGATCGAATCTCCGCAACCGCCCCTCCGGCGGCGCGCTCGAGAACGGCGCTCGCAACCTCCCGACGCGAAGCATCGCCGACAGGAGCCTGACGAGCTCGAGTCGATTCCTCCGCATCGCGTCGCATCGTTCGGGACGCTCGAACGCGCGAATCCACGCGCGACACCGTATCCTCGTCGCCTTATCGCCGATCGCGTCCACGCGCGCGCGAAGACGCGTCATCGCGCGCGCGAACTCGGCGTCGGCGGCGTCGGCGGCGTCATCGCGCGCGCGCGCGCGCGTCGGCGGCATCGCGGTGATGTGCGGGGCGGGGCGGTGTACACTACTGTGGCGTATTTTCGGGTATCGCGCGGTACGGATGACTAAAAATCGGACATGTGGAACTTTGCGCGCGCGCCCGCGCCCGGCGACGGGCCGAGGTGTTACGTCCCGAACGGGTCGCGCGCGTCAGACGACGTCTCGACGTCTCGTCGCGCGCGACAGGGGGACGATATGGACGAAGACGTCGCGCCGCGTCGTTCCGTGGCGCTCGCGATCGGTGCGAGGATGGAACGGCGCGCGTGGGACGGTGCGACGACGTCGGATCGGGATTACGATGGAGGCGCGATGGGGCGAAAACGCGGGAGGAGAGGGGTGCGCGCGACGCGGGTCGGGTGGATGGTGTTGATGATGGTCGTGGTGTGTGCGTTCGTGGGCGTGGGTGATGCGCGCGGGAGCGAAAACGCGACGGAGGCGAGGAGGATGGATAAAAAGTATCGCGCGCGGCACCAGGGTGTTGACGCGGTGCTCAAGCAGATGAAGAACCTCGTGGAGAGACAAAAGTTTTGGATCGGGGAGAGCTCGAGGTGTGAAAACGTCAAGTTTTCGGTCGGTAAAGTTCCCGAGGGCGGGTCCGTGAAGATCTCGCTGAAGGGCGCGTCGTACTTGCAGCGCGAATACGAATTGCGAGAGGGCGGGGTTGAACGCGCGTGTCTGGATTTGAGCGAGCCGAACGAGTTGATGGTTTCTACGCGAAATATCACAGATACGAACACTCACGCGACGCTCACCGTGGAGAAGGGTGACGGCGAACTGTTACTGATGAAACAGATCGACGGAGACGGGCGCGAGTTGGGTGTTTCGTATTCGAAGATGACGATCGCGCCGGAGAGTTCGAAAGTCACGGCACTGTTAGCGAAGCGATTCGGTCCAGAGTGTGAAGAAGTCGTCTTCGACACTGCGTTTGCCACCGATTCTGGAGTGTCGCGCGATATGACGCACCGCCTGTACGATGGAAACGGCAATTTACTGAGCCAATGGGTGAGGCACGCGAGCGGAGAGAAGAATATGTGTCTACTTCGCGGTCAAACTTACAAGCTCAAATTAGAAGGTTCGATGAGTCATGGAAACACTGAACAGCGCGTTGCGGTGCGAGTCACGGGCGCTGATGAGCTGGACGATGGTTTCGCGTATTCAGGGACGTCATCAGAGGCGTTGGCGCAAGACGACGAATTCACGTACTTCGCCAGCGGGGACGAGACCAAGGATAGCATGATTTTGCACGGTAGATATTCCTTTCACATTCCCAACCCGTGCGGGCCGAAAGAAGCGCAATTGAGCGTTGTGTTGACGGCGTCGACGTTCGGTGACGGTGTTCCGCCGTCCGGCATGTCTTGGGTGATCAATGACGCGCACGGGAAAGAAGTGATGGTCATGTCGAAGCCGTTCAAGCGAGGTGAATACGGCGTGACTCGATTTGAATCCAGATGTGTCCCTGAAGGTAACTACACACTCGTGGCGAGCGCTACGGATAAGAGAGGTTGGAAATTCGGACCAGTTCTGAACATTTACCAGACGTCGAGAGGTCAGAAGAGGAGACTCCTCGTGTCCGAGGGCGCGGTGCGAAAGAAGGGGAAGCACACGTACGAAATACCGTGGTTCAGCAGTGGTTTAGTTTCAAAACCGCTCGAATTCTGTGTCAATAGTACTGATGCGTCGCATGTAGACGGCAAAGTAGAAAGGATTGCAAGTCTCGCTTCACTCGGAATCGAGAGAGTCGCACCGCAGGCTGGCATTTGGCAGGTAAGCCCCATTACGTTTGTCTTCGGCACTATCGCCATTATCGCCATGATGGCGTCGGGAAGTAGTGCGAGAGATGATGAAATTGAAGTGAGGGCTTCACTTGTGAAAGGTAGCGATAGTTCTGCGTACGGTACGGGCGCACCCGGACCTTTGGACGACGACGTCAGCGATTCTAGACCACGCAAGGGTAAAGCCAAGCGAGTGGGTTCGAGAGTCAGTGTTATGAGAATGCTTGCCGTGGGATCAACGTTACTCGCAGTGGTGTCGATGTATCAAACGGACGACGGTGAAGTTGCTTCACTCGGCGAGGCGGCAAACTCGCAGCATTCGAGGCAAGCATTCTGCGGAATGGGGCAAGAAAAGTGCGACACGCTCACAGCGCCGGACTGCAAGAGCAAGTTCATGTACACGTACCGCAAGGGTAAACTTGCACACACACCCGCCTTTTTGCTTCCATACAGCAGTAAGGTCGCTAACGGCGAGTCTTACAGTGTGGACGTGCGATTCGACCCCATGGAGTGTGCGCAGAACGGAATGGAGACCTGTGACGACTTGGGAGAGGTCCAACAGCAATCGTTGAATGGATGTTCGCTGGCGTGTAGAGAAACAGATGCATGCGAAAGCTTCAGCCTTGAAGACACGCGATGTCGTCTTTGCACGACTGAACGCTTGAACGCCGGCGGAAATAGTAGCGTTTCTTCCGTCGCGCGTTGCATGAAGCCATTCAAATTCGCATTCAAAGCGATTTCCGTCGATCAATGCGCCAAGGCGTGCGACAAAACGACGCTGTGCCACAGTTTCAATTATTTTGAGAAATCGGCTGGTGGAGAATCACACTGCAGTCTTCTTCGTGCTCCGACAAATTTCAACGCGCACATTTGGCGAGAAAGCGCTAAGACGAAGAGTGGCATAGTCGGAGCCGCGACATACTACAAGACACCATTGTCCGACTACAAGTGCACTGCGCGAGGGAAATCGGTCAAGTTACCCGCACTCCCATCGTTGTTGACGCCGAGCGAGCCGAACGAACACGTTTCGGGACGTACTTCTGACCGTCATTACCCAGATTCTGATCACAACTATCCTGACGCGCAGGATGAAGATATGGATGACAAGCCTTCCGATGAAACTCCACGGAAGTCAGATGTCCCGGCGCAGGATAAAGATAGGGACGACAAACCTTCCGATGAAACTCCACGGAAGTCAGATGT
>MDTE01074593.1_pt1 | contig 54086 bp, 45 predicted proteins | sample 811231 | NCBI WGS metagenome assembly MDTE01 (sample SAMN05326651, study PRJNA326480) | marine metagenome | isolation source: seawater | place: Indian Ocean: Red Sea | collected 2010 | reverse complement strand
TCCGCGGCACGCAAAACGTCCAGATGGTCTCCCCAACAGGCGATTTCTAGACCATCGTAGCCCCACGCTGCTGCTTTCTCAGCAAGCTCTGTGAGCGGAAGGTCAGCCCACTGGCCAGTGAATAGAGTAACCGGTCGACTCATAAATCTCCTCTGATACAGGACCCTACGTTTTCTTTAAGTGCCTTTATTACAATGGTTTATAAGGTTAACAGAGGCAATTACTTGAGAACCACCGGCGTGATAACCCACACCTACCAGGGCTTCCATTCTCCAAAGAAATATGGGTAGATCGCCCATATGGGTATCATGACGGCCGCTCCTAGTCCCATCATTTCCAGATAAGACAGGCTGCCATCAGCTTCCCTACACTCCTTGTAGCCCGACTCGCCCGGGAGCAGTGTGCTCAAGGTCGAGCACGCGACACGGTCAATGCTCTGGTCGACCACGAATTTCACCACAACACCGACGATAGGTCCCGCGACTAAGGTCCCCAAAAAGGATGGACGGGTCGTATCGAAATATTCCGGATTTATCAAATCGTCTCTGGCTATGATACTCCCGTCACCCATCTCCAGTTGCAGGAGGCCTGGAGTGATTACACCTCCAACATTTGACGTTGGAAACAATTCAAAATGTATACTACTAGGCCTAAGCTCTCCTCGTGCTTTGTCACCCGCCTCTTGGCCGACGACTGGAGTGGAAAATATGAGAAACAGGAAGAGCCCTTTACCCGAGTATCTCATGTCTCCTGCCTTTCATTAGGAATGGAAGATGAATTGATGGAGCAATACCGTGAGCGTGCTTTTCCCCAGAGGTCCTAAGACACTCATGTTACCCTCCAGGAGGTTTATAGGACGCATCCACCCAAGCACCTAAACGAGAACTCTCCAGTGCTTTGTGGATGAAGTAGACCCCGTGTGCACCATCCTGAACCGTTGGAAAGTCGTCCGCAAACGTGCGAGGCATCCCATCACTGCTCACGCTACTAGCGACGTTTCTGTAGATGTTCGCAAAAGCCTCTATCAAGCCTTCTGGGTGGCCGCCCGGGAGCCTGGTATGTGCTTGCGCTCGTTCTGACGCAGCACCCGCAGCCCTGTAAATAATCCTCTCTGATCCATCTGATTCCATTAGGCGGAGCCTATTCGGCTCCTCTTGAGACCAATCCAGACCGCGACTGCTGCCGTAGATCCGAAGCCTAAGATTATTGCGCTCACCAGTAGAGATCTGCGAAACAGAAAGCATGCCCCGAATTCCCCCTTCGAGTTCCAGCAGCACAGTCGCGTCGTCCTCTAGCTTGCGACCATCAACCACTGTACCTAGATCCGCGAATAGGCGCTGCACCTCTAATCCAGTGACATACCGGACCAGATTATGGGCGTGCGACCCGATATCGCCCAACGCTGAAGAAACACCGGCTCGATCAGGATCTGTCCGCCACTCTGCTTGTTTATGCCCTTCGGTTTCCAGGGGCGTGGACAGCCATCCCTGGTTGTATTCGACCACGACCTTTCGGATCTCTCCGAGCTCGCCTGCCCGAACTCGCTCGCGGGCTTCCTTCACGATCGGGTACCCAGTGTAACTATGAGTCACAGCGAATAGGCAACTATACCTATCTGCTAGATCGCAAAGATCTTCAGCATCCTCCACCGAATTGGTCAACGGCTTATCGCAGATTACGTGGACACCTTTTCGCAGAAAAGTACTGGCCACGTCATGGTGCAGGTGGTTCGGTGTAACAACCGACACAAGCTCAATCCGGTCACCTTCTGGTAGTGCATATTCTGACTCAGCCATCTCCTCATACGAGTCGTATGCTCGACTGGGATCGAGACCCAGGTCCCGCGCAGTCTCTTTTGATTTAGCTGGATCAGATGAGAAGGCTCCCGCTATTAGTTGATAACCGCCATCGAGTGCAGCGGCCATCCGATGGACCTGCCCGATAAAAGCACCAGGGCCCCCTCCAACCATCCCATAACGTATGGTCACGCGGATCCCTCAATCCTCTGGATCCTGTAGCCCCCAACTCGACGATCTTGGGCATACATAACGCTGAAAAGCAGCAGCAGGATAACGCAAAGGGGTACTACGAAACGAAATGAGGTCTTACCACCATAGTTGTCTGCTGGGCCGAGGATCGCCTGAGCCTCTGCTACAAGCATCTCGTTAGCATCAGAATTAATGAGGGCCCTGAGACTGTTCGCTGTGCCAGGATATGGCAGTGCACCACTCCTGCCGAATGTCTCTAGAACCTCAGCCGCTGCCAACCTGGCAGACTGAACGTCATTTGCAGCTCCACCGGTAAGTCCTGTCTCAGCTTGCTGGAGTAATTCGATAACCTGCTCTGCCGGAATCTGATCGTGTGCATACCCATCAGCGATCTTTCCCATCTGTGGTGCTGTAACAAGGCCAACCGTAGCCATTCCAACAGTACCCATCAGTCCTAACCCAAGAGCGCCGCTCCGCGGAACGCGTTCCGAGACCACACCAAGCATGGTGGGCCAGAAGTAGCAAACCCCAATCGCGAAAACCGTTGCGGCTGCAAAAGTCATTGCCAATGTGCTTACATAGCTCAGCCAAAGGAGACCAATGCCGGAGACGAGCGCTGATAAAACCAAGATCCCAGTCGGTGAAAGGCTATGCACCACAGGGCCCGCCCTATAACGCAGTATAGCCATCAACCCGCTAATCCATACAAGAACCAAGATCCCGGGCATCCCACCAGCCTCAACCACAGCCGGTACCCAGCGGTTTGGACCGAGTTCAATCGATGCTGTCATCGCCATCGCGATAAGCATTACCCACATGAAGGGTGTGGCGAGCGCCGCTCGAAACATCTCACCCATACCTATCCCCGCTTGGACACCTTCTGTTTCGGGAAATGGTTCCCGTAGCAGGAGTACCCCATAAATCAGGGTCGGGATCAAAACGAGTCCAATTTGCCACTCCCAGCTTGCCACTCCTCCCTTATCGAGTCCATATGCGGCGAGTCCACCAAGAACAGCTCCGCCGGGGAACCATACATGAAACTGATTGAGCTTTACCGTTTTATTATCCGGATAGAGCACGGCGACAAGAGGATTACAAGCAGCCTCAACCAGACCGTTGGCCATTGCGATCACCAGGGCACCAACGAAGAGAGCCCAGAAGCCCCCAGCTATGATCATCGTGAGCACTCCTAGAAAATGCCCGACGAACGAGAGCCTCAACAAGAAACGCATACCAAGCGTATCAGCGAATGGAGCAAACAAGAGTTGCGATACGGCAAAGCCCCATAATGCAGCACCTCCGACCCATCCTACTTCTTCGTTCGTTAGTACAAACTCACGCTTAAGCGAAAGCATGATCGCACCTACAGTGGCGAATGCGACCGATGTCGCGATCAAAGCAACGCAGCTACCAATAAAAAGTCTCGAAGAATCGATGCTCGCTCCTGATTCAGTACTTCTATTCTCAGGCATAGTGCTCCGGTGTGAATGATGCGGGTGTTGTGTGCCGGTAAGTCATCTTATTCCAGCCCAATGTGTCGGAGAACTTCCAGAGGTGGAGGATCCCAGCGCGGTAGAGGGACATTACCCACGTATTGCAGATCCTCCATACCCTCGGGTGTCGTCCAGAATGCTGTAGAAGTCAGATCTCGGACTTTATCAAAAAATAGAGCCGCAGCCTCTAGTTCAGGGCGAGCATTCGGCAGATAACAGATTTCATCACAAATCGCTATACGTTGATCCGGTGCGAGATCTCTGAAACGTGTTGCCTCACCGAATCGCCGGACAGCCTCACTATCAAGCCAAACAAGACCCTCGCGCACGACAATCTTATCTGATTGGTTTGCTTCATACGGAGCACTCACCCACTCGTCTATAAAATCATGCGCGCCAAGCTGACTAGCCGACTGTGAGCGATCATCCGCTGGAATGATCACATCGCAAAGCACTGCTAGGGACTGTAGCTCATCCGAAGTCAATGATCGCTCCCAAAGCACCGTCGGTGCGAGAAGATCTGGGTCCCACGCATCTCCTCTTGCCTTAGGGTTTGATGTGGAAGCCGAAGTCAGCAGAGCCTCAGGAGCTTCTTCGCTAGGCTTACATGAAACCAGGGTGGGAGTTGCAGCTGCGATAGCTATAACCTTCAAAGCCTGACGCCGATCCATGCTCACGGCACCCATTACTGGCAACTCAGATCTATGCTTAGAACTATTGTCTAGGCGCCTATCCCGATCGCTATTCCGTGATCTTGTAGCCATCAGAGATTCCTCTGGTTCATCTGGCCAACAATGTAGTCGGACGCACGCCATGCGATTGCCATAATGGAAAGCGTCGGATTCTTATCAGCGTTCGACACGAAGCAACCCCCATCGGCGACGAAAAGATTATCGACTTCCCAGGACTGGCAAAATTCATTGAGGACCGAACGAGACGGGTCGTCCCCCATTATGACGCCGCCTACTTCATGAATGATTTCTCCTGGCTTCGCGATAGCGTCAGCTCCGTCGTCATGTATGGTGCCAAGCACCTGTCCGCCCATCGTCTCAATGATCTCGCCGAATGTTTTTTGCATATGCCGGGCTTGATTAAGCTCATGATCCGACCATGTCCAATGAAAGCGTAGCGTAGGAATTCCCCACTCATCGACTTGCTCGGGGTCGATCTCACAATAGCAGTCGTCATTCGGAATCATCTCACCTCGACCGGCAAAGCCAAGAAAAGACCCGTAGTAGCGACGACAATCGTCCTTAAAGCTCTGGCCATATGAACCCATGGTGAGAGGTTCAATTCCCCCGAAAGAACCAAAGCCGGGCATCTTCCGACCGCCACCAAACTCGATGTGGTAGCCACGAGCAAAATCGAGTTGGCCTCTAGCCTGATCTTGATAGAGCCACCAGGGCATATAAAGGTGCATCGCTGAAGCACCATCAGCGTTATGGGGAGGCATGTTCTCAAGCGCTGGAATCTGACCCTGTACACCGGCACCTACTGTATCCATCACATACTTACCAACAAGTCCGTTTCCGTTACCGAGTCCGTCCGGGAAAAGGGAACTCTTCGAATTGAGAAGTATGCGTGCTGATTCACATGCACTCGCTGTGAGAATCACAACACGTGCGCTCACATGCTCTTCAAGCCTCGTATCTTTGTCGATGTAGTGGACTCCGGTCGCTCGCCCATTCGTGTCAACTGTGACCTCACGCACCATCGCATTTGTAATGATATCGAGGTTTCCTGTCGCAGTTGCTGGTGGCAATAGGACCGTCGGTGATTGAAAGTTGGCCTTGATTGAGCAGCCGCGGCCGCATGGAGTCGCGTAATAGCATGCAGCTCTAGCACGCATCGACTCTGCGGTCACGCGCTGAGCCATTTCATTGTTCGGCCAAAGCATGCGCGCGATTCGATCAGCTTCAAGTGGCTGAGTCAGGATGGCCAGATGGGCTGGGACCACAGGAATATCTAACCTCTCTCGACACACCTTCTGTGTGAGCAACTCTTCCGCTCTCGGCGCTGGAGGAGGTAGCAACACGCCTGGAGAGGAATTCGGCGTATTCTCAAGCCCTTCGTTCGACCCGTAAACACCGATCAGTGCCTCCGTTTTATCGTAGTATGGCTCAATGTCCTCATATGACATCGGCCAGTCGAAACCGAGTCCGTCACGGGAGCGTGGCTTGAAATCGTATTCACCCATGCGAAGTGAGATACGACCCCAATGGTTCGTGCGGCCTCCCAACATCCGCGCTCGCCACCACAAGAAGTCTGTACCGTCAGCACTTGAGTAAGGCTCTCCCGGGACACGCCAACCTCCGTCAACTGTTGCGTCGTAAAACCCAAATGGCTTTTCAGGGGTTCCTGCTGCTCGGAGCGGTGCATCGAAAGGGAGTTGAAACATCGGTGTCTCAGAAACTGGGTCGTAGTCACGGCCTGCCTCAAGCATGAGCACCTTGACCCCGGAACAGGCAAGCACGTACGCACACATCCCGCCCGCTGCTCCTGAACCGACTATAATGGCATCGTAATCGTCTTGCGCCTTCAGCGTCACCTTCCCTCCATCAGGCTGACCGGCTACTCAACCTTTTCGGTCCAAGGTTCAGGTCACACCGTCGCTACCCGGCTGACCGCTAAGTAAATTCTTGCTAGCGCTCTACTTTCGCATCCACAAGTCTTGCAATCGCACCGAGCGTCGTCTGAGCTGCGTTGAAACCCAGACGAAAATCATCATCTGAGAAAGTTACGAATAGGTCCGTTGGCTGATGCCAGTGCGGATTGGCGCGGTTCCCTGTCTCATAGAGCCGGCGATTCTCACGTAGACTCACAGCAGCAACAATATCCTGGAATGGGCCAGAGTCTGTATTGCTCATGGCATTACTCATAACGGCCGGATAATGCGAGGCAAACATCCGGTTTGCATTGAGAAGTGCAAGCGCCAGTTGTGCAGAGGCATCAGCCATGACCGAGTTCAGCTGAAATTCGATATCAACATCAGCATCGAGTGCCTGTTCGTGAGTTACGGGATTGCCATGATCCCAAAGCATCATGTCATGTTGAACCATGCCCAACCACCTGGGTTCTGGGTAATTACCGGAACCCGCAGGCTCCTCGATTCCCTGCAGGCCTTGGCGCTGCTCGACATATGCACGAGCTCCGTTTAACCCAGTCTCCTCATTATTCCACAACGCAAACCGAATCGAACGAGCACTGGTTACTCCCGGGGAAGCAAGCGCTCGAGCGATCTCCATGACAAGTGCTGTCCCGGAAGCATCGTCATTCGCAGCTTCACCACCGCCACGGCCATCCATATGCCCCCCCAAGATGTACATCTCATCAGGGGAGCTAGCACCGACGAGTGTTGCATAGACCTCCTCACGTGGTTCGGCAACATCAGATCCCCGTGGCGTGTAGTCATAGTGGATACGAGCAGTTTGGTAACCCCAACCTTGAAGTGTCTGCTCAATCCAGTCGACCGCCGCCGCATTTCGTGGTGTGCCTTGCTCACGATCACCGAACTCCGTCAGTCCTTGAATCAGTGACTTGTAGCTTTCGAAATCGAGGAGGTCGACGACTTCCTTGATTGCACTGTCAGCCGCAGTCATAGGGACACCACCAAGTACACCCCTAAGATTTCTACTATCTGCGGGACTCGGACGACCACCACCACGCCCCTGCGCGTCTATGGCCATAGGCCAAAGAGAGGCAACAAAAGCAAAGGTAATCAGTACATGTGTGACCTTATTGCTGACCGACATGATATCGTCTCCAGAACTTGACCTATTTGCTCTTTGGGATGAACAACCTAGGCGCCACATTCGATTCCGTCACGCTACGCGGTCAGAGTGACTACAAGCCTTCGGACCTTTCTAGAAGTGCTTAAAGCTTTAGGGCACTAAGCGCATTGAAGCTGTAGCGAGCACTCTCAATCGGAGCATCCGGCATATCATGCTCTACAAACGCGTGAAGCATGCCTAATTCTTCAGCACGCGGGAGGATCATTGCGAAATCAATCGCCCCCTTACCGACATCCACCATCCGTCCATCTGGTGTACGGTCCTTCACGTGAACGCTCGTAACTCGACCGGCGTGACTCTCGAGATAAGCCATCGGGTCACCACCACCGTCAACTGTCCAAAAAATATCCATCTGCCAATCAACAAGCCCCGGCTCCGTGCGCTCCAGGAGCAGGTCCATCATAATCGTCCCGTCCGGCAACGCTACAAACTCCCAAGCATGATTATGGTAGCCGAAATGGAGCCCAGCTGAGCCAGCCATTTCGCCGGCCCGATTGAAGTCGTCGGCCAGTTTACGAAGTCCTTCAGGGGTACGTTCAGATTCCGGAATTGAGGGAACAAAAACGAAATCTTGACCTAGTTCCTGGGCTCCTTCAAGAAATGAAGCCCAGTCACCGCGAATGTCGTTAACCCCTGCATGGCTTGATACTGCGCGCAAGCCAACGGCATCTAATGTTCTGCGCATTTCTCTAGGGGTCAGGCCATAAAGTCCTGCGAACTCCACAGTTCGATAACCGATCTCTGTAACCTGGGCCAGCGTTCCAGCAACATCTTCGGAAAGCAGAGCGCGAAGCGTGTACAATTGGATTCCGATCTCTTCAAGAACCAGCGACCGCCCTGACACCAAGCCCTGCGCACCAACAGATAATCCACCGGGTCTTGCTCCTAAGAATCCAATCGCGGGCATGGTGACGATAAAGCTGCGTCGGTCCATCAGTTAATCTCCCTGATCTTCAAGTTACGGAAGGAAACTCGATCTCCGTGATCTTGGATCCCAATATGGCCACGAGAAGCTCTGCCATATGCTGGCCACTGGGCAAATTTGCTGTTCGCCACCCTCTCTGCCCAATCTACACTTCCTAATTCATATTCGACGACTTTATCACCATTCAACCAGTGTTCGACCTGGTTATTCACAACAACAATGCGGGAAGTATTCCATTCTCCCGCTGACTTAACGATGCTGCGCGGCACACCGTGGAGGCCATAATTTGAACCGGCACTTGTTAGTGGACTTTGGCCATCCGCGTGGCCGGCATCATCTAGAATCTGCATCTCGGGGGCACCATGGTATACCTCTTCCTGACCCTCGACTGCCCGAAAGAAGACACCGCTATTCCCACTTGGCCCAACCAGCCATTCAAGAGAAAGTTCGAAGTCAGCAAATTGCTGTTCTGTAATGATGTCACCACCTGGCCCAGTGCGTATCAACATGCCGTTCTCAGCAGACCATCCAGTAGGCATGGATTCACTGTTATAGCCGCGCCATCCGGTAAGGGAAGTGCCATCAAATAGAAGCTGCCATCCGCCCGCTCTCTCTATTGCCGTGAGCCTGTTATGCTCCTGCGCCGAGAGTGGCGTAGCTAGAAAACCCAAAACAACTCCTAGTAAGAGTGGGCGAGCAATCATAATTCCCAACCTTTCCGGTATTCCCGTGTCAGGTATGCGTTCGCCTGCTCGGAGTTAGTCACTCTCATATTGTCAGCATCGTATTCGATCTTGAAACCCTGGCCAGTTCTTAGGGCTACGAGCCCCAGAAGCATGACCTCCGTTAGTGGTGCCGCATAAGAAAATGGACAAGTCGCCTCTCCTTGTTCCTTGCAAGCATTCGCCCAATTCATCTCATGACTACCTTTAATACGAGAAAAAATCTGAGGGCTTGAAGCCGCTTCTGCCATTAGCCTTTCCGGAAAAATCTGAGGGCTACCGCCATAGGTTTCATGCATCAGGATCCCTCGGTCACCTATAAAGATCACTCCACCCTCACGGTTCAGAGTCACACCATCCGGGAGATGTTTTGGGCGTTTCGGCATAAGCCCACCATCATACCAGTGGAGTTGCACAGGTCCCCGCTCACCACGGGAAGGAAAGTCATAGTGGACCTTAGTCGCCAGCGGGTATGAGACTGGATCGTCTTCTGGTCCACCCCACATCGACGAAGTCGCTTCGACCGTGGTCGGATATCCTAAATCCAGGGCCCAGAAAGGATGGTCTATTAAGTGGGCCCCCATATCGCCCAAAGCACCTACACCAAAATCCACCCACCCCCTCCAATGGAATGGATGGTAGATCGGGTGATACCGTACATCCCTGGAGATAGGACCAAGGAACAGGTCCCAAGCCACGTGATCCGGTACATTAAAGTCAGCCCACAGGGCACCCGCATGAGCCTCGGCTACTGAACCCGGCCACCACGAACGGTCCGCTGATAAGGGATCAAAGTTCTCTGAGACCGGAGCAGGCTGGAGAAGGCCCTGCGCCCAAATCGGCCTATTCGTCCAGACATGGACTTCGTTAACACTGCCGATTACCCCCGCAGCGATCCATTCATTAATGAGCCTGGCATCGTCGCTTGAGTGACCTTGGTTCCCCATCTGTGTCACAACCCCTGTAGACGTTGCCAATCCATCGAGCGTACGGGACTCATGGACAGTAGCAGTCAGTGGTTTCTGAACGTATACGTGCTTACCAGCTCGCATCGCTGCAGCAGCAATTACAGCATGGGTGTGATCAGGGGTAGCAATGAGCACCGCTTCGATGTCCTTCTGCTCATCCAACATTACCTGGAAGTGCGTATACTTGCGGGCCTTGACGTATTGCTCCTTCCATCGCTCCCCCTTCTCTCTAGGTCTGCCGTTAGAGTCTGTAGAGCGCTCTTCGACCTTAGCCTCGACCAACTGATGATCAATGTCGCAGACCGCCACGATGTTTTCGGTGCCTAGTTCCTGAGCATTCTCACCCCCCACACCACCGGCACCGACGATCGCGATATTGAGCGTATCACTCGGAGCTTGATATCCCGGGCCTCCAAGGACATGCCTCGGTACGATCATGGCCCCCATCGCTACTTTCGAACTATTCGAGACGAAGTCTCTACGTGTGATATCTTCCGGCACGAGATCCCATCCTTGCAGCGGCCAACTGAGTGTGGCCGTTCTTGACCACAAGATAGGGGTGTGCGGGGGTTTTGAAACGGCTGGTGCCTTTGGCTATAGCAAGCCTATGGCACAGCAGCAATGCACTCAATCTCAACCCGCGCTCCTAGTGCAAGACCGCTACCAGCGAGAGCGGAGCGAGCTGGTGGATCTGATGGGAAGTACTGCACGTAAACCTCATTAACTGCAGCGTAATCGCCAATATCTGCTAGAAACACCGTGCATTTAATGAGGTCCAGTAGCGTGGCGCCAGCAGCATCTAGAACGGTGATAATATTCTGCATCGTTTGATGTGTTTCAGGGACCACTCCTCCTTCAACCAACTGCGGAGGGTTCACGCCAGGCTGAGCACCAATTGCACCAGACAAGAAAATCAAATTCCCACTCTTAACAGCTGATGAAAAAACCGGCAGGCGAGCAACACCTTCGGGTTGAATGATTTCTTTTCGAGACGTCATCTCTGGGATTACCACCGTGCCTTCTATCTCTCCCCTCTGTCGCTCCTCAAAAGAACATCCTATCAAGAGGGGTAAGAGCAAGGCAGCTAGGATAGAGCGTATCATCTGGAGCCTCTCGCGAATCGGATTTCGGTGGGAAGGAAAGGTGGTCGACGTTCTCAGGGCGCGCTACTCTTTGGTATGGATCGGCGACACTTTAACGGCCTTGCCGCAACGGGCCTCATGGGACTCAATCTCAGGCCACAGGCTTGGTTTGACCTTTTGTCTGACCAGAACCTGGAGGTCGATGGTCCCCGGCTGAACCAGCGGATGCGCGAGCTTGAGAGCTTTGGTGCTAACGCAGCAGGTGGCATAGATCGTGTTGCATTCAGTGACGCAAATATCGAAGCACTCGACTGGATGGCTGGACTACTCGTGGAGTCGGGCTTTTCTCCTTCAATTGACTTTGCTGGTAATCTGATCGCCCGAAAACCGGGATCCAGTCCTGAGCTTCCTTCAATCATGCTCGGCTCCCATATCGATTCAGTTCCTGGCGGTGGAAACTACGACGGACAAGTGGGCTCGATGGGTGCGCTGGAAGTTGCTGCAACACTCGCAGATGCGGCTTATACCACCCGGCATCCCCTCGAAGTTTCAATTTTTTCAAATGAAGAAGGAGGTAAGACTGGTAGCCGCGCCTTGGCTGGAGAGGTAGAGACGTTCGAGTTGGATATAGTGACTGCGTCGGGTTTTACGATCGGGGACGGCATTCAGCGGCTCGGCGGGAACCCCGATCGCCTGGAGGAAGTGCGCCGGACGGATGGGTCGGCGGAGGCCTTCTTGGAGCTACACATTGAGCAGGGGGCCGTATTAGACGCGGATGAAATCGACATCGGAGTCGTCGAGGGAATTGTAGGAATCATGCGCTGGACCGTCATCGTCGATGGCAGCACCAACCACGCTGGCACCACCCCAATGGACCGGCGATCCGACGCAATGGTTGGGGCGGCAAGGTTCATCGATCTAGTCCATACAACTGCTCGCCGGATGCCAGGCCGACAAGTTGCGACAGTGGGCAGACTCGAAGCCGAACCAGGTGCGCCGAACGTGATACCCGGCCGTGTAACCATGACGCTTGAGATTAGAGATCTTTCGATGGCGGGAATTGAGCGAGTCTTCAATGAAATCAGCGGCAACACGGCACGGATTACAGAAGAAACAGGGACCCACCTCTCATTCCAACGCTTCTATACGAGCAGGGCAGCTCCAACTGCTATGTGGATTCGAGAGATTATCGAAACTTCTGCTCAAGGCCTCAGCCTTTCGACCCACCGCATGCCCTCAGGAGCCGGACACGACGCTCAGAGCATCGCGCTTTTTGCACCGGTTGGAATGATATTTATCCCGTCTGTAGCCGGTGTCAGCCATGCACCCGACGAGCATACCACCCCTCAGGATGTCGTCAACGGTGCGAACGTCCTCCTCCAAACGCTTCTAGAGTTGGACGAGAGATAAAGACCCCTTAAGTAGACATAGAAATATCCCAATCAGGCCGCACTTCTCGGATCATTAACGCGGCGGAGAAGCCCCAGCCCCAAGACAAATAAAACACTGATCGCCATTACCGCGAGCCGTTGGTTGCCACCACTGGCCACGGCGATATAGCCAAACACCAGGGGGCCAACAACAGATGATGATTTACCACACAGGGCATAGAAGCCAAACATTTCTGCTTCCTTGCCCTTTGGAATCAGTGTCGCCATAAATGCACGGCTGGCTGCCTGAACAGATCCCAAGCCGAATCCTGCTACCATTGCGAGTGCACCAAACCACAGCTTTGAGGTCGGAATGAAACCGATACTCACCGCGACAAGAGTCCACATGACCAAGACACCACTCAATATCTTCTTCGGACCCAGGAGGTCTGTAGGCTTCGCCAGTGCGAAGGCTCCTATCAGGGCCGCAATCTGTAGTGCTATGAATAGATAGACCAACTCATTCTGTGTATATCCAAACGTCGTCGATGCCACGGTGCTCGACATATAAATTGCAGTGAGTACTCCGTCGATATAGAAGAAGAATGCAAGCAGAAAGCGCCGCAGGTCCTTCTCCTGTAGCACCTCACCAAAGATTTGGATGATGTTGGTTAAACCCCACCGTGCGGCTCGACTAACGGACATGCCACTAGCCTGGTCCTGGGGAAGAAATAGGAACGATGGGATCGAGAATAGGATGAAGAAAACTGCAACCATGACCCATACCAGATCGATATTGGTCTCAATAAGAGGGATAGCAAGCAGGAGGCCCACAGCCGAGCCTGCGTAACCCACTCCAAACCCAAGGCCAGATACCCAACCTTGTTTATCCGACGGGGCGATGTCGGGCAGGTAGGCATTATAGAATACTAGACAGGCCTCATATCCTACGTTTGCAAAGACGAATACCCAGAATCCCCAAAGCACCGCTCCCGGGCCAAGCGTCGTAAATAATGCAACTCCTGTAATGCACATGGCGACGAAAAAGACCATGAACCTCTTACGCATACCTGCTCGGTCTGCAATAGCCCCAAGCAAGGGGGAACTAATTGCAACAATCAGAGCAGAAAGAGATACGGCACGCCCCCACCACCAGTCGCCGATACTATCGGTATTCCCCACAACCTCATTGATGTAATACACCTGGAAAACAACGCTCGTAATGACTGCCGGATATACAGAATTCGCTAGATCAAAAAGCGCCCATGCTCCGACTTGCTTCTTGTTCACCCAAGCATCCTTCGGACTGTAATACCCATTCAGGCTAACCTCATCAGTAAGAATCTACCCATAGACAACCTACGCCTCAGTTGCGTCTTCCCGATCGCTAAGCCAATCTCAGCAGCCCAGGCCGGTCGGCATGATAGCATTCCCCAAAACCAAATACTCAATGAACAGACTCACGGGAAAGCGCGTCCTTATCACCGGTGCTTCAGCTGGCATCGGAGAAGCTTGTGCGAACGCCTTTGCAGAAAGTGGGGCTGATCTTCTCCTTTCCGCCAGGCGTATCGAACGTGTTGAAGAGCTGGCCACTCGTCTCTCCGAAGACCACGGTGTAGAGGTGCACACCGCCAAACTTGACGTAACCGACTCGCCTGCAGTTACCGCGTACGTAGAAGAAATTGCTGACGCGAACCTTGTGCCGGATATCCTAATCAATAATGCCGGCAAAGCTGTTGGACTCGATCTGTTGCATGAAGGATCGCTCGATGACTGGGAGGACATGATCGACACCAACATCAAGGGTCTGCTTTATGTGTCTCGTGCGATCATCCCACACATGGTCAGCCGCGATTCCGGACATGTCATCAATATCGGTAGTATTGCGGGGCGCTGGGTCTACCCTAAGGGGGCAGTATACAACGCGACCAAGTTTGCAGTCTGGGCGCTTAACGAGGGCATGAACATCGACCTCGTCGGGACAAGGATTCGCGTCTCGAGCGTAGATCCTGGTATGACTGAGACAGAGTTTAGTGAAGTACGCTTCCATGGAGACAAGGACCGAGCAGATAAAGTCTACGAAGGAACTCAGCCGCTCACAGGTGATGACATCGCTGATGCGATTCTGTACGTCGCAAACACACCAGAGCATGTCGATATCATCAATCTAGTCATGATGCCCACCCAGCAACGTCACGCTTTCGTGCTCCATCGCGAGTGAAGGGCAGCTCACCGTACGTCATTGTCTTTACACTTTGGTTGCTCGTCTTCTCTTCAGCGAGCCAGACCATGATTATCTCGCCGATCCTTCCTCAGATCGGCGATGACCTCGGAATAGCAGACGCCGCACTAGGGACACTGGTGTCCGCATACTCTCTGATGGTGGGCATTTTTGCGATCCTCTTTGGTCCAGTATCAGACCGTATCGGACGACGACGGATCCTGCTGGTGGGCTGTGGTGCCATGACTGTTGCACTGATCCTACACACCCTCGTATCTGACTACACCTCATTCCTTACAGTGCGAATGTTTGCAGGCATGGCAGGTGGAATGCTGAGTGGTGCCGCAGTCTCTTACATAGGAGACTATTTTCCCTATGAACGACGTGGTTGGGCGACTGGATGGGTCATGAGCGGATCTGCCTTTGGCCAAATCGTAGGTATTCCGATCGGAATCGTCCTAGCAGGCCAGTGGGGCTTCAGAGCACCCTTCTATATTTTCGCCGTGACGATGGCAGCGACAATCCTGCTACTCTTTTTCAAGGTTCCACAGCCTCCTGGGAAGCAATCACTTGAGCAATTGAGTGTAGGAAAGGCAGCATCAGATTACGCTGCAATGCTACGTCGACCGGAAGTAGCCTGGGCTGCAGTCGCCTACTTCGTGATGTTCCTTGGAGTTTCAATCTTCACAGTCTATCTCCCGACCTGGCTCGAGCGAGATCTCAATATTTCTGGAAACGAGATAGCTTTGATGTTCTTAGTGGGTGGAATCGCCAATGTCCTGATGGGACCTCAGGCTGGGAAGTGGTCAGATCGGATAGGCCGTAAGGGCATTATCCTCCTTGCATGTATTGGACTTTCATCCCTAATGCTGCTCACGGTCCCACTTGTGACCAATTCTATAATGGCATGTGTCTTTTTCTTCCTGATCATGATGCTCGTAGCTATGAGGACTAGTCCCTTCTCTGCACTACTCACGGCTTTGGTAAATGACGACCGACGCGGCTCACTCATGAGTTTAGCGGTCGCTCTGGGCCAGATGGGCTTCGCACTTGGTGGAGCCATAGCAGGTCCTCTTTTTGCTGGAATGGGGTATAGCTCAAACACTGTACTTGGAGCCATTTTTGTGCTCGCGATGGGTCTCATTGTATGGTTCTTTATCCCCGAACCCGGTATCCGAACTACTCTGGCCACAGCAGACTGAATCGCAACCCCTATCGCCCTAGCTAGGCCTTCATATCTTTTTTTTCACTTCAAAATCAGGGTGCCATGCCACCCGGGACAGTTCTGTGGATAGAGATTCTCACAATGCGCTGAGCTTCCGATTCTTCGAGCGAGCCTCTTCCAGTTATTTGAGGGGGAAGAACCGGTCATGCCGTTAGAGTTCGAGAATGGCATCCTGGGGATCCAGGTCCAGATCGATAAGCTACTCGACCTTGCTGACCGCAAGGGTATCGACGTATCGAACGAAGTAGAGGTTCTCCGTGAGAAGCTCCTCGAGATTAGTCAGCAAACATACGCAAATCTGACTCCTATGGAGCAAGTTCTCGTTGCCAGACATGATCAGCGCCCATACACACTCGACTATATCAATCTCATATGTACCGATTGGATCGAGCTTCATGGTGATCGTGTGTTCCGAGACGACCAAGCAATTGTAGGCGGATGGGCTCGTATACGTGGGCGCACAGTCATGATGATTGGCCACCAGAAAGGCCGCACCATGAAAGAAAATTTAGATAGGAATTTCGGTATGCCTCACCCCGAAGGCTACCGAAAAGCCCTCCGTCTCATGAAACAAGCAGAGAAGTTTAGACGACCTATAGTTACGCTCATCGACACCCCAGGCGCTTATCCAGGTATTGGAGCGGAAGAGAGGGGTCAAGGGGAAGCAATTGCCACAAATCTCCGGGAAATGGCCCGATTAAAGACACCTCTTATCAGCGTGGTAATCGGTGAAGGTGGATCAGGAGGTGCCCTCGCCCTAGGTGTCACGGACCGAATTATGATGCTCGAGCACTCAGTTTATTCAGTGATTTCACCCGAGGGCTGCTCGGCAATACTGTGGCGCTCTGCAGAACATCGGGAAGAAGCTGCCAGTGCTCTACAGTTAACAGCTGACGATCTACTTGATCATGGGGTATGTGACGAAATCATTCCTGAACCGATAGGTGGTGCTCATTCAGATTGGGGCACTGCTGGAGCTTATCTTGAAGATGCTTTGGACCGCGTCCTCTCTGAACTTGTAGAACTGACAATTGAAGAATTACTGGAAAATCGGTGGGCGAAATACGAAGCGATTGGTGCATGGCGTGAAGCATGAGGGACGATAGAGCCTGGTCCGGTTTTGCAGAGATTTCGTTCAAAGGGAATCGCAAGGCTTATTTCAGCTATACCAGCCTTAATCTGCGTCCCGGCCTGGATGTGATCGTCGAGGCAGATCAGGGTAAGGACTTGGGGAAAGTGACAGCCGTAGGAGTGATCGCTGAAAGGAAGTGCTCCTCCTCAAATGGAGGTTGTGCAACGCCAGCCCCGGAGCAGAAGGTTCTTCGGATTGCTCACTCCAAAGATATCGGGAAAAGTCAGGCACTCCGCAAAGATGAAGATAGAGTGCGAATTGAGGCACGTAAGTTGGTAGCTAAGCACCAATTAAACATGAAGGTGACAGATGCAGAGTGGCAATTCGATCGCAATAGGCTGATCCTCTACTTTACAGCTGAGAAACGTGTTGATTTCCGCCAGCTCGTGCGAGATTTAGCGAGCAAGTTCAAGGCTCGTATCCAACTAAAGCAGATCGGAGTACGGGACGAAGCTGCACTCCTGGGAGGAGTAGGACGCTGTGGACGAGAGCTATGCTGCTCCACATGGCTACCTGAACTTAAACCAATCAGCCTTCAACTCGCTAAAAGCCAAGGTCTCTCTTTAAACCCTTCTCAAATCAGTGGATGCTGTGGGAGGCTAATGTGTTGCCTTATGTACGAGCACCGCACCTACGTAGAAGCCCGACGGCGATTCCCACGTGAAGGTCTTAAGATCCGCACGGGAAAGGGGCTAGAACGTGTGATTACAATCGATATCTGGAATGATACCGTCTTACTCAGAGATGACGAAGGTACCCGCCGTACGTTAACGCTCGAACAACTAGAGATAGAGGTCGCACAGTGAGTGATGCCAAGCGTCTCTTCATTACAACCCCTATCTACTACGCTTCGGGCGAACCTCATATCGGCCACGCATACGCAACGATTCTCGCAGATGTAATCGCACGATTTGGTCGACAAACTGGAGCTGATGTCTTCTTCCTCACTGGTACTGACGAACATGGTCAGAAAATGCAGGAAGAGGCTGAGCGCCGGGGCATCAAGCCGATTGAACTGTGCGATACCATGGCGACCGCCTTCGGTGAGGCATGGGAAACTCTCGAGATTTCACACAACCGCTTCATACGGACTACAGAGCCTGAGCATATCGCTGTGGTAACTGCCTTTCTTCAGCGTCTCTGGGACCGTGGTGAGATCTATGACGGGACATACTCGGGGTGGTACTGCGTATCTGACGAACGTTACTGGACTGACAAGGACCTAGGACCAGGAGGCACCTGCTCAATCTGTAGCCGCAAGGTTACGTACGTAGAAGAAAAAAACTACTTCTTCAAGATGAGTAATTATCAAGACGCTCTAGTCCAACACATCGAAGACAATCCGGACTGGATCATCCCAGAAATCAGACGGAACGAGGTCCTGGGCTTCTTACGACAACCGCTGGCTGACCTCTCAATATCACGACCGAGGGAGCGGGTGTCTTGGGGGATACCGCTACCTTTCGATGAGGACCACGTAGCCTACGTTTGGGTCGATGCCCTAATTAACTACCTCACGGCCTCAGGAGCGATTAACCCTGAGGCATCACCAGGTGAACAAGGCTTTGAGGATCTGTCCGATTCTTGGTGGCCTTGCGATCTGCACCTAATTGGCAAGGACATCCTCACGAACCACTCGGTTTACTGGCCAACACTACTGATGGGCGCTGGTCTCCCAATCCAACGGCAGATCTTATCTCACGGATGGTGGATCGTGGGAGACACAAAAATGTCCAAATCACTTGGAAACGTAGTAGACCCCCTAGCGCTACGAGAGGATTTCGGGACCGATGCTGTCCGCTGGTATCTACTTCGGGAGATGCCCACTGGCTCAGATGCCTCGTTTACGCCAGAACGGTTCATGACGCGCTACAACGAGCTCTCTAATGTGCTTGGAAATCTTGTGAGTCGTTCGATTTCAATGGTCTCGAAGTACCGAGACGGAATTGTACCTACCTCCCAAGATGATGGCCTTTCCAGCGAAATCAGCAAGGCATTAGCTAGTAATTATGATGCGATGGCTGATTACCGTATACATGAAGCGCTCGCAGCTAGCATGGACCTAGCCAGAGCTGCAAACGTCTATGTAGAAGACCGCCAGCCCTGGACACAGGCCAAAGATCCCAATGCGGCAGAAGAACTAGATGAGACTTTAGCTACCTTAGTGCGGGTACTCTGCGTGCTTTGTGCCCTTTTAGAACCTGTCGCTCCAGGTAAAATGGCTGAACTTGCACTTCGACTCGGACTTAATAGCCTTCCGTCATTAGAAACTTCTCTAACAGTCAACCTTACTGGTAACCGTTTAGAGGTAAGTGATCCGCTTTTTCCACGAATCGAGCCGTCGTGGGCTGGGGATTTGGGTTGACGCTAACTTCAACCCTCATCTACTTTTTCCTTTGTAAATAAGGATTTTGCCAATGCATAGAGCGATATAACGGATGATCGGAGATAAGTGGACATTTCTGTTAGTCCGGGACGGGCACAGCACCATCAAGCAATACGCCCTGTCCTCACGCCGCCTTCAAGTATTAGTTGGAGGAGGACTGCTAACAGCCATTATCCTTATTGGATACGCTCTCACAATTGGGGTTGATGGATACGCTCGGTTACGATCAGCTCAGCTGGATACTCGTAATACTGTCCTTCAGGATGAACTGAAGGAGTTTCAGATGCGCGTTGACCATCTTGAGTCAACGCTCAATCAGATTGCTCAGGATGACGCGCGCTTCCGCAGTATAGCCGGACTAGAATCCATTGACTCTGAAGTCCTACAAGCTGGCGTAGGAGGACCTGGACTCGTTGGACCAGAAGCCCATTCACTCTGGACAATTGACCCATCCATTTCGGAGAACCTCTTCGAAGTGTCGTACGATCTAAACCAACTGGAACGCCGAGCCCGTTTGCTGTCTAGCAGCTTAGAAGAGGCCACGGATTCACTGCTCGCTCACAGAGACCTGTTGGAGTCGACTCCCTCAATCTTACCAACTCCAGGATGGCTAAGTAGCAGTTATTCTGAATCCCGCATGCACCCTATCCACAACCGACCACTTCCTCATCCTGGAGTAGACATCTCTGCTCCAAAGGGAACATCTATTTATGCAGCAGCTAAGGGTAAGGTTATTAAGGCAGGTTGGATCGTTGGGTACGGACTCACGATTGAAATCGACCACGGCTTTGGATATGTGACACTCTACGGTCATGCTTCAGAGTTGGTCGCTAGCCCGGGGGAAGAAGTACAGCGTGGTGATGTAATAGCAAGAGTAGGAAGTAGTGGTATAGCCACTTCACCACATCTGCACTATGAGGTCCGTGTTCAAGGTATAGCTCAGAACCCGGCTAACTTTATCCTTCCTGAATATGTACGCTATTGATGATCTTCCGGTAAAACAGCCTTGCCGGAAGCTTGATGCTATTTTTCAACCGCTGTACCTTCGCCCTCTTCTGTTTCTAAACAAGACGCATGGAGTTTAAATATGAGGTGTAGGTTCCTCTTGTTCAGCCTAAGCTTGCTGATCGCAGCCTCCGCGTGCGGACCGGCTGAAGTCGTAGTGACCATGGAGATTGATGTAGCTAGCCCAGATGGGGAAGGAATGGTTACACGACCTCTTTCAGATATTGAAGTGAGACTTCTGCCCTACGATCGGGACGCAGTCTTCGATTCGATGGCCAGCGCGTTTGGCACACCAGAACCTCCCATTCCTGAAGAACTCATCGCGGAACGAGAGCGGGTTCAAGAAGCACAGGAGGAATGGCAGAATAACCAGAACCGCTGGAACCTGATCCGAGACACACTCCAGAAATTGACTACGGCCTTAGAGCAGTATAACCGCGGGGAAGCCACCTATGTTGTGCTATTCAGAGAGTGGAATGATTTCGATGGAGAGCTTGGAGACGTAGAACGCCAGATGAATCGGTCGTTTGAAAACTTTACTGGCCTGCAAGAGGGTACAATCGAAGCCTCTAACACCATTAGAATGATGCGGGAAAATTGGGGTGACGAAGCTTTCTCAGGATCATTCGAAGTATTTGATGCTAAGAGGCGAGCCTCCGGTCTTGATGCAGTAGCAGACACTACGGATGCTTCTGGTATCGCCAGACAAAATCTGAAGGTCAAACCTGGCCAATACTGGGTCTATGCACGTTACGAGCTCGCTTATACAGAACTCTATTGGAATATCCCTATTGAAGTTATTGGAGGGGAGCCTCTTCAAGTGTCTCTTTCCCGTGCTAATGCCGAGGAACGAATTAAGCTGTAACACGCTCACTAGTGGGCATACCCAAATACTGCTATTAAGCCGCCCAAGCACGAACAAGTGCCTGGGCGGCTTCCTTTTATGAGTCTCGGAAGCGATTGTGTTGCCCCATGATCAGTGCTAGCGGTGTAAACCCCACGTTTAAGGTCGATGCGGACTCTGTCGGTTGGATCACATTTGATGATCCAAAGCGCAAACTCAATGTGCTTGCTGAAGACGTTATGCGTGACCTCGCTGAAGCACTGGATCAGGCTCACGTGGCAGAATATGAAGGTCGTGTGCAGGCATTAGTGATCCAGAGTGGCAAAGTACGCTCTTTCATTGCAGGAGCAGACATTCATGAAATCACCAAGCTCGAGGATCCCCTAGAGGTAGAGCAGAAAATTCAACTTGGCCAAGCAATCTTCGGGAAGCTGGAGAACTTGTCAGTCCCAACCATAGCGGCAATCGATGGTATCTGTCTCGGAGGGGGCACTGAAATTGCGTTGGCATGCCAGCACCGAGTCCTTTCGGATTCGAAGGCCACGAAAATAGGCCTACCAGAGGTTACTCTTGGAATATTGCCTGCATTGGGTGGCACTACTCGTTTACCGCGCCTGGTCGGACTGCGAGCGGCCCTTGAACTTCTGCTCACTGGGAAGCAGATCGACTCGCGTAAAGCCCGTAAAATCGGCTTCGCTCAAGAAGTTTTTCCTGAAGCACACTTTGAGGGAATGGTCCGAGATTTCGCTCTTGATGCTGCTGAGCTTCAACCAAGGACGTCCAGACGAAAAAAAGACCTCCTTAGCAGAGTAATGGATGATACCCTGCTCGGTCGTAAAATCGTGCTGAGCATGGCCCGAAAGAGAGTAGCTACCCGAACCGGAGGGCATTTCCCTGCGCCGTTCCGGATTCTTGACATCCTAGATAAGCATCTAAGTGGGAGCATCTCGGATAGTCTCGCAGCTGAAGCACACTTAGGAGCCGAGCTTTTCATCTCTTCAGTGAGCAAAAACCTTCTACATGTATTCCATACCAGAGAGGCCGCCCGGAAAGGCCTTGGTGTAGATCCTAAGAAGAATGATTCCGGTAAGATCCAAGTCCTCGGAGTACTGGGGGCGGGTATCATGGGTGGTGGTATAGGCCAATTCGCTGCGTACAATGGCGTACGTGTGTATATGAAAGACATCGATCACAACGCCATCACTACTGGATTGCGCCATGCCCAGGGCCTGTTTGACAAGGCTACTCAACGCAAGAAGCTATCTAGAAGACTAGCCAACCAACGTATGGAGTTGATCGCCGGAGGACTTGAATATTATGGGATCTCAAGTGCCCAGGTCATCATTGAAGCGGTCGCAGAACGGATGGATGTCAAAAAATTAGTCCTTCAGGAAACAGAAGAATGCGTGCGCAACGATTGCATCATTACTACCAATACATCCTCTCTATCAGTAGACAAGCTGGCTGAAAACCTCAATCAACCTGACCGTTTCTGTGGGATGCATTTCTTTAATCCTGTGCATCGAATGCCTCTCGTCGAAATCGTGAGAGGCCGGGATTCAAGCGAGAAAACAATTGCAGCGGTCTACGCCTTCGCACTGCAGTTGGGCAAGGTGCCAGTCGTAGTCGGTAATGGTCCTGGATTTCTTGTCAATCGTGTTCTCGGACCCTATTTGAATGAGGCGGGATTCCTGCTCGAGGAAGGAGCAAGCATCCAACAAATTGATACTGCTGCTATAGAATTTGGCATGCCGGTAGGCCCATTAAGGCTTATTGATGAAATTGGATTTGATATCTCTGCACATGCGGGGGCATCACTCCATAGAGCTTTTGGAGAGCGACTCAATCCCTCGCTTACTCTTGTCGCACTCTCTGCAACAGATCGGTTAGGTAAGAAGGGTGGCCAAGGCTTCTATCAATATGAGAAAGGTCACAACGAAAGGCCTGACGAATCGATTTATGGTGAGCTGCAAATGCCCGCTCCAACTGAACCTCAGAAGTTCTCGAATCAACAAATCTGCTCACGCCTAGTATTCCAGATGATCAATGAGGCTGCCCGTATACTAGAAGACGGTATCGTACAAAGAGCGGAACACGTTGATCTCGCGTTAATCATGGGCACCGGATTCCCGCCCTTCCGAGGCGGCCTGCTCAGATTCGCTGACACCCTGCACCCCCGCAGTATTCTCTACCATATCCGGAAGCTCGAAGAGGTATACGGTACTCGGTTTACTCCTGCGCCCCTCTTGATTGACCTCGCCGATCGTGACCAAACGTTTTACCAGGCGTTCGGAACATGATCGCAGGGATAGTCCCATGTGCTGGCACATCAAAACGAATGGGTGAGCCCAAGGCACTAATGGAGGTCTCGGACAAAACATTTGTACAGCGGGCTGTCGATGTACTCTCTTTGGGCGGATGTGCTCCAGTGGTGGTCGTTGTCCCAAATAACCCTGACATAGAAAGCGCAGCTCACAGCACGAAAGCCCACGTTTTAGTTAACCACGATCCTGGTGAAGGACCAATCACATCGCTGAGGCTCGCACTTCGTGAAATGACCTCAACGCTTGATGGGATAATTTATCTGCCGGTGGATCATCCTCTGGTGAAAGTTGACACCATCCGGCAGTTACTAGTTGTCGCCAAAGAGTCCTTAGCACCATTAGTCATCCCCACATATTTAGGAGACAGAGGTCACCCAAGCTTTTTTCGCGCCAACCTATTTAATGAACTCAACGACCCGGCTCTTGATGGTGGAGCGCGCACTATTGTGCACCGACACCTCTCTGAGGCAACCCTAATTCCTGTCGATGATTCCGGAGTTCTAGCTGATATCGACACACCCGAGTCGTATGAATACGCACTGCAGAACGTCAGTGACTCACCATGACATCCCTTCACCCAGCAGAAGCGACAAGACTCCTAGTAGAGGTTCCAGAAAGAGGTGGCAGTGTCGTTGTATCGACCGTTGTTGGCGACAACCAGTTCACTGGAAATCGTATTGCCTTGATTGTGATTGAGAACGAGAAACCAGAGTTACGAGGTTCACTCATCCTTGAATCGGGGACTGATTCAGCAATTCAATTAATGAAGGATATACTGGAAAATCCTCATTCCTCTGATGGGCTTCACAAACTGACTGTCGCTGATCAGTCGTTGGAGATTTATATCGAAATCCGACGCCCTGTTCAGGAACTTGTAGTCGTCGGTGCAGGACATATCGCTCAACCGCTCGCACACTTAGGTGCGCTGCTGGGCTTCCAGGTTACCGTGATCGACGACCGCCCAGAGTTCGCTACTCAGGAACGTTTTCCAAGTGCCGATAAGGTTATACGAGCCGATTTTTCAGACCCATTTCGCGATACACCGCTGCACACGCGTTCTCATGTCTTACTTGTCACCCGTGGCCACAAGTACGACTACGCATGCCTTATCAGAGCACTGCAAATGGATCCACCACCTGCTTACATCGGTATGATCGGGAGCAGACGAAGAGTGCGCGCAACATATGTCCAACTCCTCGAAGAAGGCATCGCACATGCACTGCTGGACCGCATACACGCTCCCGTAGGCCTCGATATCGGTGCTGAAACTCCTGAGGAAATCGCGGTAGCGGTAGCAGCAGAACTCATTATGGTAAGACGCGGAGGGACTGGGGTTTCACTAAAGGGTGTTGAGCGCATCGTAGAAAGATTTTTCAAGGAAGATAAATGACTCATGACGATGATCGTTCGCTAACCCAAGCCCTAGAGGCTGCCCGAGAGGCTGGACGCCGTTGTGCACTGGCAACGATTGTCTCTACAAAGGGCTCCACACCTCGTAAGGTCGGAGCTAGGATGATTGTAGATCCTGATACAGGCCTCGTAGGCACGGTCGGAGGTGGTTGCGGGGAAGCAGAAGTTATCGAAGCAGCCTACAGGGTAATCGAGACCGGGAAAGCTCAACGGGTCAATGTAGACCTGACGGATGACCTCGTGTCATGGAGCCCAGCCGTGTGTGGTGGCGTCATGGATATTTTCGTTGAACCCGTTTCTCCAGAACGTTCTTGACTGGTAGTTCGCAAGTCCGTATCCACTACCGCAGACCGCCAGATAGGGAAGAGATATTTCATCAGAGGGTCGTGCTAGAACGTCAGGAGGTTATCGTCACGCTCGCTGAGGCAATTAACCTCGATATTCCAATGATTATAGACGGGCGAGTTGCCCTAGAGCCCGGTTCCGCAGTGGTTTGGTTTACATTCCCAGGAGCTTGGCACGATATAGGAAGTTTTCACCGTGAGGACGGAACATTCACGGGCTTCTACGCCAATGTGATCACGCCACCGAAGATTGAAAAACATGACTGGTACACGACCGATCTGTACCTGGATGTATGGATCACTCCGAACGGCACTGCAAAGCTTCTGGATGAAGATGAATTTGAAGAAGCAATCAGTCATAGGCTAATCGACCAACCGACTGCAGACCGTGCTCGTGAGGAGGCAAGCCGCCTACTGGATGAAGCTAGGCGCGGTGTTTGGCCGCCTCCAATTGTCAGGGAGTGGACACTGGAGCAGGCTCGAGCAATTGCTATAGCCTGAGAAGCATCGTCTAGTCCGTTCGGTAGGCAGCACAGAGTCGAGTGATATCCACGTGCAACTGCTGCAGAACTAGAGGATCTTCACGCAAGCAGTCAATCAACCGAGGGTGCTGCTCCATTAACTCAGTCGAAATCTCTATGTCTTCGTGATGGTATACACCGTTGTCGACAAGGAGCAGGCGGACCTTAGTCTTATTCTTGCTCATGAGGCCCTCCGAATGAACCGCGGCACTTCCGGTAATGCAGCCAAGAAGATCAACAACATTACAATGGCAGAGATAACACAGTACTGACACCATGCCTCAATCACGAATGCCTCCAAATACGTCAGATAGGCTGAAAACGTGACGCCCACCAGGGATCCACTGAATAAGAAGGCACCGATTACAGGAGACTCCCGGTGGTTAGGCTGCACCCCTAGATACGCTAGACAAAGTAGGATCAGATAGCCTGCAACGCCGATCGCAGATACGGGTATCGGCCCAACTTTAGCATATACGCTTGACTGTACAGTCCCGCAGTCCCCTACGCCGCAAACGATCGGGCCAGTCAATCCCAGATTATGTGCCATGAGATAAAGCGCAACGAACAATCCGACCATAGACAAGACCGCAATCACCATGCGATTCAACGGTGGGGAAGAAGCATGCAGGACGGTAGTGTCTTCGCTCACCCCATCCCTCCTTAGTCTCTCTAGTAGTCCCTAGATCAGTTACCAGCTGTCTCTAGGTCTTCCAGGGCCGACTCAATTGCCGCTTCTATCGACTGGAAGTCATTACGCATTACGGGCCTTAACCCTTGTCCCTTAACATTAAGGAAGATGGTCGGAGTTCCGCTTACACCCGCTTCTTGGCCCAAACTCATATTTGCAGTAACCACATCTGCGTATTTGTCACTCTTCACGCATCCCTCAAACGTATCCTGGTCCAACCCTAATCCTTGAGCATAACCCAGAAAGGCACCAACCGCGCTCTGCCTACCCGACCAACTCGACTGGTTCCTAAAGAGCTCTTGATGATACTCCCAATAAAGGTCTTGATCGCCTGCACAGCGTGCAGCACGGGCTGCAAGGAAAGCGTGGGGGTGCATATTTATTAGGGGAAAGTCAAAATACTGAAAATAAGCCCGCCCTGTCTGCACCAATGCTAGATCGATCTGGGGCTTGACTGAGAGGGCGAAGCCGCCACAGCCAGGACACTGATAATCTCCAAACTCAATGATCCCTATCGTGCCGGTTGGATCTCCTGAAGTAATCCCCTGAGCCAGCTGCTGGTATACAGCTCGATCTTCAAGATCTAGCTCGAGCAATGGCCCGGTCGCTGGGGTGCCAAGAACACTCCCTCGCACACTCCAGAACAACCACCCAGCCCCAATCAAAGCAACGATCCCAAGGATCATTCCAAACCTAGTCATGTCAGAGCCACCTTTACTGCGGCTCCCTCTCCTCTCTTCTGCTCTCGACACCTTTGACTCCCGCGCTGATCACCTGCCCTGAAGCAGGTACAGGGTATGAAACAAAATTCAGTCCAGCGTAGCACCGAATCTTAGATAAACTACCAACTTGAAGATGCTCCCACGTGACGGGCTGATCAAGCTAAGTGGACCGTGCACTGGTCGTTCAGGATGCAAGGTATGAAACGATCTCATCCGTATCAGTCAGATCTATGACGACCCTATTGGCACCAGCTTTAGCTAATTGTGATGAGCTAAAGCTACCAGTTGCCACAGCCAGCGTACGTGCGCCAATCGCCAATCCACAATCAACATCTCGGGGTGTATCTCCAATTACCACTGTGTTCTCTGGACAAAGCGCAGGGTTCCACATATCACGAGCACGCTGCAGTGCGATCCTGGAAAGGTGCTCCCGTTCCTCATGGTCTGAACCATAGCTTCCTAGAACAAAATGCTCTGTCAGACCAGCAGAGTCGAGCTTGAGTTGTGCTCCACGAGCAATATTTCCGGTCAGCAGACCCACGCCGATATCGTCCATTCTCTTGAGAATATTCAAGAGTTCATGCACTCCAGGCAGCACCTGCATGGGGCATTGAGTCAATTCATCTGCCAGCCGCTCTGTGTAGGAATGCCAGAGTGAAGGAAATCGTTCCTCAATCAGGTCGACACTATAATCAATTCCTACTAGGAGTTCTCGAGCGATTTGGGGATCCGTCTTACCACCAAAACTTACTTCTTCAACATTACCAACGGTCCCAAACGTATCGATCATCGCCCCGCAAAAGGCATTCTTCGCAGGGCCTCCAGTCATTAGAGTCCCATCAATATCAAAAAAAGCGACTCTCCGCATCTAACGACTAAGCCACTCCTGCTACTAATGTAGGATCAAGGTTCCCACCACTTATCACGATCGCAACACGTGCGTCCTGTGCTTCAACTGCCTTCGATATTAGGGCAGCAGTTGCTGCTGCACCTGAGAACTCCACTATGAGCTTTTGTTTGCTCACTAAAAGTGAAGTGGCCTCCTGGATTGCATCATCTGAGACAGTGACAACGTCATCCATAAGGCTGAAAGCATGCTCATACGTAAGTTCTCCAGCCATCACTGGTGCTAATCCATCAGCGATCGTATCGATCTGCTTAATAACCACGGGCCTTTCCTCATCAAGCGCCTTTCTCATCGAAGCCGCCCCTACGGGCTCAACACCGATTACCCGTGCAGTCGGTAAGAGTCTCTTGATCGATGCCGCTACACCGCTTGCCAACCCCCCACCACCGATTGGAGCTAACACCAGATCAACGTCTGGCCATTCTCGGGCAATCTCCAAACCGACTGTGCCCTGTCCAGCAATGATGTGGCGGTGATCGAAAGGTGGCACAATAATGAGCCCTTGTTCCTCAGCAATCTCTTCCGCTTTAGCCCGTCTTTCGAGTGAAGTCGTACCTTCGTAGATCACCTCAGCACCAAGGCGTTCTGCACCATCACGTTTTACTTTTGGAGCTGTAGTCGGCATCACCACGACTGCTCTTACACCTCTCAACTTTCCTGACAAGGCAACGGCCTGAGCGTGATTCCCAGACGAATAGGTGATAATCCCAGACGCAACCTGCTCGTCAGAAAGTTGAGAAACGAAGTTGTATGCCCCACGGATCTTGAAAGAACCTGCGCGCTGCAAGCTCTCGCACTTGAGTCGAACATTGGCCCCAGTAAGCTCAGAAACTATATCAGACGGCAATAGTGGAGTTCGTACCGCTACACCGGCCAACCGACGTGCTGCAGCTTCCACCTCTGTGAGGCCCACTAATCCTTCACCTTGTAGGATGTCGCTCAAGCCTCGACTCCGTCAGTCTCCGAAGTTACTGAGTCCTCATCACTGAGATCGTCCGAACCCTCACCATTTGCATCCTCGGTAATAACACGGGCAACATCCACAACGGCATCACCGTCATCAAGATTGACCAACTTTACTCCCTGGGTGGCGCGCCCAATTACTGAGATCTCCGATACGCGCTGGCGATTCACGACTCCTCGGCGAGTGATCATCATCAATTGCTCTTCTTCCGAAACTGCCTTGACCGCTACGACCAAACCATTTTTATCGGTTGTCTTGAGGTTGATAACCCCCTTCCCGCCCCGTTTCTGTAACCGGTATGCGTCAACCTTTGACCTTTTACCCATCCCCTTCTCCGACACCACTAGCAAAGTTGAATCGGGACGGACCACAACCATGCCCACAACAAAATCCCCTTCTCGAAGACTCAAGCCCCTCACACCAGCAGTAGCACGTCCCATTTGACGCGCATCCCCTTCATTGAATCGGATCGCCTTCCCATCTCGGCTCGCGAGGATAATCTCATCCTCTCCAGATGTAATCTGAACGTCTATCAGTTCATCACCCTCTTTGATGTTGATAGCATTCAAGCCTACCGACCGGACATTACCGTACGCTGAAAGAGCGCTCTTCTTGATCACGCCGAACCTTGTACAAAACAAGAGGTTCCTATCCTCAGAGAATTCACGCACAGGTACCACTGATGCGATCTCTTCTTCATCTGAGAGATTCAGCAAGTTAATGATCGGCTTACCGCGTGCCGTCCGTCCTCCGACGGGGATTTCCCACACCTTGATCCAATAACACTGTCCGCGTCGAGTGAAGATCATCAAATAGTCGTGCGTTGAAGCGACAAACAGATGTTCCACCCAATCCTCATCCTTAGTCCCCATGCCACGCAACCCTCGTCCACCTCGACGCTGGGCACGGTATGTATCAATGGGAAGCCGCTTCACATATCCCTGATGTGACACCGTGATGACCATGTCTTCTTCAACAATCAGGTCTTCCACATCGAACGATCCCACCGCTGCTGTTATCTCAGTCCGCCGGTCATTGCCGTGCTTCTCTGAGACTGCCAACAGTTCGTCCTTGAGGATTCCCATCCGACGATCTTCCGATCCCAAAATCCCTCGGAGATCCTCAATTAGCTCTCGTACCTCTGTCAGTTCGATTTCAAGCTTTTCAATCTCAAGACCCGTAAGACGAGACAGGCGCATCTCGAGTATGGCTTTGGCCTGTAGCTCGGAGAGTTCGAATCGCTCACGGAGTTCAGTAGCAGCAATCTTTGAGTCTTTTGAGCCGCGGATGACTTTGATGACTTCATCAATGTTATCAACCGCGATCTTAAGCCCCTCAAGATGGTGTTCTCGTGAAAGGGCCCGTTGGAGATCAAACTCGCTTCGACGGACTATGACCTCATGCCGGTGATCCACGAAGTGAAGAAGCATCTCGCGGAGCTGCATCACCTTTGGCTGTCCATTAACGAGGGCGAGTAAGATCGTACCAAACGTCGATTGCATCTGCGTGTGCTTGTACAATCTGTTCAACACAATGTGTGGGACAGCATCTCTCTTAAGTTCGATAACAATCCTCATTCCTTCACGGTCTGACTCATCGCGCAAATCCCTAATGTCCGGAAGCTTCTTGTCACGCACGAGTTGTGCGATCTGCTCTATTAGCCTGGACTTGTTGACCATAAAAGGAATCTCAGTCACTACGATTCGTTCCTGGTCGTCTCCTATCGTCTCAACCTCCGCCCGAGCCCTCATAACGATGCGTCCCCTTCCGGTCCTGTACGCATCACGAATTCCTTCTTGGCCGCAAACAAAACCGCCAGTTGGAAAATCTGGGCCGGGAATGATGCCCTCTAGCTGCTCCTGGGGTATATCCGGATCATCAATGAGGGCGATTGTCGCATCAACGACTTCTCTCAGATTGTGGGGTGGGATATTCGTGGCCATTCCAACCGCAATGCCAGAAGAGCCGTTGATGAGAAGGTTCGGTGCGCGAGACGGTAGCACCGATGGTTCATCCACACTTCCGTCGAAATTCGGGATGAAGTCGACCGTTTCCTTATCAATATCGGCAAGAAGCTCAATTGCCATGCGTGTCAGACGGGCTTCTGTATACCGGTAGGCTGCCGCCGAGTCACCGTCTACTGAGCCGAAATTTCCTTGACCATCTACCAGTGGATAGCGGAGTGAAAAATCCTGCACCATCCTCACCATTGAATCGTAGACGGAGGAGTCACCGTGGGGATGGTATTTCCCAAGCACATCTCCCACGACAGTCGCGCTTTTCTTGAATGGTCGACCCGGGCTTAGCCCCAACTCGCCCATCGCATATAGGATCCGCCGATGCACAGGTTTCAGGCCATCCCTCACATCTGGCAAAGCACGCTGCACAATCACACTCATCGAGTAATCGATGAAGGATTCTCGCATTTCGTCCTCTATGAGACGCGAAAAAACCTTTTCGCCCTGACCATTCTCTCCTACGAGATCAATCTCTTCAGTCATGCGTTTTTTCCTTAGAAGACTTCGTGGGCTGACAAGTCGATAGTCTTAGTCGAATGCGGGATAGCTTTTTCCCCTTCATATCATACAAACCGCTTGCCAAGCACCATGCTCATAACTCAGACAGCGATATGGTTTTGTTCTAGAGTTCACTTTCGGCCGGGATCAGTAACGACCTAAGCTGCCGGTCTATTCCTGCATGAGTGTGGTACTTGGAGGGCTGGTAAAGGTCTGGCAAACTCAACTTTCCTGGTGGCTTTGGAGAACTCGATTCATTCGCCTGGCTAACGCTTACCAAGGCCCATAAAAATAACGCTTTTTCGCTATCAAATCATGCCATGGCGACGAAGTTTTTCAGCTCGCGATAGCCAGCCTTAGAAAGTAGGTTTCTCAGCGACTGGCGGGCTCCTTCTTGGCCCACCGAAGCAAGATGTAAAACATCCTTCAACCTAAGGGCTTCATCCGCGTCTAGGACCGGCGCACCATGTATATTCTGTCCAATCTTGCGAGGGCTCACCTCCGCATAGGCGATGACCGGTACCCCGACTTGGGCTAACTCCCGACTGAAGCCCTTACCAACTCTTCCCGCACCCCAAATCAGCACACCATTTACTGCCGAGGGAAAAGCAGAGATTAGATGGTGGACCTTGCATCGACGGAACGCATCAAGGGAATACCGTTTATCGATCCGTGACAGGCGTTCTGGAGCTTCTCTCCATTGCATAAGCACAGCAGGCACCTTTCCTAGGCGTCCACCTGATCGCCACACCCTGAGCAAAAGATCGTAGTCTTCAGGCCAACCGAGATCTTGGTAACCTCCTACTTGTTCAATGGCATCGGCTCTCATAAAGAATGCAGGGTGTGGTAATGGGCATTCAACAAAAATTTCCTTCTCGATTTCTTCGGGTCTAGCCGGTGCATTCAGCCAACTCTGGTAACGCAGTGCACCATCCCGAACCTTCTCGGCAGGGAAGTACTCTATCTCACATCCACAGATCGCCAGAGAGCTATCTGACTGCATTAGTTGAATCTGCAAATCAAAGCGGGTGGGGTCAGCAATGTCATCTGCATCCATCCTCGCCAGATAAGCCCCAGTAGCTTCACTGCGTGCAAACTCGAGTGCTGGGACAATCCCTTTGGGCTCCTGTCGGAATACTCTTACACGCTCATCACGGCTAGCCCAGTCTTGAAGTACAAACCACGAATCATCTGAGGACCCATCATCAACGGCGACAACCTCGTAATTGCTATAGGTCTGGGCCTCTATAGAGGCGATCGCTTCAGGCAGGTACTCTACTCCATTTCGCACAGGAAGTAATACGGAAATCGGGGGCGATGCTGACATATAGAAGAATTCTAAGAAGCCACTAGTACGCAGTATGTCAAAGCCTGACTCTTTTGAAGAATGGGGGTCGCCTAACTCAGCAAATCCACTAGATATTGTCCAGTTACACTCTCAGGAACTTCCGCTACCCTCTCTGGCGTACCCATCGCCACTACCTCACCACCCCGAACACCAGCTCCCGGACCCAAATCAATGACCCAATCTGCAGCACTGACAACATCAAGGTTGTGCTCGATAACCACAACAGTGTTACCGCCACTCACCAGTCTATCCAACACTTCTAGCAGTTTTGCTACATCTTCTCCCGAAAGCCCAGTAGTTGGTTCATCGAGTATATACAGCTTCCTGCCCCGTTTGCCCGCAGCACTGGTGAATTCTCGAGCAATTTTCAAGCGCTGAGCTTCCCCGCCCGAAAGTGTTGTCGCAGCTTGTCCCAGGCGCAGATATCCGAGTCCAACTTGCTCTAGTTGCCAAAGCTTCTGCCCTAATTTCCGCTCGCGAATAAAAAAGCGAATCGCCTCAGTCACTGTTAGTTCAAGTATCTCCGACACATTCTTGCCACGAATCCGCACTTCGAGAAGTTCGCGGTTATAGCGAGCCCCACCACAGGTATCACAATCCACATATACATCGGCCATGAAAACCATTTCGATCTTCACTTGGCCAGCACCCTTACACACTTCACATCTCCCACCACTTACGTTAAAGCTGAAATGCCCAGGTCCATAACCCCGTTCTCTAGCTAAGTGGTTGGCGGAAAACAGTTTACGGATATGCTCCCAAGCTTTGATATAGGTTGCTGGATTAGAGCGGGGTGTACGGCCAATCGGAGATTGGTCTACTAGAACCACGTCCTCCAACCCTGTAAGCCCCTTCAGCTCTTCATATTCACCTGTGACTTCACCCAGGTGTTCTTTCACGGAGCTCACACCGCCCAACTCACGCTCTGCGGCCCTGTAAAGCACATCATGTACCAAGGTCGACTTTCCCGAACCTGACACACCCGTGACAGCTGTCAGGGTACCCAAAGGAATTTCGACATCGATTCCTTTCAAGTTGTGCAGTCGGGCTCCTTTAAGAAAAATGGATGTGCCATTCACCCGGCGGTTGGTCTTCGGTGACGGGCCGATAGAGCGCCCTGATATATACCGTCCGGTTGAGGTGTCCTCGCCCTCGAGTTCATTAGGTGGGCCTTCAAAGACGACTTCTCCTCCCTGCTCACCTGATGCTGGTCCGAGCTCCACAATATGATCTGCAGATCGAATAGCTTGAGTATCGTGTTCCACCACGACAACAGTGTTACCAGCGTTACGAAGACGTTTGATCAGATCAAGAAGAGCACTGGTATCCTTCGGGTGCAGCCCTATAGTGGGTTCATCAAGGATATAGAGAGTTTCAACCAGAGCGGCACCCAAAGAGTTCGCAAGGTTGATCCTTTGAGCCTCTCCGCCCGAAAGCGTTCGAGTCTGCCTGGCTAAGGCAAGGTATCCCAGGCCGACATCACATAGAAATGCAACACGCGACTTCAGTTCTCGCAGGATCGTCTCAGCGACCTGCTCTTCCATCTTCGACAGCTCAAGACTTTCAAGCCATGGAGCAAGCTCCTCTAGTGGGAGTGCAGAGATTTCAGAGATTGGACAACCTCCAACCTGCACCCATAGAGCTTCTGGTCGAATTCTCGAACCACTACAGGATCGACAAACGTTCGGGCTCTGATACTGGCGAAGAAAAACCCGAATGTACTGCTTGTAACGCTTCTTCTCTTTTGAGACCAAGAACGGGATCACTCCCCGGAAGCCTTTTGTCCCGAACATGACGTTACTACGGAACTCTTCTGGCAGCTCGTCCCAGGGTGAGTAGATCGACACACCCTCGTCGATCGCAAATGTCTTCAATTTCTCTCGCTCGCGACGATATCGTGGCTTAGACCAGGGGTCGACTGCACCATCCGAGATAGAGACCTCCCCGCTCGGTACAACCAAATCCACATCATAGTCAAGCGTGGCTCCGAAGCCCGTGCAGACCTGGCAGGTGCCAAGAGGGTTATTGAAAGAGAAGAGTTGTGGTGACTGGTCAGTAAACACGACCTGTGGATGGTCTGGGCAACGAAACCGCTCAGTAAAGAGCAAGCGCCGCTCTTCCGTATCGATCACAGCCAGCACAATGGCCTCCCCATCTCCTTCCACAAAACAGGTTCCAAGAGAGTCGGCTAGTCGATCCCTTAGACTCGGTTGCACTTTGAGACGATCGACGACAACCAGGAGCTCAGATGCCCTGCTAAGATCCACATCTAACCCTTTCACCTCTCCAGCTTCAGGGCCGGACAGGTCAAGTGCAACGCTATCCGCAACAAGTCGCAGAAAGCCCATCGCACGTAGGTTTGAGACGATAGCCTCATGTGTCACTTCACTACTTCGGGGAAGCGGAAAACAGACTTGGATGCGCGTCCCTTCAGGGAGAGAGAGGACCTGGTCTACCCCCTCACTTACCGTGTCCGGGCGTACCCGTCGATCACACTCAGGACAGTGCGTGTGCCCAACACGGGACCAGAGCAACCGGAGATAGTCATAAACCTCCGTAGCAGTCCCCACCGTTGAACGGCTCGACTTTGTGGGGTTTTTTTGCTCGATCGCTACCGCGGGAGAGATACCCTCCACAGCATCTACATGTGGCTTTTCCATGCGCTCGAGGAACTGCTTGGCATAAGTCGATAATGACTCCACATATCGCCGCTGACCTTCAGCAAACAACGTGTCTAGCGCCAGTGAACTCTTGCCAGAACCCGATGGACCAGTGATGACAGTCAGGCACCGTCTTGGCAGATCGAGGTCAATGTTCTTGAGGTTGTGTTGTCGTGCTCCGCGAATTCGGATCGGATCTCTCATGCCCAACGATATCACCTCAAGAGACCTGTGGGAGGACCCAGACTCTTTGGCGCCAGGGATCTACTGGACTAAAGTTCGGGTACGCATCGCACTGCCCCACAACTCCGCGTATCGATGGCCGAATTGAATACACTTGACGAAGAGGTCTTCGGTAAAGCTTACGACGCGCGCCTGATGAAGCGCTTACTCCGCTACCTAGGGCCGTACCAGTGGAGGGTAGCAGTAGCGGTCTCCGTGCTGATCCTTGCATCTGCAACCCAGGTAATCGGACCTTGGTTGACACAGATCATTATTGACGAGGCGATCCCGAGCGGAGACAGAAATTTCGTTGCTCTCCTGGCAGGAGGGTACATCGCTGCAGTTTTGCTGGGAGCCATACTTACCTACGTGCAGGGTGTAATTACAACATGGCTTGGCCAGTCCGTAATGTATGACCTGCGCACCGAGATTTTTCGAAAATTCCAACGGATGGACCTCCGGATGTACGATAAGAATCCGGTAGGCCGACTGATGACTCGGATCACGAACGACGTTGAAACACTGAATGAGCTATTCAGTTCAGGGCTCGTCACCGTTTTTGGAGATGTGTTCACACTAGGCTTCATAGTTGCCGCGATGCTGAATATGAATTGGAGGCTCGCACTAGTCTCGTTTAGCGTCCTGCCCTTCGTTTTTATTACAGCGTTCTTATTTCGTGCAAGAATCCGAAACGCATACCGAGACATAAGAGGGCGGGTAGCGAAGCTCAATGCTTTTATTCATGAGAGATTCACTGGAATTCGTATTGTCCAACTGTTTAACCATGAAGAGGAACAGGCCAATCTTCACGCTGAACTCAACCAATCTTATTTGGATGCTCACCTCCGTTCGATCACCTACTACGCCCTCTTTTTCCCGATTATTCAATTTTTCACTGCATTCGCACTTGCACTGATCATCTGGTACGGAGGGTTGAGAACCCTAGACGGCGCAATCACGGTCGGGATTCTTGCAGCATTTCTCCAGTACGCTCGACGCTTCTTTAGACCGATACAGGACCTGTCCGAAAAGTACAACTTACTCCAGGGCGCGATGGCGTCCTCCGAGCGCATTTTCAAGCTACTTGATGAAGAAAACATCATTGAAGATCCGGAAAACCCAGTTGCACTGCCAGCTACAACCCACGGCCAGATCGAATTCCAGAATGTCTGGTTTGCATATGGGAAAGACCGCGACGGAAAACCTGATTGGATCCTGAAGGACTTAAGCTTCACTATCAGTCCCGGTGAGAAGGTTGCGATTGTGGGACATACCGGTGTCGGAAAAACTACGGTCATCAACCTTCTCATGCGCTTTTATGATGTTGACAGCGGGCAGATCTTACTTGATGGTAGCCCGATACAGCATTCGAAACTTCAAGACATACGAGCCCGGATTGGGCTGGTGCTCCAAGACGTTTTTCTTTTCAGTCAAGATGTGGGCTATAATATTCACCTTGGTTCACCTGATATCTCTAGAGAAGCTATCCGCAGTGCAGCTAAGAGAATTGGGGCATCGCGTTTTATAGAGCACCTCTCTGAGGGATACAACCAGCCAGTTGGGGAGCGTGGATCCGGCCTTTCTGTTGGAGAACGACAGCTCGTGAGTTTTGCACGTGCACTCGCCTTTGACCCGGATATTCTCGTGCTTGACGAAGCAACGAGTTCCGTCGATTCAAAGATCGAAGAACAAATCGAGTCAGCTACTGAAAAATTACTCAACAACCGTACGTCATTGGTAATCGCGCACCGTCTTTCAACAGTGCAAAACGCCGATCGCATCCTAGTGCTCCACAAGGGGACACTCCACGAGGAGGGCACCCACGAAGACCTTCTCGCTTTAGATGGCATTTACTCGCGACTTCATGAACTCCAGTTCGCCCCGACTACTGGCTAACTCTCCCGAAAGGCTCAATGTCTTATGCGTGGCGCCCTACTCTTCAGACGTACATACCTTGAGTTCAGCGTCCGTCGAGAGTGTCGGGCAAGACCGTGGTAGTGTCTATCAACTCCCATCTGCGCGACACGGGGATAAGAGTATTACCAACGCGCACGAGAGGCTCCTCTCGGAAGCCTCCGATTGGCTCCAAGGCACTTTCAGTGTAGCGGCTTCCTGGATTCCATAGGACCCACTCGTTGATTCCAGCATCATGTGCCGCTTGAATTTGAGCGCGCACCTCCGGGGAGCCATATGGGGGGTCTCCAAGTGTAAAGTCTTGCAACCACGGTATCGTGCTCGCTGCTCCGTCAACTTGGGCTGAGCGGCGAAGTGCATCTCCCAAAGCACTATTAACGATTTCGTACGGATACGCGTTTGGTGAATCGATACCGAAACTCCCTGACCAATAGTGGCTGGGATATACCATCGGCAAAGCGGCGTCAACAACGTCTATAAAGGATTCCCACAACTGTCCGATGCCCACATCGCGCGAAGCTGACGTTGTGAGTCCAAAAACATCAGCAGTCACCCTGGCACCGACACTTGCCAACTCTGCCCGTGAGTAACTCAAGAAGTTACGAATAGCTTCCGTCTTACTAAGTCCATCTGCGCCAGGATATACCGCTCGCTCACGTTCCTGTTCTGGCGCATCTGGGAAACGCACGTAATCCCACTGGATTTCTGGGAAACCCATCTGAGCCACTTCCCGGGCTAAGTCCACATGATAGTCCCATACTTCGCGTTTATATGGGTTCAACCAGACTATGCCCTTACTGTCAATCCAAACGCCACCCGCAGAATCTTGAACAGCGAGATCAGGACGGGAAACTGCGACAATAGGGTCTTTGACAATCACGATCCGGGCTATCGGATAAATCTGTTCCTGTTCCAGTCTCATTAGCAGTCCGGACAGGTCACGAATCCTGATTTCTTCAGTCGCGCTGACCTCATGCGCGAACTCAACTTCACTACTGTGGCTAACGTATCCGGAAGCGTCCTTTATATCGATCACAAAGGCGTTGACCTCTGTACGCTGAGCGACATCTACGAGTGCATCCATCCGTGTTCTCGAACCAGCAGCCCATGCATTGACATACAGGCCCTTCACGGCGGGAGGACGGGTAAATCGATCACCACTTTTTTCATCGCTTAAGTGATCCTCTGGCCCGCTGAGAACTGCTGACTGCAGCTCTGGGTTAGCCGAGATCTCTTCGCCTATGTTGGCCAGTCTATTCTCAGCTTCTTCTTCAGTTGATGATATCGGTGATGTTACAAGATCGGAGGACTCAGGTCCGCTCTGCGCTTGGCTCTCAGAGAATTCAGACGTGGAAGGTCCAGTATTACATGCTAAGAGTGTGAGAGTTGCGAATATCAGCCCAGGAGCCCGAAGCATATGAACTGCTAGTAGGTGGGCAGGGATGGATCAACCTCTTCGCGCCACCCGAGAACCCCACCACGCAGGTTCAAAACATGTTCAAATCCATTTTGCATTAGATATCTCGCAACCTGCTCGCTGCGCGCCCCACTCCGGCAATACACCACAACTTCCTTCTCAGGATCCAGTTCCCCCATCCGTTCTATGAACTGACCAGTGGGTATAGAGAGCTGTCCATAGTCCGGCAAATCCACGATTTCACGCTCAAACAGTTCCCGGACATCCAGTAGCACTGGCACACGTCCTAGTTCAAATCGCTCGTTTAATTCATCCGGCGTAATCTCAGGTACAACTACATTTTCATTCATAGTACTTAAGGCCCTACGAGGTGGGTTAGGGCGTCAACGGTGCGCTCAGCCGCACCCTTATGAGCTTGAATATAGCCGAATGCACGGTTCGCCGCGTAGCTACGCTCTTTGGTATCCTCCAGCCAGCTCAAAAGACTATCCGCTAACCCCTCTGCGTCAGTAACTACTTTTGCAGCTCCCTCTTTGAGAAGATCTATCGCGGCTGAACTATTCCTGTACTGAGGACCAAATATCATTGGCAATCGTGCAGCTGCAGGCTCAATGACGGAATGGACACCAGCCCTATGGAACCCTCCCCCAACGTATCCTATATGACCGACGGTATATAGGTCCGGCAAGACTCCGACTCGATCGATGATAACCGCATCCACACCACTAACCGAAGCAATAGACTCAACCTCTTTCAAAGTTCGAGTCGACCAACTCCTTTTCTCTAGCCGCTCACAGAGATTGCTAACCCCGAAATCACTCGGTTCATGAGGGGCAATTACTATTCGGATCTCACCCACTACCGTTCGAACAATCTCCAATGCTACCAGTAATCTCTTTAAGTCCGTGTTCCACGTAGAACCAGCGATAACCGTAGGCCGATTATCAGAGTAGAAAGGCGCTAAGTGGTTAGCCGTTACATCAACAGCGGAAACCCTTTGTGCTACCGCATCAACAGCAGGGTCTCCCGTTACAGATATCACTTCAGGGGACACGCCTAAGCTTTGTAGCCGATTTGCATCGTCATCCGCTATTGCACATGCCAGAGTGAGCCCTTGCCACGTTGCCCTCATGAAGCTGCGGATTGGTTGACGGAGGCGCCCCGCATTAGACGGGACGCTCCCCCCGACCAATGCCACAGGTATAGATCTCTTCTGAGCTTCACTAATTAGAACCGGCCAAACCTCTGTTTTACTGAAAATGAGCAGGTCGGGTCGCACTGCGTCTAGGACGCTTCCAGTTGTCCTTATTAGGTCCCAAGGAAGATAAGAAAATACTTCCACAGGCATCCGACCTGAGAATTCAACAGCTGATGGGGAAAAGTGTGTGAAAACGACCTGAACCCTAGGAATCCTCGCTCGGAGTGCCTCAATAACCGCGCACGCTTGAATACTTTCCCCAACTGATGGAGCGTGAACCCATACTGTGGCGCGGTGCGGATCACGTTTCTCTTTGCCCCATTTCGCTAGTACTTCGTGTGCGACAAGCTTTCCCTTAAATCCGCGAGCGATCTTTCCTGTTCCGGTCCCAAGAATTGGTGCTACACAGCGAGCTACACCAACCAAGAAACGGTAAACAATTCGCCCTTGAAACATCTGTTAGGATAGATGAGTCCACGAATCACCGATAGATTCGAATGATGAACTTCCAGGTTACTGTCCGCTACGGTGCGCGTCAGCAACGGTACCATACGTTCACCGTTCAAGCAGATGATGCAAAGGCAGCACTCAAGTCTGCAGCGAAACAACTTCCGTTAGATATTGCACCAGATGTAGACCTAGTCGAACTACGTATTGCGGTGGATCCAGATGCTCGATCGTACGTTAACGAAGAACTGGTTTAACGTGCTAGCTAACTTAGACTGGTGGATAGGAAGAAGTAGTTGGATTAAAGCTGCCCTCATGACCTTACTGATCAGCATCGGAGGGTGCTCTCCTATCTATGTCGTGAAAGCAGGGCTCGCTGAGCTAAAAATTCTGCGAGCCCGACAGGACATCGTAGAAGTTCTAGGTGATCCAAACATCGATTCTGCAACGCGAGGTAAGCTTTCGTTTGTACTCGAAGCACGGCGCTTTGCAACAAGTGAGCTGGGAATCAATGTGGGTGATGCCTACAAGACCTTCGCCCAACTCGATCAGGACACACTTGCACTAGTCGTATCTGCATCCCATAAGGACCGCCTAGAGCCGAAAACGTGGTGGTTCCCAATCATTGGAAGGGTGCCATACAAAGGGTTTTTCTCTCTAGACGACGCACAAGACGAAGAAGACAAACTCAAACAGGAAGGGTTCGATACCTATCTTCGACCCACAGCCGCCTTCAGTACTTTGGGTTGGTTCAGTGACCCAATCCTCTCAACTGTGCTGCGGGCGGATGATGTGGAAGTGGTTGAAACCGTCCTTCATGAGCTATCCCATCAATACCTCTTTATTCCAGGGCAAGTAACATTTAATGAAAGCTTCGCCACTTTTGTGGGCCGAGTTGGCACCGCACAGTTCTTCTGCACACGTGATGGGGGTGGCCCGGACACCTCTAAGTGCCTGCGTGCACAGGCTCGTTGGCGAGATTATCAGCGCTTTTCAGTCTTCGTCGACTCAATGATGGTAGGCCTTGGTGGAATATACGAAGATCCGGAACTCTCCTATGATGACAAGATGTCTCGTAGAGAAGAGATCTTTACACAAGCACTCTTGCGCTTTGATGATGAAATAGCGCCGACATTGGAGTCTGTCACGTTCCGAGGTTTTCGGGAAACCTCGTTAAACAATGCCACACTGCTCTCACGAATCCGTTACTACCATCGGCTGCCAGACTTTGCCCTTATGCTTGAGGAGCGAGGTGGTGACCTGGCTGGATTACTTGAGGAGTTCCGAACCACGGTTGACACAGTTTCAGATCCGTTCGACCTGTTACCAGAAGGTACGCCCTAAATCCTGGCCTGTAGTGTGTAGAGTTGGTAGTAGCGACCATTACTCTCTATCAATTGGTCATGGTGTCCATGCTCGACGATTTCTCCATCTTCAATGACCAGGATGAGATCAGCACGCTGAATCGTTGAGAGCCTGTGTGCAATTACCACGGTCGTACGACCTTGAAGCAGGTGATTAAGACTCTTCTGGATCAGAGCTTCACTTTCCGTGTCGAGGCTTGAAGTCGCCTCATCAAGCAACAGGATCCTTGGGTTTGCGAGGATTGCACGAGCGATAGTCACTCTCTGCCTCTGGCCACCAGACAACTTCACTCCCCTCTCACCAATCACCGTATTTAGTCCATCTGGAAAGCGAGTGGTGAATTCAGTCACATACGCCTGCTCTGCTGCCTCTTCGATCTCACGTTCCGCTGCTTGAGGTCGTGCGAAAAGCAGGTTCTCTCTGATTGTCCCATCGAACAGGAAATCATCTTGCAGTACAAGACCAAGCTGATCTCGGTAGCTTGAGAGTTTAACCTCGCGAAGATCAATACCGTCCACTAAAACTCGTCCGCGGTCTGGCTCAAGAAATGTCGCTGCCAATCCAGCCAACGTCGTCTTTCCAGAACCAGAGCTTCCGACAAGAGCGATCACAGTCCCTGGGGTCGCAGAAAATGTGATTCCCTTGAGAACTGGCTTATCCTCTTCATACTGGAAATAGACATCTTCGAATGACATATGTCCGTCGATTTCCGGCATCACAACTATGCGATCCGGATCGTCATCTTCTTTCGGCCAGCTCAGGAGCTCTGAGGTGCGGTCGAGCCCGGCAAACGCTTCAGTCATCTGAGTGCCTATGTTCGCGAACTGTACAATCGGAGCAAGCAGGAACCCCAGAAAAAGCGTGAACGAGAAAAGTTCTCCGATGGTAAGTGAACCCTGAACAATGAGAAGGCCACCGTACCCCATAACTAGCACACTTGCTAACCCAAGAATGAATGTGCCCATACTTGTGAGCATGCTCTGGGTGGTGAGTGTCGTCTTCACGTTCTCAAAGATCCGCAGCACACCCGCGTGAAAGATCTCGCCTTCCTTATGAATGGCGTGGAATCCCTTGATCACACGTATGCCACCTAGCGTTTCAGTAAGTCTTCCCGTCACTTCTGCTCTGATTTGACCACGCTCACGAAATGCTGGCCTTAGTGTCTTAAGCGCTCTGAATGAGACAAATGCGAAGGCAGCAAGAGGACACAGCGCCAGTAGCGTCATAACCGGGTCGATGAGTACCAAAAACACGAAGGCAACTATCGCAGTAATGGCTCCCCCAACAAGCTGAACCAAGCCGGTCCCGACCAAATTTCGTACGCCCTCAACGTCGTCCATAATTCGTGAAACCAGTTCTCCAGATTTCGTATTGTCGAAGATTCGTACCGGAAGCCGGAGAACATGTTTCTGGACTTGAGAACGCAGGCTGGCAATCAGATGCTGCGCCTCGACCGAGAGAAGCAAGGTTAAGGCGTACGAGGTTAAAGCCTGGACTAGCACTGCCAAGCTGACTGCTCCGAGTATCAACCAAAGCATATCCATATCGCCTGCTACTATGGCGTTATCAACCAGGTACTTGGTCGAAGCGGGCAAGACGAGGCCGCTGACACGGTTTAGGACTATCAGGAGAAGGCCCACGAAGATGAGCTTTCTCCGAGGCCAAATGATCTCTTCAAATGCATGGCTTAAGCTTGCACCCGAGATTTTTTTTCTTTGGTTATCCATCAACTATCCAATCATCAACTCTTTAGAATGCTGGTTTTAGAACAGTGGGCCAAAAAAGATAGCGATAATTCGAGATTCCGCCCTTCTGTGACTTAGCCGGCTCATGTAGGTTGACGTGCCTTTCGAATACTCACAGGGCTCATACATACACTATGAGCCGCGTCATCGAATCTTCGGCACGATATGTCAAACCAAGAGAGGGACAGCTATAACCCCTCCGCCGTTGAGGAGAAGTGGCAGCGCAACTGGGAGGAGCGCGGCACGAACTCCTTGACGTTGGAGCAACTCAAGTCCGCTAAGGACCCGTATTACCAACTCATGATGTTTCCGTACCCCTCAGCTGAGGGGCTCCACGTAGGAAACATCTATGCATTTACGGGTGCAGATGTGCATGGACGCTTCTTTCGTATGCAGGGTCGAACCGTCTTTGAACCGATGGGTTTCGATGCCTTCGGAATTCATTCCGAAAACTTCGCTTTGAAGATCGGCACACACCCGATGGACCTGATACCAGCAAATGTCGACAACTTCACCCGACAACTCAGGCGTATTGGTGGGATGTTTGACTGGAAACATTCTCTAGATACAACTGACCCATCTTACTACAAGTGGACCCAGTGGGTCTTCCTTAAGCTCTTTGAAGCCGGCCTCGCGGAACAAAAGAAGGCTCCCGTTAACTGGTGTCCTTCATGTATGACTGTGCTCGCGAATGAACAGGTTATCACAGGCGCCTGCGAGCGTTGTACTACCCCGGTCGAACAACGAGAGATCAAGCAGTGGTTCTTTAAGATCACGGACTACGCACAACGCCTGCTCGATAATCTTGGCTTCATTGATTGGTCGGAAACCACCTTGAAAGCCCAGAGTAACTGGATAGGGCGAGGCGAAGGTGCAAGACTCAACTTTTCTGTTGTCTACTCGGATGACCGTGACACGGGACACAACATTGAGGTCTACACTACTCGGCCAGATACAATTTTTGGCGCCACTTATATGGTGCTCTCTCCCGAGCACCCTATGGTAGATAAGGTGACAGATGACGAGCACCGCCACTCGGTTTCCGAGTACCGGGAAGAAGCGCGGAAAAGTGATCTGGTTACACGGCAAAAAACCGACAAATCTAAGACTGGTGCGTTCACGGGTGGTTTCTGTGCGAACCCTGCAACCGGAGAACAAATCCCGATCTGGATTGCTGACTATGTTCTGATGGATTATGGAACCGGTGCGATTATGGCAGTGCCTGGTCATGATCAGAGGGATTTTGAGTTTGCCACTGCGTTCAATCTTCCGATTAAACGGGTAGTAGCAGGACCAGAAGAAAGCTCAGACACACCATTATCAGAAGCGTATATCGGTCCGGGTTTCCTTGTGAACTCTGGTGAATTTGATGGAACGGACGTTTCTGACTCCGTTGGAGTATTCACTAAATGGGCAAAGAGTCACGGATGGGGTGAAGGCACAGTCAACTTCCGTTTGCACGACTGGTGTATCTCTAGACAGCGCTACTGGGGACCACCCATCCCTATCATCCACTGCGATAACTGTGGTTCCGTTCCGGTTCCTGAAGAAGATCTGCCCGTGATTCTGCCTCGGGTAGAGGATTTTAAACCAGATGACTCGGGCGTGAGCCCACTAGCCAGGGTAGAGGAATGGTATCAGACCACATGCCCTAAGTGCGGAGGAGAAGCAAGGCGAGAGACTGACGTATCGGATACTTTCCTAGATTCGGGGTGGTACTTCCTGCGGTATCCGTCGACTGACTTTGAGGACAACCCATTCGACCCCGAGATCACTAGACGCTGGTTGCCGGTTGATACGTATATCGGTGGAAACGAGCATGCAGTGCTCCACTTGTTGTATTCACGCTTTCTTACAATGGTATTGAAAGATCTGGGCTATTTGGATTTTGAGGAGCCATATGATGTATTCCGTGCTCATGGATTAATCATCGCTGAGGGTGCGAAAATGTCAAAGAGCCGGGGAAATGTGATTATCCCCGACCCGATTATTGAGGAATTTGGAGCTGACGCATTCCGGATCTACCTCATGTTTCTAGGACCATTTGAGGAAGGTGGCGACTACAGAACAGAGGGGATCCAAGGTCCCTATGGTTTCCTGCATCGACTTTGGGACACTGCATTGACCGCAACTGAAGGCACACCAGATCCTGATGTGGAGCGGAAAGTCCATCAGACAGTCAAACAAGTGACTGAACAAGTCCAGGAACTCGGCTACAACACATCGATAGCAGCGATGATGGAATGTTTGAACGCAATCCGATCTGGAGGACGACAAGCCACTCGAACTGAAGTGGAACCGCTTATCGCGATGATCGCTCCATTCGCGCCACACCTTGCCGAAGAACTCTGGGAACACCTCGGACACAAAGAGAGCATATTCGAGGGTTCTAATTGGCCTTCTTTTGATGAATCCAAGATCATCGAGAGCCAGGTTAGTGTAGCGGTTCAGGTGAACGGTAAACTCAGAGGTACTATCAGCGTCCCGCAGGATGCTGCTGAGGACGATGTAATCATTGCAGCCCGTGAGGAGGACAATGTGGCTCGTTATCTAAATGGTGTTGAAGAACGCAGAATCGTTCATGTTCCTGGACGTCTCGTGAACTTCGTGGTCGGATGATAAAGATTGAACAGCAAGCCATAGATGCGATCCGCATCCTATCAATGGATGCCGTTCAGCAAGCCAACTCGGGACATCCTGGGACACCGATGGCGCTAGCACCTGTTGGTTACGTGCTATTCCACAAGCATCTGCGTCACAATCCATCTGACCCACTTTGGCTTGATCGAGACCGTTTCGTGTTATCCGTTGGCCATGCTTCGATGCTCATCTATTCCCTTTTGCACCTGAGTGGCTACGACTTGTCTGAGGAGGACATCCGGAACTTCAGGCAATGGGGATCACCAACAGCTGGTCACCCCGAGTACGGCCACGCCCCTGGTATTGAAACAACAACAGGTCCGCTGGGCCAAGGTGTCGCCAACTCTGTTGGTATGGCACTCGCGGAGTGCTGGCTGGCAAAGCACTATAACCGACCTGGACATGAGCTTGTAGATCATTTCACCTACGCCTTATGCTCAGACGGTGACATGATGGAGGGCGTATCACATGAGGCCGCCGCAATCGCTGGCCACCAGAAGCTTGGTAAACTGATCTGGATCTTTGATGACAACCGGATAACAATCGATGGCCGTACTGAGTTATCGAGTTCAACCAACCAAGCAAAACGGTTCGAAGCCTATGGCTGGCATGTCACGCACGTTTCCAACGGAAATGACCTCGAAGAAATCGATTCCGCTATTAGCAAGGCAAAAGGAGAATCGGAGAGGCCCAGCCTAATTGTATTAAGAACCACAATCGGTTATGGGAGCCCCGGAAAGGCAGGAACATCAGCAGCTCATGGAGCCCCACTAGGGCAAGATGAAATCACAAAAACAAAGGAGAACCTGGGGTACCCCTCATTCGAACCATTTCACGTGGATAATGGTGTGCGCGAGCACTGGGCTGCATGTGTGGAGAATGGCCAAGAGCTTCAGGAAGACTGGCAAAAGCGCTTTTCGTTATACCAAGAACACACACCTGATCTCGCAGCTGAATTCTTGAAAGTTATGTCGGGAGGGCTTCCAGAGGATTGGGATGAAGAGATCCCCGACCTTACGGCAGCCGAAAATGAGAATGCTACAAGAGGGTGGTCCGGGAAGGTTCTCCAGGGTGTAGCACGCCGTATACCAAATCTGATTGGAGGCTCAGCTGACCTCGCGGGATCAAACAAGACTACCATTGATGGCGCAGACAACTTGCTCTCGTCCAGCCCTGGGGGCCGTAACATCCACTACGGGATCCGAGAACACGCAATGGCCTCCATCATGAACGGGATGGCACTACATGGGGGCATACGCCCGTTTGGAGGGACATTCCTTATTTTCTCAGACTATATGCGACCCGCAATCCGGCTCGCAGCACTGATGGAACAACCCGTCCTGTACGTCTTCACACACGATTCAATTGGTCTTGGAGAGGATGGCCCTACTCATCAACCGGTAGAACAATTAGCAGCTCTTCGGGCAATACCCAACCTTTGCGATCTTAGGCCTGGCGATGCTGCGGAAACTGAAGTCGCATGGCGAGTCGCGATAGAACGAACAGAAGGCCCGAGCTTTCTGGCGTTAACAAGGCAGAAAGTTGTCCTTCTTGACCGCCGTGGCACTTTGGCGGGGGCGGAAGGTCTTCGTCGTGGAGGCTATATACTTGCTGAGGCATCAATCGGAACTCCTGAGGTGATCCTAATCGCAAGCGGATCGGAACTTGGGATCGCTCTGGAAGCACGGGAACAACTAGAGGCTGAAGGCACTCCAGCCAGAGTGGTTAGCCTACCAAGCTGGTACTTATTCGGCCGACAGGAGAAAAACTACCGTGACAGTGTGCTACCCCCTGAAATCTCTAATAAAGTTTCAGTAGAAGCTGCAAGTACCTTCGGATGGACGCGCTGGGTAGGAGAGTCAGGATACTCCCTCGGCCTAGACCATTTCGGTGCCTCAGCACCCTCCGATATTCTCTTTGAGAAATTTGGCATCACAGTCGAAGAAATTCTGAAGGCGGCAAGGAATGTGGCAACGCTCTAGCTGCTAATAGTCAAGAAAACTGTGAGTCAATGGAGAACTAACCACAGTCTTTAGTGCGAGCCATGTTGAGATTTGTAAGCACCCGTGACAATACCTCGGTGCCCCTAGAAGAAGTTCTCTTCCGTGGGCTAGCGCCAGATGGCGGCCTTTACATGCCCACCTCAATACCATCTCTCGCAGGCAACCCTGATTCGGAGGAGCAAGAGTTCCGGGTAACTGCAGCATGGGCAAGCTCTCGTCTTTTCTCTACTCAACTAGGGGAGACAAAGGCGATAAGGCTCGCACTCGAAACGCTTGACTTTCCGATACCGCTGGTAGAGGTCAGCCCGGGCATCCATGTTCTCGAGCTTTTTCATGGGCCTACCCATGCATTTAAGGATGTGGGAGGGCAGTTCATGGCAGGACTCATGCAATACGTTGGGTTGCCGAACTCCGAAAAGCGCACTACGACCATCCTTGTGGCCACCTCGGGCGACACCGGGGGTGCTGTAGCAAGAGCATTTCACGGCCGCCCGAAGACCCGGGTCGTGTTACTCTTCCCGGACGAAGGCGTCAGTTTGCAGCAAAGACGCCAGATGAGCACCCTGGGCGATAACGTATTTGCGATCGCTGTTGCAGGCACATTCGATGATTGCCAAGAGCTAGTAAAAGAAGCGTTCGCTTCAGAGACATTGCGGGACAGATATTGTCTTACGTCAGCGAATTCTATCAACCTCGGGCGATTACTGCCTCAAATGTTTTACTACCTCCATGCCACCCGACTCTTGAGCCCAACTCCTGCATTCTTTGCTGTCCCATCAGGCAATCTAGGTAATTTGTGTGCTGGGCTACTGGCCCATACAGCTGGGATGCCAGCACTAGGCTTCTTGTCGGCAATGAACGCGAATGATGCGCTCAGGCGATTCATGGCTACCGGAAACCTTAGTGAGCAGCCTTCAGTTCCAACAGTTTCGAGCGCTATGGATGTCGGGAAACCCAGCAACCTGGAGCGGATTCGCTGGCTTTTTCGGGAAAACCCAAACCAACTGAACGACATAGTTAGATGTGCCTCAATCGACGATTCCGAGACCCGTAGGTGCATTACGGAAGTACACGAGCAAACAGGATATGTACTTGATCCGCATTCAGCGGTAGCGTATCACGTAGCCAAGCAACACCATGATCTAGAAGCTGGGCCCACCGTTGTTCTGGCGACTGCACATCCCGCAAAGTTCCCTGATGTGGTAGAAACCGCGATCAGCAGTAAAGTAGAGCCACCCCAAGAATTACTCGCTGTAATGAAACGAAAGGAACTCTTTTCGGAGATCAAACCTGCCTTGCGAGAGCTTGAAGCTCTTCTGGATGAAACAATCTTAGATGACTGAAAGACTGAGTGCTGCGGCCGTTCAGGTGCCGTCCTCCACATCCAACCTTGGTAGTGGATATGATACACTCGGGCTCGCGCTCAATCGGTACTTGGTGGCTAGTTTTGAGCCTGGAAGTAATGCGCTTGAATGTGTATGGGACGGCACTCTAGCAAATTTAGAGGTAACCGATAACGACAATCTCCTTGTAGGCGCCTTCACAAGAATTTTCAATCAAGAGGGATTGATTCCGTGCGGAGTCCTAAGGGCAACATCAGACATTCCTATTTCAAGAGGACTTGGTTCTTCTGCAGCCGCGGTCCTAGCGGGTTACGACCTCGCCCGAGCTGTCCTGAATAAGCCCCGGGATGACAAGGGTGCGTTCGTGGAAGCGCATCGCCAGGATGGGCATGGTGAGAATGCTGCTGCATGCCTACATGGCGGGCTTTGCGCTGTAGTTCATCATCTGAACAACCCGATCATAGTCCCCCTTAACCTTTCCTCCAGAGTTGGCTTTGCGTATGTAGCGCCGTCAAAAGGGATCTCGACAAGAAAAGCACGCCGAGTACTTCCAAAAGAAGTAGCACATGAAGTTGCGGTCCGCTCGCTCGGCCGTATAACCACTCTTGTGCAAGGATTCGCACGAGGGGACCCGGAGTTAATAAGGATCGGGGTGGAAGATGAGTTGCACGTCCCTCATCGCCTGTCCTTAATCGATAGCGCAGAAGAGGCAATAGCCGCTGGCTACGAAGCCGGAGCCTGGGCAGTTACTATCTCTGGGGCAGGCTCTGGGATAATTGCCATGTGTGATCTAGAGAACACAGAAGCGATTAGCGATGCCATGTGTGTTGTGCTCTCGCGTGCGATCGGAGAAAGCAACTGCTTAAGTTTTTCAGCAGCACCCGATCATGTGGGACTCAGACGTCTCTCCTAGGGGTCATCTTTCAAGTATTCACGCAGTACGGTTGTACAACCAAGGGCAAGATAGACGGTGCTTAATAGACGGCCTCCCAAGAAAGCCGTAAAAGCTGCTGTCGCTCCCACAACTTCAAAGCCGAAACCTAAAGTAAGAAAGAAGACTGCGACCGCAGTCACTTCAATCACACTCGCCCAAGTGATGTGTTGGGTTCTCCGGCCTTCGACAAGGATCGCTCTCTGAAATGAAAGTAAGACCGAAAGGAAGGGTAAGGGGACTATAATTCGTGCCGGAATCAAAGCAAAACTTGTCAGTTCAGGCGTCAGGCCCGACAAGGCTATAAACCACAACTGAAAAAGCGGAGTGAACGCGACTAGGGCTAATCCTGCTGTTGCAACGGCCCCGAGTGTGAAGCAGAAGCGCCTTAACTCTCTATAGTGTTCAAACCGCTCACCGATTAGAGCAATCGCTGCGTCCTGGTAGGCAAACCCCATCGACCTAAAGAAGAACGATAGGGAATGCACAACAGGGTAAACCGCTAGAGATTCAACCGGAGCAACACTTCGACCCATGAAAAACGTTAAAAGCGGTTGAATTGTAAGTCCGATCAAAGAGGTCAGGGCGAGTGGCAGGTAGAATGTTGCTATCTCTCGATATGTCACAGCACGACCTGTGTACCCTGAATCCGTTTCTTCAGCCAATAATTCTCGGACTGTTTCCGCGGCCATAAAGCGGGCAGCGATCGCTTCTACTGTGACACCGGTTCCCAGCGCTAGCCCCCCAACCCACGCCCCAGGTATGTCCAGTAGCAGATATCCGAGCAATGCAGCAACTGTCATTGCGAAGAGACGAATTAGGGTGCCCATAGCAACTAAGCGTGTTTTCCCCGCACGGATTAGCACGCCCTGCAAGAAACGACGGTATCCAATCGCACTAGGCCAGGGCAGGAAAAACCACAACGCCCCATAAGTGAGGTCTGCTACTTCAGTTGGCAATTGAAGTAGCGTTCCAGTGAGCCATCGATAGACACCCGGAACTAGAAATATCAGTAAAAGAAGCGTTGTTCCGAGAATCAGCCCTCGCGAGAAATTCCGCATCTTGAGATAGCTGATCCGATCCTTAACTAGCGAGGTCGCCGCGCTCATGAGCATGATCACTGGCGCCTCTATGAGAATGGCAAGAGCGAAGGCAACACCGTAGGCACCGAGATTGAATTCCGGACTTGGGAGGCGAGCAATAATCGCTGCCAGGAATGGCCCCTCGGCAGCCATCATGACCCATGTGGCTGCGAGTGGAGCCCAAAAAAGAGCTATCGTGCGCTGAGTGTGGCGCAAATGATTGTATTGTCCGAAAGATCGTGGATACAGTAGCAGCTATTGCTCGAGCCCTAGAGCTTAACGTAAAGCCAGCTTACGAGAAGCGGTGCCCCCTGAAGAGTATAGAAATCTTCAATGGGGAATGGCGCTCACATGCTCCCTTAGGAGATCTCTACCGAAGTCCCCATTGAACTCACGCCATACCGAATGGATGTGATTCGCATTGTTTTGCGTGTTGTCATATTCGATAAGGAAAGTTGGGCCCTGAACTCTATAGTAATGTGGTTCACCTGGCTCAACTCCCCCAGCCCACGCAAACGCGATCTTGTCTATTCCAGCTTCATAAAGCCTATCCAAACGATAATCAGCAATCTCTTCGGCCATTACGGACGTATAGGCTTCGATCAGATCCATCAGCAGCAAACGCTGTTCTTCCGTAAGCATTGTGACTCCAATACCCACTGGAGTAAGAGGATTGATCTCTAGTTCTGCACCCGTGACGATATCCCTCGGTGCTACATCACTAATAATCGCCATTTCGTGCTGTCCCGCGTCCAGTGCCTGCAGCAGGGTCCGTGCTGCATCTTCCTTATCTGCTAGAGCACGCAATCCCTTATCCGGACCATCTAGAACTTCTGCCGGGTTAGCACCTAAGAATGCCGGAGAGCTTGCCACCACAGCTCCTCCAATAATCGTGAAGTGCAATGAGACATGGTGCCCCTCAAAGCGCCACCCCCAACTGGTGTCCGCCGAAGGTGTTCCGAAAACACTGAGCACATATTCCTCAGAATCACGAGCAAAACGACCACCATTCTCCAGCGCCTGGAGTACGTCCTCCAACTCCATAATCTGGATGGTGGTCATATAGCCACCGTTGCTTAGCGCAGACTTAATCAGATCGTGCGCTCTGCCACGCTGTTCAGGGTCCATTTCCTTGAGAGCTACACCCGCACGCGGAAACATCTCTGGCGGTATGAAGTGCCAACGTTGCCGCTCCACATCTTCAAATGTGAACACTGCCCTTGCTCTTTGGTCTTCAGAAAGTGCCGAGATAAAGTCATTGGCCGCGGTCAGCATTTCATCGCCATTAGAACTACAGCCCACAGATGCGATAACCATTGAAGCCAAGACCCCAGGCAATAGTAGGAAACGAATAAATTCTGACTTTTTCATGTCCTCCTCCTTACCGCAAACGGCCTGCTTTCCTAACTACGCACGTAAATAGCGTTTACTGCGCATCGCAATCTAGTGGATTGACTGCAGCAGATTCGCTAGCACATCCGTCCATATATCATATCCCGCTGATGTCATATGGAGCCCATCTCGGACAAAGAGTTCCGGCATCGGGGTGCCGTCCTTGCCCAACATCGGTGTGGCAATGTCAGCGTAGTGCAAGTTGGCACGCAATCCCGAGAACGAATGCACCTTCTCATTTAGTTCTTGCATTTTTGGCCACAGGGACCAACGCCGGATGCTCGGCTTGACCGCGACAAAGACAATCTCACTCTCTGGAAGTTCCTCCAACACGGCCCCTACAAACTCCTGGTAATCCTCAAAGACCTGCGTCACGCTCTTGCCGGCCCCAAGGTCATTGTCACCTGCGTAGAACACGACGGTGGACGGCGAATACTTTAGGACTGTCTGATCAACATAGTGATTAACATCAGAAACGTGTGACCCGCCGAAGCCACGATTGATTAGCGGAAGATTAGGGAAACGTTCCGCGCTATTCCACATAACAATGCTCGAACTCCCAACGAAGAGTATTGCTTTGGTGGGGTGGCTATTTTTCATATCCCAAGCCTCGAACCTGGAAATCTGTTGTTCAAAGCGTTCAGGGTCAGGATCACTATGCTGCGCTGCAGTTAGGGATGGTAGAATAAGCCAGAGAGAGCATAGTGCGAACATGGCACTCTCCCCATCTCTCAAACGGAACCGGAGAAATCCTGACCTTTTCATGTCAACCTCCTAACAAGATGCGCTAATGCTAGTAGATACTCAGCATGATACGCACTTGTGATT
>MDTE01002597.1_pt1 | contig 54103 bp, 39 predicted proteins | sample 811231 | NCBI WGS metagenome assembly MDTE01 (sample SAMN05326651, study PRJNA326480) | marine metagenome | isolation source: seawater | place: Indian Ocean: Red Sea | collected 2010 | reverse complement strand
GCGACTCGTCCATCAAATGGAACTTTGTCAAAGGTTTTCCGCATTGCTTCCACAGCAGCATAATCAGCCTTTATTTTGTCTCCTTTCCCTCTCCACATAGCGCTTGCAATGGCTGCTTTTTCAACCGCTTCAAGGAAAAAATCTGACAAATCAGATACATCTTCCATGTTCTTCCATCTCCATTTAGTCCATGAATCAAACGGATGATTAGTTGTTCAATTTCTGCTTCTGAACGACTTTAATCTCGGTGATTTCAGCTTCAGGATATTGGCCATTATCATCTTTTTCAAGTGATTTTACCATGTCAAAAGCGCATAACAAACCCGCACAGACACCAGTTAATGCTTCCATCTCGATACCGGTTTTGTAAATTGCCGCAACTGTTACAGTGCATTCAAGAAAATGATCTTCCAAGTTCCAATCAACATGACAACCTTCAATCGGCACTGGGTGACAATGTGGAATGATCCTCGGGGTATCTTTCACCGCTTGTATTGCAGCGATTGTCGATGCTTCCAAAACATCTCCTTTCTTGATTTCACCCGATGAGATTGCTTGAGTGGTGTTCTTTCGCAAGCTCAAACGTCCTCTGGCCGTGGCTCTTCTCTGTTGCATAGGTTTGTGCCCAATTTCAACAATCGCTTCTATTTTTGATTCCATTTATCCGAGTCCTCCTTTCCACTCAATGCTATTTTCTCTGACCTCTTTTTTCCATAAAGGTGCCTGATTTTTTAGAGAATCAATAAGCCATTCACACGATTTGAATGCCTCTTTTCTGTGCTTTGCTCCAACATGTATGGCAACAATTGGTTCTTTTGGATAGACTTTACCAACCCGGTGAGAGATAACAACGAAGTTTAGATTGTATTTTTCTGAGGCTTCAAGTGCGAGTTTGTACAGCGTTTTTGGGAGCTCTTCTTTCCATGCATCAAATTCAAGATGCAGTACATTTTCTTCATTTTCTTTACCCCTCGTTACACCGACAAACGATACAACGCCCCCGCTTCCATCAAAGTTGATGTTCTTGAGTAACGCATATGGTTCGAGGGTATCTGGCGCCTCAGCAATGACAATCTGAGGGAGCATAGCCTTTGCATGAGGTAGTCCCTTTTCAATCATCTGCTTCATGAAATAAGTCAACCATATCATTGAAAGGTAATGAGATACATTGCTAACCATGCCAGAGGCAACCCCCATCAAGATTATGGGTGCTGGGCTTTCAGGTCTGGCAGCTGCTACGATCATCGCAAGATCTGGCAGAGCAGTAGAGGTTTACGACATTAGAGATGATTCAGGTGCAAGATTTGATGGAGATTTTCAAGCACTGGAGAACTGGTCTATGCCTATTGATTTTTTCGAGCAACTCAAAGAGTGGGGTTTCGATCCCGATGAATTCAAATCCACCGATTTCCGCTCTCTGGATTTGATACACCCAGATGACGAAATAACTACGGCTCAAAGTGATGCCGTAGCATTCAGGATTGTGGAAAGAGGAACATCGCCACATACAATAGATCAAGGGTTCAAAAGAATGGCTGAAGCAGAAGGCGTAAAAATCCACTATAAAACCAGAATTAGCGAAGATGATTGTGATATTATCGCAACAGGTCCAAAAGGTACGAGTGCAGTCGCTTACGGGGAAATTTTCCATACAACTCATCAAAACAAGATTTCATTCCAGTTAAATGACAAATTAGCACCTGGTGCTTATTCGTATCTTATCATTATCGACGGAGTTGGATTGATTTGTACTTGCTTGTGGAGGAAACAAAAGAAATCTGAACGATTTTTGAATGAAACCATCGCATGGTATCAGAAGCAATATCCCGAAATTCAAATGACACCAATAAAAAGAGTAGGTGGAAAAGGAGATTTTACAATTAACAAACGCTACAAAGATGGCGGGAAATATTTCGTAGGGGAATCAGGCGGATTACAGGATTTCATGTGGGGCTTCGGGATGAGGATGGCGATATGGTCCGGAGTACTTGCAGCAAAAGACATCGTTGGTGAGTGTGATTATGACCAAGAGATACGTAAACATCTGATGCCATATGTGAAGACTTCGATTGCCAACAGGTTCCTCATGAATAGAGTGGGCGACCGTATGTTCAAACTAATGTGTAACCGATGGATGAAGCATCAAAGAAAATCAGGTGACGGGCTTATTTGGATTGGAAAACTCTTCAAGCCGTCATTGCTTAAATCATCGATTTATGTCTTGACATCACCTTTCATGTTGAAAAAAGATACAAATTCATCTAGCCGTTATGTGCGAAGGTTACCTTTTAGAAAGGCAAAATCGAGGGACAACTGGGAACCATCAAAAGCCGCCATTGATGTTGGGAAAAGGTGGGACGAAATCCGCAGAAAAGGTGCTGCGACCTCATTTGAAGATGATTCTGATGCAGCATCTATTCCGTCAAAATGACAACGAATCGTTAATGATGTATTTCCATCTGGAATGTTTATGTCCGAATTATATGGTCTTAACTTACAGCCTATGTCAAACAAATTGGTGAATTATGGAGTAACTGAAAACGGTATTGCAGTCATCGAATTAGCATCTGACTCAGCAGGTAAACCCCTCCAAGGTGAAGGCTCAGGACCTAACACCTATACTCATGAGATGATGCGAGATATCGACGAAGCAGTTGTAAAGGCAAGGTTTGATGACGATGTGACAGTTATCGTACTTACTGGAAATGGCGAGAAATTTTTCTCTGCTGGAGCATCGATCCAGATGTTGAATAGTGTTTCTCCTGGCTTTAAGTATAATTTTTGCTTACACGCAAATGAAACGCTTTCGCGTTTAGAACAAACCCCAAAACTCGTTATTTGTGCAATGAACGGACATGCTGTTGGAGGAGGCCTTGAAATCGCCATGGCCGCTGACATTCGAATCGCAAGAAAAAATGCGGGGAAAGTTGGATTACCTGAAATTAATTTGGGAGTTCTGGCTGGTACTGGTGGGACAGCACGCTTGGCACGTCTCATCGGAAAAGCGAAATCTCTCGAAATGATGGTCACTGGAGAACTTATGTCCTTTGAGGATGCTCTTGATTGTAATCTTATCAATCACCTGTGGGAAGGTAGTGCTCAGGATTTCAGAAGAGATGTTCTTGATTGGGCAAGCCAATTCACTCTTCCAAATAAGGCGGTTAAAGCAGTTGGAAACATCAAGCGTTCAGTCCAAACTGGACTGGAGATACCGTTTGAATATCATCTTGCTCTTGAAAGAGAATTGCAAGCAGCATTATTCAACAGCAGTGATGCGAAAGAAGGAATCGCAGCATATGTTGAGAAAAGAGTGCCAAAATTCGAAGGCGCTTGATAAACAGAAACGGGGTGAAATTTTGAGCACAGATTATTCCGTTCCTGCAGATGTTCCAGACGATCTTGCAGACACATACCTTTCTAACCTCGACGCTGCTACAGCAGGTACTGGTTTCATGAATTTATTTGCATGTGACCAAAAAATCGAGCATCTAAATGACGACTTTTATGACGGAGGAAATACGATACCGCTGACCTCAAATGATCCTTCGCATTTATTTGAGATTGGAATTGCTGCACACAAACAAGGAACAATTGGCGTTCTTGCAGGACAACTGGGTCTAATTGCTCAGTATGCCAGAGATTATCCCGAAATTCCGTACCTTGTAAAGCTCAATTCAAAATCAAATCTTGTCAAAACATCTCAGCGCGACCCTGTATCTATGGCGATGTGGGACCTGGATGATGTGATGTCCTTAGTCCACAATGGGATAAATGTCGTCGGAATTGGGTACACCATATATCTTGGCAGTGAATTTGAACATGAAATGTTGACTGAAGCAGCATCTATGATTCGATGGGCACATGAGCTCGGACTTATCACAGTCGTTTGGATGTATCCAAGGGGCAAGGCTGTTGAAAATGAAATGGACCCCCAACTCATCTCAGGTGCAGCAGGAGTAGCGGCATGCTTAGGTGCGGATTTTGCTAAGGTAAATTATCCTAAAGCATGGGATGGCAAAACAAGACCGGAAAGTCTTGCTGTTGCAGCAGAGGCAGCTGGAAGAACAGGCATTATTTGCAGCGGAGGAGGTAGTTTACCGCCGCATGAGTTTTTACAGCGTCTTCATGATCAAATTCACATTTCGGGATGTAAAGGCGCTGCTACAGGTAGAAATATCCATCAAAAAGATACTGAATCTGCAATAAAAATGACGGCAGCTTGCCATGCAATAATTTGTCAGGGAGCATCTGTGGAAGAGGCTATGTCAATTTACGAGAATTAGTTTATTCTCTTCGAACCAAATTTTTTGTGTGAACATTTCCATTTTGGTCTAGTATCAATGGTTGTCCTTCTTCCCAATTTGGACAATTTTCTGCTACCCAAATTCGTGTGGCCCATTCGCAGATATCATATCCGCCAGAAAGTATACCGGATCGCTTGATGTATCCAACCTTGACAATGTCCTTGTCCTTTGAAAGTACATTGCCGAGTTGTTGGCTGGTAGTTCCATGACGCATGGTGCTGTTTATGTGTTCTAGAATCTCAGCGGTATTCCGTGGTTTTTCTGCTAAGAATTTCTTAATTTTTTCTCGTATTCGTACTGTTTTCATGCGTCATTCCTCCTCGTCATTCTTGGCGCCTCATTCAACTGTGACGCCGCTGGGTCAAAGGAGCGATGAGTCTCATATAACCATTGCTCATTAAATCGATTTTAAACTTACATCTAATAACGAAAAAACGCCCAATTTGGAATACAAAATGGCGCATTTTTAGCGTAATTCTTACAGTTCGAGTGGAAATGTGTAACTTAATGTAACTAAATAAATGATAAAATGTGAATTACTAAATATATCTGTCTAATGGGCATAATTAGTGACAAATAAATCAAGTGGACTGATAAGGTCATCACAGCATCGACAAATACTTCATTGGTTGCTTGATGAATCTAGCACCGTCTCTGACATCTCAAAGGGATTAGGAATTCGTCTTCCACATGCTTCTGCCTCAATGAAACAAATGAGGAGTGCTGGATTAATCACAAGAGATACGGGTTCCTTGAGGGGGGCCTTGCATAGGATAACGTCAAATGGTCTTCAAAGATTTAACAAAGATTGTTTTATTCGTGCGAAGAGGACAATATCTTGGCCGCCTCCCAGCAAAAATCACCTGATGGTCATCGAGAGATCTGAGAATCTGATACTCATTTGTTACGCGTCAATACCTGAAAAAACCTTATTTTCAATCCCTTCGATTCATGGTTACTCACTTCGAAAGAGCAACAATACTTCGAGTGGAAACGAGGGGGGGCCTATCTCTGATGTTCCCTGGATTACTTTACTCGATAAGGAACCAATCTGGTGGGATCTTAATGAGGAGATTGTTTCTTCACCTCCGAAATCGTCTCCTCCCGATACCATTGAAGCCTATGTGGACACACCAATAGTTATTGGTATTTCAAGAGCCAAAATATTGAATTCAAAAAACCAAGAAATTCCCGAAGTAGGTAAATGGTTTGAACCACAAAATAGTCAAAATTTACCAACTTTCATGAAATCTGGCACAGTTACAATCGGCAAAGCAGGGAAGCAGGGGCCTCTAGTAAGGCCTTCAGGCCCGATTCAAGCGGAGGTATATTCTCGCAATACAACGAAAAATCTCCTAAGAAACCATCGTCAAAATCATTTTGTCATCGCAGATGGTGAACTGGTTGGTAATTCCTCTGAAAAAATGCCGATGGATGTCTTGAAAAGTTGGCTTCAGTTGTTACATCCGCGATTAGCCGAAAAAAGAATAATGGAAAAATATGAGAGGCTAAGTGACTACCTGTCGAAACAAAAAATAAATTCGCTTACGAAAATGGTCGTGAAGGATTTTGGTTGGCGAAAGTGGTCGAAGGGTTTAGATTGTGAATTTATTGATACGACCGGAATGTCAGATACAGCAGGTGAAGCACTCATGAGGTGGTCGTTATCCTCAATAAGCAAACCTTTCATCGTACACGCAAAGTGGGAGGAGTTAGATTTACAGGAACTATTTTCACATCATCAAGAAATGGAATCATGTAAGTTAGTTATTGCCAAACAAGAACTCAATTTCCCGACTAAAATTTCTCAAAATCCTACTAACAGCAATCTCAGAGTACACTTTCCAGAGAGAATTTCTGTTTATATTGAAGAATCGGATGCGATGGATAGTTTAGTTATTCCAAAAGATTGGGTGATGCCATCTCATGCCCAAGAGTTGAGGTTTGAACCAACCATCAAATCTGTATTTCATAATCCTCAAGATGAAATAGAAGCCATGTGGATAGCTACACATTTGCATGAACCAAATGACGACTGGGCTGGGAAGATAACTTCAAATTTTCCTCTCGCAGCTATGCTAGCTTCCTCTTCGGAGAATATGGTGCACAAATGGAGAAACCTTCCAATAGATATTGCAGTAAATTGGGTGGATTGTTTACCAACAAAGTCATTCAATGATGCCGAACTGGTCAGATATGCTACTCAATCAGAAACAATTTTCGACGAACTTTGTCTGAGAGTTCGTAAAGATCCGATGAGATACAACCATTTGCTTTCTGAACCTGTTGTTGCTGCGACTTATCTCTGCTCAATTGAATGGGTTGAGGATGAATACTCTGAGATGATTCTCTCAGCTGTGAAATATTGGTCAATAGCGCCAATATTGTCACATAAGGTCATGCAAATTATTTGGAAACGTTCAGATTTGATTGCTAATTTAGATTTAGAAAACATTGAGGTAGAATACAAGTTATTGATTGAAAATCAATTATTGTCTCCAGTTGAGCAGCGAAAAGTGATGCGTAAAATCCACTGGAAATTGTGGATTCACTTAGGGAAAACCTGGCTCATACAGCAATTGGCAACCCATGCAGGTCGTACATTCCTTTCCAAACTAGATGTGCCTTGGGCGATTATACTATGTGATAATCCACCCGAAATTCAAGAAATTCATCTCGTAAATCATCTTGAAAACGGCATCGGAAAGGAAGCCCTTCTGGACGTTTATGATGCTATAAAAACGGTTTACGCTCCTCCAAAGGGAAGAACACATCCATTGGTAGGTTGGTTATTTAGGAAAAAGATACCATTTGTTTCTGAACAAGTATATGCGAATGAGGCTATTCATCTTGAATTATATCGACGTTTTCATCAATTATGACTTATTGCCCATAAATGCCGCGCATGCAACATCATCATGAGGAAACAATGATTGGTGATACCAATGCAGCGGCATGTGCCATTGTCGAAGATCAGGATGACCTCTAGGAATGACTTCTGATGCAAACCAATGGACGATATGGGTGGACTATGGGTCCTTGGCGGACGAGAGAGTGATGTCGAGACAACCATCTGCTCATACAGACGCCCCGATGTATAGGGTCATGCTCTGGAGGAAACAATGATAAGGGCTGTTTAACGTTGGGGCACAGATTTTTTCCGTAGCAAATAAAGACTGTTCTTTACAATGGAGGATTCATGGTGCAAGATTTAGAGCGGTGTCTCGTAGGTGGGACCTTTGATAGGTTCCACAAAGGCCATGAGCACCTACTCAAAGAATCGCTTAAACGAACCCATTTCCTTGAAGTTTGGATCACATCTGATGCAATGGCATCAAAAAAATCAGATTTGGTTGAACCATTTTCTAAACGTCGTCATTCAATCTTAGAATGGGCTGACGTAAATGCAAAAGGATTGGTCAAAACGTTTGAATTGAAAGATACGTTTGGACCGGCTCCATCTAGGAGTGATTGTGATGGTATTGTGTGTACTCCTGAGACTCTGTCTAACTGTCAAGAAATAAACCTCATGAGGATGAACAATGATTTAGTTCCCTTAACCATCGTTGAGATAAATCATTTATCTGATGATTCAGGCGGTATTGTTTCATCGTCAAGAATAAGATCTGGAGCCATCTCACGAAACGGAGAATTATGGTTCCCTCCTTCAACCCAATTGAAGAGTTTTAAGATGACAAAAGAAGCAGAGACATTTCTAAAACATCCAAGTGGCGTTCTATTTGAGGGTCCCGAGGATTATCCTGAGATCGCTATGAAAGAAGCAATTGAATCAGCAAATATTGGACAAATCATCACTGTGGGAGACGTTTGTACAAATGCAGCAATCGAAATAGGTGTGATTCCGGATATTGCTCTTGTGGACGGCTTGACAAAAAGGAAAAAAGTGGATTACTCCTTCGATAACGTCCCTTTTGAAGAAAGAATACACTGTCAAAATCCCGCAGGAATGATTACAAGCGACTTGATCAGTTGTCTAAAGTTTGCCTTACATTCGGACAGATCAACCCTTGTTGATGTGGATGGTGAAGAGGATTTGGCTCCTCTTGTAATCCATCTCATGGCTCCTCTGCACTCAAATATTTTTTACGGTCAACCTGGCAAAGGAGCAGTACTTGCAGTGACAACTGAAGAAATGAAATCAAGGTGTAAGACAATACTTGAGTTGTTTGAGGAAATACAATGACACTTGTAAGCATTAACGTATGCGTGAGAGATGGCGTATCATGGGTAGATGAGTGCTTGCATGCGTTGGTAAATCAAACACATCGTCCTTTGGAAATAATTCTTGTTGATGACGGGTCATCAGATGGAACATCGATGAAAGTCGAAGAATGGGGTAAGCATGAACTTGTTGAATCAATCTCTACATCTCCTCTAGGTCTTTCAGCCGCAAGAATGACAGCCGTTGAAGCCTCAAAAGGAACATGGGTTGCAATTACTGACATTGATGTGAGACCAGAGCCTGACTGGATTGAGAAGATGTTGTTGCAATTGTCCGCTTCGGAGGAAGAAAATGTCTATGCGGTTACGGGGAGAACCCGATTTGGTCGTGCTGATGACATTGTGAGTCAGGTAAGAAGTATTGAGATTGAAACAAAATACCAAAATCGAAGCAGGAGGACATCCCTCGCAAACGGGCCATGCTCCATGTTCTTGCGGGAAAAACTACTCTCTGTGGGTGGCTTTAATCCAGAATGGTATCATGCTGAAGATATGGAGGTATCACTCTTACTTATTCAGGCAGGAGGGCAGATCATATACACGCCAGAAGCCATTGTGAGTCATGTTCCAGAGACTGAATTTTCCAGATTCTTCAAAAAAAGGATGAGAGATGCAAGAGCACACACAAGGATTGCAAGAAAATATCCCAGTAAATCACGCCAAGGTCCTGGATTTGACTTTATGGGTTCATCATGGTTGATTTTGTGCCTGATTCCTCTTCTAACAATCAATGTTTCAATAATTGCAGCAAATCAATTATACAATGTTGAATTCTTTTCACTACCTCATGTATTATCATTCACACTATTGGTAATTTGGGCCATTTTGTTCTGGAGAAATCCTATCTTTCTTGTAATCTTAAAAAAACCATTTTCGGGGTTCGTTTTACTCATACTTTGGTCGCTAGCAATCTGGCTTGGCATCATATTGGGGGTTTTTGATGCTGTCACAAAAAGGAACGGGCACCCTTAGGATTCTTGAGGTGTGACTTGAGAAACACCTTTGAGGGCAATTCCTGATGCAAGGAGTGCAATTGTAACCACGTATACACCAGGGTCAATCCATCGTGTGTATCGAACACCCCAGTACATGTAAAACAGAACTCCTACCAGCAGGCACCAAGCGCCTCCGGTTTTTGACCATCCTCCTAAGACAGGATTGGTGAGTGATGACCAAGTATCATTGATGAACAGGCCTCTCAAGAAGGAGGAGGCTCCGCCTTCTTTGGAATTTACCCACCTAAATCCAAGGAATACCAATCCTCCACACAAGATCATGAATATGGCGTCACTGATAGCAAAGCTGGGAGATGAATCCTTCATCAGTAAGGCATCCCCTAAGGCTTCCATTGTCAAAAGGCCAGACCATGAGACTCGGTACACATCGTCTATCATGCCAATGACATTCAGAATGGATAGGAATAGCCCCAGACTTCCTATTGACAAATACCATTTGGCCAAGGCTTCTCCCGGATACAGCAGGGCGCTTAAGAGGGAGTCATCTTTTCCTCCGTCGTCGGAAGATGATTGTTTGTCCTTCTCTTCAGGCATATGGCGGCCAACTCCGGGGCGGTTATGAGTCTTGGGATACTATTTGTTTTCATAATTTGGATTGATAGCGATACTTGTGTGTAAAAATACCGTTCAATAATGGTTCAGATTGAGTGATAATTTTTTGAGCATCTATGTTTGCTGGGAGTGAGGGGTTGATTTGCTTCGAACGACCATATCTTCCCTTACTTACTGTTTTAGCGGAAATTAACCCTAACATGTCAAGATTAGAGATAAGTCCAGAGACTCTCCGAGCAGATAACATGGGTTGTCCAGAATACTGGCAGACTTGTTTGTATATGTGGTGTACTTCGCCTGTTTGTATATTTTTTAATCCGTTGATTTGATTGATGAGAACGGAGGCTAGTACTATTTTTTGTTGGGTTGGTAACGTTCGTATGACAGGAGTAATTTGGTCACATTCAATCTGTGCCTGTGCCGCTTTTACATGCCGCTTTTCTACTAACTCTGCAAGTTCTTTTTCTGCTTTTTCTGTAGATACTCTCAACAGGTCAAGAGCACATCTTGCGTCACCATGTTCTTGTGCAGCAAGAGCGGAGCAAAGCGGTATCACCTCATCGGCGAGAACGCCTTCTGAAATTCCAAGAGAGGCTCTCGCCATGAGAATCTCTTGAAGTTGTTCAGCATTGTATGGATTGAAAATGATATCTTGTTGGCCCAGCCTGCTTCTTACTCGAGGGTCAAGATAATCTGTAAATTTTAAGTCGTTAGATATGCCAATTACGCAAGCCCTGGCAGTAGTTAACTCAGCATTTAGATTTGTTAAATTGTAGAGAAGGTCGTCTCCAGCCTTCTTGATGAGGTGATCGATTTCGTCCAACACAATCACGTATACTCCGCCTCTATTTTCCATTCTTTTTACAAGTTCTTTGAACACTCGATCAGTTGGCCATCCTGTAAACGGAATGTCTGGTAATTCATAGGTTTCAAGTAACGTGTTACCAAGGTGAGAGAGAACTCGGTATTGTGTATCGATTTGTCGACAATTCACTACGACGGGAAAAACGCCTCTATCCAGCATTTTCCCTTTTTCTTCAAGCTGGCTGCATACGTATTTCGTCACAGCAGTTTTCCCTGCTCCAGTAACGCCGTAAAGGACCATGTTTGATGGAATATGTCCTTTCAATGCTTCCACGAGGTTGAAACTTAATGCTTCAATTTCAGTATTCCTGTGAGGCAATTTGTCAGGTTGGTAGGTATGGCGAAGGGCTTCTTTATTTACGAATAATGTGTCTTGGAGAAGAATATCGTCGAATATATTCTCCGTCATTACTTATCGCCTCAATTGGAACGGCCCCACTGGTCGGGGCTGCTAGGTTGCGTGAGTCCGAGTCCATGTAATAAGTCTGTTCACTCTTGAAAAAATAACGATTCATTTCCTCATCAAAATTGAATTATAAATTAGGCGTTATTAGTCCACAGTTACGATCGATTTTGCAAAAAAATATCACTTAATTATTCAGTAAATGTAAGATTTACACCATTCCATTTTACGGTAAAACCGTCATTAGGATGACGCACATTTGCTGGGTGAGATGGTAAGGTCTTTGTCAGAATTTCATATTCTGAATCGATATATGTATGAGTGACGATGATTTCGCATGAAGGGTTTTCATTCGCAAGTTTTAGGATGGAAGAGGGTTTGTGATGCATTTCAGATTCAACATATTCTGGTATGCCCATCTCTACAAACGCTAAATCTGCTCTTTTGATTTGATCCCACAGGGTTTCACAAGGACCACTGTCGCCTGAGTGAACCAATTTCAATCCAGTCTCATGTTCCAAGAACCACCCATGGGGTTCTACAGATTCATCATGCAATACTTCAAATCTTTCAAATGTCCATCCGGTTACATTTGGAATATCGACCCACCTAATTTTTTCCAGTTCCTCGGTTAAAGAACCTGGGTAAGCCAGTTCGCATAGTTCCTCTACTCTGTCTTTAACAAGTGGTGAACCAGCAATAGTCAGGGTTTCTAGACCCTCTCTGTCAGAAATATACTTTCTCTCCAAGAGGAAAAAAGGGATCCCGAAGATATGATCTCCGTGAACATGCGTAAACAAAATTGTACTAATTTTATGAGGCGATATCCCACGTTTCCGAAGTGAAAAAAGGGCTGTCGGAGGCATGTCTATCAAAATTTTTTCATCAATTAATAGAAAGGAATGCGTTCGTCCAGAAGGCAAAAATGCGTTCCCTGTCCCGAGTAATTCAATCTTCACAAATTGACCCAGATGAAATTCACCTATTGATGTTCGCACGAAGCGTCATAAACGACCTACTTTTGGGTATTAATGGTGGAATCATTGACCGATTGGAGTGCTAAGAACCCATACTCTTCAAAAATTACCGAGAACTATGTCCTTAACGGTGAAGGAAGCCGAAAGGAAACGAGACATGTCGTATTCGATTTAGGCGATTCAGGCTTGGATTACAAGGTTGGAGATGCTCTTGGGGTAATTCCAGAAAACCCACAACCTCTCGTGGACAGAATCATTGAATTACAAAATTGGAATCCAGAGGAAATAGTAAACGCTGGTAAAGGCGAAAAAAGTTTGCGAGAATCGCTCAAAAAAGATGTAGAAATACACAGAGCTAACAAGAAATTCATTCAATCACTCAAAGATAAAATAATCTCATCAGGCATGAATATACAAGTGAAAATGACATCGAGAAACAGAAAATCTGTTGATGGCGAATTGATTTTGGACTGGAGCGATGATACTGGTCAAGAAATCGAACTGAATCGTTCTATTCCTAGTGATGATCCTGCCTCAAAATCAAGGTACCTATATGATAACCCTGATGCCCTTGAAGATTATATCTGGTCGAGAGATTATATCGATGTAATTGAAGAATTTGATATACGGTACACTCCAGAGGAGTTTCTTACACTTGCAGATAATCTAAAGCCAAGACTGTATTCTATTGCATCAAGTCATGATGCACACCCTGGCTTTGTTGAATTAACTGTCGGGATTGTAAGGTATCACCATCATGGGCGAGATCGAGGTGGATTAGCAACGGTTTACATGGCAGATGAATTGGCTATGACAGGAAAAGAGGTTGGTATATTCATGTCTCCGACTAAGTCATTTGTATTACCTGATGACCCAGAAACTGATATCATCATGGTTGGTCCTGGAACCGGGATTGCACCATTTAGGGCTTTCATGGAACAGCGTGTCCATGATAAGGCCCCTGGAAAAAACTGGCTCATTTTTGGAGACCAATCTGAAAAGACTGAATTTTATTACAAAGAAACAATACTGAACTGGTTAGATAATGGCGAACTTGACCACTTCACGACGGCTTGGTCCAGAGATCAAGAAGAGAAAATATATGTTCAAAACCGAATGGCTGAGCATGGAGAAGAAATATGGAAGTGGATTGATAATGGTGCTTATTTCTATGTTTGTGGAGATAAAACATACATGGCCAAAGATGTGCACAGAACACTTATTGAAATTGTAGAAACTCACGGAGGAATGTCAAAAGATGATGCTACTACCTACGTCGAGAAAAGAATGATGAAAGAAGAAAAGAGATACCTCAGAGACGTGTATTGACCTTTTCTCACCAGCAACAGGGTTGTTTGAACAAAGCCAAATCGTATTCTTTCAACCGTTTTCCTCATAGGTTGTCTTGTGTTCGCTTGAGTTATGGGATTCAAAAGAGTGCTTATTGCTAATCGGGGCGAAATCGCCCTTCGAATCTTAAGGACATTAAGAGACATGAGTATTGAGTCTGCGATTATTCACGGCCGGGAAGATCGTTTGTCTTTGCCAGTTCGGATGGCTGATTATGCCCATGAAATTCCTCGAACAAATCCCCTTGACTCCTATTTGGACATCGAGGCGGTCGTACAAGCGGCCAAAGAACTCCAATGTGATGCAGTACATCCCGGATATGGTTTCTTGGCTGAAAATGCAGGTTTTGTGAAGCGGTTAGAGGAAGAGAATATCACATTTATTGGTCCATCAGCTGATGTAATTTCTCTTCTCGGCGATAAAATTGAGGCAAGGGCTGCAATGGAAAATGCTGGTTTGCCTACCGCAAAAGGCAGTTCAGAACCTATTTCTGATGCCTCTGTGGCGATTGCTCTTGCCGAGAAAATAGGCTACCCTGTGATCATCAAAGCAGCGGCTGGTGGTGGAGGTATTGGTATGCAAGTTGTTGAAGAAGCGTCAGATTTTTCCTCTGCGCTTAAATTATGCCAAAGCAGAGCAAAGTCCGCTTTCGGTGATGAGCGGGTTTTTGTTGAGAAATTCATCAAAGGAGCCCAGCATGTTGAATTTCAAGTTCTTGCAGACGGAAAATCCGCTATTCATTTTGGAGAGCGATTTTGTTCAATTCAAAGGCGACATCAGAAATTGATTGAAGAGGGCCCTTGGCTGACGAACGAAAAACGACAAGAGATTGGAAATTTAGTTTGCAGAGGTGCTGAATCCGTAGGTTATAGTGGGCTTGCAACATTTGAGTTTTTGAGAGATGAAAATGGTGATTTTTATTTCCTTGAGGTAAATCCGAGAGTACAAGTTGAACACACTGTCACGGAGTTAATCACTGGTCACAATCTTGTTGAACTAGGCATCAGAGTTGCACAAGGCGAATCTTTGATGCTCGAACAAGATGAAATTGAATGGAATGGTCATGCGATACAATGCCGGCTGAATGCGGAAGATCCCAAGGAATTTGTTCCCAGTCCAGGAAGGTTGTGGGAGTGCCATTTCCCCGGTGGATATGGAATCAGGTGCGATACGCATGCTCACCCTGGGTATGAGATGCCGGGATGCTTTGATTCGCTTCTTGCAAAACTTCTCACATGGGGAAAGACTCGGGAAGAGGCCATCAGTCGTATGAAAACAGCTCTAGATGAAACCATCATCACTGGAGTAGAACATCTTGTACCCTTGCATCGAATGATTATGGATGAAAAAGACTTCAATAGCCGTGATATTACCATTCAGTACATAGAAAACCATCAAGAATTGTTAGGGAAGTGATTGAGTGGATATACTAATTATTGGCAGTTTAGCTTACGATTCCGTAGAATCACCAGAAGGTAATTTTGAAAATTTACTTGGAGGATCTGCAACTTATGCTGGGCTTGCATCATCATTTCATAACCTCCGTCAGGGAGGTGATGGTGTCGCACTCATTGGCGTTGTTGGAAAGGATTTTCATGAAAATGACATGACACTTCTTCAATCTGCTGGGATTGATACAAGTGGAATTGAAGTTGCTGACGGAGAAACATTCCGGTGGGTAGGATCTTATCATGGCGATATGGCGGAAGCTAAAACGCATGAAACACATTTGAACGTGTTTGAACATTTCAATCCTAAAGTACCAACAGGTATGAAGGAGCCCAAAATCACCTTCTGTGCGAATTTACATCCATCTCTTCAAAATCAGGTCATTGAACAAACTAAACCAACCCGGTGTACCATTTTGGATAGCATGAATCTTTGGATTGATATCGCATCCAAAGAACTTCTCGATGTCATGAAGAAAGTTGACATTGTTGTTCTAAATGATGGAGAGATTAAGTTGCTAGCAGACGATTCAAATCTTGTCAGAGCTGGAAATAAAGTACGTGGGATGATGAACGGTGGTATTCTCATCATCAAAAAAGGAGAGCATGGTGTACTTGCAATTCACCCTGATGGATTAATTGCTTTGCCTGCATACCCAACAGAAACGGTGGTAGATCCTACCGGCTGTGGGGATACTTTTGCAGGAACACTCGCAAGTCGACTAGCCTTAGGCAGTGGTGAAGTCTCTCTAGATGAATTAAAGTTCGCGTTAATTCACGCAACTGTAACAGCAAGTTTTACCCTTCAAAGTTTCGGGGTCAATGCGTTGCATCAACTCGAAGAGGAAGATTACACTGGACGAATCGAGTCTTACATGAAAATGACTGGAACAGGAAAGTGAATTCATGCCAGTTCTCAATATTGCAATGATTGGTTCAGACGCTTTGGCTACTGAAATCGCAAAATCAACAGAAACAAGAGACGTTCAAACCTATGTACACAAAGAAATGAATGGAGATGAACAAAATATACTCTCAATCATTCGGCCGGTGAAGTATCCAGATAAACTACGCCCATTTCTTTCGGCTCTTTCCGTTGCTGAAGTAGGAATGATTGAAATCGAAGCATTGGACAAATATTTTGGAGAGATTTTAATCGCTTTTGCTTCTTCAGGAATTACAAAAGGATTGTATGTTATCAATCCGCCAAATGGAGGATGGATCGATCCAGACCAGGTTAAATTGATGTTCGAACAGGTTGGACTAAGCCAATGGCGGGAATCAAGTAGAGATGCGATTATCTTGCGGGAGGAGTTCTATTCTATACTCGAGGAGATTAAGCCTCATTTAGTAGAAATATCAAAGCGACCACTTGCTATTGCTGTTGATCAATACTTCCAGGTAAAGGGTATCGGTTTAGTTGTGATTGGATATGTTCAATCCGGGAAGGTTTCAGTTCATGACCGTCTATGTGTCTTTCCTTCTGGAGGTTCAGCAGAAGTAAAATCGCTTCAGGTAATGGATGCCGATGTCACTCAATCATTTTCGGGAGACAGAGTGGGATTGGCCCTTCGTAATGGAAATGCTTCAGATTTTTCAAATGGCTGCATACTTACGCATCCAGAAATCTTAGCCAAATCCGGAGAAGTAGAACAATCCACAGGGGTTGAAAAGCATATGATTTCAACATCAGAAATTCAATATTCGCCATTCCAGAAAAAAAGAGTCAGTGTCGGAGATGTTGTTCATGCAAGTCTCGATTTACAATTTGTCGTTGGGAGAGTAACTAATGCTTCAGAAGTTTGTGAAATTGAGTGGGAAAACCAGTTCGTGGTAAGGACATCAGACTTGAAAAATATATTATTGACTCAGTTAGATTCTGTTCCTAGGATACTAGGTGAAATTCGCTTGATTCGTAAGAAATAAATCGTGGATAATTTGCCTTTGTTGATGGGATTACTTCCGGTGATTTATTAACCTAAGAATATTCAGTACACTTCGGATGCACTCTGACGCTAGGGCTTTTGGCCCCAGCGGGAGCGAACAAGCGGAGATATTCCGTTCGCTTACGCTTGGGGGATACAAGGGTAGGGTCAAGGCTCGATTGTCGCAATCCCAAATCACATTTGAGTGTCGTTCGGGGCACGCACTAGATTTGCAATTATCAGGCATCCAGCGAATGCACCATACGCATACGAATTTGATCCCCGGTTGGCTTGCCGTAATCGGTTTGTTGTGCTTATGGATGGCATGGAGGACTTTGAACGGTGATTTGCAGTTGTATGCTGCCGGTCTTGGTTTGTTTCTTTCAGGAGGTCATCTGTTAACGAAAAGACCGACTCTCACTCTTGATACGATTGCTGGAGATTGTCATTCAGTGTTTGGAAATGATTCTCTATTGATGAAGTTGTGTACAATGATTCAACGCCTTCAAGACGGTGCATCCATGGCAGATGCAAGACGTGGACTTGAGCTCTTGTCAAAGGAAGCCGCTTACCCTCGGACATCACAACTTGAACAAAACCGAAGAAAAGAACCAATAGTCATGGAGTCGAATCCTGCAATTGAGGCATTTTTGCAAACAATCGATACTGAAGGGGATACTCTTGAACAAGAGCCCTCATTTCAGCCGGACATGAATCTTCCCGAATGGATAAACAACGTTAACGAACCCTCTGAGTCGCAAAAAGAAATACCTCCCGGCTTGCTTCATCGCTCAAGAGAAAACCTTCACACAAGACGCGATCACCCGCAACCACCGATGTCCCAGCCACAAGCTCCGTATCCCGGTGTTTACCGGCAAGAGTATCCGATTTCACAACCGTCACAACATTTTGATCATTGGCCTCAACAAGATTATACCATGGCTCAAACCAAACCTCAACTTACTCCACCTCCAGAACGATATCTTCCTTCTTTCATTGGGGCGGATGGTGCTCACATCCCCGATCAGAATACAGTAGTTTCCAAGCCAGAGGAGGATGTCCCAATAGAAATGAATCTTGAACTCAAACAAGAAAAGTCCTCTTTAGTTGCATCAGCTCGAAAAAACGAATCAGACATTAGGTCGATCAAAAAAATGAACTCTGAGCAGACAGAGAAGTTTCCACATGTTTCGAAAATGGTAAATGGCCGAGTTCCAAGAAGGCTCAAATTACGTTCATCAAATATATCAAAATCCAAGGATAAATTGAAGAGGAAAATATTTGGGAACCGCCCAATTTCTCGGATCTTATCCTCAAGAACAGCAGATTCACTTCGACTGCAAGCCAATCGGAATCAAAGGGCACAAATTTCGGACCAGATTCAGTCTCTGGCTGATGAACAAACAGGCCCCTTGAATCAAGAGCATGTGGAATTAATGACTGCACATCTTGACCAACCGACGAAGCCGATTCCAGACTCTTTTCAAGAACTTACAGAAACAAAGGGCCCAAAAAAGATTTCAGCCTTGGACTTGCCAACGTTAGAAAATTAAACGGATTTCTTCCGGAGCATGTGGTTTCGAATCTCGATAGCATTTGCATGCTCCTGACGCTCTTCTTCAGTTTCGGGTGCAAATTGTGGTATTGGTATTGGCCTCATTTGATTGTCGATAGCCACCATGAAAAAATAGCCTTGACAAATCATTATCCGAGACCAATTTGATTTGTTCATAGCATAAGCAGTTACTTTTGTGCAAGCAGTGTGTGTGCTGGTGAATACTACTTTCCCAGTAACTTCAATCAAGTCTCCCTGCCTTGCTGGAGCCTTGAATTCAAGTGTATCAATGGAAATGGTAACAAATTCACGATGGGCAAATTTTGAGCATGTGATACCAGCCGCTTTGTCCATGAGTGACAAAAGTCTCCCCCCAAAAAGAGTATCATATGCATTTGTATCCTGAGGAAACACTTCCTCAATCAAGGTCACTGGCTCGGTACTAAAGGGCTCCATGCTACACCCACGAAGTCCTTGATATTCAAGCCATTCACTCAAAATAAGTCTCTTTGTCGGATTTGAGTTGGATTTATTCAACCGTGTGTGTCAAGGTTTTTTTTACAATTCGAAAATTTATAAAATCCTAAAAAACGCAGCATAAGTATCCAAAGCAATCGTGGAAAATCGACAAAACCCCGTTGTTCTTTTATGCCTAGAGATGCTGGCACGAGTTGAGGGGTAACTTGCGCTATCAATCAAAGACCAGTCTGGCAATTTTTATGACATTGTTGATGTTGTTGACTCCCTTGGTGACATCGGCAAGTAATGTGACGACATTTTCAAACAATGAATCCGAAGTTAAAGTGATTCTTGATGATTCACAATCTTTCGTTAATCTAGATACAGGAAAAGTAACTCTCCCATCAGATGAGGCTGTCACTTCGGCAGAATTCACTGTGTCAACCGACATGGTGACACATTCAGGAGAGTTAACTTGGCACTTGGATAATCCTCTGGTTACACAACTTGGTTCAGGACTTTGGGATAATTCAGTGGTACTAGACCATTCAAATTTCAGTCATTTTTCAGTTTCAGATAACGCTGGGATAAAGCTGGGAAGCAACGGTTTTGGAACCGATTTTGAACTTGACACTGCAGGTTTCCAGAATGTTAACGAGTTCGGACATGCATATCTTACTGATGGAACTGTGATTCCCGAAAATTGTAACTCAGGTGATTGGTGTTTTGGACTAAGCCCTTCTGATCTAAATAACAATTACACGGACGATTATCCAGGAGCAGCAACTTTTTCCATGTTATCTCCTGCATTAGATGTACCCTACACCTCTCCAGCGGCCCATTTTTCGACATGGTTTGGTATGCATTGGAGTAAATCCAAGACTGGAGGTTCCACATGGGAATATAATTATCATGATTGTGGTTACGTGAAAGTTCGCAATTCTACTGATGGAGGGAACTCTTGGGCCGGTTGGTCAGTGATTCCTTTTGATTTTGATTCTCCTTTATCACAGGCAACTATTTTGAAAAATTTTGACCCAACCACTGGTACCGGTGGCTTAGCCCCTGTTGGAACTGGTAACGGTAAAATTTCCCTTGGATGCAATGGCCTCAATGCAGGAGATAGGGCTGTAACTGGTGAATCTGATGGATGGGGTACACTTTCCTTGGACTTGACAAAACACGCAAATCGAACTATTCAACTGGAATTTGTAATGGAGTTCAATGACATCGCGGAAGACCATGCCAACAGCACCATGCCGGGGTGGTACATCGATGACTTCAGGATAGGAGATCCTCTTCCCCAAACCGCATGGGTAAAGCACACATCGAGAAGTGCCCAACTTGTAAGTCCAGACAATCCAGATGGTTTTGGATTATTGAGTCTCGATCTTAAGGAAACACCCTCAAGTTCCTTTTCTGTTGATATTTTGTCTACCGCAGATAGTTCTGTTGTCATTGACAAAAGCGGAAATGTAATGTCGGGATTAACGGGGTCAATCATCGAACTTTGGGATATTGATACCAGCGTTTATCCCTACATTGATTTGAGATTTAATTTTGAGTCGGGTGCAGATAGAATGACATCTCCTACACTCTACGGTTACTCTTTGGGAACCAGAGTTGGAACAAGTTTCAACGATGTGGAATTTGGAGGATCATGGGAAGCTGAGGGAGATATCGGAGAAGCCATCACGTATCCAATCGAATTTAACACAGTGGATGAATCATTTTCTCCGCCTCGGACCTTGAATCGATTTAGTTACCCAGTTGTTTCTGCAGATCTTCTTGTCGCTGCCGATCCTACATGTGTTGATGATGTGATGATAGACATTTTTACTGGAGAAAATTTCGCTACAAAATTATCAGGTTCAAATGGTCAAACCATCAATCTCCCTGCTTCAACTTTCTCAATCCAAGCCCAAGTCTCAGTGGAAGGCTTTTGCGTGGTTGAAAATGCATATCTTGATTTAACATTTGGCCATACCTCAGAATCAGTATCCATCGACGTGGCCGCTGATAATGATTTGGAATGGGCAATGACTGAGCCAGGTTTCGGCTCGTTTGGCCGTCAGCAGAACTTTGCAGTTATCACTGGTGGTGAGAATCTCGCCGCCACAGAATCAAAGGTTGAAATCGATGCATCTGGAGAAGGAGATGGCGCGGTGTTTATGCTTCCAAGAGATGCTGAAGTATACTTAGCAGATTTCATCATCGATGAAAACTCAGTTTATCATAATGATACGGGTTTTTCCCTATCTCTTCAATCTAATTTTTATTCTGAGAGTCTTGGTGATTTCACAAATGCCACCAGTTTTGGATACGGCAGTTTAGGTGATGAGATTGGTTTCAAGAACGCCCTTAATTCCCTACTTCAAAATCCTGCATTACCCTATGGTTATCCAGATGAATATGGAAATGAATGGATCTATTTTGAATTCTTTGCTGAGAATAATAATGCAAGTACCGGATCTTCATTTATCATCAAAAATTTAGACATCATGTATAATTGGACAGTTTCACTTGGAAATTTGGAAGGCATTAACAGAGAATTGAATCAAGGTATAGCCCTAGGACAGTCCAGCACGAGTTCGGTGGAGGTGCCAATAAAGGTGCAGGCATTGAGCGGCGGTGCTGTTTCACTTTCAGGTTTGCAAATTCAGACCCAGTCTGGATATCAATCAACTGTAGCGATTACAGGAAACCCTGTTGGCCTTTATCCAAGCGGAGATGTAATCGAGATATCCACTACACATTCAGTAGATTCTTCAACTCAAGCAACATTTGCAGAAGCAAGACTTAGAATGGAATCAAGTAAAGGAGTCGTAGAGCTATCCTATTCATTCCAAGAAGGATTTACAGAAGCAATTGACGAACTAGACTTTGTTTCTCTGTCCAATTGTGATGCACCTACCTTTGAATCGTCAACAAAAGAAATCACATGGCGCTTCAATCTCAATCCCACTTGGGATGATACTGAAATTTTGACGATTTATGCAAATTTGATTGCATCAAATGGTGTTCGAGGCATTCCAGGTGCGATTGTACTCGATCCCACAACCGGCAATGCCGTTGAAAATGATATTGAAATCACCGACTTTTCCCTGAAAAACACTGCTGGCGAGGTGCAAGATCTAACTTCTGCTAATTCCAGCAGAAATATCACTCTCAGTGGTGAAATTCGATTAGAAGATTTGGAAGTAAGCCCTGACCCATCTGCTTATTTCTTGACAGTTGAGCGAAGAGATGTGACCTTGGTAGAAAATAATCCAATCATTAATTGGACAGAGATTGCGAATATATCAGGGCCAATCGGAGGCGATTTCAACTGGAATGTAGACCTTGGCTTCGATGCAGCAGGCACTGAATCATATCGACTGAACATCTCAGGCTACAACGGGGGAGATACTCTCTGTGTGAATCAAGAATGGGATTCTGACGGAGATTGTTACATTGATTTCAATATTTCAATCGATAATTATGCACCCCGAATCACAGATGTTCAGGTCAAGAGAGGAACATTATGGGAGGCACTCAATGATAACACCTGGATTCCTCCTAACTCAGCCCAGAGGTTCGAATTTTCAGCCCAAGACATTCCAAATCCGCCCCAATCGATGACCCTTCATTATTGGGTTGAGGGTGCTGACGATGCCGATGGTGACAAGAAAGCAGATTTGGATGAATATCGTTCGGTTGAAATCCTAAGCGATGGTGCTTACTCAACTGCGAATTACTCCGGAATAATTAGCGACCTTGAAAACAGTGGTATGGATCCAGAGGGAAGAGTAAGTTTGTACATTTCAGGATTTGACTTAGCAGGAAATTCAATCGATGGTGGTAGCGCTGGTTTTGAAAATGATCTGATTACGTACATTTCGATGTCTAAGCAATCACCAATAATCAATGGTATGAGTATTGTTAATTCCTCTGGAGCGCCTCTATACAATCCCGGAGAATTAGAGTATGAAGGAAAATGGAATACGACCATGTACGCTGGAAATACATATCACCTGCAGGTTTCTGCAAGAGACGGAAATGGTTGGAGCGATATTGAGTACGTCTCAATTAGTCTCGGTTACACCGAGGACTTCATCATTACATACTGGCCAGTAAACAACTCAGCTTACATTCCTACTCCATATGTATCTGTACTCGAAGCTGATGAAAATGGAACTGGTGGTCCCCAAATTTTAGATTTATCAGGAACTCCAGTCGTGGATCCATTTGTTTCAGAGTTTACAATTGACATACCAATTCAATTCAAATGGAACATTCCTGGTATAGGGAATGAAATATTTAATCCAACATTGAGGATAAAAGACTATGCTACAGCGATCCCATCTCCCGTTGTTGGTTCATCGATACAATCATGGACATACAGTGATTCATTCAAACTTGATTTCAGAGCAGGTGTTTCCCCGCAGCTGATTGATACTATCGAGCCAGTTGCTACTGATTTGGCAAATTCCTTCGTTTTCCCTGGCGATATCATTCTATTACAAGGCCAATATGTGTTCACAGATGGGTATTCTAGCGGAGTCTATATCCAGCCAGAAGACGAGATGACCATGAGAATTACACGAGAACAAGCCTTCGGTGACGGAAAGAATTACTTTGACAATGCTGCAGAAACCATTGACGTCATCATTCAAGGTGGTGGTTTCGCTATTCCAATCGAGGCACCAATAAAACCTAATGAGTACGTTTACCGCTTTGAATTGGTTGATATTCCAGATGGAGCCGTTGATTTGACTGATGTACAATGTGCTGGTTCAGATCAATTTGGTTGTGGCATGTTTGTCATAAAAATCGATGGTGAACGCCCAGAAATCGTTGAAGACTCATGGAGAGCTAGAGATTCAAATGGAAACACGATAGACACAATAATGCCATCTTCCACACTTGATTGCGTTGATGTTGAGGTAGAGGTGGAAGAGAATTCTTACATTCAATCAGGTAGTGTATTCGTCAAGTGGGGATACTTTACTGACCCAGTAGAAAACGAATATTGGTCGGTTCACAATGATGAGTTTGGCTGGGAACCTCTCTCTTCTGCTCTGAGTGTTGAAATCATTGGTGGAGACTATGTATTGTCTGGTGATTGTGTTGACTTATGGCCATCAGATTTCGTCCTTGATAAAACCAACATTGGTCCAAATGTACGATTATACATGTGGGTCGAAGGAAGTGATTCAGCAGGATGGTCGATTGATGGTGGAGGAATTACCGATAACGGGGTCCAGGCATTGGAGCCTTCGACAGATGGGCCAGATACGGCAAGATCTTCGTATCGTTTGGAATTTGACCAAGCCTCATTTAGAATAAATTCAGTGAAGATGACACCAGAAAGGCCTGCAGTAGGAGATACTGTTTCACTCGATATTAATCTACTAAATGCAGGAACAAGAACTGGAAATGTAACACTAGCGGTGTTCTCTGTCATCGAAAATGGTTTCCCAATTAATGAAACATCAATTACGACTGAGGACATCCCATCTGGAGAATCGATAACTGTAACAGTAAAATTAGAAGAATTTGTTGACCCAACAACGAGTATGTACTTTTTCATTGTTGATGTCAATAATCCTACAGTTGAGTTATGGAATGGTTCGTCACTGGACAAAGATTTCACGGTCAGAGTATCTTCGCAACAAGATACCAGTGGACTGACGACGCTGCTTTTCTCTGGATTAGCAGCCTTAGTACTGATTCTACTTATTGTCATCGTCGTATTAGTTAGACGAAGCGGTGAAAGTGAATTTGAATACGAGGATGAAGAGAAAGATCTTGTTGATTTACCGGAACAATCAGCTTACGTGGCACCTCAGCAATCATATGGTAGTTACGATGCCTCCGGCGGTGGAAGCTCAGATTATACCACTGCAACAGATTATGGAACCGGTGGATATGGAGGGGTCAGTTCAGAAATGCAGCGCGCATTGCAATTATTCCCTCAATGGGATCAAGCCACCATTCAAGGATACTTTGACATGGGATGGTCAATAGAACAATTACAAGATTGGGTAAGAGACAACGGTTGATTGAATGGACCTTTCTTGGCAAGATGTACATTGGGCCGATCCTGATGGCGGAGAGGTCATATTCCACGCAGTGATTCCCACCATGGTGTATCCTCGAGCACTGAGGATAAGGGAAAAATGGGACGGTCTATGCTTACTTACGTCCTCTTCTGAAGTTGCGATATGGGACGAGGAAGACAAATATGAACGTGAAGATCCTGGTGTGAATTTGGAAAGTGCGTTACTTGGTGGGGGCATAACTGGCATCTACCTGGATGAATTAACGCAATTAAATCACCTAAGTGTTGGTCGGTTTCCCGATCCGGAACCAAGGAGGTTACAGAGGCTCGCCTTCCTTCATGACAGACCAGTTTATTTTGCGGAACCGGATATGGATGATGATGATTGGTCTCAACATTTAACTGATGAAGCCTCAGAAATGACGAAATTCCGACGGCTTTTCTCCATGATAAGGGTTGGAGGCTCTTGGAGAAAGAAATTCAAATCGGTGAAAAAACATGGAAAGATGCCAGAACATTCGGATGACCCCGGTTTTTTGGTTGCCTCTGTACTCTCATCTACTTGGTGGTTAATGCTACAAGACCGTTCTTCAGAAGAATTGAATCAAGCAAGAGATAGGAGATTTGCTCAACGAATTAGAGGCGCACTGGCTAACCTGAGAACGATGCATGGTTCAAACGCAAGGCTATTGATTCCAGTGAATCATATCTGGAGAACTACTTTGTTAAATGAGTTAAATCAACATCCAAAACCTGAGGAGGTTTCATTTTTGAATGCAAACTCGGGTGTGTCAGAGGAGGAGTGAGATATGGCTGATGGAATTGAAGTCAGAGTCGAAAATCAACTTGTTCGTTTTGTATGCCCGGAACCTGTGGGTCATCAAGAGATGATTGAGCAATTGGATGCCCAACCCTCTGGTAATGTCGTGATTAAAGCATTGGAGAACCCTCGGGCTACTATCATTGTTGATGAAGAGGGAAGAATCATTGTGCATGGAGTCCATCGTGTTGAAGCAGCCACGGCAGCAGCCAAAGAGGTGTTATTGCGTTTGGGAAGAGACGATACTGGTCTTATTTCAGAACCTGGTCCCGTTATAGCATCATTCGATTTCCCAGTAAGATTTAATTTCCAAAATGTGAAATCAAAACTTGGTAGTGGGAAGACTAAATTTGATGACCGACTTGGGTGTTTACGTGTAGAGGATACTCGTCATGACCTTGAGTTACTGATATGGCCTTCTGGAAGATGTGTCGCACTTCAAGCAACTCATCCAAACATCGTTGCAATGGCTGGCGTCCATTGGTTAGGTCTCTTCAGAGATATGAAGTGTACTTTAGAGGATCAGTCATGATGTATGATGGGCCTATTTTAGACAACCATTTCCACATGAATCCTCAAGGTATGCATGTGGAAGCAGCAAAAATTTTTCAGAAAGCGGGCGGAACGCATTTAGTGTTGGTTCACTGTCCGGATTTTTCACAGCCACCTACTACTCGAAAAGGGCATGTTGATGCTTATCAGAAAACCATCGAAATGGCTGAATCAACTCGTAAGCTTGGACTTGGTGTCAAAGTCATATTAGGTCCTCATCCTGCGGCTTTTGCTCATCAATTTGAGACTCTGGGGGAAGATGCAGAAACAAATTATTGGAATAGTATCGATGCTGCTCTTGATTTTGTTCAGGAACAAAAAGCGCATGGTATTGGCGAGGTGGGTCGGCCACATTGGCCGGTTAGCGAAGATATCTGGAATCGTTCAAACGCCCTTTTACTTGAAACAATGAAACTTGCAAAGAAGGAGGATTTACCACTTCAACTTCATGTTGAGGGCGATTCAACTCAAACCTATGCTGAGTTGGCCAAAATGGCGGATAAAGCCGGTTTACATCGCTCAAAATTGGTACGACATTACGCGCCCTCAAATATTGCAGATAGCCATACGTGCGGTCTCACGCCAAGTGTTCTTGCGGGAAAGGGGTCCGTGGATGAGATTCTTTCCACTTTACAAGAAAACAAAAGTGGATTCTTTCTCGAAACTGATTATATGGATGACCCGAGAAGACCTGGTGCTGTTTTAGGACCAAAAACTGTTCCAAAACGCACGCGGCAACTCATACAAAAAGGACTTGATTCTGAAATACTATGGCACACACATTCTACTTTGCCAAAGAAGATTTATGGTGACTTCTAAGAGTCAACTTCTTGACTAGGTTCTCGCTCCCCCCATCATGCGGTTCCTTCACCAGTTGGTATCAGTGATGGTCCTATTGTCATTAGCGCAGTTTTCTTTTGATACCCAAGCCCAAGTTGTTTCCAACGTTACTTTGGAATGCGATGATGGAGCTGGGAGCACAGGTGAATACCTCATGGATGTCAGACCAGGTGAATATGAAGATGTAGAAATCACATGTACGATTACCAACACTTACCAACTTCCAGAAGAAATCTCATTTCAAATTGATGAAGACAATTCAACTGGCGATTTTTCTTATGACATTTCACCAGAGGGCCCATACCAACTCGCTGCTGGAGAGGAACAAGTTGTTGTGGTTTCTGTAAGAGGTAGTCAAGGAATGGAGGCAGATACTTCAGCCTATACCGTACAGATGACGGCCACAGTCGATAGCGTTGGAACTGAGCCGGTTGTCGTTCCAGTTGGTGCATTAGGCAGCACTGATACCGAATCTTCAGAAGTTAAAATTGAATGGTATCACAATTATGACTTTTCTCTTGATAATGGATGCACTGAATCATTCAAATCAGGACAGGATGTCATCATCCCATTCACGATCACAAAAAAATCCAATATTGAGGGTGCAAATCACAATACTCTCATCAAACTTCATGAGACGATGGATAAATCTTCAACCTCCTTTGAAAATTTTGAAAAAGCAGGTATTTCATTAACCGATACGGGTAATCAACGAGTATTGAGTAACATGAAAATAGGCGAGACTCAAAGAGATAGTTTCACGATTGTTGCCCCTGAAACAGCTCCAAACAAGATGGACATAACCTTCTACATCTCGATGTGGGCAACCCCTGATGATGATTATGAAAATGATGGCTTTCAGCAGTTCTCATGTAAAATAACATTGGAAAAAGATGAATCAAATGCTGCCCTAGGTGCTATTGAATCATTTAGCAGCGATGATGTGGAAATGTACTCGATTTTTGCCGGTGGTGCTGTATTATTCATCATCATACTCGTTGTACTCGCCAAGGTTATCAGAAAGGGCTCTACCTCTTCAAAATCAAAATTAATAACAGAAGATGAAATTGAAGAAGAAATTGAAGAAGTGTTTGATATTGACGACGATGATTTTGACTTTGAAGACTTAGATGATGATGAATTAGAATCTGACTTTGATTTTGAAGATTTGTGATGCAATCCTCTGTCTTCGCCCCAATCACACCTTTTTGCCATCACTTCATGGCAATAGTCAAAGACTAGGTGTTGTAAACAACACCTGTTCAATCGAGGTTATCTTATGCTTGGGCTAGAGGGGAAGCACGCCTTTGTGTTTGGAGTTGCCAGTGAAGATAGTATTGCATGGGCTATTTGCAAGCAATTGGCAGCTGCTGGAGTCACACTTCACCTAGGCTTTCAGAAACGATTCATGAGCCGTGTATTCAAACTAAGGGAACAACTTCCTGCAATCGCAGGATTTTATCCACTCGATGTGGCCTCTGATGAAAAAACAAAGGCATTCTTTGATGCGTTTTCTTCGGAAAATCCTGGAATAAAAGCAGACATACTAATACATGCGATTGGATTTGCACCAAGGGAATGCTTTGATCGCCCAATTTTATTCGTAGAAGACGATAAAATAAACACGGCAATGACAATTTCCGCAAACTCATTGCAAAGGTGTCTTAAATTTGCCTTACCATATCTCAATCCAGGTTCCTCAACAATAACGCTCACTTATGCAGCATCCACTCGCTTTGTCCCATCTTACGGAATCATGTCCATGGCAAAGGCAGCATTGGAATGTTGGACGAGAGAACTCTCATGTCATCTTGGACCTGAAGGTCATCGAATTAATGCTATTTCTTCAGGCCCAATTCGAACCATCGCAGCATCGGGCATACCAGGGTTTGACAAAATTTTAGATCATGTAGAGGAAAATGCTCCTCTGAGAAGAAATGTTTCCCAAGAAGATGTTGCTGGAACGGCTATTTGGTTAGCAAGCCCCCTCTCATCTGGCGTTACTGGACAATGCATCATGGTAGATGCTGGATATTCCATCACGATGGTTCCCAGCAGTATCATGGAGAATTAGGGAGGAGTGTTACATGGGAAATACGAGCGACCAAATTGCTTCTGAACAAGGTCCCTTCGAACCGATTGCAATTGTGGGAATGTCCTGCATTCTTCCAGATTCACCGGATATCGAATCTTTTTGGAAAAATGTATTACAAGCACATGTTTCGATTAAAGACGTTCCAAATAGTCGGTGGAATGCAGATGATTTCTTCGACCCAGAAGGGGTACCTGGTAAAGTTGCGGAAAACAAAACATATTCAAAGATTGGAGCGTTTGTTGAAGGTTTTGAATTCAACTGGAGAAGGTGGAAACAACCACCGGGGACGTTGCCACAAATCGATGTTTGTCAACTATGGGCTGTTGAAACATCTGCTGAAGCCTTGACTCATGCTGGATATGGTGATGGAGGTAAGCCATTTGACAGGAGTTCCACCGGTGTTATTTTTGCGAATGCACTCGGAGGTGAGATACGTGCCCATGCTACACTTCGCATACATGGCGACCAAGCGGTAAGAATTGCCAATGAGTCTGGACAAATTGATTCGGAAGCATTTTTGTCGCAATGGAATGATGGATTACCTAAAATTGATGAAGACACCATGCCAGGTGAATTAGCAAATGTGGTGGCAGGAAGGGTTGCCAATCTATTGGATTTACAGGGACCAAATTACACCACGGATGCCGCATGTGCATCTTCAATGGCAGCATTAGTCGATGCCTGCAGGCAACTCCAATCTCGACAAATTAACATGGCCGTATGTGGGGCAAGTGATCGAACAATGGATGCGGCTACCTATGCAAAATTTTCAGCCATTGGTGCATTATCTTCATCACACTCTACGCCTTTTGATGCCAGAGCAAATGGTTTCGTCATGGGAGAAGGTGCCGGAGTAATGGTTCTCAAAAGATTGCAGGATGCGATTGATGATGGAGATCAAATCTACTCAGTTGTGCGAGGCGTTGGGGCGAGTAGTGATGGAAGAGGTAAAGGAATAACAGCACCAAGCCAAAGAGGCCAACTTCAAGCGATTTCCAGGGCTTATGCGCAAGCAGGATATGAGCCTGCAACAGTGAAATTGGTCGAGGCCCATGGAACTTCTACGAGGGTAGGCGATGCGACAGAGCTTGGTTCACTTAACCAAATATTTTCCAATCTAGGAAGTGGCGATAAGGTCGCTGTAGGCTCGATAAAAAGTCAAATTGGTCACCTCAAGGCTGCTGCTGGAATGGCGGGAATGCTCAAGACTACTCTTGCATTACATAATGGCATCATCCCTCCAAGTGCAGGATTTGTAACGCCAAATGAAAATGTTGATTGGACAACAAATCCATTTTACGTACCAACTCAATCAAAGGATTGGTCTCATACTGATAATCAAATTCCTCGAAGGGCTGGAGTATCTGCCTTTGGTTTTGGCGGAACTAATTTCCACGTGACAATGGAAGAATATGTAGAATCATATCATCGGGATCTGGCAAAAAAATGGACACAGTCGCACCAAGCGGCCCTTTCAGTACTCAATGGAGAACAATTAATTCCCAGTGGAGGGCTCAATGAGGCGCCTTCAGTTTTAGATTCATCTGCCCGTCCAACGATGACACACGCTGAATTAATGGAAATTGAAGGGGGTCTCTTGTTACTTTCAGGTAAAGATGTCCGCTCTGTCATAGCAAAGCTATCTCAAATTGAAATCCCATCTAATAATTTCGATAATGACCCTTGTGGTATACGTTTATCTGTTTCTTTCTTGGAAACAAATGCTACGTTTAATTCTCAAGATTTATTCAGAGTTGCGATTGTGTGCCGGTCTTGGAATGAATTCCAAAAGAAGAAAACCATGGCAATAGATGGTCTAGAGGATGAGAAAAAGTGGGGTTTCATGCAAGCTCAAGGCATCCTTGTATCAAACCAACCGCCACTTCCTCCCGAGGCAAGGACTGCACACATGTATCCTGGTCAAGGCTCTCAGTATGTGGGAATGACCTACGATCTGTCTAAGCGGTTCAAGCCTGTTATGGATATATGGAAAAAGGCTGACATTACCATGTCTGATGTCTTAAATGGGGAAACAATATCCTCTTTTGTACTAAGGGATAATTTATCTGAATCAGAAAAAATTTCAGTTGAGCAAAAACTCAAGCAAACTGAATATACACAACCTGCAATGCTTACTGCAGATTTAGCCATCGAACGCTTGCTGAATGCTTATGGGTACCAGCCCGACATGGTTGCTGGCCACTCCCTTGGCGAATATGGAGCATTGATGTCATCGGGAATTCTGGATATGGACGGTGCCTTACGTGCAGCAGCGGCTCGCGGTACTGAAATGGGAAGTGTTGAGATTGAAGACAAAGGCCTCATGGCAAGTGTCACGGCACCATATGAAAAAGTAAAGGAAATCATTGGTTCAATCGACGGATATGTCATTGCAGCAAATAAAAACTCACCCAAAATGACCGTTATTGCTGGGAAAACTGAACCTGTTAAGCAAGCAATGTCCTTGTTTGAAAAAGAAGGTTTTCAATCAGTTCAACTTGCAACATCTCATGCATTCCATTCCGAGATTGTCGCGCCTGCAAATGAACCTCTCTATCGATTCTTGAGCAGTTTGGATATTCAATGGCCAAATATACCAATTACCTCAAACGTAGATGGACAATTTTATCCAAACAGTGGAGAGGATGCAAAGTCCTCGGTTTTAGAAAAGTTGGCTCCCCAGATGGCGTCGCCAGTTGAATGGACAAAACAGATTCAGACGATGTACGATGCTGGTGCAAGAGTCTTCCTTGAAGTGGGCCCAAAAAGGGCCCTCACCGTATTTGCTAGCCAAATTCTTGAAGAGAATCCTCACCTTGCATTGAATACGAATCATCCAAAACAAGGCGGCATAACCTCCTTTTTGACCAGCGTCGGTGCACTCGCTCTTGCAGGTAGGCTGCCAAATGAGCCGGGTCTTGATTCAGGCGTTTTTTCAGAAGCCTTTAGAGCGGGTCCAATTGAAGCCCATAAGCAAGCCTTGAACTCTGAGGAATCAACCCAATCAACGGAGAATACACAAAGCGTATCACCTCGTGTGTCGCTTGAGGTTGCAAAAACAAGATTCGTGCAATCAGTGATTGGAAAATATTCTCATTATCCCTCTTCTTTTTGCCATGGACAAGTAGATTTGGTTGAAGGCTTGGGTTTGACTTCAAATCATGTTCACCAAGTGATTTCCGAAATAAAACGTACATCTGATGTAAATTTAGATGCCGAACCAGCCAAATTCACGACTCCTCACGATTTTGTAGTCTGGGTACAAAATCCTCCATCAGAATTTTTCAATGATGCAGTCTCAAGAACTCAGTCCTACGAAAACCCCTCTCCAACACGTAGTGTTCAGGTCAAACAAGAATCGGCACTCGTCGTTACAGGTGTCTCTCTTGGGCTACCAGGTGGAGAGAAGGTCTTCGATTCGAATGTCTTTGAAAGATTGGTAAATGGAGAAACTTGTATTTCTGAGGTGTCAGACGAATACAAGCAGAGGTTACTAGACAAAAACATCGTTCGGCTGATAAAAGGGAGAGACGGATCTGTAAACATGGAACCGGCTGAAATCTTTGGAGACATTCCTCAATTAGCAGGTATTAAGTCAGAGTTTGATCTTAATGGTGAATTTGGTGTGGAAGAAAAAATCATGAGTGCTTGGGACATTACAACCCAGCTCGCTTGTGCATCAGGGCTACTCGCATTAAGAGATGCCGGGATTCCTCTTACTCCGGTAGAACAAGTTGGAAAGGGTGGTCTTCGGCTTATCCGCTCCTGGGAAATTCCATCAATTTATCGAGATAGGACTGGTGTAATATTTTCTTCATGTTTTCCCGGCTTGCAACAAGCCTTCTCAATGGCTGGGAAAAATGGGGCAGATGAAAACGGTAATTTCGATCGAGGTTTCTTGTTCAAAGTGCTTAACATGGGGCATAGTCAATTTTCTCAGTACGTAGGAATTCGAGGGCCCAATACAACGATAAATTTGGCCTGTGCTTCTGCGACGGCCGCATTTTCTGTTGCAGAGGATTGGATTACAATGGGTCGATGTGACCGAGTAATCATCATCTCAGCGGATGATGTAACCGGTGATGACTTGTGGGATTGGATTGGAAGCGGATTTGCGGCCTCAGGTGCGGCTGCGACAGGTAATGTAGTCGAAGAAGTCGCTCTTCCTTTTGACAAACGCCGGAATGGTTTGGTATTGGGCATGGGCGCTGCAGCCTTTGTCATTGAAAAAGAAGAAGATGCGATGGAAAGAGGAGTGCAAGGTATTTGTCAAATTCTTGGAACAAGAATTGCTAATTCTGCTTTCCATGGTACGAGACTTGATGTCGATCATGTTGCTGAAACTTTTGACCAATTCATGACTGAGATGGAGGATAGACACCAACTGAACCGTCATGAAATCGCACCAAAAACTGTATTTTTCTCTCATGAAACATACACTCCTGCAAGAGGAGGTTCTGCTCAAGCCGAGGTTGCTGCATTAAGAAAAACATTTACTGAATCAACCGATAAATTGGTCATTGCCAACACAAAAGGTTTCACGGGTCATCCAATGGGAGTTGGGATTGAAGATGCATCAATGATTTATGGGATGCTGACAAACAGGATTCCTCCAATTGCCAATTTTAAGGAAAAAGACGAATCATTAGGCTCGTTGAATCTTTCTAAGGGAGGCGAATACCCTGGCCTTCAGTATGCTATTCGATTCGGAGCAGGATTTGGAAGTCAAATTGCACTTTCAATGCTTAGAAAATTGCCAATATCAAATCCTCGAATCAGTGAACAGAAATTACTCTCATGGAATCAAAATCAAGCAAAAACCAAAGATGTACAATTCCGAATACTCCAGCAGAAACTTGTCGCATATGTCGATGTTGATGAGAATTTGCACGGCGGTATTGCAGGAGATGCGTATGATTTTTCAGCACAAACTGCATCCTCAATCCTCACAGAAAATACAACAGAAAAGAAAACGATCATAGAAGAGAAACCACAAGTGGAGACTCCACCTATCCCAGAAATAGTAGTTGAGCCTCAAACTTCGATTCCAAAGATGCCGATGAATTCATCTAATCAGGATTTGATTGCAAAAGTTGTTGAAGTGGTTGTGAAGCATACTGGATACCCCGCTGATTTCGTTGAATTAGACCAAGATCTTGAGGGTGAATTGGGCATTGATACTGTAAAACAGGCTGAAATAATGGCAGATATTAGAGATGTTTTCTCTCTTCCTGTGGATGAGAGTTTTATTCTTTCAGAATATCCTACTCTTAATCATATGATTATGTACATTGAGAATATGTTGCAAGGTAATTCTTCTGGACCAGCAATCGTTGAAGAGACATCACAAGTAGAGGCTCCACACGAAGTGAATGTTCCTATTGAGGTTGAACACGAGCAAGTTTCTTCAGTTGAAATCCACGGTGATTCAAAAGTAATCGGAGATGCCTTGATTGAGGTTGTCGTTAAACATACAGGATACCCGGAAGATTTCATTGAGTTGGACCAAGATTTAGAAGGTGAACTTGGAATTGATACGGTCAAACAAGCCGAGATAATGAGTGATATCAGAGATTTATTTTCACTACCCGTCGATGAAAATTTTATTTTGTCGGAGCACCCAACACTGAACCATTTCATTGCTTATGTGGACAAAATGCAAAACCCAAGTCAAAAAGTAACTCATGTGGAAGCATCCACTACGAAAAGTGAACCTTTGGCAAAACCTGAACCATCCCTTTCCAAGGCTATGCCTGAACACAAGTCGAGAGAAACCGTATCAAATGTTACATCAGAGGCAAGGGACAAGTTGGTAGGCGTTGTTGTCAAACACACCGGTTATCCAGAGGATTTCATTGAGTTGGACCAAGATTTAGAGGGAGAACTTGGTATTGACACCGTCAAACAAGCGGAAATTATGGGCGATGTTCGCGAGATTTTTTCATTGCCTGTTGATGAATCCTTTGTTTTATCAGAACATCCGACGCTGAATCATTTCCTTGATTACATCGCCAAAATGCAAGGGGAAGAAACAGTTGCCGAGGAAGTCACTGAAGAAACCTCAGTAACTGAATCCAAGTTAGATGTTTCAAATAACATGCAAGGATGTCGTCGCTGGCAAGTTGAGATAGAAGCCTGTCCTGGTACAAACGCGCCTCTAACGGTAAACGGCACCGTCGTTTTGACAATAGATGAGTGGGGAATTTCAGATTCAATGACCGATTTGCTTCGTGAACGTGGATTTGATGTGATACGTATTGGGCTTGAGCCAGGTGCGAAGAAAGTATCTTGGCAGGAAGAATCAACTTCATCAGTGTGCAGACTCGATCCCGGTAACGAGGAACAGCTCGCATCTCTTTCTGAACGATTTGAGAATGTTTGCGGGCTAATCCATCTCGCACCTTTGCAACTAACGAGTGAGACCTGGTCCAATGACCTAATCCCATCCCAACAACTAATGTTTTCAGCACACAGTTTCTTCGGTTTATTGAAATCCTTGGATTCTTCACTTTCAAACAAGGATGGCTTTGTGGCAAGTGTCACCGCACTTGATGGGAGACATGGAAATCACGCTGAACGATTCAATTCGTTAGCCTGTGCCGCATCTGGAGTTACCAAGTCGTATGCCTTCGAACAGCCACATCTTCGTTGTAGAGCATTTGATTTACATCCTGAGTTGATTTTAGATTCTGCTTCAACTGCTAAACTGTTATTGGATGATTTATTTGGATTGGGCGGAGATGTCGAAATTGGCATCGATAAGGATCATCGCAGATGGACTATGGTTTGTTTCGCTGAAGATCTTGGTGAAGAAACCACTCCCCTTGGCTCAGATGATATATGGGTTGTTTCAGGCGGAGGTTCAGGTGTAACGGCGTCTTCAATAGTTGGATTAAGTGATGCGAATAAGAATGCGAAAGCGACTTTCATCTTGCTTGGTCGCTCGAATTTGATTCCGGAAACTGAACATTGGCTCAAATTTACACAAGAGGAACTCGATGAAAAAAGAATGATATTGAGGGAGGAACTTATAGAACAATCTCCTGATGGAAAGGTAACGATGGTTCAGTGGAATCGAGCGTGGCAAAAGCGAATTCGATCACTCGATATCAGGAAAACAATTCAATCAATCGAGAAATCTGGAAATAACGCAGAGTACCATGTTGCTGATGTGATGGACAAATTGGCAATATCTACTGCGATTAACAAGCGAAAGGTAACTGGAATTGTACATGGAGCAGGACTTGAGGATTCCAAACTTGTTTCGGATAAAACATGGGGAACTTTCGATAAAGTGACCAGAGTGAAAGTTGATGGTTTGAGAGCATTAATTGATGCATGCGATGAGTTACCTTCGGTCGTTTGTGCTTTTACGAGTGTTGCAGGTCGTTTCGGTAATGGAGGCCAGACTGATTATGCTGCTGCGAATAGCGTCCTCGACGCTGAGATGGCTCGGATTTCTGCAAGAGGAGATTCTAGAGGCATAGCAATTGGATGGACTGGTTGGAGAGATGTCGGAATGGCGACGAGAGGTTCAATCGAATCTGTATTTGCAGCTGCCGGAATCGAGACTCTGGATGTCAGTGAAGGTGTCTCATGTTTCGTTGATGAAGTCATGAGGGGTGGAAAAAGAAGAGTACTCGTGTGCGGATCTTTGGGATTAATGGATAAATTCCAATCTTTCAGAGAAAAGCCTCTCAAATTACCTCCAATGATGGCTTCAATGATGGATGATGCGAGCCGTTTTCCTTTCATTGACAAAATACTTCTTTCTGAAGACGGGAAGACCCTTCATAGTCAATGTACGCTATCGGTAGCAGATTATCCGTTTTTGAGTGATCATGCCATAGAAGGGGTCCCCTATCACCCCGGAGTTATGGCTATGGAAATGTTCGCTCAAAATGCGCTTTTACTCTGTCCTGGATCATCGATTGCGGGTTTCCAAAATATCGAATTTGGTTTACCAATAAAATTGATGAAAGGTGCCCTTGTTGTTCGTATTGAGTCAACAATCCAAACCAAGTCCGGAAATGCCATATTTGTGAAATCACGAATAGTCAGTGATTTAGTCAACTCACGAGGTGAAATTTTTGGTGAACCTAGAATACACCATACTGGTGTGGTTCGACTCATCAAATCAGGAGAAAATGTTTCACAGTTTTTGGAAAAAGAGATTAAGGAAATGCCTGCTACTGGATTACCAATAGATGAAGAACTTTTGGAGCATCCAAGTTTCATCTATTTGCGATACTTCCACGGCCCACGTTTTCAAAGTCACGGTGGTGTCTTGAAAGGTGTAGGGGATTTGGAAAATCCTGGCTTGGATGGTATCGCATTGATGAGACACCAATTGCCAAATTCAGAATTATTTGCTCAGGAGGCATCTGGAGAGGCTATTTTGCTTGAGTCACTTCCTATGATTTTCGAAGCAGCATTCCAAAATTCAGGCTTGCTTGGAATGGAATTTTTCAAATTCTCAAGTTTACCGGTTGGAATTGAATGGTCTACGATACTTAGAGTTCCAGAAAAAGGAGAGAAACTTCGATTGAGAAGCCTCCTCATTAATCAAGATGAAAATGGTGTAGCAACATATAATGTGACGGTCTTTGGTGAGGACGACTCTCCGGTTGTTGCTTTGAAAAATCTAAAACTAAAATCAATGGCTCCCATTCCTGAATCTCAACAATTTACATTCAAGAGGTAGTTCATGGAAATCATTGCTTCACCTCTTGGGCCGAGGATGCTTATCCTCACGACAAGTATTGGGAAAATGAAGAGTATCTTTCAAGAAGAAATACCACGGGCTACTGAAAAAAGGATACGAGAGCATCAAACAGGTAGGTGGTTACTTCAGGAAGGTCTCAAAAAATGGGGGATTCATAATTTATCACATCTTGAAGTCCGTCGAACAAAAGAACGAGCTCCATACTTAGAATGGATTGAAGGAACGTGGCAGAGGCATCCACTGCCTGATATTAGTATCAGTCATTGTAAAAATGCTGCAGTTGTATGCCTGATTGAACCAGGTTTCCATGTTGGAATCGACATTGAACCATTTGATAGAACAATACAAAGCAATGCTTTTGACATGATGGCGAAAGGTAAGGAGTTAGAGATGCTCTTTACGTATCCCGAAAAGGCACTTGAGGTTTGGACGAAGAAAGAAGCCATCCTAAAAGCAAAAAAATTAGGCATGCACATGAATCCAAGAGAAATCGATCTGAATGATTTAGACCTTGAACTTGTAACTTTCACGAAAGATGACATTTTGGTATCAATTGCATGGCAGCCTGTTACAGAGGTCTCAAAAAACCCAGAGGACGTGTTGATTGAAGAAATACATTCGAAAATGCTTGAAAATCCAGACTTCAAGGTTGGATGTTAATCAAATAATAGGCTTAGAGGCCAAATCGAACTTTCCTTCCAAGCATCGATTCCAAAAGCAATGCCAATGAGATCTAGTATTATGTAATTCCAAATTGTATAAACGACAATAAACATTCCAAAAGTAAATAATGATACGTTGATCACTTTTTTCCTTTCTCGCTTTGCATCATCTAATGTACAAACTCCCTGTTGTCTAAAGTAACGAGTGAGTCCATAACTCAAGAAAATAAATGTTGCAAGCAGCAACCATTTTCGAAAAGGTCCCCAATACAATTGATCAGATAATGCCGCTGCCGTGGATGCAGATGCCAGTCCAAACATGACGAGAACGACGGACGGGAAACAACACATGCTTGCAAGGAAAGCAGACGAAGAAATCCATTTCCACAGGGTTTTACTCTCCTCCATGGGCTGAAAGAGTCGGATTACCTTTTCAATGATTGTTAACGGTCGCCTTCAACTCTTGGAGCGAGGAAATATTCGACAGAACCAGCTCCATTGTCAAAATCGAGTGTTAATCGTAAGGGAAGGTTCTCTCCAAATTGAAGTGTAATTGTTCCAAGAGAATTGAAAACCTTGGCAAGAGGTATGAGATATGTCAAACTGTATTGTGAACGTGTCGGAGAATCACAACTGATGCTCTCTACATCATCTCCGTCATATTCAACGACGACTGAATCTGTTCCTCCACTCACACTTACCACGAATTTATTGTCATCGATTGAGAGGTTTACCAAATCTCCCACCATCATTGCGGCACGGAATGCTTGGGCAAGTGCATCTCCAGAGATTTTCACCTCACAAGGTAATTCGAGTTTTGGAAGATTAGGTGGTGATAATGTGGAGTTATCTAACGGACGGATATTGCGGTCAATCTTTCCAATGTTTAGGGTAAGATTGCCTATGTCTTCGCTGTAGTTTAGATGGATTAACTCACCAGCAGCGGCTAAACTAACCATTTCTTTCAGTTTTTTAATCTCAAGACCAAGTTTGATATCACTCACGTCCCAGGTGTCAAATGCAGCAGAATCAATCTTCATCTGAATCATTGCGACATGTGAAGGGTCGACAACTCTGATTTCAAGTCCGTTCTCTGAAAAGTCAAGTCGTGCTTCCTCAACCACGACATTTACTGTTTCAACAATTGTTCGCATCAAATCTTGACGGGCTGTGACATTCAACATTGGCGCATCCCTACGAATATCCCCTAAATTGACGGCTTATGAATTAAACCTTCAAAAACGCTCAATACGAAGTCATTTTGAATAGAAATTTTTTGCCGTAGTCGTTTTGAAGGTTGAGATGGTGGAAAACATGTGTCCGAGGTACAACCCCTAGAGAAGCCTGACGGAACTCCCTATTCTGTAGCAGTGTTGATTCCCAGCATTAACAATGCAGATGAGTTAGACATTGTGTTGGAACGTTTAGGAAAACAAACATATCCTCACTTTGAAATAATTATCGCAGATTCAAAATCAAAAGACCATACGAAAGAAGTCAGTTTGAAACACGGTGCGACTTGGCTTGAGGACCCTTCACGTAACCGGGCAGATGCTTGCAATTTTGCACTTAGACAAATGGATCATGATCTCGTACTTTTTACAGATGATGATACGATCCCTCCATTGGATTGGGTTGAAAAAACCGTACGTTGGTTTGAAAATCCAGAGGTAGGAGCAGTTGGAGGCCCAAATTTTGCACCAGATGAAGACTCTTGGGGTTCCAAATGTGCTGATGTCTCATTCTGTACGCGATTTATGACTGCCGGAACGAGATATGGTGCTCAACCAAAAGGAGAACTCGTTCCAATCACTCACAACCCAGGAGTAAATTGTGCGCATAGGATGGCTAATTTACGTGAAGTTGATTTCTTTGAACCAGGTTGCATCGGTGCAGAAGATGTGGTGCTGGATGCTAAAATTCAAAGAGCAGGGCACAAGATATTTATCGATCCTTCAAATGTTATGCCGCATCGTAGAAGGAAGCCATTCGTCCCATTCATGAAGCAAATGAGAAATTATGGCTACACTCGTATGATTGCGAATCGACGATGGCCAGAAATTGCAACATGGTCACACACGGCAATAGGATTTTTCCCACTTATTGTAGTAGCTTCCATACTGAGTATGGTTCTAGGTCTTGTAGCAAGCGATTTTTCGCTATTTCCTTCAATGGGTCCCGCACGAATCGCCATTCATGTTCCTGCAACCCTCATGATTGTTTACATTCTCATTTGTTGGGTTGGTGCTGCGATTGGCACCAGTCCACATCGAACATTATCGACTGTTTTTGTTGCACCTTTGTTTGTTTTTCTCGCACAATGGGCGTATGGTCAGGGCGTGCTAAAGGCTTGGAAACAGATTTACTTTGGCGATGGTGGAGGAGCAGGAATGGGTTCACAAATCGACGACAGAGAGCGTACGGCATGAAAAGCATCAAAACTACCATGTGTTGATGACCTCACATGAGGAAGGGTTTTACTGACTTGGGAACCCATTCAAACATGAAGTCCGAAGAAGAGGAGATTTGGGCAATCGTTCGTACATGGCTTTCTGTAACGAGAATCATTATTTTTGTAAGCGTGATTTTGGTCACAGAATTTTCCTCTGATTATTTCATCAATGATATCTCTGCAGGTCTTTGGTCATTGATTTTTGGCGTTCCTGGTTTTCTGTTAATATCTGCATTGATTATCTTTGGAGACAAGAGATACGCTCCTGAAGAAGACCGAAAACGATTGGAAAAAGCAGAGAAAATTACTTCCAGATTTGAGGAGAAAAGAGCATATCTCCATCCCATCAAAAAAAGAATCTAATTCTTCTTGTTGATGTATCTAGCAAGCCAAACGTCCTCTGATTTTGTAGGTAATCCCGTTAATTTGTTCGAGTGTTCTTTTTGTGATTTACTCCTTCCAAAAAGCATGGCAAGCAAAATTAAGATTACAACGACTAAGGATGATATAAGTACCATGTCACCATTTGAATTTTGTTTTTCTGATTTTGCAGCGACGTTTTCTTTGTTGGTTTCAGTACCTGAATTATCAGTTTCAGTTTGTTCTGATGAAGGTGTGCAAGTATGGCATATTGTTACAGAAAAGACGGCTTCATTTCCAGCAAGGTCAATCGCCTTGAATACAAATTTTGTCTCTAGAGTTTCGTTGTTGAGTGCGAATGGTAGTGAGCCAATGTTGTTCTCTAATTGGAAAAAAGTTTCATCTGTCTCACCATCTATTCTGTATGAGAGGGAAGCAAGCAATTCACTGGCCTGCAAATTTATCTGATATTGTCCTTCTTTTAGTCCTGAAAATTCGCTTAATTCTCCACCATTGAACCAACGTGAGGCTTCAGCAGATCCTGATGCATCTACAATGTTCAGATTAATCTCTGGGGATTGCTTATCCTCGTCAATAAAAACGCTCTTTACCCAATTGACATAAGGAATCTCATTTCCAAATGAGTCCTTGCCACTGATGGCATATTGTACGGAGTTAATGTCACCATCTTCAGTATTACTTGATAAGAAAATTGTGTGTTGTGTATTCCCATTGTTAGTGACAATCCTTCTGAGTTCCCAAGATTCGATGTCATCATTTGAGCCGTCATGACGAGAATACAATTCCCATGATGTACTTGATTCGCCAATCACACCAGTCCACGTCAATTTTACGCTTCCATTTGTCAGGTAAGATGCTGAAAATGCTGTTGGACTTAGTGGTGGCGTTGTATCTTCAACAATCGGTATATCGATTGTATTTCTTCCTTCGAATGTAACCAACTGATGGACAGTGGTGTTGTATGTCCCAAAAGAAGCGACTGCGGTGACAGCATACCATACATTTCCGGTAAAATCATCTGGGATTACATGAGTGTAATTTTCTTTTCCTGAATCAACTGAATTGATCAAAGTCGCAGTAGATTGATTGATGTCAGTTGCATCAATCACGCCTGTTTCAGAGCGCCATATTCTGTAAACGGCTTCAGGGTGACTCTCGAGATCATCCCAAGTGAGGAATGTATTACCATTTTCATGGTGGGCGGTGAGATTTGTAATCATGTTCTCATAATCCGAAATAGTATTTTCAAATACAGCGTTATTTGGTGCGTCTGCATAGTTATCTTGTAAATTACCGTGCTCATCAACCGCAAGCAGTGTGTAAGAAAATTCACCGTATGTGCTATCTGCGACCGAATAATTGTAGTGATGAGTGGAACCAGAAACAGTTGCAATATGCTCTGAATTCCCATCATCTAAATTTTGTAATTCTGGATTTGAAGTACGCCATATTTCGATTGAATGATTTGAATTTTCCATGACAGCATCAGTCCAGTTAAGATGAGTTATGCCATTCTCATACGAGAATGAAATCTGCAAAGTTCCGGTGATTTCGCTCCCTATGTTGTTTTCAACGACAGGTGTTGTCAAGGTGTTATTTGAAAGAAACCTCTTGTCTGATGTGCCATCTTTAACATGCAGCACCGTGTAGAAAGTAGAAGCATTCGTTAATGATGGAATAGGCACCTCAAAGGACTGAGTTTCGGGACTTAGATTTTCAATAACTTTGGTCTTTTGCAAATTATTCCAATTTTCGGGAGTAGCAATTTGATTGTGTTTCCATATGCTCGTGGAATGTTCGGTACCAAAAGAGGGACGAACTTTAGAAATATCAATCCAAGATAAAGAGGTTTTTGAGCCGATGCTGTCAAATGATGCTGATAACGCATATGGCGAAGTGATTGGAGATCCGTATTCTACAACTGGTTCTGTCAAGGAAGCATTTCCAAATGATAGATTTTGACTGGTTGAACCATCTGAGAAAGTGGTGGTTACTGCATAATAATAATGTCCGGAAACGCCTGGTGGAATTTGGTAGTGCCATTCATGAGTCTTACCCTTGCAATCATCGCCGGAGTCATCCAAGGCACAAGCAGGGATGCCCGAGGCAACGACCTCAGCATTTTGATAATTTGAAATTGTAATCGGTTCATCAAATCTAAGCACTGAATAATTGCTTGACTTTAATTCATCAATAAGAGAGTACATGTCTGTGTCGATGTTTCTCCATGAGATTGTCGTGGTTTCATTTTCGTTGTATACAGCATCTATATCTCTCGCTTCCAAGGAAGTGTCATTTTCACTTGTTCCTTGAACAGATAAAGGAAAAAGAGCCAACAAGAGGATTGAACTTATGAATAGACATTTCCAGTTAGACATGAGCCTCGGTGGTGGCTAGTGCGAGGAGTATATGCAATTTTTCCAGTTTCAAACCCAAACTCTCATGAATAGTAAGCCTAAGCAACAGATATGCTCCACGACATAGTGCATGAAATGGACCCCGCTGAAAGGTTTCGGTATGGCCAACTCCTCGCACATCTAGCAAGTTCCGACCGTGATGTCACACGTGATGAAATGGCATTTTTTGAGCAGAGGCTTGGCGCTACTTTACTTTCTCCCGAAAGAAGACAACAATTGCGTGAAAGCCTCAGTGTAGATTTGGATTTAGAATCTCTTTTATCCAGTATGCAACCACGTACAATTAAATTGGCCTTGAGAGATGCTTGCTTAATGACCTTGGCCGATCGGAAAATAGACAAAGAAGAGAAAGATATTCTCATGAGGGTTGGCCAAGTTGCTGGTTTGGAATCGAAACAGGTAGATTTGCTATTGGATTGGGTCGTTGAAGGCTATCATTGGATGCAATCTGGGTACGAAAAACTTGAGATGTAGGGAATACAATGTACCATTCTCGGCTCTTGGGAATCGGAATTATTTTTTTGATGCTTACTTCGGGTTGTCTGCAAAACAACCAAGCCAATGTCGAACAAGAGGATAATCTTCTCAATACGGAAGGAGATTCGATAGAGGTATGGCATACCTTCGCTTTGGGAAGCACAGAGGAACGGGCTTTTCTTGATGCGATTGAGTTATTTGAAAATCAGTTTCCTGAAATTGACATAGAGGTAACAGGCGTGCCGTTTAGTAATGCGGATCAACTTTTCATGACCGCCGCTCAAGGAGGGGAAGCGCCCGACCTTATCCGCCTGTCATCAGATCAATTAGGAAAAATTGGCGATGTTAGGGTGAACGGTTTTCCTCTTCTTGAGGATATGAGAAGTCATTATTCACAAGTAGAATTGAGCACATTTGAGATGCGTTCACTGCAGGCGATGCGATACAATCATTCCCTCATGGCTTTACCTGCGAGTCAGGATTGTTTATCACTTATTTACAACAAAGCGATATTTGATAGTCGCGGTGTTGAATATCCTCATGAGAATTGGACAACTGCTGACTTTGTAAACGCAGCAAAATCGTTGACTTATGATGACACTTTTGGCCTTGCCTTACCGGTAAAAAGTCCCTATTGGTGGTTTCCAGTTCAATCTGGGTTTGGAGGTCAACTCTTTGATAAAAATGGAACGCCTTCACTTAACTCATCAGGTTCCTCTGAAGCTGTGAATTGGACACTAAATCTTGAACTCGAACATCAAGTAGTGGACCAAGGAGTTCAAACCGTAACGATGGAGAATGCCTTCCAAGCCAGCAAAGTTGCCATGGTTATCGACGGACCTTGGAATTGGGCAACATATCAAACAAGCAGGATTGATCTAGGTCAATCCATTTTACCAATTGTCGAAGAAACTGGTCAACACATGTCTCCTCTTGTTACTTACAAAGGTTGGGCCATGAGTAAACAAAGCCAATCTAAGGTGGTTTCAGCCAAACTCGCACTCTGGCTTTCTTCGGCAGAAACGCAGAAGAATTTTGCATTGGAGACGTATACTATGCCTACGGCAATCAGTCTGACAGAAGATACTGATATCACAGAAAATGAAGTAATCAGCGGCTTCCTCTATCAAGCAGAGTTGGGCACGCCTGCACCAACCACAAAAGGAATGTCCTTGGTCTACGGCCCACTTTCAACAGCGTTCGAGCAAGCTTATTTGAGTAAAACCGATGATGAACCGACCTCTTCAATCCAACAAATTTTAGATGAAGCAAACAAGCAACTTGAGTTGCTTATGGGGGATTAATATGCGTCTTGTGATTCCAAGTCTCATTTTGATTCTTTTGTTCTCTACATCCGCTCATGCAATTGAAGCAGACCCCTCTTTCCAAAGCTACAGGCAGGTCAAAATAACTCTTGAATTGCAAGAAAATGCCTCCTCTCTTGAATTGTACTATGCGGAAGAACCATTCTCTAATGTCTCGAACGCTACGCTTTATGGTATTTATCCGATCCAATCTGTTGAAAATTTATCAAGAGGAGAAATTGGTACTTTTATTGAAGAGTGTTGGACAGATGGCTTACCAGTCTATCGAGATAGTGTAGGTCATGTGGTCATTGACAATAATGCTTCAACATTTTCTTGCGTTCTTTCAGGATTCATACCCGATCAACCTCGTTGGTTTACTGCAGTATTTTTTGATTCAAATGGAGAAATCATGAATAATGCCAGTCTTTCGTCGTTTGAATTACGTTCAACACAAGTAGACGTGCTCCCACCGGCAGCCGACACGTCACCAATTTTGTTTGCTATTGGTTCGATTACTCTTTCATTAATCGCTCTGTTTGGATACTGGCGATGGAAAGATGCTAAAGAGGGGAAATCCACCTCAAAGATGGCCCATTTTTACATCGCTCCGGCCATGTTAGCATTGGCAATCCTTACGTTTTATCCAGTTCTTTACGGTTTTTGGCTTGCATTTACTGACGCAGATCAAACACGATTAGGTGACCAGCAATGGATTGGTATTGCTAACTTTATCGCTGTTTTTTCAGCCTCTGGTTTCTTTCGAGTCACTGGTTTTACTTTGTTGTGGACCGTAATTAATGTCACAGCACACGTAGGCATTGGTTTGTTCCTTGCCATGATATTACAGAACGCGAGACTTGCTGGTAAGACTGTTTATCGTACAATCTTACTGCTTCCTTGGGCAATACCGTCTTACATTTCTGTTCTTGTGTGGCGCGGAATGTTTCAGCCAAGTGGATTTGTGAATGATGTCCTCGGTACTCAAATGGATTGGTTGAGTGACCCTACTGGAGCACAAGTATTGGTTATTTTAGTCAACATTTGGCTTGGTGTTCCGTTCATGATGATGTCGCTGAGTGGAGCACTACAAGCCCTGCCCAAAGAGATGTACGAAGCCTCACAGATTGACGGTGTAAATCGGTGGCAGCAGTTTTTGCATTTGACATTGCCAAATTTGAAGAGTGCACTTGTACCTTTGTCTCTCCTAGGATTCATTTGGACTTTCAACATGTTTAATGTCATTTATCTGATGACAGACGGGGGTCCAAATCTATGGTTTGGAGAGCCTGGTTCAACAGATATTTTGATTACTTATGTCTATGATGTAGCATTTCGAGACGGTGCTTATGGTGTTGCTGCTGCTTGGTCCGTAGTGATCTTCTTGATGCTTCTTGCTTTCTCATGGGTCTACATGAAACAAACACGGGCAACGGAGGCGGTTGTATGAATAAAAAATCAATCTTTGTAGATGCTTACGCTCCTGTGGAGATTACTTACTTGCGATTGTGGTTAACAGTGTCTGCATGTATGTCTATTTTTCTAATTTTTATCGAGTGGCTGAAAGAGAATACCATCGGCATGCAATTATGCTTTGTCGGATTATTACTTCAACTGGTTGTGATTTTTTCTTTGCCAGATGGAAAAACATCTTGGAAGAAAGATAGCGCCACTGTCGCATCGGGCCTTTTGATCATTTGTGGTGTGCTTGGTTTCTACGCCTCTCCCAAATCGATATTTTTGATATGGCAAATGTCTTGGTTCATGATCCCAGGTCTGTTTTCTCTTTATTGGCTAACATCGGAGTTTGTAACTTTGTGGCACTACAGTCGTATTGACCGTAAAACCGCCGAAAAAGGTCTTTCAAGAAACAAAATTATGGATATACGACTGTCGCAAATTGGTTCTCATGTAATTCTCCTTCACGGTGTTTTGTGTGTTTTATTACCAGTATTGTGGATTTTGGATGTAGCGATCTCTCCAGGAAATGCTCTGGGTAGTGAGATAGGAGACGCCTTCACTACGGAGCATTTTGAGAAGATTCTGACCGGTGACGGTTTTTGGCTATGGTTTCGTAATTCCTTACTGGTGAGTTTGGGAACGACATTTTTTGGTTTGTGTATTGCAATACCAGCAGGATATGCATTCAGTAGATACAAATTTAGAGGGAGAGATGAGGCTATGTTTTCATTCCTTCTCGTTCAGATGTTTCCAGGTGTCATCATTTTGGTGCCCTATTTCTTGGTGATGAAATCACTTGGTTTGCTGAATTCTCATCTTGGTCTTATACTGGCATACAGTGTAACTGCATTGCCATTGTGCGTTTGGATGTTGAAAGGTTTCTTTGATACAGTCCCTCGAGAGTTGGAAGAAGCAGCCATGTTAGATGGATGTAATCAGTGGCAGGTTTTCACGAAAGTGGTGCTGCCTTTATCATTACCAGCAATTGCGGTAACAGCACTCTTTTCTTTCCTCGCTGCGTGGAATGAATTCTTACTTGCTTTGACTTTCAATACCTCAAATAGCATGTACACTCTCCCTGTTGGACTTGCTTCAATGATTTCTTCAACTGGTCAAGCATGGGGAGATTTCGCTGCAGCGAGTCTTTTGGTAAGCATTCCTGTTGTTATTTTGTTTATTGTGTTTCAGAAGTTTCTCATTGAGGGACTTAGTGCCGGTGGCGTGAAGGGTTGATCGAATGGTAGAAATTGAATTTAGGGATGTTACAAAACGATATGAGGATGGCACAGAAGCCGTTAGTTCATTGAATTTGACGATAAAAAACGGAGAATTTCTTGTGCTCCTTGGTCCATCAGGGTGTGGTAAATCCACTACATTGAGAATGTTAGCGGGATTAGAAGATATTACGGAAGGTCAGGTTTTCATTGATGGTATGTGTGTGAATGACCTTCCTCCTGGAGATCGAAATCTGGGTATGGTGTTCCAATCTTATGCTCTTTATCCACATATGAGCGTGGCGGATAACCTTTCATTTGGATTGCGCATGATGAAAAAAGATTCGAGATTACCGGATGAAGAAATAGTTTCACGAGTGAGGGAAGCTGCAAAAATGCTTGATTTGGAAGATGAACTCGATAAGAAACCAAAGGAATTATCCGGCGGTCAAAGGCAAAGAGTTGCTTTAGGTAGGGCACTTGTACGTCGGCCAAAGGTCTTGTTAATGGATGAACCTCTTTCAAATTTAGACGCAGAACTCCGTCATCAAATGCGACAAGAAATTCGCAGATTGCATGACCAGTTAGGGACAACAACCGTTTATGTAACGCACGACCAGATAGAAGCCATGACTTTAGCAGATAAGGTAGCCATACTTGATGATGGGAATTTACAACAACACACACCTCCTCTCGATGCCTATCATCATCCTGCGAATGATTTCGTCCGCTCATTTTTGTGTCGACATATCGATGACATTGTTGAAACGGCCCAACAACTCACAAAAGCATAATATCGGCAAGTAGGTAGATGGTATTCATGATGAAAGTACACACTTATCTCATCATTACTTGCATGTTTTTGCTTGTGCCTTGGTCAAATGCGCCAATTTCATTCCAAGAGGATAAGTCTCAATATTCGGTCCAACAACCGATACGTATTCGTCCTGACTACGTTGAGTTTAATTGGCAACAAGATGCGAATGACGCAATTGATGCAGTCCAAGTTATTGGCGAATGGGATTGGGATAATCCCCTTGAATTATCATTTGATGAATCTACAGATGCGTGGACAGGTACCATTGATTTGGATGAAGGCCTCTATTGCTACAAATTTGTCCTTTACCACACATCGCAATCCGAACCCGATTACCGATTTGATAAGGAAAACGCATACAGGGGATATTGTGAGGGCTTTGAGAATAGTGTAATCCGTGTAGAAAACCATCTGGAACCCAAGCTCAGTTTGGAAATAGAGGATGGGCTTCCAAAGCGGGTTTTATTTCATGCTGGTAGCGCAGGTGCAATGATGGATACTCACAACACTTCCCACGGTTCAGTATTCTCTTGGTCAGAGACAACACAATCATTTGAAATCAATCACTCAAACCTTGACGTAGGTAAACATTCCTTAACGATTCAAGTAGCCGATGTTGATGGTTACGCTTCAGATGAATTACTTATTCCATTTTGGCTGGGAGAAGGTCAGAACTTTCAGTGGGAAGATGCTCTGGTGTACATGATTATGACTGACCGTTTTGTAAATGGTAATCCCGAAAACGATCCTCTTCCACTATCAGATGCAGCACACGGTGCTGACTGGATGGGTGGTGATTTCGAGGGTGTTACGCAGATGATTGAATCAGGTTACTTCAACACCCTTGGAGTCAATGCATTGTGGCTCACGCCATTTAATCAGGCTGCAGATGGGACGGGAATGGCCGCAGATAACCAGCATGAAGTAAGCGCTTATCATGGATATTGGCCTGTTGAGCCGAGAAAAGTAGATCCTCGCTTGGGTACAGAAGAGGAATTACAATCCCTTGTTCAATCTGCACATGAGCATGGAATTCGAGTCATGATGGATTTGGTTGTAAATCACGTACATGAAGACCACCCCTATGTAGATGAGCACCCTGATTGGTTCAATTCAGGTTGTATTTGTGGAACAGATCAATGTGATTGGACCGAACGCCGTTTAGATTGCCTATTTCGTGATTATATGCCTGATGTGAATTGGAAACATCGTGATGCGAGTGAACAGATGATTGAAGACGCGTTGTGGTGGCTTGAGACATTTGACTTGGATGGAGCGAGAGTTGATGCAGTGAAACACGTGGATGATTTGGCTGTAACAAACTTGGCCATGAGAATAAATGAAAGATTTGAAATCGCTGGAACGGATTATTATCTGAAAGGAGAAACCGCCATGGGATGGTCAGGAGATGACTTAGCGGCGAATGCAGAACAATATGGAACAATTAATCGGTACATTGGTGAAAATGCCCTTGATGGGCAAGCAGATTTTGTACTCTACCACGCCGTTGTTGATCGGGTATTCATACACCAAGAGAAGGACTATCATCATCTAGATTACTGGACAGCACGAAGTCAAGATCAATATGTTCAACCGAGTATCATGGTACCTTATGTTGGGTCCCACGACGTTCCCCGATTTATTTCAAGAGCCGATACAGGAACTTCAGATGCTTATAACCAATGGCTAGACCAAGGCTTACCTGGGCAACCAGGTCAAGTTGGTCCATACGAAGCTGCTCTTCAAGCCTACACTTGGTTGCTAACCACTCCCGGTGCTCCTCTTCTCTATCAAGGAGATGAATACGGCGAATATGGAGGTGCAGACCCAGATAACCGGCATATGTGGCGAGACCAGAACCAATGGAATGAAAATGAAAGAAATCTATGGGATTCTATCAGCGAGATTGGGAAAATAAGGCTGGAATCCGAAGCCCTACGTCGTGGAGAATACATTTCAGTGTACCAAGATGCCGATGCTATTGTTTGGGGGATGGAAACAAGCAATTCTAGTGCGATGGTCGTCATGAACAGGGGTCAATCAGAAATCACCTTCGATATTGACGTATCTTCTCTTTCTGGTCAATGGGATGGTGATTGGAATTTGTTATTTGGAGCCTGTGAAAAGGATGGACAAAGTCTTACTATCCCAGCAAAATCTGTTGCGATTTTTTCTGACAAAACACTTGTAGAGAACGATACAAACTCGAATTCAACCAATAACCAGTTAGAACTCGTTCAAGAGACGAATCAATCACAAAATCAATCGAATCAAGCAAATGAAACCAATACGGAAAACAATCAATCAGAACCCCAAGTTTACGATAATCAAACCCAAGTTAATCAATCAGATTCAAACGTAAGCGACGAGATCGAAATCGATACTTCAGGGGGTTCGTCTTTTGTTGCAATGGTGAGAAATGTTCTCGTCATCGCAGTCATTATCGGGTTGCTGTTTTTACTCAGATCGAGGAAGGATGGCATGACTTAATCGTTTATTTGCGAGTAGAAGTTTGCATAATCCTCAATCATTCTCACACCAGTAAATCCTGTCGAGGCAGAGATACTTTCTCTCATGATATTTGGCCAGACCTCGCTTTTATTTTCCCATGCAGGAATAATTTCATCCTTGAGCAATGAAAGTAAGTAAGCAGCATCTCTTGTATCGTCTCTATCGCTTTCTCCCTTACCGATGGCCCATCCATTCACGCCATGAATACATGCTTCAGGCCACCAACCATCTAAAATTGAGCAATTTGGTGTACCGTTCATCGCTGCTTTCATTCCGGAAGTACCCGAAGCCTCCATGGGGCGAGTAGGGTTGTTTAACCAGATGTCAACTCCAGATGTCATAAGTAATCCAGTGTCCATCGAATAATCTTCAAGGAAGGCGACAGGTATATCTTGAGAGAGAGACTTAGATGATTTGAAAATGTCTTTGATCAGTGCTTTACCACCCATGTCTTTTGGATGCGCTTTCCCAGAGAAGACGAATTGAATTTTTCCTGAGCCTATCTTTTGTAAGGCTTCTAAATCAGAAAATACAAGATTGGCTCTCTTATACGTAGCAAATCTTCTTGCAAATCCAATGGTCAACCGATGTGGTTCAAAGGTGACACCAGTCTGTTCCAAAACATGCTGGTGCAACTGCATTCGAGCATTTTCTTTTGCCTTCAAAAGTTGTTCATCAGAAAATTGAGAGTTCTTCAACAGCAGCGGATTCTGCCTCCATCTTGATGCAGATTCATCAAATAATGCTTGAAATGGAGATGAAGTCCATGTGATGTGATGTACGCCGTTGGTGATAGGATGTATACGATTTTTTGGAAACATCGCGCTTGCTACCTCAGCATTTAATGAGGAGACCGCATTGACTTGTCCAGAAAGCGCAATTCCAAGGTGAGACATTGAACATCTCTTTCCTTCCTCTTCATCACCAGCATCTTTCACCATCTGTTTGGCATCAGTAGGTAGTAATGCACCTAATAATTCCTCAATCAGGTCCCATTCAAAACGGTCATGTCCAGCTGGAACAGGAGTATGTGTAGTAAATAATGTGCGTTTTCTCACCTCTTCTCTACCCCACGATTTTGCTTTTTCCAACAATGCAAAAGTGCAGTGTCCTTCATTCAAATGCATGCCTGTGATTTCATGTTCCATCAATTCAAATGTGCGCACGCCTCCCACGCCAAGAAGTATTTCTTGGCAGACACGATTTCGATCATCTCCGCCATAAAGATGGCCCGTCAAGTCTTTCATCGCTTGACTGTTACTTGGATGATTAGTATCAAGGAAATAAACAGGGACACGATGGCCAGTAGATCCTATGATTTCTTTTTTCCAAATATCAACATGGACGGATTCATTGTGTATTTGCATGGAAAACGATCGATTTGTATTCTCAAGAAAGTCAGATGGCTCGTAAGATACGCTTTGGTCGATTTGATTTCCCAATTGATCGAGTTTTTGCAAACAATATCCCTTTCTGTAGAGTAAAGTTACTGCCACTAAATCGATTTCAGCATCAGCAGCCGATTTTACATGATCACCTGCCAAAACGCCCAATCCACCAGAATAGGTGGGAAGGTCTGATTCAAGGCCAATTTCTGCTGAGAAATATCCAATCAGTCCCATGTGTTGTGGGATTTACGTTCAATTTATGATGTTAACGAGTGTCAATCTTGTTTCTGAGTGTTGCAAGTTTGCCCAGACCATGCTCTAAATCTTGATATGAACTCAATTTCCAATTCCAATTATCGTTCGTCGTTCCTGGTTTATTCATTCTTGCCTCATCCCCAAGTTCCAAGATATCCTGAGCTGGAATAATGACTGCCTTGGCTTTAGATTTGAGTGCGATGCGGATCAGTTCCCATACCGGTTCCTCATCCAATTCAAAAAATTTCGATATCTGAACTTTCTCTCTCTTACTTTGATCATTCCACCAACCTTTCGTGGTTTGGTTATCGTGGGTTCCAGTATACACGACGGTGTCTGGAGCGATATTCAATGGATGGTGAGGGTTCTCTTCGGAAGGTTCAGAGAAACCAAATTGTAGAATAGACATACCATGAATCGAGTATTTTTTCCTAAGTTCAACCACTTCTTTTGGTATGATGCCAAGGTCCTCTGCCAGAATCCGGTCGACCTTATCTTCTGCCGCTTCAATAATTGCCTCAATTATCTTGTCTTTTGGTCCTTCAATCCAATGTCCCTTTCTTGCGGTTTTATGATGTGATGGAATGGCCCATG
>MDTE01033798.1_pt1 | contig 54121 bp, 60 predicted proteins | sample 811231 | NCBI WGS metagenome assembly MDTE01 (sample SAMN05326651, study PRJNA326480) | marine metagenome | isolation source: seawater | place: Indian Ocean: Red Sea | collected 2010 | reverse complement strand
TTATCAATTATGAATAAATTAACGAAAAAAGTTGCATTAATTACTGGAGGTGGGGGTGGATTAGGAAAGGCAGCTGCTATGAAATTTGCAAGTAAGGGATCTAAAGTATTAGTAGCTGATATTAATTATGATGATGCCAGTAAAGTCGCTGATATTATCGGGGAGGATGCATTAGCTGTTAAGTGTGATGTAACACTTATTGAGGAATGTAGATATATGGTTGATTATGTTATTGAACAATATGGCAGATTAGATATTGTCTTTGCTAATGCTGGTATTGGTGGTGCTAATAGTGAGTTTGTGAGTTTAGATATTGATGAGTGGGATAGAGTATTTGACATAAATTTAAGAGGTATGATGTTAACCTGCAAGGTGTCTGTTCCTCATCTTATCGAATCAGGTGGAGGAGCTATTGTGCTCATGGGCTCTTCTACGGGCGGATGGGATACCATCAGAGGGTCTGGTGCTTATATGGCTAGCAAAGAGGCTGTGAAGGCATTGGGTAGGAGTTTAGCATTGGAATTAGCAAAATATAATATAAGAGTTAATGTAATATGTCCAGGTATAATCGAGACTGACCTTAGCTTTCGGCAGGGAGCAATAGATGGTAGAGATCAACAGTCTTTTTTTAAGAAGTTTGCTGATAGAATACCGCTAGGTAGAGTTGGTCAGGCTGAAGATGTAGCTAACGCTGTTACTTTTTTAGCTTCTGATGATGCTAGACATATTACAGGATCTACTTTGTTAATAGATGGTGGTCAAACTCTGCAAAGCTGGAGTAATGCTCCAGATGAAAAAAATAGCTTGTACGAATGATTGATTTTTTTGTGAGGACAACTGATGAGTATTGAATCGTGACGCCTATATTACTTGCATTAATTACGTTAGGTTGTGGAGGAGTAATTAGATTTTTCTCTAAAGTGGCAGGAGAAAATGATGGTTATGGTCCAACGTATATGCTTGCACAATGTATAGGGTTTGCTTTTGTTGCTTCTATGATTCACGTGATTGAGAGACAGCATCTTGATTTGTCTTTTAGGATGACCGGTATAGCTATCGTTGGGGGTATGATAGGCGCTGTTGGTGTTTTTGCTTTGATTTTAGGATTCAAGATGGGTGGGGAGGGCAGTATATTATTTCCTATTTCAGGAATGTCAGTAGTAGTTGCTGTAGTACTTTCAATACTTGTTTATCGTGAACCTATAACTGCTTCTAAAATTGTTGGTTTAGCTCTTGGTGTCGGGTCTATAGTGATACTATCGAGATAGAGAATTTGTGTGTTTACGGTAGTATATTAAGTTGATCCTCTATTGTTTTTTTTATCATTAGTTGTGGAGAAATGATGTTGGTATCTGATAGGTTTGCCTTGATCTTAAAGTTGGTACATTTATTACTATTGATATACAATCATTTACTCTAGCTAATGGTGACAACATGTACTGCACTGAATGTGGTAATACCGTAGAAGACGAGCATAGGTTTTGCAGCTACTGTGGAATAAAAATATGTCGATCTGTATCTGAATTGACTAGATCTGGTCCTGAGTTAGCGGTTAAGTATAGAGTGGATTACTCAGGTGGATCATGGTTAAGTAGATTTGCTGGAAAGATTATCTATGCAATTGTGTGGTTTGCTGCTGGAGTTGCGGTAAGTATAGGAGTGTTTGTACTAATTGACAGATTTGGAATAATAATTGTTGGCAATACAAGAAACAGTATTTCTTTAGTTATTGGTATATATTGTGCATTTAGATGGGGTTTGAAAAGTAGAATAGAAGGTTTTGATATAAATTCAGTTGATGGCGAGATGAGTGTAGAAGAAATTGGTATCGACAGTAATGAGTAATTTAATAGCGTTTATAGAGTGATGAAATAAGAGTTAGATAACAGGGTATTTATTCTGTGAGTTCATCTAGTAGTAGGTTGTACGTATTACAGGCTGAAACATTTCTTTTTTATGGTCGCATACAGAATCAATTAGACATGATTCACATAAGGGCGGTGTCATTTCGGGGCATGTTTTGCGTGTATTGAAGAAGAACCAATCAATAGCTCCTTCGGGTTTACCTGATAAATTTACTATTTGTTGGCGAGCACAATAGGCGGCGTATCTGATTGCCCATTCCTCATCTTTAGAAAGGATGATTCTGTCAATTAATTTTTTATTTAATTTTTCGTCTAGTATGTCAATTAACCCAGCGCGTAAACAAAGGCGCATGTTGTGATAATCGATTACTGGATCTATGTGGTCAGTTTTCTGGAAAGGTAGGAAATTTTCTGGACGTTGGTTGAGTATTAGAGCAAGTAGACCACTTTTTTTGCGTAGAGGATCTTCCTTGTATCCACCAATTTGATCTAGTATATTAATAAATGCACTCAAAGGATTTGAAGAAAATTTAGACTGCTTGATTATTGACTCAGGATCTAAATTAAGCGCTAGCATATCTCTTCCATATCTGTGAGATTCTTCTAGGTGCAATTCTATTGCAGGCATTGGTTGATTGCCATTGTCGTCTTGCATTATTGTCTTTAGTTCGTCTAGATTCAAGCTAGCTTGACGATTTGGAGAGCAAAATTCTACGTCTCTTTCTAATGCTAGACTAAAACATTTCCATAAATAGTCTGAGCCTTTGAGCATTACACCTCCAAGTGGTGCTATTAAAGGCTGGTAATATTTCTGGTTATGAATTGACCAAAAGCTGAATTGATGAACTGTAGCTGCAAAGAAGTAGTCTAATGCTTTGGGGTGATTGATTGGAGGCAATACTTTGCTGACAAATGGGAATGGCGATACTTCAGGTAGTGAGGATAGTTTTTCGGATATTTTTTTGATTTGTGTATTGTTTAGTCTAATACGAGCATCAATTTGAGGTTGTGATATTGGCTTCTTAGAATAAAGTGCTTTAGGACCTATTTGACTTATCATTTTTGCCGATATTACTACTGCCTCATGCGCTGCCATTACTGGATGTTTATTTTGCAAAATATTAGCTAGTACAGCTCCACAAAATGTATCCCCGGCACCAGTTGGATCTATTTCTGTAATTGGGTGAGTCGGGACTAATGTAGAATGGGATCCTTGCACTATTAGTGCTCCTTTATCTCCTAATGTGATATATAGGAGTTTTCCTGTGTCCATTGTAGCGGAATCTATGGACCCAAAGATTAATTTAGCTTCATGTCGATTCATAAAGAAGTAATCAGTATGGTTGATTACTTCTTTTACGGCATGTGGTTGTTCTTTTACATTGAACAATCCAGTTCCAGCTGATATTAGTTTAGCTCCTCTATATCTACATGATTTAATAAATTTTAGCTGATTGATTGCATCTCCTAGCGGACTTACGTGTACTATAGAATAATCTGTTAGGTCCTCAGGCATCATGTCTGGTGAAAGATTTGTCTCAGATTCCAGCGATATACTTAAATATTCGGTTGTATTGTTACGATATGAAATTTCAAATTCTGGCAATTGGTTATTTGGAAGTTTTGGTCCTATCCATTTATTTATATAGTTGTTCAGTTCTTTGAAGTGGTCTACGTATTCATGTGGGCGTGGTCCAAATAATGTTACATTTGCTCCGCAATGTGTTGCCGATACAGCAGTATACATACCGGCGCCGCCTGGGCATTTGACAGTACTATTTTTTAAATGAAGAGTATCTGTTGACGCTCCGCCAATGATTAGTATTTTTTTGTCGCTCACAATTGAATAACCATTTCTTAGTGTAAGGACATTGTATAGCATAAGAGTGATATTGACACCAATGCTATACATCTAATATGGTTGGTTAGTTGTGTTTCTATGCTTTTAAAGTATGAATAAGTTTCTGTTTGGAATCGTGGCATTAACTGATAGGATTTAGAGGAGAGTATTTTATACGTGCTGCAGATAATGTTTTTGTCGGTGAGAGTATGCCTTTCTCTGTGATATAAGCTGTAATTAGTTTACCTTTGATGTAGTCAAGGTCATGAGCTTTAACTTCTACTTGCTTGTTATTAAGTATCGGATCGTTTTTCTTTATAGCTGTTATTTCTCTCCATGGTGCAGATCTTAGGACTCCTTCCGGATTGATGGTGTCAAACTTGATTAGTTCTGTGGCTACATAGAAAGGGATTTTATAATAGTCAGCTAAGAGTGCTACAGACAGGCTTCCAGTTGTGTTCCAGCATCCTCCTGTATTCGCTATTGATTCTGCTCCAATAATCACAAGACTAACTTCAGTTATTTGTTGAGCAATTGCAGCGTCTGTAATATAAAGTACTTCATGGTTAGATAGTATGGATTCTTTTACAAGAGGGATTCCGCCATTTAGTGCTCGGCTTTCAGGAATAATTATTTTTAATTGTTTTGATCTTTTTGATGCTCCTCTTATTATGGATGCGGTAGTGCTGCTGTAGTCATATAATAATATTTGTTTTTCATCATTGAGTATTGTTATGGCGTGGTTTGTGATAAGTTCTATGTTTCGAATTGATTCTTCTTCATATAGTTTTGATTGTTTTATTATTAGATTTTTTATAGAATCAATGTTATGCATGTTTTGGTCTATGTTTAGCATTAGTCTTCTGATTACATTGGGAATTATTGGAGTCATTTGCCCACGTGTCTCGTTAAAATATTTTGATGCATTTTTTAGCTGTTGTATTAGACCTGATGGATTGTTGTCTTGATGTTCTTCGCATATCAAGCATAATATTTTTGATATGATTCGTGCTGTGCGACTGGCTCCTTTAGGTTTCCCAAAAATTTCAGCGCCTTCAAAACTATTAACTAATTCTTGTTGTTTTTTTGAAAAGTTTGGTTGAGTTACTTTGTTTGATGAATTTATCATTTTGTCCCGTTTGTATTTTTTAATGTAGATATTATTTTTTGTATATCTTGTTCTGTATATCTATAAGATAGGGAACCATAACCTAAGCACGCTAATGATCCTGCTGCGGATCCCCATAGTGAAGCTTCATAAAGTGAGTATCTATTGCATAGTTTTTGGAGCATAACTCCTGCATAGTTGTCTCCTGCTCCGATTGTGTCTTTTATTTTTACTTGGAAAGCAGGTGCATTACCGTAGTTATGTTTTGAAATTATTGTTGATCCAGATTCTCCTTGTTTTAGTATTACTAGATCAGCAGATAAATTCTGTAGAGTTTCTATTGGTTTTTGATGTATATCGATTTTATTAAGGTTACTTGCTTCATCATCATTCAGGAAAATAATATCGCATTTAGAAAATAGTTCTAATACGTACTCGGGTTCATATTGGGTAATAGGTACTGATGTGTCAATAGATATTATGCAGTTTGCCTTACGAGCTTGCGTTATTGCTGATTCTACAATTTTTCTGTGGTCTTTGCTTGTATAAACGTATGCATCAATATGCATAATTTTATATTGTGATAAAACAAGACAATCTGGTATTTGTTCACTTGTAATTTTTAGACTTTTTTCGTTGGATTGCATAACTGTCCAGTCTCCATCTGGCTGAGTTAGGATAATTAGAATGCTGCCTTCTGTACCTTCTATTTGTTTTACAAAAGTTGTGTCTACTCCACTTTGTAATAGTTCATTTCGTACTGTCTGTGCATATACCCCTGTTCCAATTGAGGTTATTAGTGCTGATTGACCACCGAGTCTAGAGGCAGCTACTGCAACGTTCATCCCGCTTCCACCAGCAGTGTGGGATATGTGACGTATATCTACATTGGACTGTCCACCTTCCGTTGGGAAATTTGAGACATTTAGTATCATTTCATGCTTGGCTAGTCCCAGTACGAGGATATCTTTTCCTCGCTCGTTAATAGATGTAGGCAGACTATATTTAGGGAAGGTTGAATTCATTGTCTTTTGAGATTAGGCGTAGCGCTAATAAGGTTTGTTCGGACTTTGTTTTGGTAGTCCCGTATGTTTGTTAATACTGTCGGGTCTGATAACGTTACAAAATCTAAAAGATCAGTAAATGGCATTAACTTGTTAGATACTTCGTTGGCTGTCTTTAGTACTGATGACCTATGTTTCTTATGTCCATTGATACAGCGACTTTCTATTTCTTGACTTAAGTTAGCTTTTCGAATAACAGGTTGACCCGAATTTTCTGATATGCGTATTTTTTCAGTGTTTGTGTATGTCTCGAGAAGGTCTCCTAGTTTAGCTCCAGAAGTACTTGTTGGGGAACCATAAATTACGGTAAGATTTTTTTGTTGTATACAAATCTGACGGCATTGTGGGCATGGCTGTAGGGTTGTGGCAATAATATATCTTTTGTTATTAGAGAATATATTGCATGCTCGTCCAGCTCTTAGTAATACAGCTAATTGGGTTTCTGCGTGAAAAATCTCTCCAGCTGACATTCCTGCTCCATAAGAAGTGGCAATTAGATCTCTTTTGCATGAAAATAGGGCAGCGCCAATAAAATAATTTCCAAGTTTCGCTGCTATGGTAGCTGATTTAAGTGCTGGTACCATTAGGTTGTCTTCGTTGGTGGTTTCAAATTTGTGCATATTTTGTATTTCAAATATTTGGTGTATGCTAGTTAAATTAGCTGTTACTATAGGCTTGATTTTATCACATTGGAAAATGGATTGTTAGTATTTTCTATTAATTTGGTGCTTGAATTTGAATTATCTGCGTAGTTTTGATTTTGTTAGATGCCATCCTGAATTGTAGGGGCATTTATATATATCTAGTTTAACTTGTTGCTCTTTATTTAATATTTCAGCTCTAGCTTTGGCGTCTTTTTGCAATGTATAGAGTTCTTTTGGTTTTCCATTAGCGCTGATGCAGACTGTGCAAGTTTCACTAGGAGTTTGTCGGTTTGCTGGCGATAAATGCCAGTCGTTACACTTTGCGCATTTGTATGGCACTAAATTTGACTTGTACGTGATATTTGCGTAATCTGCGGCTTGTTCTGCGTCTGGAAGTGAACAATAAGCACTTAAGGGTGTTCCCTTTGTAGAACTATAACAAGTTTTACTTTTTTTACTTGAATAACTATACCTAGTATTAGCATTTTGCTTTCTAACCATTATCAGTACTCCATTTTCAATACAAATAATCTAATTGCGCATAGGCATATAATGTATTATTTATAGTGACCTTTTGCTTATAAACCTAACTGTGTCACCAGCTTTTATGTGATATTTTTCATACCAGCCTTTGTTAACCTCTAGAGCATATTTGGCTGGGATTGGACTTCGATGGATTGTTGTTGTATTGGGTTGCATATCTGTTATGTGTATTATTTGTCGATTGTTATTAATAAATGCTACCGACAGTGGGATTTGTGTATTTTTCATCCAGAGTGATATGCGGTATGGTGTTGGGTATACAAATAGCATGCCTGATGACCATGGTAGTTTTGTTCGATTCATAAGGCCTTGCAGGTGTGATGCAGGACTGTCTGCTACTTCAGCATTGATTATGTGTCCGGATATATTAATTTCGGTAATTTTCATTGATTTTTTGTGATTTGCTCGCAGTCATCTAGACAGTAAAATTAGTGCAATTATTGAAAATACTAGACCCCAGAGTTTTGTTGGTGTTATTGACTCTTTGAATATGATGATGGAGAGTAGCACAGGTATGATAACTTGAAGGCTAGTAATTGGAAAAATTATACTGCCTTCTCCACCTCTCTCTAGAGACTTATATACTGTATAGAAAGCGATACAGCCTAGTGTGCCCCCAATCAGACCTAGTGAAACTGAAATTAGATTAAATTGAAATGAGTAATTTGTTGTATTTTTTAGTACAAAGACTAATATTAGATATGGTATTGAGGTTAGTAGTAGGAAAGTGGAGAAATGAACTTGATTTTCTGTAGCTAGTTTGTTTGTAAATGATGCTAGTCCAGCACATATCATTGATATTGTAGCTAGTAGTATAGTGTTTTGCATTGTTTCTCTGAACATAATACGTATTGTAAATTGATGATTATAAAATTGTTTTTGTATATGCGTACAATAATATCGCTATAATACCACTAAATCATTTTGAACACATCCGTTGTTGATTTTATGGCATAAAATGCAATTTACTAATAGACTTGTGTATAATTATGTCTAATATCAAAGCAAGAAACATATCTGATGGCAAGGTGAGTGATGAGTGAAATAATTATGTACGGTACAACCTGGTGTGCTGACTGCAGGGTTGCAAAGAGATTTTTTGAGGATAATAAGGTCCAATATAAATGGATTAATATTGATGAGGAGACTGAGTTTGTTGAATGTGTTTTACAAATTAATGACGGCTTAAGGATTGTGCCAACTATCGTATTTCCTGATGGAAGCCATATGTCCGAGCCAACATACTTAGAGCTAGAAGATAAAATTAAGGGTAGTTGATGAGGAAATTTGCAACAAGTTTTATTGTAAAAGGAAAAAGGGCTTACTGGAGACGTTTTAGGATCCTTTTGTTTTCGCTACTAAATATTCATAAGACACATGTAAGTGAATGTGTTGTATCAGATAGTGAAAATGAGTCAGTGGAAGACAGTATGGCAATTATTGATAATGTGGACCGTGCATCACCATATCTTATTCGGCATAATGAAAAACGATAGCTTGATAGTTATCTACAGTTTGGGGCTTTATAGTTCTGGTTCAGTTAATTGGTTTGGAAAAATTACAATAAGGAGTGAAAATTGAGTATATGAATCAACCTAGGAAAAAGAGTAATTTAAGACAGCGCTTGAGCGACATTCAGTATCGTGTTACCCAGAATTGCGAGACAGAAAAACCTTTCAGTGGGGAATACAATTATTGTTATGAAGATGGAGTGTATAGGTGTGTTTGTTGTGGCATCAAATTATTTGACTCTGAAACAAAGTTTGATTCTGGTAGTGGCTGGCCGGCATTTTACAAGCCTGCGTCTGATGATTGCATTAAGACTAGAGAGGATAATACTCTTGGTATGACTAGAACTGAAATTATGTGCGCAAAGTGTGATGCTCATTTGGGCCACATGTTCCCAGATGGGCCTCAGCCAACAGGAGTTCGTTATTGTGTAAATTCTGCATCTTTGGACTTAGATAGTAGATAGTAATATAGTATTTATAGGTGTCACAATGTCAATCAGATATCGAATATTCATTTTTTTTACTTCCTTGGTAGTAGTTTTTAATTTGGCGTTAATTTTATTTATTATTTATGCTTATATAAATATTGACACGATCAAATATATGGCCGGAGAGTATTTATCTACAGAAGTTAGCGAATTGTCTGGTGTAGAAATTATTGATAAAGGGGATGGACTTCGTGTGATTCAAGTGCAACCTGAGTTAAATGCTAATGCAATTATTCCTATCCAGGAAGAATTTGAGGTGCCAATAAAAGTAGGCGTGCCAATTGAGACTAGTTTCCCGTTATCTATTGTAGTTCCTATTAATACTACTGTAAGGATACCAATAGAAGCTAATATACCATTTAATGCAATGATTGATTTCCCTATTGAGGTGCCTGTTATTGGTAGTTTAGACGCAAGCGCCAATATAGATACTAAAGTGCCACTCGATACCATTGTTGATGTGCCAATTTCAGCAGAGATAGAAGTTGATCTTAATCTTCCTGTTGATATTGAAATTCCTATTGATACTACTGTGAGAGTTGTGGTGGATTCAGATCTTACTCTAGATGAAGCTATTCCTGTCTTAATATCAGTGCCTCTTGAAAAACTTGATCCTAAAGATTAGACTGCATCTGACAATAGTATCTTTCCGCTTGACGCACGGCTTTCGAGATACTCGTGCGCGTCCGACGCTTTCTCAAGTGGAAATACTTTGTCAATATTAACTTCTAGTTCGCTTTGTTCTATCCATGTAAATATATCCTTAGCTCTTGCAAGTATTTCGCTTCGATTTTGTGCGTAATGCCCTAATGTTGGTCTAGTTAAAAATAAAGATCCTTTGCCATTCAATATTTGTGGATCTACAGGAGGAACTTTTCCGCTGGATTGACCAAACAAAACCATATATCCACGGGGTCTCAGACAATTTAGACTTTTTTCGAATGTAGCTTTACCAACAGAATCATAAACTACATCTACTCCAAAATTGTTTGTTAGTTTCATTATCTCAGTTTCAAAATCTTGTTCGCTATAAATAATGACTTCATCCGCACCTAAACTCATTATTTTTTCCGCTTTTGCGCTGGTAGAAACTGTTCCTATCACTTTGGCTCCAAGTTTTTTAGCTATTTGGACTAGCAGTAGTCCCACGCCCCCGGCTGCGGCATGTATCAAGGCTGTATCATTACTGCTTAAGCTGTACGTACTTGTTGCTAAATAATGAGCAGTCATTCCTTGCAAGATGGATGCAGCGCCTATTTGGTAGGTTATGTGCCTTGGTAATACTACAGCTTTCCAACTTGGTACTGCTACATATTGTGCGTATGAGCTACTACACATTGCAAAAGCCACTTGGTCACCAATATTAAACTGCTCAACATCAGAACCGACTTGCTCAATAATGCCGGATGCTTCGATTCCCGGCACAAAAGGTAATTCGCCTACATAACTGCCAGTTCTATGATATACATCTATAAAATTAACGCCTATTGCTTGTGTCTTAACTAGTAATTCGTTTTTTGCGACCCTGGGCCTTTCAATCTTTTCGTAAGTTAGAACTTCTCTACCACCATAATCATGAATTCTTACTGCATACATTGTCTTCTCTCAGTTGATAGTTGTACAGTATTTGATAATCTTTAGTCTAGTTTATATTTTCTGTATTGGTAGTAATATACAAAAATATTTATGAGAAAGCAAGTTAAACTATGCCTTCTGTTTGCATCAACGGTCTTGTAATTTAAGAAAATTGTTGTTAATTTACCGATCAAATTAGGATTGAGATGATCCAAATGAATGGAGGTATTTTATTCGTTATCGTTTATTATGTACTTTTTTAGCTTTATTGCGATGTTTTCTTTTTTGTCGGTGTCTACGTGGTCGTGCTGAACGCTTTTGTTTTGAATATTTAGTCTGAAATTGATTTTCTGGTATAAAATTGCCATAATTAAAGTCTTGTAAGGTTTTGCGTTTAATTGGCGATCCTAAGTCTTTTTCAATCTCTCGGAGAAGTCTAGTGTCTTCTAGAGATGCAAATGTAAAGGCTTCACCTGTTTTACTTGCCCTACCAGTACGTCCAATCCTATGAGTATATGTCTCACTAGAATCAGGGATGTCGTAATTTATTACGTGAGATATGTCGACTACGTCAATGCCGCGTGAGGCTACATCTGTAGCTACGAGGATATCATATTTGGTGCGACGGAAACCGTCTATTGCTCTCTGGCGCTTGTTTTGAGACATATCTCCTTGAAGCGCTACTGCACGGTAGCCACGCTTTGTCAAGTCACGCGCTAGATTACGGGCTTTATATTTAGTGCGAGTAAAGATTAGTACACGACCTGTGGAAGTTTGTTTAAGGATTGCAAAGAGAAGGGATTTTTTTAGGCCTTGGGGGACTGGATATAGTACTTGTGCTACTGATTTAGTTGGGGAAATTTTACCAATTTGTATTCTGACAGGCTCTTTCAGTATCTTGTTGGCTAAATGCTTGATATCATCTGGCATAGTTGCGGCAAAAAATAGGGTTTGTCGTTGGTTAGGTAATAATTTTATTATCCGACGTATATCGGGCATAAAGCCCATGTCGCACATGCGATCAGCTTCGTCTAATACCAATATCTTAATGTGTGATAAATCGATGTGTTCGTCGCCGTGTAGATCTAGTAACCTTCCAGGGCAAGCTATTGCTACGTTGATTCCTTTGCGTAATTTAGCGATTTGTCTGTTTTTGCTAACTCCACCATATATTGCTATGCTTCGTAAATCAGTTCCTTTTCCAAGTTTGATGTTTGTTAAATGAATTTGCTCAGCTAATTCTCGTGTAGGAACGAGAATTAAAGCGCAAAGGTGCCGCTTATTACTAGTCAATAGTTGTTGCAGAATTGGAATTGTGAAGGCTGCTGTTTTGCCAGTTCCAGTTTGTGCTAAACCCATTACGTCGTGCCCCTTGAGTATTTTAGGGATCGAACGAGATTGTATTGGAGTGGGTGTAATATAGCCAGAGTCTTGAATTGCTGCTGAAATACGTTTATCTAATAAAAATTGCTTAAATGTCATATAGAATAAATCCTTAGAAGTATTTATTGTATTTTCAGGCATTTCTATAGGAAGTATGCATGAAAAGGCGTACTACAAGACGAGGTATTATAGTGGAAGATGACTACAATACAAGTGGAAAAATATGAATCTTATTTTATTGAGGGTATTATCTTGATACGAATTGCTAGTATGGTTATAGAATGTCAATCTTGAGTTGATACAAAAGGAACTTTTTACGGTGTGCGTTACAGTGTTAGAGTGCGTCTTAATATCTCCACTCTATACTTAGATGAAGAGTTTCTCGTAAAATATGCTTGTGGCGAGGGTGGGACTTGAACCCACGACCCACGGCTTATGAATCCGTTGCTCTGCCGACTGAGCTACCTCGCCAGTAGATTCAATTATATCATTTCATCATGAAGGATGTATTTTATTAGTGAAATAATTGTAGTAGTTTTATTGATAGTCATTAATCTAATTGTTACATAAATAGCGGGGGCAGGATTCGAACCTGCGACCTCCGGGTTATGAGCCCGACGAGCTGCCACTGCTCTACCCCGCAATGATAATTTTGAGTTTAACATATGACTGCAAGTTAGTCAATCGTCACAGTCTATGTTGCATTATTGAAAGCCGTGGTATTATCTTTTGTATGTATCAAACTTCATATAATGTAACTATTCCTTCATTCTCTGGACCTCTTGATTTACTGTTGAAACTTATTGAGAGGCAGGAGTTAGATATTACTGAAATTTCCCTTGCATTGGTGACTGATCAATATATTCGCAAGATATCTGGTATAGACAAAAATAAGGTTGAAAGTATAGCAGACTTTATCGTGGTAGCTGCTAAGCTGGTTCTCATAAAGTCTCAATCATTATTACCTAAACCTCCTCTTGTTGAAGAAGGGGAGGTTGATCATGGAGACGACTTAGTTAGACAACTGCTTATATACAAAAAATATAAGGGTGCTTCTCAGTGGTTAGACAATCGAAATAGAGCTGGTCTTAGATCCTTTGTGCGAATTGGTGCGCCTGTTATTATTGATAAAAAGTTGGATTTAGAGGACGTAGACCTTGAGAGTTTGAGACAGATGATGATATATGTTTTAAATAAGCCAAAGATCATAAAGAAATCGGTATCTGAAGTTGTAGGTAGGCCAAGAATCACTGTAAAAGATAGTATTAGAAATATTGCAGTTTCTATGAGAAACAAATTAAGAGTAAGTTTTTTTTCTGTGCTTAGTAGCAATGGGCGAAAGAATACTAGGACTGAAATTATCGCGACGTTCTTGGGTGTACTCGAGTTAACTCGGCGTAATATGGTTAAGACTGAGCAGACTGATCTATTTGGCGATATTGATATCATAAGGTTAGGTGAGTGGAGCGAAACAGAAATAGATGGTTTCAGCAGTGAACTCGATCAATCTGGAGAAAATACAACAAAAAATTAAGATGTTATGAGCGTAAGCTTGTTTTGGGGAGAATAATATGAAAATAGCTGGTGTACAGTGTGACATTAGAATTGGTGATGTTGAGTCGAACTTAAGCAATATGTCAAAGTTTTATCAAGAAGCTAGAAGTAATGGCGCAGAGCTAGTGGTATTTCCTGAATGTTCAGTTGCAGGATATTGTTTTGATAGTCTCAAAGAGGCATTGGTATACGCTGAAGATATTCCGGGTCCATCTACAAGTAAAATACAAGAAATGTGTCATGCTTTTGGAGGGTCTGCAGTGGTTGGATTATTGGAAAATGCAGAGAATGGAGGAGTATTTAATTCCCTTGTATTAATAGGTTCAGAAGGTGTATTAGCATCTTATCGTAAAATTCATTTACCATATTTAGGAGTTGATAGATTTACTTCGTATGGTGACAAAGAATTCTCTGTTGTGAGTATGGGAGGAGTAAATATTGGTCTTAATATTTGTTATGATGCGGGCTTTCCTGAGGTAGCGAGAATACTTACACTGTTGGGGGCAGAGTTAATTGTTTTGTCTACAAATTGGCCTCCTCCTGCTAAGTGTATTGCTGAAAATGTGATTAGAACGAGAGCCATGGAAAATGGAGTTTATTATATTGCTGTAAATAGAGTTGGAAGCGAAAATGGGAATCAATTTATTGGAGCTAGCAGCATTTGTTCTCCTAATGGTGATGTGTTAGCGTTGGCTGGACCTGATGAGGAAGTTGTTTTATATGCTGATATTGACCCATTGAAAGCTAGTAACAAATTGAGGGTTCATGAGGAGGCTGATCATATGACTAATCGAATTGCAGATCGAAGGCCGGAAATGTATAGCAAAATAGTTGAGCATCATTCATTGAAAAGCCCTGGTAGAGACTGACAAATATTTGATTCTTCAATCTAGTATTGAGGTACTCATTTAGGAGAATACGATGTTAAAATTGCAATCCTTTGACAGTTTTCAAATTAATCAAGAAAAGGAATGGAGGGAGATAGTTAGCGGACTTGAGGGTCAAAACCGCTACTGTGTAAGTAGTGGTGATGAGAGATTATTTGTCGCCGTTGAAAAGGAAGGCGGAATAATAAATAGATTTGTTCGTGTGTTGCTTAGGTCGGCAAGGCCATTTGAGATTGAGTTGGTTGATGTAAAGAGTAATGAAGGTATTATTCGGATCCGACGCCCATTTAATTTAGCTAACAAAATAGTGGTTGAGACATCGTTAGGAGTGATTATTGGCAGTGTCGAGAAGAGATTTTCTGCTAACCATAATATTTATATTGTAAATGTAATTGATGATGATATATGTTTTAGTATAGAAGCTCGTTTGTTTAGTCCGCGTACATTTAGTATTAAAGGAGCAGATGGCAAGATATGTGGTGCGGTGGTAAAGGAATGGGGAGGAGTAATTAAGGAGGCGCTAAGTGATGCGGACTGCTTTAATATAAATTTACCAGCTGATTGGAACGATAATATTAAGCTGCTAGTGTTATGCTCTACGTTCCTGATTGATTTCGTGCATTTCGAAAACAAGTTATGGCGATAGCATTTTTTGATTAGCTCAGGTGTCTATTCTGATGCTTGGATAATCTCGCTTGATATATATGTTCCATCTGTCCATGAGGGTTCTTCTTGTAAGTAGCTCATAATTTCCAAGAATGATTCATGTTGCTCTGGGCTATTAGCGTTGTCCTGATATGCTTTTTTGTCTTTAAAAACTACTATTGCAATTAGGTCCTTTGTTTTATCGTCTGGTTGCATTACGAACCAGGCTATTGCGCCATCTGGGGTTCTTGATTCGAGTGCCTTCAGAAGGTCTTTTGTATGTCCAGGTTTAACTTTTAGGTTAAAAATTGATCCGTACATAATGACTCCTATATTATTTATTATTAGAATATACTATATCTTTTGTTTATAGGGTAGCGCCATGTTGATTGTATAGATAAGAGTGGTGATGTTCTAAGGTAAGATATATAATAGAGCCAAATATGAATACGGTGATGAAATGAATCAGTCAGATATTTATAAGATAATTTTTAACAGAAATCAAAACGCATTGATGAATGCTGTAGATGGATTGACTCAATCTCATAGTCTCTTACAGTTGCCTGGCGACAGTAATTGCATGAATTGGATTCTGGGGCATATTGCTGTTTATCGGGATGGTTTGCTCATGGACGCTGGATTGGATGAGCATATGCTTAAGGATGAAGTTGAGATATATGGACCAGGGTCAGATGCTATTGATGTTGGTAGCACATGCGTTAAGTTTGATAGATTAGTAGAACTAATTGAATTGTCGTACGCTACTTTAGATCATTGGTTGAGTAGCAATCCAGATAGTTTTGATAACAAAGTTGACAAAGATGTGAAATACAGAAAAGGATACGGAGCATACTGGGATACTATTAATGAGCATATTTCTCAAATGATTGCGCATGAATCGATGCATGTTGGTGAGCTTAGCGCTTTACGTGAGTTGGCTTTAATAAGTAAGATATAGTACACCAATAGAAGGTACACATAATGTTTGCATTAAGTAACCGCAGGAACTATTTATTTATATGAGAAAGAACAAGATATTTTTGACAACACTTAAAATTTGCCAAGTTAATATTGAGAAATCCGTTACTGATGTGTCGCATAAAATGTCTATCTTACAGTTGCCTGGTAACAGTAATTGCATGAATTGGATTTTGGGTCATATTGCCGTTTATAGAGATGTTATGTTGATGTCTATTGGCATGGACTGGTGTTTTAGAAGTAACTCTAGAGATTTATATGCGTATGGATCAGATCCAATAGTTGGGGATGGAAATTGTATACAATTAGAACAAATTTTGGAATCAATTAATGAATCTTTTGATATATTGAATAGATGGCTAAAAGGAGCTTCAAATGAGATTCTTAGTATTAATACCATGAAAGATATCTCTGTTTTTGGCCCTAAGGGAAAAAGTCTTGAAGAAAATTTTGCTCATCTAATTTGTCATGAGGCTATACATGTTGGTGAATTGACTCCATTGCGTGAGTTAGCTTTGGTTAGTGCTGGTAAGGGGTGGAAGTAGACGGTTGCGAATATAAAAATTTATTGTCGGGAGCGATAATGTATACGATAACTAGACTGATTGGAGCGGACTTGTCAGGGGCAAATTTGCATGGTGCATATTTGAATGGCGCAAATATGTTGTCAGCAAAATTTCATGGGACTATATTGAGTGGCGCTGATTTGACAGGAGCTAATTTGTCAAAAACAAGTATGAAAGGAGCTATTCTTAGAAACACTAAACTGAATAATGCTAATTTATATAATGCTGACTTGACTGAGACTGACCTTAGAGGAGCTTCGTTTACTGGCAGCAATATGACAAACGTAGATCTATCTGATGCCATTTATGATTCTTTTACTAAGTGGCCTGGAGAATTTGATCCTGAGAAGTTTGGCGCTAAAATTTCTTAAAGTAATTTTGTCAAATAGGTACTTTTTCTTAATTTATAAGAATTACTCTTTAAATATAAATGTATGACGCCCAATAGTTATTGAATCTCCATTTGATATAACTGTTGGCTGTGAAATTGATTGATTATTCAGCATAGTCCCATTTTTAGAGTTTAGGTCTGCTAGCCACCAAACGGAATTTTTGCGTGTTATTTTGGCGTGATTCATTGATACTGCTGTGTCATCTATAGCGATAGTACTAGAAGACGATCTACCTAAAGTGGTTGTAGGGGTAACGCTATGCGTGATACTAGTTGACTTGTGAATCATTGATGCTTTGCTAGAAGTGTGGAGGAGAAGTAGTTTTTTTACAGCTTGAGTGTCTTGTCTGATTAGAATAGCTATCCATGCAAGATATATGCATATTAGTAGTATTAATCCGTAATGAAATAATTGAAGTAGTGACTCACCTATCATTTGATTTAATCTCCTAGGGGTAGAGTGTTGTTTTGGCTCAAAAATTTTTGGAGACCGTTGCCTTCCGTCTTATTAGGGTCCACGAAAATCAGTTTGTTGTTTGCAATTTCAATGACATCTCCATTCTCTAGGACTTGCTCTTTTATTGGCTGATTGTTTATGATAGTTCCTAGTGTTGAGTTGGTGTCATATAAAACCCATTCATCGAGCTTTAAGCGGATTTGGGCATGATGTCTAGAAACTTTTGTGTTTTCAATTATTATGTCATTTTCTAGATGTCTTCCGATTGTAATTAGACTATTTTCAAAAAAATGATTATACCTTCCGTTAACTATAATATATGGTTTATTATGATCCGCTGTGTTTAATTGTTTTTGATTATCAATAATCACTGTCTCATTATTTTCATTGTCGGATATCGACAGATCAATGGTTATGGAACGTATTTTTAGAGTTGAATTAGTTTTGAGAATTACAATAGGTCTAGATGTCATAGATATATCTAGGTTGTTTGCAATAGCTAATAGCTCTGAAGAGAGATATTGATCTATTCTGCTGGACGTTCCTCTTATTTTATTGAACGTTTCGGGGTTCAGTGTTATTGTGAAATTTATTTGTTGAATTTGTTGATTTGTTGTAGTTTTTGATACTATTTCAAGAGCTTTAGCTAGCTGAAGAATAAGAGTTGTTCTATCTACGTGGGGTGACCATAGATTTGTGAAATTCTTTTCTATTAATTTGCTTAGCTGATCTTCTAGGGATTGTATTGTGATGTTCATAGGAATATTATATCAGTTGCTATATGTGTTATTGTATATCTTTAAATCAATGTTTAGTGATAAAATTACTACATGATTAATAGTCCAGACAAAAGACTAAGTAGTGGAAAAGATATCAAATTGACGTCTTATTCGTCTTGCGCCGGTTGAGCAGGCAAAATTTCACCAAAGGTCTTGAGTGAAATACTAAGTGAACTTAGTGCTGTAAGTATGCCAAAATCAGACGATTTAATTGTAGGGCTAGCTACTCCAGATGATGGGGCTATTTTACGCATCGACAATGATCGGGCTCTGATATTTTCTGCCGACTTTTTTGCTCCTGTAGTTGATGACCCCGTTTCTTATGGACGTATAGCAGCTTCCAATGCTCTTTCGGATATATACGCAATGGGTGGTGTCCCTAAGATGGCTCTCAATCTGGTTTGTTGGCCTGAGGAATTACCAGAATCCGTTCTTCGAGATGTACTTAAAGGTGGTTCAGAAATGGTGAGTGATGCAGGGGCTTTATTAGTTGGAGGGCATACAGTAAAGGATTCTGAGCCTAAGTATGGCCTTGCTGTAATTGGATTTGTTGATACCAACATGATACTAAGGACTAGTGGCGCTAAACCAGGTGATCTAATTGTCTTGACAAAGGCTTTGGGCAGTGGCGTCATTACTACTGCTCACAAAAGAGGCATTGTCAACAACAACCATTTGGACGAGTGCGTAAAGATCATGGCTTGTAACAATAGCCCAATAGTTGAGGCTTGCAAAATGGTTTATCCTAATGTGCATGCGGGAACTGATGTTACTGGATATGGGTTGCTAGGACATGCGCAAGAGATGGCGGAAGAATCAGAATGTGGGATTATTTTTAATAGTGACAATATACCATTCATGGATGGAAGTTTAGAGTATGCTGAGAGGGGTATTTTTTCAGATGGTGCTATTTCAAACGAAGATTTTTATAGTAAGTTTGTATCTTTTTCAGACGATCTGAATTCGTGGCAAAGGACTATGTTGTTTGATCCTCAGACGTCAGGTGGACTATTGGTGTCGGTAGAAGCAAAAAATGCAGAACAATTAGTGGACGTCTTAGTCGAATTCGGAGCCGTATCTAGCGCAATTGTAGGTGAAGTTGTTAACGGTAAATCAGGGATGATTTGTGTGAAATAGCACTGATTTAATCAGAAGAGTCCCCAGTCTCCCCCTGCGCCTTCTTCCATCATCTCCGGGGTCCACATTTCTGTACCCATTTCTACAGTTGTGGTCATACTAGAATGAGTGGATGCAGTATCTCTTACAGATTCTATTAGTGCTGGTCCATATGGGCAGAATGGTGTTGTTAGTATCATTGTGATTGATAGTTTATTGTTTTCTAATACAACTTCTCTGATTAGACCTAGCTCAACAACATTCATTCCTAGCTCTGGATCCATGACTTCTCTGAGTGCGTCTCTTACAGTTTCAGAAGTTGGTGTTACTTGTTTGTTTTCAGTGTTGGTTTTATTGTTCATTGTTGTAGTGTATTATTCTATTAATTGTTTGTGTATGCGAGTATATCAGTTACATAATATCATGTCAAAAAGTTTTGTTATAGGTTATTGTGAAATACAAGAAAGAATATTTAAATAAAAATCCTTTTGATATTCTGGATATAAGTTACGATTCAGGCATGAAGGTAATTGATGCTGCATACAAAATGAATCTTGAAGTACTTAATGATTATAAAGGCACTGATGTTTACGATAAGTTGCGTGATGAGGTAGAATGGGCGTATTGGATGCTTTGCGATGCAGCAAATAGGAGTAGGTTTCGGATGGATAAAATTTCTGATAAAGACATAAATGTAGATCCTAATGAAATTTTGGATGAGGATTTGCTTGAAATGAGCGAAGATGAGTCGAAAAAATATTTGGGTAGTTCCAATAAAATATTGTCAGTAGTGTTGTCAACTGGATTGCTTGTATTGATGGTGGGTGCTGTTGGGTATGCCTTGTATTTTGTCGGAGCAGTTCCAGAAAGCAGAATAGACGAATCAGATAATTCTTCTGTATCTATGATAACTACAGAAGAAAATGTTCGTAATAATGCGGTAGTATCTACTGAGCTACCTGAGGTTTCCGTTGGTCATACAGCTACGGTAGTTGCATTGAAGGAGACTGCTACTTATGAGGCGCTTCTGGATTATTCAAATAGTCTTACAGCTACAAGTGTATCTAGAAATGCGCCAACGTTTACACCGACGGCTGTGCTCCGGAAAGGATGTATTGATGTTACATCTGTTAATGTTCGGAGTGGCCCTGGTACTTCGTACAAAATCTTGGGGCAGTTACTAATGGATGATTGTGCCGTCATAGTCGGTAGAAATGAGGAAGGTACTTGGCTTAATATTTTAGATACTCCTAGGGCGTCTCTAGATGATGGATGGGTGAGTATAGATTTAATTATAGTAGAGGGCGAAGTTAAGGATATCGGTGTTATTTATGATGAGAATTAGCTAACATGTTATACTTAATAAATGAATGATGTGTTACAGCTTTAATTTTTAAGAAGGAGTATATATATGGGATCAGTATTAGAAGTAAAGAACTTGCACGTAGCTGTTGAAGAAACTGATATTTTGAGGGGCGTCAATCTTACAATTAAGCAGGGGGAAATCCATGCATTAATGGGCCCAAATGGTAGCGGTAAAAGTACGCTTGCGCACGCATTGATGGGTCATCCTAATTATGAGATTGTAGAGGGTGAAATTTTATTCAATGGTGTAAATATACTTGAGCTTGGGCCTGACGAACGATCAAGAATGGGTTTATTTTTAGCATTTCAATATCCAGTAGCTATACCTGGTGTTACTGTAGCTAATTTCTTGAGAACTGCAATTAACTCGAGAAGAAAAGTTGAAGATGAAGACGACAAGGGGATGCCTATACCGGAATTTAGAAAGCTACTAAAGGAAAAGATGACATCTTTGGATATGGATCATGATGTTGCTGGTAGATATTTGAATGACGGATTTTCAGGTGGAGAGAAAAAGCGGGCTGAGATATTGCAGTTGGCTACTTTAGAGCCTGATATTGCTGTGTTGGATGAGACTGACTCTGGTTTAGATATTGATGCTCTAAAGATTGTAGCTGAGGGAGTCAATAAGTTGGTTGGTCCTGGTCTTGGAGTACTTGTAATTACACATTATCAGAGGCTGTTGGGTTATATTGTGCCTGAATTTGTTCATGTGATGTTTGAGGGTAGGATTGTGGAGTCAGGAGGCGCTGACCTTGCACAAAAGCTTGAAGATTCCGGATATGAGTGGATTCGTAACGCTCATAGTAAATAGTTTAGAATAAAAAGGAGTGTATTTGATGACAGATCAAGAAAAGGCTGTTGTTGCAACTATAAATGAAAGTTATACTGAAAAGTACGGATTTTTTGAAAAAGACACTTATACTTTCAAGACGCGTAAAGGTATTGATCACGATGTAATTGATCAAATGAGTGATCTTAAAAATGAACCCAATTGGATGAGAGAATTTAGACATAAGTCTTTAGATATTTTTTTTGAAAAGCCTATGCCAGAATGGGGAGGTAATGTTGCTCAAATAGATTTTGATGACATCTATTATTATATTAAGCCACCTGACGAAGGCGCTCGGGATTGGGACGATGTGTCTGACGAAGTTAAAAATACATTTGATCGTCTTGGTATACCAGAAGCTGAACAAAAATTCTTGTCTGGAGTTGGAGCTCAATATGATTCTGAGGTTGTGTATCACAATATACAAAAAAATCTTGAAGACCAAGGCGTTATATTTTTAGGAATGGACGATGGACTTAAAGAACATGAGGATCTTGTAAAGGAATATTTTAGTACTATTATTCCACCAGAGGACAACAAGTTTTCTGCATTAAATTCTGCTGTGTGGTCTGGAGGGTCGTTTATATATGTTCCACCTGGGGTGCATGTTGAAATGCCATTGCAAGCATATTTTAGAATTAATTCTAATAATGCTGGACAGTTCGAAAGGACTTTGATTGTTGTAGATGAAGGGGCGAATGTTCATTATGTTGAAGGGTGTACGGCTCCTACCTATACTTCTGAATCCTTACACTCAGCTGTTGTGGAAATAGTAATTAAGAAGAATGCAAGGTGTAGATACACTACAATTCAGAATTGGTCAGCAAATGTATACAATTTAGTAACTAAGAGAGCTGCTGCTTACGAGAATGCTGTAATGGAATGGGTGGACGGTAATTTAGGATCAAAACTGACTATGAAATATCCTTCTGTCTATTTATTAGAACCAGGCGCTCATGGTGAAGTTTTATCTATTGCATTTGCAGGATCTGGGCAACATCAGGATGCTGGCGGAAAAATTGTTCATAGTGCTCCTAATACCACATCTAAAATTATCAGTAAGTCTATATCTAGGAATGGGGGAAGATCTACTTATAGGGGTTTATTAAAGGTCGACGAAGGTTGTAATGGATCTCGTTCAAATGTAGTATGTGATGCTTTACTTATTGATGATGAGTCTCGATCTGATACCTATCCTTATATTGAGATTGATGAAGATGATGTATCTATTGGCCATGAAGCATCTGTGTCGAAGGTTGGTGAAGATCAACTGTTTTATTTGATGAGCCGTGGACTATCAGAGGAGGAGGCATCTTCTATGGTGGTGTCTGGATTTATTGAACCTTTAGTTAAGGAATTGCCTATGGAGTATGCAGTTGAAATGAATAGATTAATACAGTTGCAGATGGAAGGGTCAATAGGATAATTGTATGGAAATAGGCGCAATAACTTTTGCGTATTTTCATTGTAAATATAGTTAATATAGAGGGATGAATGACATCAAGAAATAACCATAAAAATGTAATTGAAATAACAGATTCGCAGTTAGTAAATTTGAGTAGGCAATTAGGCGATGGTGATTGGTACGTAGATCAGAGAAAGAAGGCACGAAAAATATTTAATGGAATTGATTTTCCTACAATTGAAGATGAGGCTTGGCGAAGAACTGACATTGAAAGGATTGATTGGAATAGTTTTTTGTCTGGCTATGCGGATAATAATAATATAAAGGATATAAAATTAGACGTTCCGAATCATCTACTGAATCCTCTGGTTGATGATGATCATGGTGGCCAGATTGTTGTTTCTGGCGGAAATGTCGTTGGCAGTAATGTTAGTGCAGATATAGAGGAACAAGGTGTAATTTTTTGCGATTTTGTTACTGCTACTAACAAGCATAGTGACTTGTTAAATAAATACCTGTCAAAATTGGTTGATGTTGATTCAGGTAAGCACGCTGCAATGGCTGCTACATTTGTAGACCAAGGTGTATTTTTGTATGTGCCCGCTGGAGTCTCCGTTTCTACACCTTTACACTCCGTATTTTGGCTTACTCAAAGTGCCCATTTTTCTAGAGTTGTAGTTGTCGTAGAAGATGGCGCTTCATTGACCTATGCACATGAATTGGCGTCAGATAGTCAGGAAGAACATTTGCATTCAGGTACTGTTGAGGTCTATGTTGGTGATAACTCTGAGTTTAAGTTTGTAGAGCTTCAGTCATTGAGTAGCAAATGTTATCATTTTTCACATGAGAGATGTCAGGTGGGTCGAAATGGTCAGTTTGATTGGGTTTTTAGTGCGATAGGAAGTAAGCTTACGAAATCATTCTTGGACCTTGATTTGTTGGGAGACGGTGCATGGGGTCGAATGTCAGGATTTTATTTTGCTGCTGAGGACCAGCATATGGATCATGACACTCAGCAAAATCATTATGGAGAAGGTCAGACTAGTGACTTGTTGTTTAAGGGAGCCTTAAAAGATGATAGTAGATCCGTTTGGCAGGGCATGATAAATGTTGAACCCGGAGCTCAGAAAACTGATGGATTTCAGGCTAATAGAAATTTATTGTTATCTAAGGAGGCTCGTGCTGATTCTATTCCGGGACTAGAAATACAAGCTGATGATGTCAGATGCACGCATGCAGCTACTATTAGTAGATTAGAGGATGAGCATCTATTCTATCTTATGTCGCGGGGCATACACTTTGATGAAGCCAAAAAGGTAGTAGTAGATGGGTTTTTTGATCCAATCATGCAGAGAGTTCCTTTCGAAGGCGTACGCAATAGACTAAAACAAGCTGTCGTTGATAAGATGATGTAGGTTTATCAATTACGTGTATTTTTCTGGGCGATAATTAAAGATGAACATTAATAATGGGATTGACATTGATGTAATAAAAAAGGATTTTCCAGCACTTCAACGGGAAGTGCATCCTGGTGTTCCATTAGTTTATCTAGACACCACTGCTACTTCACAAAAGCCGGCAGCGGTATTGGACTCACTCAACAGATATTATAGCTATCACAATGCTAATGTTCATAGAGGTATACATACATTGGCTGAGGAGGCTACTGCAGCTTATGAGAACTCTAGGAAATGCATTGCGTCATTTATAGGAGCAACATCAGAGAAGGAAGTTATTTTCTTGAGAAATACTACTGAGGCAATTAATTTAGTTGCACATGCATGGGGTAGAAGCAAGCTGGTGGCTGGAGATAGAGTTATATTGTCTGAAATGGAGCATCACTCTAATTTGGTCCCTTGGCATATTCTATCTGAAGCTTTAGGTGTAGAGATAGATGTTATAAATGTTGATGACGAAGGGTATTTAGATATGGATCATTATGTTAATTTACTTAATAATGGCCCTAAATTGGTAAGTGTAACCCATATGTCAAATGTGTTGGGTACGGTGAATCCTATCAAAACAATTTCAACATTGGCTCATGATGCTGGAGCAATTGTAATGGTAGATGCTGCGCAGTCAGTTCCGCATATGAAAGTTGACGTAAATGAAATTGGGGCGGATTTTGTGGCATTTTCTGCTCACAAAATGTGTGGACCAACCGGTATTGGAGTCTTGTGGGGTCGGCGTGATATTTTAGAAGATATACCACCATTTTTGGGTGGAGGTGATATGATTAAACGTGTTTATTTGAGATCATTTGCTCCCAATGATTTACCATACAAATTTGAGGCAGGTACACCAGCGATTGGAGAAGCTATTGGCTTTGGTGAGGCAGTGAGATATCTTGATGGTATTGGCATGGATAAGATATGGGATCATGAGCAGACGTTGGTTAAATATGCAATTGAAAAGGTCAATCAGGTTCCTGGAGTAACTATTTATGGTCCCAGTAATAGCCAGGATCGTGGGGGTGTTGTTGCTTTTACGTTGGATGGGGTTCATCCTCATGATATTGCACAGGTTCTGGATTCTGATGGTGTTGCCGTGAGAGCAGGCCATCATTGTGCTATGCCATTGCATGAGAAATATAGTTTGATGGCTACTGCGCGTGCGTCATTTTATATTTACAATGATGTTGATGATGTGGATGCTCTAGTTGATTCTCTCGATAAAGTAAGACATATGTTTAAATAGGTTGGTGAATTATGGATGATATGTATAGAGAAGTAATACTTGACCACTATAAAAATCCAAGACATAACGGTGAGTTAGACCCTGCTGATATATCATACCAGGATGACAATCCTTTGTGTGGAGATATGATTAGAATTGACCTGAGGGTGGATAAGGACAATAAGATTATTGAATGCGCATTTTCTGGTCATGGTTGCGCTATATCACAGGCTTCTGCATCTATGCTGATGGAAGATATTAAGGGCAAAACACTTGACGATATTAAGGACTATACCAGAGATGACATATTGGAAATGTTGGGAATTGAATTAGGTCCAGTGCGACTCAAGTGCGCTATGTTAAGCCTAAAGGTACTTAAGGTTGGAGCATATGGAGTGCAGGAGTGGGTTGAAGATTAAAAAATGATACTATTAGATTAAGGTATACGCTTAGCTATGAAAGTGGTGCTTTGTAATACAGAAGACATTGATGTAGGTGAAAAAAAAATTATACAAATTGAAGGTAGTAATGTAGTGATCTTCAATATTAACGGAGATTACTATTGTATTTCTGATGTTTGTTCTCATGATGGCGGATCTATATCTGATGGAGAAACAGACGGATACACTATTAAATGTCCGAGGCATGGTGCTAAATTTGATGTTAGGGACGGAAAAGCAAAATCGCTTCCGGCTACCAGAGGTATACCATGTTATTCGATTGAAATAGTTGGCGGAGAGTTAATTATTGATATCTGACTATTGTTTGTGATATGCTATATTGATGGAACTGTATGCTTGATATTGTTTTGTGAATTTTGATTGTCCCATCCTTGGAGTATAGAAATTGTTTTTATACCGCAGTTAATTACTCTATAATCTTCTTTAGTATTCCAGGTTTGACTGGTTGAGTCTTGTAAACTGATATTTATTACTCCTGATCGGATGTTGTACATTGATGATTGGACTAGCATTGTAGATGCTTCGCCGGTTCCGTTGAGGACACCGGCATTTATTAATTGATCATACATTACTTTAGTGTTGTTTGAAAGAAATGATCGGTAGCCTTCATCTGATAGAGGCCCTAATGATGCGAGGTCAGCGATAATACCTGTCTTGTAAGGGTACCCTAATTCTTTTGCTGATAATATAGACGCCATAAAGACTTCAAAATGAGCTATTGCGGGATATTCTGGCATTACATAATCATGACTAGTTCCATCCCATCGTACAGCGCCTTTTGCTATTATTAAATCTGCATAGTTGAACTCGTTTTGAATAGGGCCTGTTACTCCTATTCTAAGGATAGTTTTAGCTCCTAAATTAGCTAATTCTTCTATAGCTATTGATACAGACATGCCACCTATACCAGTAGAGCACGCTGTTATGGGATGACCATTTAATGAGCCTGTACAAATTAAGTATTCATAATCGTCTGCAACTTGTTTGTATTCATCAAAGTTAGAAGCTATCTCTATTGTACGGCTTTTGCTACCCGTAACAATTACGTATGGAGCAATATCGCCGTTGGAACATTGTCCACCAAAATTCCTGTGCACATAGTCTCTAGATTTCATAATTTTCTGGCGGTAAGGATGGTAAAATAAATGGCTGTTCCGTTTCTTTTTTATGTTTATCCCATTCCATTAATGTTTCAATTGCTTTGTTAGTTACACCAACTGCCATTTCTTCACCTATAGGATTGTACAGACCTGTGTCGGGATCGTCGACTACTACATTTACCCTTCCTGCGCGGAGGCCGTACAAATTTGATAATGTTAGAATCGTAGCAGTTTCACTGTCCCAATCGTATACATTTGCGTTCTTGAGATCTGCTCCAATCGTATCCATACGAGAGTTCCTGTACCCATTATGGCATGTTATTCCTTGGCCTGCATAGAATGATGATACAGTGGCCACTATTCCAGCATGATATACGCATCCTAGTGATTTAGCAGCTGAAATAAGTGCACAAACCACTTCCGTGTCTGCAACTGCTGGGTATTCTTTAAATACATAATGTTCGCTAGTTCTATCTAGACGTACAGCTCCAGTTGCAATAACTAGGTCTCCAACTTGCATATGTTCTTGAATTCCGCCAGTAACTCCTACGCGAATGAAGGTGTGTGCTCCTAACGCTGCCATTTCGTCTACTGCTATTGATGTTGAGCGTCCGCCAATCCCTGTCGAGCAAGCTGTAATTTCTTGACCTTTAAGGAGACCTGAGCAAACGTGGAATTCGTAATGTTCAGCCAGTATGCGATATTCGTCCCAATGTTTAACTATCTTTTGTATACGGTTTTGGCTTCCTGGCATTATGACATAGGGTGCAATCTGATTGTCATTAAGTTTGCCGCCCATTTTGTTATGGATATATGAGGATTGTTCAGGCATAGATCATTTATCTTTACATAGATTATGTAGTGAAACTAATTGCATACGCATGAATTTTACTATAGGGTGTCTAATTTGTGTTGAACGTCTTGGAGAGTATAGTAGTTACTAAGCGATCCGTGCCCTTCGCATGCGAGTGACCCAGATGCCGTAGCGTTTAAGGAAGAATCCATTATACTGTACTTATTAGTGAGAGAATAGAGCATTGCAGCTACGTAAGCGTCACCGGCACCAATAGAGTCTCGGAATTTAGCTCTAATTGATGGTATATGCGCATGTGCCTTAGATGTAATTATATGTGACCCATGTTTGCCATTTTTTATAACGCCAAAATCGGGCTGAAAAGATCTATACGAGGTGATAATATCATCTATATTTGTTTTGCTAGTAATCATTTGTGCTTCTTCTAGATTTGCGAAGATTATATGCGATCTACTAAATATATCTACTAGCGTAGTTGTATGATGCTTGGATGCTGGAACACATGCATCGATTGATATTATGCAGTTATGCAACAATGCTCTTCGTATTGTTTCCTGTACTAATTCATAATTTTGTTTTTTGCCAATGATAGAGTATCCATCTATATGTAGTATTTTCACATTTGAAAAATACTCTGCTTGAGGAATGTGATCAATTGTTAATTTAAGATTAGTGTTGACTGATCCTAATGCGTTCCAGCTGCCTTGAGGGCCTGTTAATAATCTTATTATGGTTCCTGGTTGGTCAGGGTATTGTATAACGTGCTCTAGAGATACTCCTGATCTCTCCAAATCTTCTAGTGCACTTAAACATTCCTTATCGTCTCCAGTTTTTGTTATTAAAGAGGTTTTTGAACCTAATCGTGCAGCTATGCATGCTACAGTAGTTGCGCATCCACCATAGGTGTCTGTAATGTTATTTATATCAATGTGATCTTGACCTGTACCTATTTGTGCCGATAGATTAAAAACTCGTTCTATTACAAATGAACCTAGACAGACTATATCAATTGATCTGGAATTGTGACTGTCTGGTAAAATATATTTAGGTGCGGTTTCTGTATTCATAATATCCTAGATTAGGTGCACAGGAATGAAGTTGTTACATGCCTATGACTTGAGTACCCATCATTTTGTTGAGTCGATCAATATTGATATTTTGAGTAGTAGTTTCGTCCGATACGCATACAGCTGCTGCTGCGTTCCCATATCTCACTGCATTAGGTATTCTCATTCCATTAAGAATTGCATGAATGAAGCCTGCGTTATGTACGTCTCCTGCTCCAAGGGTATTAACTACAGGTACCTTATATGATTCGATTTGATAGGGTGTCTTATTTGGCTCTACTACGAGACATCCATTTTCACCTAATCTTGCAATTACTGTACGTACATTAGAAGACAATTCTATTGATGCCTCTGTGTAGTCTTTTTTGTTGGTGTATGTGCAAATTTCATCTTCTGCTGATCCAAGGATGTAATCTGCCATATTTATTGCTGTAGATATTTCTTTTCTATATTCTTTCGATAATGAATTGGATGGGTTTCGTAGATTGAGGTCTAGTGATATAGGTATATTTCTTTCTTTTGCATATTTCATTGCTTTTAGTATGGATTTACGAGTGGTACCATAGTCAAATCTTGATCCGCTAGCGTGGAGCCATTGAGATCCCGCTATGTCTTTTTGTCTAATCTTTGATTGCGGATAATAGACAGAAGCGAATTCACCATGATGTAGACCTGCAAAGTGACGTTCACCTATGTGATCTACTATTACTGTTACATGTAGTGTAAAGGTATTTCTCATTGTGTGAATATATCTAGTTTGCATATTATGATTAGTTAACTGCGTTTTTAAGTATTCGGCATAACCGTCTGATCCAACTGAAGCATGCAGAGATACATCGTCTCCTAGTTTAGCTAGAGCAAACGCTGTATTTCCAGCGGTACCTCCAGGCGATAAAGTAGGTGTAATTTCATTGAAAGTAACAGATTCTGCATTAGATCTGGGCAATCTAACTAGGATATCTACGGCTGCATCACCTATTACTGTAACAAGATGTTTCTTATTAGTAGGTAATGATTTGGTGATACTCATAGCTTGATAGTTATCTGTGTTTGGATTTAGGTATATCTGATAGAGTTATTTGTTGGCTTGTTCTTATTGTATTCCCATTCATTGGGTTTAGATTATTTACATCGTATAATCCTGCGAAGTCTCTAAAATATGATTCACCTATTTCTGATGCTAGGTGATCAGCAAAAAGCTCTAATGGAACAGGATAAACAAGAGGGGTGAAAATCTCTGGTGTTTTGCCGGACACTGGTAAAAGATGGTTGCAATGAGGATTCGAAGCAGTTTTACTTGTTTCGGGAAATACGCAAATTGTATTTCGACCAATCCTGTTCATTGGAATAAGCATTTCTAATGCTCGTTCGTGGCTTCTGTACCCTGGAGATATTAGAAAAGTTGGTGTGCTCGGGTCAATGTTAGTAAAGTATTCAAGATGACCCCATTCTTCTGTGTCTTGAGCTACTGCGTGTGTACCAGCAGCTTCTAGTAATTTGGCTGCTCCGAATAGTGAGGTTGAGTAATTTGGACCATGCCCAACAAAAATATAGTGTTTCTCTGATTTTAGTTGTTGAGCAATATCTTTTGTAATGTGTATATTTTTCTCAAATGTTGATTCAATTGCATAGCTAGTATCTATAATTTGTTGGTAGAGTTGATTTGCGTATTCTGAGGTTATTATGTGCTTTGCGTGGGCAATTCTTATGGCTATCAAATACAGTACTACAAGTGATATTCTGTAAGAACGTACTCCAGGAAAATCTATGAAGTCGGGCACTCTGCAGTTAATAGTCAACTTGGATGTATTTGCGAATGGCGAATCAGTGTTTGCTGTGATTGCTAGTGTAGTCATACCTAACTCTGAGGCTATCGATAGAGCTTCTCTAGTTCTAACAACTGTTCCCGATACAGATGTTCCTATTACTAAGGTTTTTGATGGATCTTCAATTTTGAGTGCAGGAATGTTGTATCTGGCTGCCGATAATGAATTTATAGGTTCAGTAGGAATATTTGACAATTCTTCAAAAGCGAGTTCAGTAGCAATGGATGCCATGTGTGAGTCTCCACATCCAACTGTAATAATTCTTTCTATGGAGCGACATATTTTGGGTGAGAGAGTTTCTGATACTATATCTTTCAGAAGTAGTGTTTGTGAACGGATTAGCTCAGGAAGACTTTCTACTTGAATTATGATATTTTTCTGAGACATTGTACTAATCTAATTTTAGTACATTATATAACAAACTTTGGTGATTGATGATAAGATATGGATTATTGAATACTTTTTACTTGCGAGGATCAATTTGAGTACGAGTGACTTTACAGCTAGGATAGGCATTGATTTGGGTGGAACAAAAATTGAGGGTATCTGTTTAGCATTGAATGGCGATGAAGTTCTGAGGAACAGAATTAATACACCTCAATCTAATTGTTCTGATAGATATGTATCTATTTTACAATCTATATGTGATCTTGTACATGATATAGAGAGTACATCTGGGCTTTACGGAACCGTTGGAATTGGTATTCCGGGTACTGTTTCAGTTAGTACGGGAAAAGTTAAAAATGCAAATACTACAGAATTGATAGGGATGCCATTAGATAAGGATTTGGAGAATTTGCTTGGTAGAGATGTTAGAATAGAAAATGACGCAAACTGTTTTGCGTTGTCGGAAGCCGTTGATGGGGCAGCTAAAGAATGCGATGTGGTATTTGGCGTGATTATTGGAACTGGAACAGGTGGAGGAATAGTTATTGATAAAAAGGTTGTAAAGGGAATAAATGGTATATCTGGCGAATGGGGTCATAATGCACTGCCTTGGCCAGACGAAAACGAGCTCAAGGGTAATCTTTGCTATTGTGGAAAATCGGGATGTATAGAGACGTTCTTATCTGGACCCGCGTTGAGATCTGAGTATAGAGATGTTTGCGGTGAATTTATGGATCCATCTTTTATTAATAAGGAAGCTATTTCAGGTAATGAGTGTGCAGAACGTGTTATGGTGAATTATGAAACAAGATTGGCTAAAGGGCTAGCGTCTATCATTAATGTGATTGATCCTGATGCAATTGTACTGGGAGGGGGCTTATCAAATATCAGTCGATTGTACAGTAGTGTTCCTAAGATTTGGAAGGATTATGTGTTTAGTGATGATTGTTTTACAAAGCTTCTTAAGGCTGATTATGGTGACTCTAGTGGAGTTAGGGGTGCAGCTTGGTTGTGGAATGAGTAACTTCATACAGACAGGTAGATAGGAGATAAATTTTGTGTCTAAAGTTATATCTGTTGACAACTTAATTAAAAAATATGGACAATCAGACACCAATGCGGTTGATGGTATTAGTTTTGATGTTGATTCAGGTGAGTTTTTTGCTTTACTGGGTCCAAATGGTGCTGGAAAAACTACTACAATAAGTATATTAACTACAACCTTGTCGGGCACATCAGGTAAAGTGGTTGTTTGTGGACATGATGTTAGCACTAATCCATCTGGAGTACGCAGTGGATCTGGTATTATTTTTCAAAACCGCAGTCTCGATGAAAATTTAACAGCAGAGGAAAATGTAAGACTCCATAGTATTCTGTACGGTATGTATGGTTTTAGGCTTAATTTTGGTTCGATGCCTAAGGATTATAAAGACCGTATCAACAATCTTGCATCTATACTGGGAATTGAAGGGGAAATGCATAAACCTATCAAAGGTTTTTCTGGTGGCATGAAGAGAAAATTGGAAATAGTAAGAGGCTTGATACATGAGCCAGATATTCTGTTTTTAGATGAACCTACTACCGGATTGGATCCTGAAAGCCGTAGAAATTTATGGGACTACTTGGCTGAAGTACAACAATCCACTGATGTGACAGTGTTTCTTACCACCCATTATCTTGAGGAAGCTGAGGGAGCTGATCGTGTTTGTATTATTGACAAGGGAAGAATAGTTGCAATTGGTACTCCAGATCAGGTAAAGTCCGATATGCAGATAGATTATCTTGTTGTGGACAGTAATGATCGAGAGGGGCTTATTCGCGAGATTGATGCTCGTGGAATTAAATATGATATTGATGAAAAGATCTCGATTCACATAGAAAGGGAAAGGGTCCATAAATTTCTTAAGGAAATTAATACTGATATCACATTTATCGAATCTCGCCATGGCACTCTTGAAGATGCTTATCTAAAGATAGTGAGTGGGGGCGTATGAACATTAATGCTATAGCAGCTTTGGCATATAGAGATTTTATGAAGTTAATTAGAGATCCTGTGAGGTTAATATCATCATTGATCTTCCCTCTTATTTTTATTGGCATTATGGGAGGTAGCTTTGAATCTGGTTTTGGTTCTTCTATCGAATACGATTTTGTACATTTCGTTTTTGTAGGTGTTTTGGCTCAGACATTGTTTCAATCATCGGCATTAGGTATTATTTCTTTGATCGAGGATAGGCAGAGTGATTTTATGCAAGAGATATTTGTGTCGCCTATCTCACGGCACTCTATTGTATTTGGAAAAATTATTGGTGAATCTATGGTTGCAATGGTGCAAGGTGTGGCAATTTTGGCGTTTGGATTTCTAATAGGAGTTCCTCTTAGTATTGGTGTGCTGTTGGCGATAATAGTTGCATGTATTGTAGTTTGTTTTTTTGGAGGTTCTTTTGGTGTATTGGTGTTGTCTAGCTTAAATACTCAACGAGCTGCAAATCAGATATTTCCGTTTATTATGTTGCCACAGATATTTTTGTCGGGAGTATTTGCTCCTATTGTGAATCTTCCTTTACCTTTAGATATTTTATCTAGAATTTCACCTATGAGATATGCGGTAGACCTTGTTAGGGGTATCTATTATTATGAGTCAGGTGAGTTTTCTTCTGTTGTTGTTTCTGTTCCTGAGACAAACTTTGTGATAATTTCTGTGATGTTTATAGTTTTTGTAAGTGTAGGTACTTTGATTTTTGTTAGAAAAGAAAAGGCTTCTTAATAATGCTGAAATTTGATAATAGTTACAGTAGATTACCTTCTGTATTTTATAGGCAGGTGACACCGACAAGGTCCTCAAATCCTGTTGTTATACAAACTAACTTTTGTTTGGCCAAGGCATTGAATATAGATACCGAATGGATTGCTGGTGAGAGTGGAATTGGAATGATGTCCGGTAATTTAATGCCCGATGGGGCAAATACTATAGCGACAGCTTATGCCGGTCATCAGTTTGGGTATTTTGTTCCACAGCTAGGTGATGGTAGAGCTATACTTGTTGGTGAAATCGTAACAAATGATGGTGATAGATATGATATCCAACTAAAAGGTAGTGGGCCTACTCCTTTCTCTAGGAATGGTGATGGATTGTCTCCTTTAGGCCCAGTGCTTAGGGAGTACATTGTGTCTGAGTCTATGTATATGATGGGAGTTCCAACTACAAGAGCATTGGGTGCTGTTTCAACGGGATCTAATGTATACAGAGAATCCATATTACCTGGAGCTATCTTGACGAGAGTAGCTAAAAGTCATATTAGAGTTGGTACGTGTCAGTATTTTGTTGCAAATGGGAACTATGACGCATTAAGAGTTTTAATTGAATACGTTTGTGAACGTCATTTTCCGCAAATCTTAGGCAAGAACAAGATTGTTAGGTTATTTAGAGCTGTATGCTCTAGGCAGGCCGATCTTATTGCCCGATGGGTAATGGTTGGATTTGTACATGGGGTTATGAATACTGATAATATGTTACTAAGTGGAGAGACAGTTGATTATGGGCCGTGTGCCTTTATAGATGGCTATCAAAAAAATGCTGTTTTTAGTAGTATTGATGTGAACGGAAGGTATGCTTATAACAGGCAAATTGATATGGCAGAGTGGAATTTGGGATGCTTTGCTGAATGTCTTATCAAATTGATTAGTGAAGATGAACGAATAGATACTATAGAGATGTTTAAGGATGTTTTGAATCAATTTAGAAAAATGTATCAAGATAGGTGTTTGAGCCTCTTCAGAAAAAAGGTTGGTTTGTTTACTGAGGACAGTGGTGATATAAAACTCATGAATATGTGGTTTAGTATATTGCAGGATACAGGGTCTGATTTCACGCTGTCTTTTAGGAGGCTTGCTGATATCTCCGTAGACGATTCAAATAATTGTGTGCTTGATAAGTACTTTAATTTTGGTACTGAGTTTGATGAATGGCTATGTAGATGGCGAAATAGATGCGATTTAGAGGGGTACCCTCAGGTTGAGAGGCAGAATATGATGTACATGACAAATCCAATTTATATACCAAGAAATCATCTAATTGAAATGGCCATAAATGAAGCTTATTCAGGGAGTGGTTTGGGGTATTTTAATGAGTTAATTGATGTATTAAAAAATCCTTTTGAATGGCAAAAGGGTAAGGATGAGTTTTTGCGTCCGCCTAGTCAAGATGAGTTGGTTGAAGTTACTTATTGTGGTACATGATAGTTTGTGAAGTTAATTTGAAATAAGTTGCGACATCCAATAAAGTACTCTTCTCCAGAGCGGCATTTCAGCGATTGGCGATGCAGATGTGCTTGGCTTCCAATAATTTACTAGTTTAACTTTGAAATCTGGGTCACCACCTCTAATTTCCCTGTCTCCAATTACTAATACATATTTACCATATTGATTGCTTGTTGAATCTGACCAAACTGCTACTGTATATGTACTAGATGATGGAAGAGCAATACTTTTTCTTTGTTGTCTCCAGTAGCTTGTCCGTGAATATGGTTCAAAAAACCAAGTTGGTTTTGTTAGCGGAGGCAGGACAACTGCACCGTTTTTTGATGTTTCTATTTCTAATAATAATGATTCAGGGGTTTTACCAGTGATTGGTAGGTTTGGGCCAATTAGTGCTATATATGGAGCAAACCCTTTGTTTTTTTCTATGTCTGGAATGGTTATTCCGATAAGTATATTGGAATCTTTAGTGCCGTAGAATGTGAAATAGTCTATATCATCTATGGAGTCTAATGATGCATATATTGCAGTAGAAATGGTAGGGTCATTTATTTCAAATGCATTGGCGCTAGTGGTGTCAGGTTTTTCGAAGAATGGCTGATGCGCACTTACCAATGTTGTAGGTTGGTATAGCTGTGGTAAATGCGCTAATAGAAGAGCAACGAATAGCTTGTGGCGCACTAGGTTGTGTAGCAGAAATTTAATTGTCGTCATTAAATATTGCATTTACTTTTTCGTGCCTGTATGAAAATATTGATTGAAGTTGTGATCTAACAAAAGCAGATGGAATCGGACTGTTTCCTATAATTCCGAATGGCAGACTGTAGGTGATAGTGTCTGATATTAGAGTTTGTGTACCTAGGGACTGGAATCTATGTTCATGATACCAGAATCTATATGGGCCAATACGTTGTTCGTCTACAAATGATTCTAAGGGAGTCAGATATGTTATTTCAGTGAGCCATGAGGTGGTAATCAGTGGAAGAATTTGAACTTTGTATTCTATTAGAAGACCTTCTTTCATTTCTTTGTCGACTCCTGAAACAAAGTTAAACCCCATTCGAGGAGGAGTGATCTTATTAAGGTTTTTTGGAGTTGCAAAAAACCTCCAGACAACATCGATTGGTTTGTTTACGACTTGACTTGTTACTAGTCTTTGTATCATTTATTTTTCCTTGTTAATGATTTGAAATTTGGTAGAAAAGCTGGCACATTGTTAGCGTACTGTTGGTACGAAGCCTTTGTTCTGGCGAGAGATTTCTCAAGTATAGGTATACCTGAGAATTTAATTATAATGATTGACATTAGGACTGGTGAGTAAATGAACCACCACATTTCTGGTGTTAGCGCTACTAACCAAAAACCCCACCATTGGATGACATCTCCGAGATAGTTTGGGTGCCTTGAAAGGGACCATAATCCTTTCGTTAATATTTTGCCCTGATTAGAGGGTTTGTTTTTAAATAAGTACAATTGAATATCGGCTGTTGTTTCAATAATAAAGCCACTAAGCCAGATAAGCGCCCCTAGAACTATTGTGAGTGTTATGGGGCCTGGAAACAATTGGGTAATTACGAGAGGAGCTGACAGAATCCAGATAAGTGTGGCTTGGAGCATAAATACTGTGATGAGACTTCTCCACCAATAATTTGTAGGATTTGAATTTCGAAACTTAATGTATCTAGGGTCTTCACCTTTTCCTCGCATTCTTATGTATAAATATATTGTAAGCCTTAAGGCCCACACGGTAATTATTAATCCAAGTAGTATAGATTTAGGTGATGAGGTGGTGGCGGAAGACAGATAAGTGTACCAGTAAGTGACTGCAAATCCACACCCCCAATAAAGATCTATTATTGAGCTATTTTTTATCAGTAGGCTGTAAAACCATAAAGCCGTGATCGATATAGTGAGCGGTAATGCTGTGCTTGTCCATGTAGTAAGTAGTTCCATTGTAAACAGTTTTATTTGATTAGTTCTGGTGCGCTAAGTTTATCGAATTCACTAGTGCCAGCCAATAAATCGATATCTGATTTAGTCTCAATGATTCTATTTATTGATCCGTCTACCATTTGGATTACTCTATCTACGTATTTACACATTCTTAGATCGTGAGTGACCATTATTCCAGCCCTGTTTTCCTCGTGTATTAAATCAGCAAATATTTGGACTACCTGCTGAGCCCTCTGAGTGTCGAGGCTAGCTGTAGGTTCGTCTGCCAAAACAACTCGAGGGTCATGTATGAGTGATCGAGCAATAGCTATTCGTTGCTGTTGTCCTTTAGAAATTTGTGAAGGTAGTGAATTGAGTTGATCCTGCAGTCCAAGTCTAACTAATAGATCTTTTGCGCGCGTAGATGTTGATGCATTATATTTGCTGTTTAGTCTTAACATTAATTCAACATTTTCTATTGCAGTTAAGTAGGGCACTAGATTATTGTCTTGGAATGTGAATCCTATTTTTTCCCGCCTAAATCTTGCCCTCTGCTTAGCATTCATTTGATCGAAGGCATAGCCGTCTACGGCAATTGTTCCGTTGCTTGATTCTAGGAGAGTAGCAAGCATAGCTAAGAGTGTAGTTTTTCCTGATCCACTTGGTCCAACTAATGCAACAAATTCTCCGGATCCTACATTGATAGAAACTTCAGACACGGCATCAACTGATTGGTTGTTGGATCTATATGTTTTTCCTAGGTTGGTAGTGGATAGTATAGGTGGCATAATTGGTTACATGTCAAGCGCTGTAAGCGGTTCAACTTTGTGTGCCATTCGTATAGATAGCAATCCACCTAATGGGCCGATAAAAATTAAGGTTACTACAGTAATAGCAACCGAAGAAGGTGTGAAATATACAGGGACATTTGAGGGTAGTGATGATGCTAGGAGAAAAGTTACTGTGGATCCAATAATTACTCCGAATAGGCTTACCATTATGATTTGAGATATTGCAGCTGATGAAACTAAACCATTTGGTGCTCCTATAGCTTTTAGCATTCCTATTTGTGGTAGTTTTTGAAGGATTTGTATTTGAAAGAACCCTCCTATCACTAGAGTTCCTATAAGAAAGGTAAATCCTTTGATAGTGTTTAGAGTACCTTGTTGTTCAGAATATCCAGGTGCGGACTCATAGGATGTTACTATATCAGCTGTTTCTATATCGTCTAAAGTGTCGGATATTATGGTTGAAAGGCGATTGAGGTCATATTTGCCATTGGATTTTATTGCTATTACATTAAGTACGGGTTGGGTACTGTAATTATTTGGGTCTGACTTAGGCCGGTATCTATCCCAGGTTGGTAGGGTTACAAATATTGAGGGTCTAAAGAAATATCTTTGACCACTCGTGATTCCAGTAACCGTGAGATCAAATAGTTTGTCATCAGTACCTTGTGTAGATTTAATAGTTAATATGTCTCCAGGTGAAATTGATAGCAGATTTGCTATATTTTCATCGATTAGCACCATTTTTGATGGATAGGTTTGTAGATTGTTTCCGTTAATTGCATCGGGCGCACCTGGCGTAAATGGTTCTACGCCTATAAATGAAACATCTATTGGCTCTTCGTTCTGGGTAATGACTTTTACGTTGCTAAATGCTATTGGTCCGGCATCTTCTAGCCCATCAATTCGTTTTGATCGTTTGAATTTCTTGAAGTCTAATCGACTTTCGATTGTTGAAAAACTTACGTCCTTTTGAAAAATTAGTAAGTCGGCATTAAGTTTCTCTAGATACTCCTTGTTGTTCGTAGCGAGACCTTCTCCAAGACCTGCTGTAAATAAGACTAACACTGATATTAGAGCTATTACTAGACTAAACAGGAAGTATTTTGTTTTGTTTCGCCAGATTTCTTTAAAGCTTAAATATATTGCCATTGGTCTCTTTGTGTGATTGTGACAAACTTCACTAGTTTGTAAAATTATACATTGGCTAAATCAATTTTGGAAATTATACAATATAATACGACTAATAATATTGTGTTTGATAAAGAATTTTGAATGTACATACAGATTATATATATAAACACATAAAAACCATGAAAATTTTTTATTTAGACGTGTTTGCCAAGAAATTATTTGAAGGTAATTGCGCTGCGGTAGTACCTTTGGATGAATGGATAGATTCTGCGGTAATGCAATCAATTGCTGCTGAAAACAATTTGTCCGAGACAGTTTTTTTTGTGCCGTACAATGATGGATATAATATTAGATGGTTTACGCCGTTGTGTGAGGTGGACCTATGTGGACATGCAACTTTGGCGGCCGGTTATGTCATATTTAATGAGTACGGGTACGATGGTGATTCTATTAAGTTTAAAAGTAAATCTGGGCTACTTTATGTTAATCGTTATGTGGATTTGATTTCGCTTGATATGCCCGCTAAAGAATCAGTGAAATGGGAGCATTCTAATGGATTGGCAGATTGTCTAGGTGCTGAATATGATGAGGTATTAATCGGCGATGATTTGTTGGTAGTATTCAAGAATGAATATTCCTTAGCTAATTTAGATCCTGATTTTGGTAAGATGAAATCTTTTCCTGGTAGAGGTGTTATTGTTACTGCTCCATCTGGATATTGTGATTTTGTAATGCGATTTTTTGCTCCGAAGCTTGGAATTAATGAAGATCCTGCTACAGGATCTGCATTCACTCAATTAGGTCCGTATTGGGGCTACAGAATGGCTAAGAGTGAAATGAGTGCTAGTCAATTGTCAAAACGCGGTGGGACTATATACTGCGAGATTAATAAAGATCGGGTAATTGTTGCAGGGAATGTAATTAAGTACATGGAAGGTAGTTTAAATATTGAGACTTAAAGTAAATATATAGTCTAGTATTTCATTAAATGTGCGTGTTTTTGTTTTAGCTTTTCTAACTTTGGTAGTATTGTTGCCTGGCAGTACATGTTTGTTGGATTGTTCGTAAAATAGTCTTGATGGTAATCTTCAGCTATATAAAACTTGGTGAATTGAGATATTTCCGTTACTATTTGCTTACTGTATATTTTTTCGATAGTTAACCATTTGACTATTTGTTCAGCATCAGTTTTTTGACTTGAGGAATGATAATATATAGCTGAGCGATACTGAGTACCTATGTCGTTACCCTGCCTATTAGGAGTGGTTGGGTCGTGATAGGAGAAGAAAAGTTCTAGTAATACTTTGTAGTTAATGATGTCATGATTAAAGATTATCTGTACGGCTTCAGCATGACCGGTGGTGCCTCTGCATACTTCCTCGTAGGTTGGATTAGTTGTGTTTCCCCCAGTGTAGCCTGATATTACTGAAGATATTCCTGATATTCGACTAAATAGTGATTCTAAACACCAAAAGCATCCGCCTGCAAGTGTGGCAGTATGCAATTTAGTTTGTTGATGGTTTGGTTGATTAATATCTGTCATAGTTTATTCTTATACTGGATGGTATTATAGGGTATAGTATATCATTCATGTTCAAGTAAAGAAAAATACAACTATATATATAATGTTGACATTTGTGATTATAAGGAGGACGTAAATGAATAAAGTAGCTGTTGTTACTGATAGTACTGCAACAATTCCTGCTGATGTTATAAGTGATATGGGGATTCATGTAGTACCATTAACTTTGGTGTGGGGTGAGGAAACTTTTCTAGATGGGGTAGAGGTTACAGCAGAGCAATTCTACGAAAGGCTTCAGAGTGACACTAACTTTCCGAGCACAACTCAACCGAGTGCATTAGAGTTTGAAAATGCCTACAAAACGGTTGCTGATAATCATGACTCAATATTGGTTATTACTATCTCAAGTGAACTTTCTGGAACTTATAATTCTGCAGTGCAGGCTAAAGAAATGATGGATGGTATTGATATTGAGATTATTGATACGAAGACTATGTCAATGTCCGCTGGATTTATCGTGTTGGCTGCTGCGATGGCCGCTAAAGAAGGTAAGGGACTGAGTGAGTGCGCCTCTATAGCAAAAGAAGCAAATGATAATGTGGGAGTTCTTGTAGCGTTAGATACTCTTGAGTATTTGCATCGTGGAGGTAGGATTGGTGGTGCCCGAAAACTGTTGGGTGGAGCTCTCAATATAAAACCTATTCTAACTGTTCAAGATGGTATTGTGCAAGATGCTGGAAAAGTAAGGACAAAAAAGAAGGCATTACGACATTTGGTAGATACTGTTAGTGCTGAACTAGAAGGCAAAACTAATATTAGATTAGCTGGACTACACGCATCAGCATATGCAGATTGCGAGAAAATGTTGGGACAGCTAGTAGATATCGTAAAACCAACTCAATCGTTGATTACTGAACTGAGTCCAGTTGTAGGTGCTCATGCTGGACCTGGGGCAATTGGTATAGCCTGGATACACGATTAGAGAGTGTTTCTAGTAGTTTAATGGGTTGCGAGGACAAAATATAGAGGAAATCTAGGAGGATCTTATTATTTTTGCCCCTAGTGAAGTAAGTTTATTTTCTATGTCTTCGTAACCTCGTTCAATTTGATGGATGTTTCTAATGGTAGATTCTCCGTTTGCGCATAATGATGCAATTAGAAGCGCCATGCCAGCGCGTATATCTGGGCTTTCAAGTGTTTCAGCTTGAAGAATTGTTGGTCCTTGCACGATGCATCTATGAGGGTCGCACATAATTATTTGGGCACCCATGCTTATAAGCTTATCAACAAAGTGTAGCCTGCTTTCAAATAGTTTTTCATGGAAAAGAATTGTTCCTTCAGATTGGGTTGCTACAACTATTGCTATACTCATCATGTCTGCTGGGAATCCAGGCCATGGCGCATCATCTATCTTCGGTATAGCGTTATCTAAATCAGGTGTAATTTTTAGATCTTGGTTTGGTGGTACTATTATATTATCATCTTGAATTGTCCACGATACTCCTAATTTCGAAAATACTAAATGTGCCATTTTTAAATAGTGTGGTGATGCGTTTGTTATTTTGACGCTGCCGCCTGTTACTGCGGTTGCTCCTATAAAGCTTATAACCTCTAGGTAATCTGGACCTATTGTGTGGGTTCCTCCATGGAGAGAATTGACGCCTGTAATTGTTAGCATGTTCGATCCTATGCCTGTTATTTTGGCTCCTAAGGAGTTTAGGAAATGACAGAGTTCTTGTACGTGAGGTTCTGAAGCAGCGTTTCTTAGCTTGGTGGTTCCTTTGGCTAGTACGGATGCCATCAATGCATTTTCTGTAGCTGTAACACTAGCTTCGTCTAGTAGTATATCTGAACCGTGCAAGCGTGTGGTTTCAATGCGAAATGGATTTGTTCCTTTTATTTGAGCGCCTAGCGACTGAAGGGCTATGATGTGTGTGTCAAGCCTACGTCTCCCAATAACATCACCTCCGGGAGGTGGTAGGGTAAGTTTTCCGTGGCGCGCCAGCATTGGGCCCGCTAGAAGTATTGACGCTCTGATACGTTTACATAAGGATGGATCTGGACAATGATCAACAATTGATTTAGCTTGAACTACCCAAGTGTGGTCCGACTCGGGAGTAATGGTTGCCCCTATACTTTCAAGTAATTGTTTGAGTGTAAATATATCACCTATAAGCGGTACGTTTTTAAGTTTTACAGGCTCTTCTGTGAGAAGACATGCAGCAAGTATTGGTAATGCAGCATTCTTGTTCCCTGAGGGTGCTAAGGTTCCGTTAAGGGGAAGGCCTCCCTGTATTACGAATTGTTCCATAACTGATTATCTCATAAAAATATTATATGGTTATAGAGATTCTATATTCTCGGATCCAGATTGTAAAGGCTGATTGCTTTTATCGATATTGATTTTTGTATATATTATTTCTGTGTTTTATAGCTAAGATGGTAAAATTGTAACATGGAAAAAGCGAATAACTTGGACTCAAATAGACCAGCCGGAATAGTTGATTCATTAGGTAAAGGTTTCAGTACAGTGGTATCTAGAATTACACTTGTTTCTATACCTTTGTTGCTAGATTGTTTTTTGTGGTTGGGACCCAGATTAAGAGCTTCTGACTTGGTGTCTGGAGCATTCGAGATGCTTGGTTTACCTGTTCAACCTGACAATTATATGGAGTCTGGGTCGTTGGCTGGTCTGGATACAGAAAGCCTTTCTGAAGCTTTGAATTTATTCAGTTTCTTAAGTACATCGCCATTAGGTGTTCCTAGTATGATTGTTAATAAGATGATACTAAACACGCCGTTTGGTCAAGGAATTGAATTTTCTATAGGCACATGGGGATCCTTTGCAGTAGTAGTAATAGTTTTGACTCTTGTTGGTCTTTTGCTTGGAGCTATCTATTTTTCTATGATTGCAGAGGGTGTTGAAAATGAAGATAGAGATATTAATCACGAAGAAATTATTACTAATATCTTGCAGAGTTGGTTTAAGATCGTTGCATTTGGGTTGTTATTAATAGTCGGGATATTTGGTATAGGATTTGCAGTTTCTCTAATCGCTAGTGTAGCATCAATCTTGCACCCAAGTATTGGAGGATTTGTAATATCAGTAGGTGTTGCTGTTTGGGTTTGGGCATTATGTTTTGTTGCTTTTAGTATTCATGGGTTTGTTATGAATAAACTTTCTCTCATAGATGGAATCAAAAGCAGCGTACAACTTGTGAGAAATAATATGAGCTCTGTTGTTGGATTGTTTGGGCTAGGATTTTTGATTGTGTTAGGTTTGGGATATTTGTGGAGTATTCCTGAGAGTGATTCGTGGTTGCTGTTTATTGGAATAGCTTCTCACGCATTTGTATTAACAGGCATATATGCATCAACTTTTCATTTTTACAAGGATAGGTTTCGATGGAACGAAAATGATTCTGACAATTAAATTGAAATTTTATAGATTAAGATATAAAGGGTGTAGCTATGGCTAAATCAAAAAAACAGACTAAAGTACAGAGAAATTCTAAACAAGGCTATGGGGCAAGCAGTATACAGGTATTGGAAGGATTGGAAGCTGTAAGACGTCGGCCTGGTATGTATGTTGGTGGAGCTGATAGTAGAGCTATGCATCATCTTATCTACGAAGTTGTAGACAACTCTATTGATGAGGCGCTTGCTGGTGAATGTGATTTTGTATCTGTTACTATTAACGCAGACGAGAGTGTTACTGTTGAGGATAATGGTAGAGGCATTCCTGTAGAAAAGCATCCTGCTGAAAAAGTTTCTGCCTTAGAAGTAGTAATGACTAAACTGCATGCTGGCGGCAAATTTGGTGGAGGTGGCTATAAGGTTTCGGGTGGATTGCATGGCGTAGGAGTAAGCGCTGTGAATGCCTTATCTAGCGTATGTGAGGTGTGGGTAACTCGAGATGGTCACGTTTGGTACCAGAAATACAAGCAGGGAATTCCTCAAGCTTCTGTAAAAAAGGTCGATAAAGCTGAAAAAGGTTTAACTGGAACTAAAACTAGGTTTATGCGTGATACTAGTATTTTTAAAGAGGATAATAGTTACAAATTCGAAGTTCTTTTACAGAGATTCAGAGAAATGGCTTTTGTTACTAGGGCAGTGACAATCAAACTTGTAGATGAGAGAGTAGGTAGAGAGATGACTTTCTACTTTGAAGGTGGCATTAAGAGTTTCGTGCGTTACCTAAATAAAAATAGATCTGTTTTGCATCCAGTTATGCATGTTGAAAAGGAAATTGATGGGACAGGTGTGGAGGTAGCGTTGCAATATAATGATGGCTTTGCTGAAAATACATATTCCTTTGCGAATACTATCAATACCTCCGATGGTGGGACTCACATGACCGGACTTAGGTCTGCTCTTACCAGAACTATTAATGATTACGCAAGAAAGGCTAAGCTATTAAAAGAAGCAGATCATAATTTTGGCGGAGAGGATACTCGGGAAGGATTGACTGCTATTGTCAGTATAAAACATAAAGACCCTCAGTTTGAAAGCCAAACGAAAGTAAAACTGATGAATCCAGAAGTTTCTGCTTTAGTGCAGCAGGCTTTGGGAGATTTTCTTCTTGAGCAGCTCGAAAAAAATTCAAAGATGGGGAAATCTATTGTTGAGAAATGCTTGACGTCTGCTAGAGCTAGGGATGCAGCAAAAAAAGCCAGGGATTTAGTTATACGGAAGAGTGCACTTGAATCACTTACATTACCTGGTAAGCTTGCTGATTGTTCTGAGAGAAATCCAGAGAAATGTGAACTGTATATTGTTGAGGGTGATTCGGCTGGAGGCTCTGCTAAACAGGGTCGTGACAGACATTTTCAAGCAATTTTGCCTCTGAGAGGCAAAATACTCAATACGGAAAGATCTAGACTAGATAAAATTTTAGGTAATAATGAGGTTAAGGCCCTTATAAGTGCTCTTGGTACTGGAATAAGTGATGGATTCGATCTTGATAATTTGCGTTATCATCGGATAATAATTATGACAGATGCTGATGTTGATGGAAGCCATATTAGAACCTTATTGTTGACATTCTTTTTTAGATACATGCAAAGCCTAATTGAATCTGGCCATTTGTTTATTGCTCAGCCTCCATTGTACAAAATTAGTAAAGGAAAGAAGAGTGTTTATGTGTACAATGAAGAAGAAAAGGATTCAGTTATAACTGAGTGGTCTGATGGAGGAAAATCATCTCTGCAGAGATACAAGGGTTTAGGTGAAATGAATCCTGAGCAGTTGTGGGATACTACCATGGACCCAGGTGTTAGAACCTTATTGCAAGTCTCAATTGATGATGCATCTGAAGCAGATCGTACGTTTGATATGTTAATGGGTAGTGAGGTTCCGCCTCGACGTAGATTTATACAGACTCACGCTAAAGAAGTTAGAAATCTTGACGTTTGATTAAGGTTTGCTTTGGGTTTAATTATCCATTGATTTGTTTCCCGCATGGATAAAATTTGGTAGTCATTGTGTCTTGTGGCTCTTCGTCTTCGTAGTAGAGTTTCGTTGTTAGTGTACATAATTCGTTGGAATTTACTCCGGCTGGCAAATGAAGTGTAATTTCTGTAGTTACAGTGAGTGGCTCTAATATTTCTGCAGTGACAAGAATCTCATTGAAAGAATTGGTTATTCGAAGGGATAGATTAGGACGTTCCTCAAATGGAGTGATGGTGAATGATGCGTTAATTCGTGTGCAATCAGAATAAGGCTCAAGGTGCACTTTTTTTATTTTCATTTTATTACGTGGCAGTCGATCTGTACCGTCTTCAAAAAAAAATATTTCTTCCAATGTATATTCTCAGTTGATATTTAGTTAGTTGCTGTTGTCATCGTCAATTATTTGTGAAGCTTCTGATATTGGTAATGGTGCGGTAATATCATAATCTACATATGTAAGTGAAATCCATCCTAAAGTCGAATTAAAGCCTGGTATATCTTTTATTTTACCCCATGTGCCTGCTTGATTCAGAGCAATTAGGGTTACGCATTCTCCTTCAAGAAGATAAGTAATTTTATTGTATGATGAGCTAGGACCGGATCTTACATTTAGTGATGAAATAGTGACGCAGGCCTCTAGTTGTGGTTGCGAATCATTGTTGTCTATAAAATCTATGGCTTCTATGTCTGAATCAGATTCTGGTGCTGCAATTATGTTTGATTGACTTGCTGGAGCACTAAAAATGAAAGGGGTCGAAATCGGATCAGGTAGTTCTGTGGGTGGAAGTACTATAGATGTTGGCTGAATAGTAGCTTGAGCTGTGTAGTTGGTTGCTTGATCTATAATTGACCAGGCCGTTGATATAGTTTTATCTGGATAAAGAATAAATGCTGAGACAGTTGCTAGCGTAGGAACTATTATTGCTAGAGGAGCAAATGGTTTTCGTTTTTTTCTACGACGTTTTTTGGTTGTAGTGCTGTTATTATGGGCCTGAATCCGAGAGTTGGTTGGTCCAGCATTGGTAATTTGTCCAGACGCTGTTCGTGCTTTCTCGTTGTTGGCAGCCTCCCACATTAGGAAGGCTGCAGCCTGATATATTTCTGCAAGAGATTGCTGTGATTGAGGTTCTGACAAATTCCTTAGGTGTGAAGTGCGAGCTGTAACTGCAGCAGCTATTTCTTCTGGTGATGCATCCCTTGGAATATTTAATAACTCGTTAGGTGATTTATTGGTCACTGGTATACTGTTATATTCTTGTTTTCTATTTAGTTGTGTTTAATTATAAACCAAATTAAGTGATACGCATGCTATTCTGCTGATAAATCAATGTGCCTGGATTTTGCTGAGGATCAAGGGCGGAAGTCAATTCTCCTGGAAGTTTTGCTGAAAAGATGTGTGCGCTAATTGATGGATTTCTTTTTATTATGTTTTGCATATATTTTACTTTGGATTGCATTCCACCTGTGATATCCGGCGATGTTGATTCTGAGATATTATTTAGAGAAATGTTGTCTGTTGTGGATATAGATTGAATTAGCGTGCCGTTAGGGTAGGATGAGTAAACTCCTTGATCTATTCCTGCTAAGTATATTTTATCAGGTGGTAGTGAGACTGAAAGGTATTTGAATATTTCCTCTGTTGAGATTATTGATGCGCCATATTTCTTGTCGTAACATATATCTCCATGAATTAACGGTATAGCATTTTGTTTTAGTGTTGTAAGTATTGGTGAGGTTGACATATGTATTAGTCGTCCAGAGTCGCACTGAGCAGTTGAAGACGGATGATATGATACGACTTTTAGTCCAGCCTGGATTAGGTATGATTCTAGGAGTCTTGTTAGTGACGACACAGCTTTTGCAACTTCTAATGCTCCATTCCAGGCGGATTGATTATTTATTTTGCCTGATAGTTGGTGTTTGATGGCTTGGATGTGTCCGAATGAACCTGCACCATGACCTAATATAATATTTTGACACGAATTATTGTTAACATATACAGCTAGCTCAGATGATAGATGATCGATGATGTCTAGGTTAGCTGTGCACTCTTTATGTTTGTTGGTAATTAATGATCCACCAAATTTTATATAGTATAGTTGTTTTGGTATTGTATTCATTATTATGAGATTTGAGTTATTATGGTATGGGAACTTATATTAGCAAGAGCACTTGAAACTTCTTGATAATGTTCTTTTTCTGTGATAGCTACAATATTACCTCCATAACCAGCGCCTGATATTTTTGCACCTAAAGCACCTGATTCTAGTGATGTTTTGACGAGAATGTTTGTAAGCTGAGTGGTAACACCTAGAGCGTCTAGTATTTCGTGGTTTTGGTTCATTAGTTGACCTAGGAGTTTATAATCCCCTGAATTAAAGGCATTCTTACCTTCTCTAACTATTTCTGCTATATTCTGCATTGCAGTGTCGTAGACACGCTTGTTGTTTTTATAATTTTTTGTAAATTTGTTTATCGAATTAAAAGTACTGCTTGGTGTTCCGCTATTGGCTACAATAAATAGTAAAGGTACAGGTGGAGATAGCGCCTCAGTAGGATAGTCTTTTTGGTATAGTATGGGTTTTTCGTATGCTATAACGGTGTTGTCTACTCCAGATGGTGATCCGTGCTGTATTACTTCTGTTTCGTAAACAAATTTATTTATTTGCTCAGTAGTTAAATTTAGATTGAGATGATCATTTAAGGCTTTGATAACTGCAGTTGATATTGACGCGCTTGATCCAAGACCTGATGATATGGGTATGTCAGAAACCACATGTATTGAATCTTTAAAAGTTGAAGTGATGTTCAATGAGTTGAGTATGGTGTTTATCACCTTAACTAATTTATGTTTTCTGTTGGATTTATCGAGAGATGATACTAGATTGATATCAGGGGCGATGATGCGTGAATGATTATTTTGAGGTGAACAGTGTGGTGTAATTTTGGCTGTTGATTTTAATTGCAGTAGTGGGCATGCTATTGATGGGTACCCGTAGACAACTGCGTGCTCTCCAAAAAGTATAAATTTGGCTGGTGCTGTCGATGTAGTTGATGTGACTGGGTAATTTACCAATAGTTGTACCTGAGTATAGTTGCTGTAATTAACCATATGGTTATTGAACATAACAAGGGTCGATCTGTAAAAACTAAAACTTCAGGTGTTCCTCCAGCGTTTTTGACATTTACTAGGTACAAGTATCTAAACACACCATATACAACAAAGGGTATTGTAAGCATCATACTGTCGTTTCGAGGTTGGTGATATGTAGCGCTAAAGGTATATAGAGAATAGGATATGATTGTACAAGTTGATACGCTATATATAAGTAAGTCTATGAATGGTTTGGTGTAGTTGTCAAGGACCGTCCTGTGAGTCCCAGCTTTATTGTTTAGTGTAACTATTTCACTACGACGTTTCCCAAGTACTACAAGTAGTGCACCAAAACCTACACACATATAGATCCATGGTGAGCCTATAGGAGCTTGTTCTACATCGACCAATGTGGCTCCAGCAGCTACTCTAAAGACGAATCCAAGCGATATCATTAGTACGTCGACTATAACAACGTGTTTTAATTTAATAGAGTAGAAAATATTTTGGATCCAATATACTAATAGTATTACCCCAAACCATTGGCTTAATAGAAAAGCACATGGTAGAGTAATCAATGGCAACAAAATTGATACTATTGTTGCGGAACGTTTGTTGAGATTTCCAGATGCGATCGGCCTATGTCGTTTGATTGGATGGATCTTATCGTTCTCGTAGTCAAAGAGGTCATTTGTAATGTATATAGCCCCGCTTATTAGAGTAAATAGAATGAATCCATATATAGTGGATATGACATATTCTAATTCAAATAATTTTCTGTCAAATATAAGAGCAGCGAACAAGAAAATATTTTTAACCCATTGTCGTGGTCTTGTAGTATTAATGAGTGATATAAATTGTTGCATTGTTATATTATATCGTAAATACGTTGATGATAAAATTATAGTATGAATAAGATTAGATTAGATAATTTAGTTCTAAAGCTAGGGTTTGCTGAAACGCGATCTAAAGCTAAAGGACTGATAATGGCTGGTCATGTGAAGGTTGATGGTGTTGTTGTCGACAAGGCTGGCACAGGTGTATCTATAGATTCTAACGTTGAAATTTTAGATGGTGTTAAGTATGTAGGTAGAGGTGGCCGTAAATTGGAAGGCGCATTAGATGAGTTTAATGTTGATGTTTCTGGTAAGATATGTGCAGATGTTGGTGTTTCTACTGGCGGCTTTACTGATTGCCTGCTACAACGAGGCGCTGGTAGAGTATATTGTATTGATGTTGGTAAAGGAGTGATACATTGGAAGCTTAGGAATGACCATAGGGTGGTTGTAAAGGAGGCAACTAATGTTAGGTATTTGAAATCACTACCTCAAGCACCGGAAATTGTTACTGTTGATGTATCATTTATCTCATTAAAGCTAGTTTTACCATCTATTAGAAAATGGATTGATGATAACGGAATTATTATTGCACTTATCAAGCCGCAATTTGAAGCTGGTAAGAGTGATGTTGGAAGAGGAGGTATCGTTAGGTCTAAGGCAGTGCATAGACGTGTACTGGGCGAGGTAATGCAATATTGTTACGACAATAACTTTTTTCCTAGTAAATTGATGGTAAGTCCTCTTAGAGGAGCCAAGGGTAATGTTGAATTATTTAGCATGCTAACTTTGAAGAACTATGAAGCAGTTGATGAAATAAAATTAATTGATGAGTGTATTGAAGGTATTGAATTATAGATATGACTAGTATTAATAACATAAGAAATTTTTGTATTATTGCTCATATTGATCACGGAAAATCTACTCTAGCTGATAGACTATTGCAGATGACAGGTACTGTGAATGACAGAGATATGCATGATCAATTACTAGATGGGATGGACCTAGAACGGGAAAGAGGCGTTACTATTAAAGCTTCTGCTGTTAGAATGAATCACTTAGATGAAATTAATGGATTGATGGAACTAAATCTGATTGATACTCCAGGGCATGTGGATTTCTCTTATGAAGTTAGTAGAGCTTTAGCTGCCTGTGAAGGAGCTTTGCTTGTAGTGGATGCTAGTCAAGGTATTGAGGCTCAAACTCTTGCAAATTTGTACTTAGCTCTGGAACTTGACTTGGATATTGTACCTATCATCAACAAGGTTGATTTGGATTCAGCTAGAACTGAAGATGTAAAAATAGAAATTGGCGATTTGCTTGGTGTTGAATATGATAGTATTGTGTCTGTGTCAGCTAAGAATGGATTCAATATGGAGTCTGTTTTAGATTCAATAGTTAATGAGATTCGATGTCCCTTATTGACAGAAACTGAGCAGCTTAGAGGCCTGGTCTTTGATTCACATTATGATTCTTACAAGGGCGTTGTGGCTTATATTAGAATTGTAGACGGGGTTCTTGATGGAAGTCAACCTGTCAGAATGATGCAGTCGGATACTACATTTGATCCTATTGAGATTGGATATTTTGCTCCTCATATGACCAGTGCTAAAGGGTTAGTTCAAGGACAGGTAGGTTACATTGCTACAGGCATAAAGAATGTACAGGACTGTAGAGTTGGGGATACCCTAGTGATTGGTGGAACTAATGATATTATTCCTCTGGATGGTTATAGGCCGGCAAAGCCAATGGTATATGCTGGAATTTTTCCTGTCGAAGGAGATGATTATCAGATACTTAAGGATTCTATTGAGAAACTACAGCTAAATGATCCTGCATTAATTTATTCCCCGGAAGTGTCCCATGCACTAAATTTTGGTTTTAGAGTTGGGTTTCTTGGCATGTTTCATATGGAGATAGTACAGGAAAGGCTAGAGAGGGAGTACGATCTGGATATTATTGCTACGGCTCCTTCTGTTGAGTATCAGGTTGTAAGTAATGACGGTGAAGAGCATATTATTAGATCCCCTTCTGAAATGCCAGAGCCTAATTTGATAGATGTAATTAGGGAGCCTTGGATGGCGGTTAATATTTATGCGCCACTTAAATACTATGGCGTAGTGATGGAGTTAGCTACAAAGAGAAGAGGAGTATTTGTTGAAGAACAGCATGTTGGCGGCCAGCGAATTGTTTTAGTATTCAAGATGCCATTGTCTGAATTGATTGTTGATTTTTTTGATAAACTTAAGTCGTCCACTAGAGGATTTGGTTCTCTTGACTATCAGTTTGATAGTTACATTGTAGGCGATCTTGTTAAGCTGACAATTTTGGTAAATGATCAGTCAGTTGATTCTTTGGCTATGATTGTTCACAAAGATGATGCATACGTTACTGGACAGCGGCTTATCACAAAGTTAAAAAAACTTATACCAAGGCAGTTGTATTCAGTGGCTATTCAAGCGTCTGCTTCAGGACGTATAATTAGTCGTGCTAATGTACGTGCCTTGAGGAAAGATGTATTGGCTAAATGCTACGGAGGAGATATTACAAGGAAAAAGAAGTTGTTGGCGAAACAGAAAGAAGGTAGAAAAAGATTAAAGATGGTGGGCAATGTTGAGATACCCCAGGAGGCGTTCATGGCTGTGCTTAGCGTGAAGGATTAAAATGAAGATTAATAAGAGTATTGTAATTGGGGGCGGTCCCGCTGGATTAACTGCGGGGTGGAAATTAGCTAAAGAACACATAGATGTTCTTGTAGTTGAGAAGTATCATGACGTTGGTGGTATTGCTCGTACTGAAGAATATAAAGGCTACAGGTTTGATATTGGTGGACACAGATTTTTTACTATGGTAAATGAAGTAGAAGAACTTTGGCACGAATGGCTTGGTTCAGAGTTTGTAACTAGACCTAGAAAATCTAGGATATTGTATAAAGGTAAATTCTTTAATTATCCGTTAACTATTGTGAATGCATTAAGTGGTTTAGGTATTTTTGAGAGTATTAGAATTATTTTTAGTTATCTAAAGGCTCAGGTGTTTCAGAGGAATCCCGAAGTAAGTTTTGAGGACTGGGTGGTCAATAGGTTTGGTAACAGATTGTACGAGATATTCTTCAAAACATATACTGAGAAAGTATGGGGCATTAAATGTACCGAAATCAGAGCTGAATGGGCGGCTCAAAGAATAAAGGGCTTGACGCTTCCTGCGGCTATCAGGAATGCCTTATTTCCACCAGGAGGAAATGTAATAAAGACACTAATTAAGGAGTTTCATTACCCTATAAAGGGTCCTGGGATGATGTGGCAGAAAGTATCAAGGTTAATATGTGACGGTGGCGGTAGAGTTGAATTGAATAGCGAGGCTGTTGCTATAAATTGGAGCAATAACAAGGTAGATAGTGTAGAAATTAAGGATTCTTCAGGAACTAGAACTTTACAAACAGACTATGTCTTCTCTACTATGGCTTTAGATGATTTAATTTCCAGATTTAGACCAAGCCCACCTCAGGATGTAGTTAACGCTGCTTCTGGACTAAAGTACAGAGATTTTATTACAGTTGTGCTAATAGTAGATATTGAAGAGGTATTTGACGATAATTGGGTTTATATACATAGTCCAGATGTTATGATTGGTAGAATTCAAAACTTTAAAAACTGGAGTCTGGATATGGTTCCTGACGAAAAAACCACTAGCTTGGGGTTGGAGTATTTCTGTAATGTGGGTGATGAGCTTTGGGGCGCAAGTGATTCAGACTTGATTGAAAGAGCCAAGTTAGAGATA
>MDTE01087640.1_pt1 | contig 54129 bp, 52 predicted proteins | sample 811231 | NCBI WGS metagenome assembly MDTE01 (sample SAMN05326651, study PRJNA326480) | marine metagenome | isolation source: seawater | place: Indian Ocean: Red Sea | collected 2010 | reverse complement strand
GATTATTGGAGCCGGTGTAAACGTAGAAAGTTTTCCAGAAGAGGTGGATTACCCAGCTACCAGTCTATCATTTGAAGGATCATCCAATCTGACTTTAAGAGAGGTTTTACTATCTTTCTTGCGTCATTTTAAGCGTTGGAAAAATGTCTGGGAGGTAGAAGGTTTTAACCCTATCAGAGAGGCATGGATAGAGCGCTCCATAGGCGTGGGACGGAGAATAACAGCTAAGCTCGGAGAGACATCCCACACTGGTATATTTTCTGATCTTAATGCAGACGGATCTTTGGTGATGACAACTGATGAGGGGGAAAAAGTGGTGATTACTTCTGGAGATATCTTTCCGGAGTTAAAAGCATGAAGCGTCGGCTGCTGCTATGCATAGATGGAGGGAATACCAATGTGGTGTTTGCGTTATTTGAGAATGATAAAATTCTTAATCAGTGGCGCATGAATACCAATAGCAGAACTACAGCAGACGAATATGGTGTTTGGCTCATAAATTTATTTTCTTTAAGTGGATTCAATATAGATGAGGTAGAGGCTACGGCCATTACCAACGTCGTGCCTTCTATTAGCTTCCAATTAAGGGAATTATGTAAGCGTTATTTTGGTGTCACTCCAATTTGCATAGAGTCTGCGGAAGATGTGCCTATCCCTGTTTTAATTGATAACCCTGCTGAGGTTGGTGCTGATAGACTCGTTAACGCAGTTGCTGCTCATGAGTATTATACAGGAGGGTTAATAGTTATTGATTTTGGGACCGCTACTACCTTTGATGTAGTTAGAGAGGATGGGGCCTACGCCGGGGGTATAATTGCGCCTGGCGTCAACTTGTCATTAGATGCTTTAGATCGGGCAGCTGCCCGCCTCCCTTCCATTTCAATTAAAAGACCCGAACATATTTTGGGCAAGAATACTGTATCTGCGATGCAATCTGGCATGTTTTGGGGGTATGTAAGTTTGATTGAAGGGCTCGTGTCGAGAATTAATATAGAATTTGATACGAAAATGACAGTGATAGCCACTGGAGGATTAGCTCCGTTGTTCCAAACTTCGTGCGAGGTAATTGATTCAATCGATGAGAATCTAACACTTAACGGGTTGAGACTGCTTTACGAAAATATTGCGAGCTCACCAAAATGAAAATTGAAAAAGAGCTTCTATTTCTCCCGCTTGGAGGTGCTGAAGAAATTGGAATGAACCTAAATCTATATGGCTTTGAGGAAAAATGGCTAATGGTCGATTTAGGAGTGGCATTTGGCGAAGATCGACTGCCAGGAATAGATACTATAATGCCAGACCCACAATTCATTGTTGATCGCCGTAAAGATTTACTAGGTTTGGTGTTGACCCATGGGCATGAGGACCATTTGGGTGCCATTAAATATTTATGGCCCCAGCTTAGATGTCCTATCTATGCCACACCATTTACGGCAGAATTGCTTCATTCAAAGTTATCAGAGACTAATTTTAGGAATGAAGTAGGCATAACTAAAGTGTCGTTGGGAGAGAGATTTTCTGTTGGACCTTTTGATCTTGAATTCATAAGCACCACTCACTCAATCCCTGAGCCCAATGCGATAGCTCTGAGAACTGCGTTAGGTACAGTCGTGCATACTGGAGATTTTAAAATAGATCGACAACCATTAATAGGGAAAACTTTTGATAGCGGGACTTTGTCCCGCATTGGTGATGAAGGTGTTTTAGCCGTTGTCTGCGATTCAACCAATGTATTTGAGGAGAAGGAGTCGGGATCCGAAAGCTTGCTAGGAGATACATTTGATAAAATTATTGGGGAGACGGAGGGGATAGTAGGAGTTACTACCTTTGCTTCTAATGTGGCTCGAATAAAGACAATTGTCGAGGCCGCTATCAGAAATGACCGCCACGCAGTGCTTATCGGAAGAAGTTTAATCCGAACAATACAAGTGGCTCGTAAAGCTGGTTACTTAAGTGAATTGCCTGATTTCATTTCTGAAAAAGATGTTAGTTTTCTGCCTCGAGATAAAGTTTTATTGATTTGCACCGGGTCGCAGGGGGAACCTCGGGGTGCGCTCTCACGTATTTCCTATGGTCAGAACCGAAACATTAACCTTAAGTCAGGTGATACAATCATTTTTTCTTCTAAAATTATTCCTGGAAATGAGAAAATGATTGGACGATTGCAAAATCGATTATCTGTGCTAGGTGTCGATGTGGTAACGGAAAGAGATGCTCTGGTGCATGTTTCCGGCCATCCATCCAAGATCGAATTGGCTGAAATGTATGCATTGACTCGGCCAAAGATTGCAATTCCAGTGCACGGTGAACGACGTCATATAGCGGAACACGCCAAGCTTGCTAAAAAGTTACAGATTCCACTAGCAATTCAGGTAAATAATGGTTCTTTGGTCCACCTTGCTCCCGGAAAAGCGCGGGTCATTGATGAGGTCGAATCGGGTAGGTTGGCTCTTAATGGCTCACAAGTTGTGCCAGTTGATAGTACTCTAATCAAAGAGAGAAAAAAGCTAATGCACGGGGGCTTAATTGGTTTGACATTGCTGCTCGGCTCTAAGGGTGATCTAAAAAAATCCCCTAATTTTATAAGTCGTGGGGTGTTTAATGACACTAATGAAAATGTAGCTAAAGATTTATCTGTGGTTGTTGAAAATTCTCTCAAAGAATTCCCAGAAGAGATTATGGGCTCTGACAATCTTTTGGCTAAGGAAATAAAAAAAGTTCTTCGCAGGGTGATTAAAAATAATTGGGAAATTAAGCCAGAGATTGTAGTAGAAATCATGAGAATTGAGGAATCTATAAAAGTGTAACGTTGTAGGATATAGTTTTATAATTCTTTTTAAGCTCAAAAGAAGAGAAAAATTATTTTATGATTGAAAAACTAAACCATGTGGCGATTGTAGTTCCAGATCTTTGTAAAGCAAAGCTTGTTTACGAAGGTGCGTTGGGGGCTAAGGTAAGTGGTGTCAAATCATTACCCGAGCATGGTGTGTCTATACTTTTCGTGGATCTTGGTAATACAAAGATTGAACTTATGCACCCGCTTGGTGATGGTTCACCAATTTCTACATTCTTAGAGAAGAACCCAAATGGTAGTATTCATCATCTTTGTTTTGAGGTCCATAGTATAGATGAAGCATTAGAATTTTTGACCAAGAAAGGGCTTCGTGTTCTGGGAGATGGTATCCCCAAGATTGGGGCTCATGGAAAACCGGTTGTTTTCTTGCATCCTAGAGATTTTTTGGGGACTCTAATCGAGCTCGAGGAAATCTAATAACAGATATAATAAGGCATTCTAAGAATGAGTAATTTAACCACTCTTTTTACATTTTTCATTACTTGGTGGCTTGTTTTATTTACAACCTTGCCTTTTGGGGTAAAACGAGTCGAGAATCCTGAGGACCGCATGGAGGTGGGGGCACCAGAGAAGCCACAATTGTGGCTAAAGATGGGAATTACGACCGCTGTTAGCATAGTATTTACAGGAATTTTGCGTGTCTGCATGGATGCCGGCATAATTTCTCTCAAAGATTTGGCGCTTTTATAACTGGAGAGTTTTAGTGAGTAGTAGCGGGGTGAAATTTCAATGCGATTGACTAATTACTTTCTGCCAACTTTACGGGAGACACCAGCTGAGGCTCAGATAAACTCCCACCGCTTAATGCTACGAGCAGGCCTTATTCGCCAAGCTAGCGCAGGAATTTATTCTTGGCTGCCTATGGGTTATCGAGTGTTACAAAAGATATCTGAGATTGTTCGAGCGGAGCAAAATCGTGCTGGTGCTCATGAAATGCTGATGCCAACACTTCAACTTGCTGAATTATGGAAACGAAGTGGAAGGTATGAAGCTTATGGCCCAGAGATGCTCCGCATAAAGGATCGCAACAATCGAGATATGCTGTATGGCCCAACAAATGAAGAACAAATTACGGAAATAGTATCCGATTCCATTTCTAGTTATAAAGATTTACCCAAGACACTCTTTCATATCCAGTGGAAATTTAGGGATGAGGTTCGTCCGCGCTTTGGGGTAATGCGTGGGCGAGAATTTTTGATGAAGGATGGCTATTCATTTGACTTAAGTCCTAATTTGGCTCGAACGTCATATAATAAGATGTTTATCTCGTACCTTAGAACCTTTGCTCGAATGGGACTAAAGGCTATTCCAATGCGTGCGGATTCTGGTCCAATAGGCGGGAGTATGAGCCATGAATTTATAATATTAGCTGAGACTGGTGAAAGTAAGGTATTTTTTCATTCGGATTATTTGGGTTTTGATGTCTTAAAACAGGAGGTGGATTATACTTCTGACCTTTCACAAGATGTTGCACTCTGGACCAAGTTATACGCGGCTACCGATGAACAACATAATAGCATACTCTTTGACGAGCAGGTGCCTTCAGAGAACCAGCGCGAAGGTAGAGGTATAGAAGTGGGTCATATATTTTATTTTGGGAAGAAATATTCGGATTCAATGAAGGCACAGGTCCTGGACTCCAACGGGGATATGGTGGGGTTAGAAATGGGTTCCTATGGTATTGGTGTTTCTCGCTTAGTAGGGGCAATTATAGAAGCTAATCATGATGAAAATGGGATCATATGGCCGACGCCTGTGGCCCCATATAGAATAGGCATTATTAATTTGAAAGTAGGTTCTAAAGATTGTGATGAAATGTGTGAAGAGTTATATGCCCGATTAAAGGAGTTAAAAATTGATGTGTTGTACGATGATAGGGATGCAAGAGCAGGAGCTAAATTTGTAAATATGGATTTAATTGGACTGCCTTTCCAAGTAATAGTTGGCCCAAAAAGTGCTAAAAATAAAATGGTAGAGGTGAAGATAAGAGCAACTAGTGAGCGCTTCGAGAGCGATCTGCCTGGTGCTCTATCCAAAGTTATTGACTAATCAAAAGGGCTTTACAGAGCTTGATAAGCGTAAAATATAGAACGGATGTTGCTAATGTTCAGAAGTTTTGAATTCTGGGTGGCGGCCCGTTATCTTAAATCTAGAAATGGTGATGGCTTTATTTCTTTAATCGCCTGGTTTTCGTTGATTGGTATTGCTCTTGGTGTAGCTACATTGATTATTGTTTTGTCGGTGATGAATGGTTTCCGTCATGAACTTCTAACAAGAGTTCTGGGTATAAATGGACATATAAGTATTGAAGCAAAATCTGGACAAATAGGAATTAAAAATTTTGATGAGACAATAAAATCTGTTACAGGACTGCCCGATGTAACTCATGCTGTTGCTATCGTGGAAGGGCAGGTTTTGATCACCGGGAATGGTAACGCTCGAGGCGCAGTTGTCCGAGGTGTACGAAAACTCGATTTCCGACCAACAGATCTTCTTTTAACGGGCATCATAGCTGGGAGTATGGAGGAATTTGATGGGGGGAATGGCATTGTAATAGGGAGACGTTTAGCTAATTCCCTTGGCGTTAAAATAGGGGATAGCGTAACTATACTTTCTGCAAAGGGGCGCAACACTATCATGGGTGAAGTTCCTAGATCACGTGCTTACAATATTTTAGCTTTATTTGATATAGGGATGTATGAATACGATGCTGGAATAATATACATGCCCTTATCGCATTCTCAAAAATTCTTTTTACAAGACGACCATGTAAATAAAATTGATGTATTCCTTAAAGATCCCGAGTTTGCGAACCATAGTGGTATTAGAGTTGGGGCCGTTATTAATAACGACCTCAGGGTTTATACATGGAAACAAATTCACTCGCATTTTTTTAATGCGCTTCAGGTAGAACGCAATGTCATGTTTTTGATATTAACATTAATTATTCTGGTAGCCGCGTTTAATATACTTTCCAGTCTGATCATGCTGGTTAACAGCAAAACCAAAGGTATTGCTATTTTGCGAACGATTGGTGTTACTCGGGGGTCCATAATGAGGGTCTTTATTATCACGGGTGCATCGATTGGGAGTGTTGGCACTATTTTAGGTTTAGTGCTTGGTCTTTATTTCAGCTATAATATTGATGAGATACGAATTTTTCTGGAAGGTTTCTCTGGAACCGAGTTATGGTCTCCAGAAATCCGGTTTCTTTCTAATTTGCCTGCAATAGTCGATGTAAGTGAGGTAATTTTAGTTGTAGGAATTAGTTTATTTCTCTCTTTCGGAGCTACTATCTACCCTTCATGGCGAGCGTCAAAGTTAGATCCGGTGGAAGTCCTTCGTTATGAATGAGGCAAAAAGTAAAACAATTGTTCAGTTGGATAATGTTTGCAGGAGCTTCCAACAAGGCTCCAGAACTATTGAAGTTCTAAAAAATGTTTCGATCAATGTGGAAGCGGGCGAATCTGTTGGTATATTAGGTCCTTCTGGGTCGGGAAAATCAACAATGCTTCATATAGTTGGCCTTCTTGAACCTCCTGATTCTGGCCACGTATTTCTAGACGGCCTTAATAGCAGCTTAATGAAGGACCATGACAAGACCATCCTTCGACGGAAATACTTAGGATTTGTTTATCAATTCCACCATTTGTTGTCTGAATTTTCTGCTATTGATAACGTTATTTTGCCGCAGATAATTGCAGGAAGATCAAAAAAAGAGGCCAGAGATCGTTCAAAGTTATTGCTAGAGAAGGTTGGGCTGATTTCTCGGTCTGAGCATAAACCGGGACAACTATCTGGTGGGGAACAACAGAGAATTGCAATAGCACGAGCATTAGCTAATAAGCCGAAGCTAATAATAGCAGACGAGCCTACGGGTAATCTTGACATGGAAACTGCGGAGAAAGTTACTGATGTCCTTTTTGAAATTCTTGCGAGCGAGGCGGTAGGAGCGATAGTTGCTACACACAATCCTAAATTAGTGGCGCGTTTGGACCATGCTTTCTCTCTACCGGAAATAGGATTAGGTAAACGCGTATCATAGGTCAACTTTACTTATTAAGTTGGGCTTTATCCTTGGTTTGGAGAGGATGATAAAGACGGTCCCTGTCCGTGAAGAGCTCTGATTTTACACGAAATAAATCATTTGTGTGGGGGGTAAATTTCGTAGAGTATTGCAACTGATCTAGGTTTGTAGTGGAACTGCTCGATGCCTCATTCACCATTTGTCCATCTTCGGGTACATAGCGCCTATTCGCTCTCTGAGGGAGCTGTAAAAATTCCCGAACTGGCAATGTTGGCTAAAAGAGGTCAAATGCCAGCTGTAGGTATTACAGATAGTGGAAATTTGTTCGGGGCGCTTGAATTTTCTGCGATGTGTGCCAAAAAAGGTGTTCAGCCGATTATTGGATGCCAAATTGGAATGGTATCGGCTGATTATGGAGAGGGGAGTTCCAGGAACCGGCCAGAAGAACTAGTTTTATTTGTCAAAGATAAAAAAGGTTATGAGAATCTTATAAAGCTGGTAAGTCGATCATTCTTACAAGTGGGTGAAGCACAGTTTCCACAAATTTCTTATGAGGAGCTCGCTGATCATAACCAAGGTTTAATAGCTCTTACGGGTGGGCCAAAGGGAGGGGTCGGGCGTGCTATCCTAAATGGACAGAATGAAATAGCAGAAAAATTATTAAATTTCTTAAAGGAAGTATTTGATGATCGTTTGTATGTGGAAATTATGCGCCACAAACAAAGCGAAGAAATTAGAACGGAATCGATCTTCTTAGATTTAGCTCAAAAGATAAAAATTCCAATAGTTGCCACCAATGAAGTATTTTTTTCTGACCCCGATATGTACGAGGCTCATGAAGCTTTGCTCTGTATCTCCGAAGGTAAAACACTTCATGATGACTCTAGAAGAAGATCCACAACGGAGCACTATTTTAAGTCGGCTGAGGAGATGGAACGGTTATTTTCTGACCTCCCGATAGCTATTGGTAACACTCTTGTGATTGCACAAAGATGTAGTTACATGGTTGAGGAACGTTCCCCTATGCTACCTCGGGCTGGCGGCGCGGCAGATGATGGTAGTGAGAATAATCTGATAACTAATTTGTGTCGGCAAGGACTTAAAGCTCGTCTTGATAACGAAAGGATCCCATCGGCTAATACACAGATTTACAAAGAGCGCTTATCCTATGAATTAGAGGTTATTGAAAGCATGGGGTTTGCTGGTTACTTTTTGATTGTTTCTGAATTTATTAACTGGGCCAAAGCCCAAGATATTGCTGTTGGACCAGGACGAGGCTCTGGAGCAGGATCGGTCGTAGCCTGGTCTCTTGGAATAACTGATTTGGATCCCATAAAGTTTGGTCTTTTATTTGAGAGGTTTTTGAATCCAGAACGAGTCTCAATGCCGGACTTTGATATTGATTTTTGTCAGGAAAGGCGTGATGAGGTCATCCATCATGTTCAAGAACAGTATGGGAAAAATCAAGTCGCTCAAATAATTACTTTTGGAAAACTTCAAGCGCGAGCAGTTATGAGGGATGTAGGTCGGGTCCTGGGTATGCCTTATGGTCAGGTCGATCGCCTATGTAAATTGATTCCTAATAATCCGGCGGCCCCGGTGACTTTGCAAGAGGCCATAAATGGTGAACCAAGACTTGTAGAAGCTCGGAAGGAAGAACAAGGGGTCGGCCGACTCATAAGTATTGCTCTAAAGTTAGAAGGCCTGTACAGGCATGCTTCCACCCATGCGGCCGGTGTGGTAATTGGCGATAGAGCACTGGAGGAACTCGTACCCTTATATAGAGATCCCCGCTCTCAAATGGCAGTAACACAATTTAATATGAAGGATGTTGAAAAGGCGGGATTGGTAAAATTTGACTTTTTAGGACTTAAGACACTCACAGTTCTTCAAAAAGCTTTAAGGCTAGTTAAATCGTCTGGTTTTGAAATTGACTTAGTAAGTCTCCCATTAAATGATAGTTTAACATTTGCTCTCTTATCTTCAGGTGAAACCATTGGTGTTTTTCAAATGGAGAGCAACGGAATGCGTGAAGTTTTACGTAAGCTTAAGCCAGACCGATTTGAAGACATCATTGCCGTGGTCGCTCTCTATCGACCAGGCCCCATGAGTAATATTCCAAGTTATATTGAACGTAAACATGGACGCGAAAAGGTCGAATATTTACATGATAGCTTAAAGCCTATTCTTCACGAGACCTATGGAATCATGATTTATCAAGAACAGGTAATGCAGATAGCACAACAACTTTCTGGGTTCACACTTGGTGAGGCAGATTTGCTGCGACGAGCCATGGGAAAGAAAGACCAAACAGAAATGGATGCTCAACGCCAAAGTTTTGTTGATGGAGCTGAGAAAAATGGGATGACAAAGGTTGAAGCCATTTCAACGTTTGATCAAGTGAATGCATTTGCTGGTTATGGATTTAATAAAAGCCACGCTGCTGCATACGCGCTAGTAGGCTATCAGACCGCTTTTCTAAAGGCTCATCATCCAATCGAGTTTATGGCTGCCCTAATGACACTGGAACAAGGAAATACGGATAAAATTGGGGCTTTGAGACAGGAGCTCGTTCGTTTGGGTGTGGAACTGGCTCCTCCAAGTATCAATTTATCTAATAGTGAGTTTTGTGTCGAGACATCTGAAAAAACCGATAAAGCAAATAAAATTCGGTACGCATTGTCAGCTGTCAAGAATGTGGGGGTTGGCGTAGTTGATGAAATAGTGTCGGAGCGAAATGAAAGGGGACATTTCAAAAATCTTTTTGACTTCGCTAAGCGGCTCGGAAAAATTGCACTAAACAAACGACAATTTATAAATTTGGCTAAAGCTGGGGCTTTTGATTGCTTTAATACAAATAGGGCCCAAGTAGTAGAATCGGCTGAAACGCTTATTCGGTATGGGGATTGGGTCGCTGGCCAGACAGGAAAGGGGCAGGAAAGCCTGTTTCAAGATGGCCAAGGCCTCACAACTCATACGCCCGACCTAGCTATTGTCGAGGAATGGGCTCCCTTTGAACGTTTGCGGGAAGAAGCGGATGCACTAGGTTTTTATCTGTCATCTCATCCTTTAGATGCCTATGGATCCTTGATCGAGGGGCTTGGGGCGATTTCTTATAAATCTCTAGTCGAAGAAGGGATGACAAGTGATTCTGGTGGCAATAGAAAAAAAATAACGATCGTGGTTCAGAAACGAAGAGAACGCAATTCCCGGAGGGGAAGGTATGCCTTTCTTGAAGTCTCTGACCAGACCGCCACCTTTGAAGTGACCATTTTCTCCGAATTACTTTCCCGTAAACGAGAGCTACTAGAAACGGGCACAGCCCTACTGATAGAGGTTTCAGTGCAGAGAGATGACGATACACTACGATTGGTCGCCCAAAAAATAGATTTGTTGGATGATAAAATAAATATGAAAAACAATACCTTAACTGTTTATCTTAAAGAAGATATGGAGATAGATGCCTTAAAATCGGTTATTGAAAGAGATCAGGGTGGTAAGGGTCAGTTACTACTAATTCAACGGCTCGGCCAGAACACAGAAGTTGAGGTAGAAATTGCTGGTACTTACTCGGGAAGCCCCGCTTTTAGGGCGGCACTCAAATCGGTGCCTGGAGTGATAGATGTTCTAGAGCGTTAGATAGACCATGTTTTGGGTCTTGCCATCTGGGTTGGAGCAGGTTAATTCTCAGGGTCTATTGTTTAAGAAATTCTCACGTGAGTTTGGCTGGGGACTTCTAATGTTCTCGGACCGTCCGGTGTTTGCCTTTAGCCATATTGTGCAAACTCTATACTCATGGTGGCTTAACCGGAAAAGGAGTTAATTAATGGCGGTGCCAACGTTTACTATGCGACAATTGTTGGAATCTGGTGTTCATTTTGGACATCAAACCAGTCGATGGAACCCAAAAATGAACTCATACTTATTTGGGGTTCGAAATGGTGTTCATATTATAGATCTGCAACAAACAGTTCCTCTACTCTATAGAGCGCTCGAATTTGTCCATGAAATCGCATCTAATGGTGGGCGGGTACTATTTGTGGGAACCAAGAGACAGGCGGCAACGCCAATTGCGGAGGCAGCTGGCCGATGTGGGCAATACTTTGTAAATCATCGTTGGCTAGGAGGCATGCTCACAAATTGGAAAACGATTTCTAACTCGATATCTAGACTGAAAAAACTTGATGAACAGCTTTCAGAAGAAAATTTAGGCCTCACAAAGAAAGAGTTATTAAACCTCACAAGAGAGCGCGAGAAGCTAGAGCGATCGCTTGGGGGTATTCGGGAAATGGGCGGACTACCTGATGTGATTGTTGTCATCGATACGAACAAAGAAGAGATTGCTGTTCATGAGGCTAATAAGCTGAACATTCCAGTCATAGCTGTGGTAGATAGTAATTCTAATCCCGAAGGTGTCCAATTTCCTATCCCTGGTAATGATGATGCGACTAGGTCCATTACTACCTACTGTGAGCTTATAGCTCAATCAATTTTATCAGGTTTGCAGAAGGAGTTGGCAGCATCGGGAGTGGATATAGGGGCCAATGAGGAAATTGTAGAGGAAGGCCTTCCTGATCTGAAGGAAGAGGAGAAATCTCTTAGTGGCGTGGGTCAGTCAGACCCAGGGGAACAGTCCGAACCTTATACGGCAACAAGTGAGGTGATTGATCCTAGCTTGAGTGAAAAAAAGAGTGATTAAAAATTGGATTAAGCATGATGATCCGAGACCATAATTTTTGGAAATACGCCAACACCAATAAGAGGTAACAGATGTCACAAATTAATGCCTCCCTAGTAAAAGAACTGAGGGAATTGACTAGTGCTGGGATGATGGACTGTAAGAAGGCACTTACGGAGACCCAAGGTGATATTGAGCAAGCCATAGATTGGTTAAGAAAGAAAGGACTTTCATCTGCGGCGAAAAAGGCAGCCAGGGTGGCATCGGAAGGCTTAATAGCTTTGTCGCTACGGGATGGCGTGGGTTCAATGGTGGAAGTAAATTCAGAAACTGACTTTGTTGCGCGTAATGCTGAGTTTCAAGAATATGCGGTAAAAACGGCTGAGGTGGCGTTGACAAATGGCAAAGAAGTGGAAGTTCTTTCCGGGGCGCATTTTCCTGATTCGGGACGTTCTGTTGGCGAGGAACTGTTAGAGATGGTGGCAAGAATTGGGGAAAATATGGTTTTAAGAAGAAGCGCGCGACTGGAAGTGGAGCAGGGCGTTGTGGCAGGTTACTTGCATAACACAGTAGTGCCACATGCTGGTAAAATAGGGGTACTAGTTGGTCTCCAGTCTACTGCAGATAAGAATGCACTCAATGAGTTTGGGCGAAAGTTAGCTATGCATATCTGTGCAGCTCGTCCTATAGCTGTAAATAAAGACGCTATTGATGAAGTTTTGATAGAGAGAGAACGAGCGGTTCTCCGGGAACAAGCTCAAGGCAGTGGAAAGACTCCTGAAATAATAGAGAAAATGGTAGAAGGTCGGCTACGTAAATACTATGAGGAGGCCTCACTCGAAGATCAGACCTATGTTGTCGATGGAGAAACTAAAATTAAGAAAGTTGTTGAAAAATTTGAAAAGGAATCAGGGGTGGACGTCAGTATTACTGAGTTTGTCCGATTTGAACTTGGCGAAGGAGTCGAGAAGGAGACAGAGGACTTTGCGGCAGAAGTTGCTGCGCAGATCAAGAAGTAGATACACTGCTCTGGTTTGGCAAAGTATTTTATGAAGGTTTTGGTAGTAAAACTTTATTTTTTGCCATCTTCCTGATGACTAAACCCGTTAGATCAATCTAGAAATGATTTTAGAAGACTCAATATGTTGATAGGATTGTAGACGAGTGTCCGCCTTAATGAAACGTCCCCTGAAAAAAGGCAAACCTAACCGGGTGTTGCTGAAAGTATCCGGTGAATCCCTTATGGGGGAAAGAGATTTTGGCCTAGATTACGATTCCCTTCACAGGATTGCTGAAGATATTTTTGCGGTACACTCTACTGGTGTACAGGTGTGCCTAGTTGTTGGAGCAGGAAATATTTTTCGTGGATTATCTGGCTCGGAAATGGGGATAGAGCGCACTACTGCAGATGGCATGGGCATGTTGGCGACTGTCATAAATTCCCTGGCAATGCAAAGTGTTCTCGAGGGGATTGGGGCGGATACACGGGTGCAATCGGCTATTCCTATAAATAGTATTTGTGAGCCATATATTCGACGAAAGGCAGTTCGGCATTTGACGAAAGGCAGGATAGTTATCTTTGCGGCCGGCACGGGTAATCCCTTTTTTACTACCGACACAGCAGCGGCGCTTCGTGCAGCTGAAATGTCGTGTGATCTCCTATTAAAGGGCACCCAAGTGGATGGGGTTTATACGAAAGATCCCAAACTAGAGCCATCTGCAGAAAGATATGATAGACTTTCTTTTACCCGAGTACTGCGGGAAGACCTTAAAGTTATGGATGCTGCAGCTATTTCTTTGGCTAGGGACAACAACATTCCTATAATGATTTTCTCGATACACGATAATGGTGCGTTTAAGGAAATTATTGATGGAAATGGTAAATTTACATTGATAGATGGTTCAACTGAGTAATCGGGAGAAATCTGTTATGTCTGATTTCGAAATAGATGATTTAGGGAGGCGAATGCAGGGAGCAATTGCTGTTTTTGTCGAGGAACTACAGGGACTACGCACGGGGCGTGCCTCCGTAGGGTTGCTCGAGCCAATAGTAGTTGAAGCCTATGGAAGTAGTACGCCTTTGAGTCAAGTGGCTACGATAAGCGCTCCCGAGCCTCGTCTATTAACAGTCCAAGTATGGGACAAAACCTTGGTTAAGGCCGTGGAGACGGGTATTTTGTCAGGAAATTTGGGTGTGAACCCTGTTTCAGAGGGGCAACTGATTAGAGTTCCAATACCAGAGCTCACGGAGGAACGAAGGAAAGAGTTGGCAAAAATCGCGCATCAATATGCAGAACAAGCCCGTATTTCAGTTCGTAATGTACGGAGAGACGGGATGGATATTCTAAAAAAAGAGGAGCGCTCAGGGATCATATCCAAGGATGAGCATCATACGATTTCTGCTGAAGTCCAGAAACTCACAGACACAAATATTGCTAAAGTGACCGAGCTTTTGGAAAGTAAAGAGCAAGAGATCTTGCAGGTCTAGTAGAATGGCTGTTCCAGCCCATGAGGATGAGTCTCGTCTACCTCGACACGTAGCCATAATTATGGATGGGAATGGTCGATGGGCTACAAGAAATTCGCTTCCCAGATCTGCTGGTCATCGCAAGGGAGCACAAACAGTACAAATGGCAGTGGAAGTATGCTGCCGACTTGGGATTTCATACCTGACCCTATTTGCGTTTTCTTCGGAGAATTGGAAGAGACCAAAGAGTGAAGTTCAAACTCTCATGGGTCTTCTGCGTTTTTACTTGCGGGATGAAATTGATAAATTATCTGACTCCGGTGTTCGACTGAAAGTTATAGGTGAAAAAAAGAGACTTGAAGGGGATATCCAAAAATTAATTCGCTCTGCTGAGAATCGTACAAAAAGAAATAATAAACTTAATCTTGCGGTTGCCCTCGATTATGGCGGAAGACAGGAAATCATGAGGGCGGTCAAAAGTATTGTCGCAGATGTTGCTGTTGAGAAATTTGATATAGATAATCTTGATGAGAAAAAATTTGAAACTTATCTTGAAACTGTAGGAATCCCCGAACCAGATTTGCTGATTAGAACAAGTGGGGAACGCAGAATAAGTAACTTTCTTTTATGGCAGTCTGCCTATTCTGAACTCGTATTTGTTGACACCCTTTGGCCAGATTTTGAAGAGCGAGACTTTTTGTTAGCTATCAAGGAGTTTTCGGAGAGAGATCGGCGTTATGGTGGGACCAGAAGTTAACTTGAAATTTTCACGAAACCTTCAACTGCGGCTTTTCTCGGCAGTTTGTATATTGCCAATTCCAATTTTGGTGATATGGAATGGTTCATGGATATTTGCTATTTTTGTAGGCCTTCTAGGAAACTTCCTGATGCGAGAGTGGAATAGATTGATTGGACTATGCCAGATAACTAGCATTAGTTATGTCGGCCCGGCTTTGTTGGGGTTATCTATTTTGGTATTTTGGTCGTCTAATCTTTGGATGGCTTTTCTTTGCGTAGTTGGGGCGGTTTTTGTTAACTTTTTGGTTGGAATTAGAAATAATTGTAGCAAGGTTTTGAGCCTCTTGGGGTCAATTTATGTATTCTTACCTTGCGCCTGTGTTATTTGGATACGGGAATTTCCGCAGATAGGCTTGGCACTAATGTTTTGGTTGCTTATTGTTGTTTGCTCGACAGATACGGGCGCTTATTTCTTTGGGAAAATGGTGGGTGGTCCCAGGCTTGCGCCACGAATCAGCCCTGGTAAAACATGGGCGGGACTACTCGGAGGGGTGATTTGTGCTGGTCTCTTTGGAACACTGTTTGGAGTGCTTTGGTATGACTTTCCTATGGCGCTAAAGCTTTGGGAGTGGACAGGGCTTGCTATCCTAGTAGCAGGAGCAGCACAAATAGGAGATCTCGTTGAATCTTGGCTGAAACGACAGATGGGTGTTAAAGACAGTGGTAAAACTATTCCCGGACATGGGGGACTACTAGATAGACTAGATGGTTTTATGGTGAGTGCGCCAGTATTTACGGCCATGATGTTACTCATTGATTTCGACTGACTGATTGCCACAAAAGTATGAACAAGCAGGAAGAACCGCGAACAATAAGTATTTTAGGCTCAACGGGGTCAATTGGCTCCGACACAATCTCTGTATTACAGTCTACATCGACTAAGTACCGCGTACTGGCCATTACCGCCCATGAAAGCGTTGAGTTGTTGGCTCAACAGGCGTATGCGTTAGAACCAGAATTTGTAGTAATTGCTAATAAGGAGAAATATCGTGAGCTAAAAAGACTCTTATCGGGCACCAAAAGTAGGTTAGGTGCGGGGGATGAGGGGTTGCTCGAGGCCGCGTCTCTTAAAACTAACTGGACCATGGCGGCTATAGTGGGAGCGGCAGGATTAAAACCAGTATTAACAACAATCGCCCATGGTGGAACCGTCGCGCTTGCCAATAAAGAAAGTTTGGTTTGTGCAGGAGAATTATTGGCTTGTGAGGCAAAAAAAAGTGGGGCAACTTTGTTGCCTGTGGATTCCGAACATAATGGGGTTTTTCAAAGCTTTGATTTCAACAATCCGGAAAGCGTCGAAAAGATATACCTTACGGCGTCTGGAGGACCTTTCTTAGATTGTAACAAGGATGATTTGCAACGTGTAACCCCGGAGCAAGCAGTGAAACATCCCAATTGGGACATGGGTCCAAAAATATCGGTGGATTCCGCGACTATGATGAATAAGGCTTTGGAAGTGATAGAGGCCTTTCACTTATTTCCTATTAATATCAATCAAATATCTGTTTTAATTCATCCGGAATCTATCATCCATAGCATGGTCTCCTACTGGGATGGTTCGTTTCTTGCCCATCTTGGGAATCCCGACATGAAGATCCCAATCGCTTATGCGTTGAGTTGGCCCAGAAGGATGCCGTTAAGGGGGTCCAGGCTGGATATTACCGATGTAGGAAAACTAACGTTCCGCCGAGCATCCCAACAGCAATTCCCTGCCTTGCGACTAGCCAATGAGGTATTGGAGGAGGGGGGAGGGTCCGCGATAGTAATGAATGCTGCCAACGAAGTAGCAGTGCAGGCTTTTCTCCAATACGAAATATCTTTTCTATCAATTCTTAAGATAGTTGAGGCTAGTCTGGCAAGAATTCAGTATAATAAAGCTGACAGCATAGAAGAAATCATGTCCATAGATAATGAGGCCCGTCGCATGGCACGGAATCTGATAGCTGCTCTAGACTGATGAGCAAAATAGACCCGTTGGAGGAAAATAGCTTATGGAGCTAATGACTGGTTTTGCCCACAATATTTTTTGGTTTTTGGTGGTTTTGACCCTGGTAGTTTTCATTCATGAGCTCGGTCACTATTCTGTAGCAAAAATGTGTGGAGTGAAGGTTGAGGTTTTTTCAGTTGGATTTGGGCGGGAAATTTTTGGCGTAACGGATAAAGCTGGAACTCGATGGAAATTCAGTTTCCTCCCACTTGGGGGATACGTAAAATTTTATGGCGATTTAGGTTATTCGGGAGAGAAAGATCAGTCAGCAGATGCGGAAATGAGCGATGAAGAGCGCAAACTATCGTTCCATTACAAATCTCTCGGACAGAAAAGTGCAATTGTGGCCGCCGGCCCATTAGCCAATTTGTTGTTAGCGGTAGTGATCTCGACCTTAATTTTCTCGGTAGTGGGAAGGTCCTATACTCCGCCTGTAATTGATGTGGTAATGGAAGGAAGCGTTGCTGATTTGTCTGGTATTCAGCCTGGTGACCGCATAGTGAAAATAGGGAATAAGAAAATAAATCGATTTGAGGAAGTTCAACAAGTCGTAATGTTCAATCCTGGAAAGAAGCTAGATTTCACAATAGATCGGGAAGGAAAGCTAATTTTTCTTCCTATCGCCCCGGCCCGTTCAGAGTTCGTGGATCCTATTACAGGCAATACTCATGAGATCGGATTATTGGGGGTAAGCGTGGATGGCCGAGAGGTAGAGAAAGTATCTTTCGCGGCATCTGTTGTTGAGGCGGTTACCCACACCTATTCCATTTCAATTCAAACGTTACAAGGAATTGGACAAATTATTACACTTACAAGGAGTGCAAAGGAACTTGGTGGTCCAATTTTGATTGCCCAGTTGTCTGGAGCTCAGGCTGCCAACGGCCCGGTTTCATTTTTTGGATTCGTCGTAGTTTTGTCGATTACCCTTGGGCTAATAAACTTTTTTCCTATCCCGATGTTAGATGGAGGGCATTTGTTATTTTATTTTGTGGAATTGGTTCGTGGGAAACCACTGGGGGCAAGAATCCAGGAATATTTTTTTAGAATGGGTTTTGCCATTGTTATCATGATAATGGCGTTTGCTATTTTTAATGACCTTTCTCGACCCAACGTTGTTGAGTTTTTTTCTCAGATAATTAGTTGATTTGTGTATGTTTGGATTAGTCGTTGTGAGAAGACTTAAGATTGTGTCAAGATTGCGGAAAAGCATTCTTTCTTTAGCCATGAGTTTTGGTCTATTAGGAATTATACTTCCGCCTATAGCTGCCCAGGATGAACAAGTAGGTGTTATTCAAGGTATCACCATATTGGGCAATCAAAGGATAGAACGCTCTACTATAATGTCATACATTTCAGTGACTAAAGGATCAACTTTTGATCCCGTATTAATCGACCGCTCGCTGAAAGACCTTTTTGCTACAGGCTTGTTTGCTGATGTCAACATCGCTCGCGAGGGACAAACGCTGATCATAAATATTAGCGAAAACCCCATAATTAATCGAATAGTATTTGAAGGCAATAAACGAATAAAAGATTCTACGCTAGAGGCAGAGGTCAGCCTGCGTCCCCGAGTGGTTTATACTCGAACTAAGATTCAGAAAGACCTTACGAGATTGCTCCAGCTATACAGGAGCTCCGGCAGATTCTCCGCACGGATTGAACCACGAATTATTGAGCTTGAACAGAACCGGGTTGATCTAGTGTATGAAATTGTTGAAGGCGAACAGACTGGTATTCAGCGCATTATCTTTGTAGGGAACAAAAATTTTAGCAATAGAAAGCTGAGAGAAGTAATTCGAACAAAAGAAACACGCTGGTGGCGTTTTCTATCCACTGACGATACTTACGATCCGGATCGGATTAACTTTGACGGAGAACTTCTACGCAGGTTTTACCTCAACAATGGTTTCGCAGATTTCCAGGTGAAAACCTCAATTTCAGAATTAACTGATGATAAGAGCGGTTTTTTTGTAACCTTCGTATTGGATGAAGGACGTCGATACAAGATTGACGATATCACTATTAACACCTCCTTAGAAGAAGTGGAAACCTTTCCATTACGACGCTTGGTCAAGACCAAAAAGGGCGATTGGTATAACTTTGATGCGGTGGAATCGAGTATCCAAGAATTAACCAAGGTGATAGGGGAGCAAGGACACGCTTTTGTTGAGGTGCTGCCTCGCGTCGAACGGAATCGTGTTGCGGGCACAATTTCAATTGCATACGACGTAGGTGAAGGCCAGAGGGTATATGTAGAACGAGTGGAGATAACTGGAAATGTTAGAACTCTTGATCGAGTAATTCGTAGAAATGTGCGGATAGCGGAGGGTGATGCATTCAATGCGGCTAAGGTCAGGCGCTCTAAACAGTTGATTGAAGAATTAGGTTTTTTCAAAAATGTTGATATTCAACATACATCGGGATCAACCCCCGATAGGTCCGAACTTAAGATACATGTGCAGGAACAATCCACTGGAGAACTAACATTTGGCGCTGGGGTGTCGAGTGATAGTGGGCTAATCGGTTCTGCTGGAATTAGAGAAAAAAATTTATTAGGGCGTGGTCAAAACTTAAGCTTACAATTTCAAATCTCGGGTTTAGATCAAAATATTGAAGCAAGCCTTGACGAACCATATTTCTTAAACCGAGAGGTATCCGCAGGCTTTGATGTTTATAAGACGAAAAGAGAGTTTAGAGAAAGCTCTTTTAACAGAGACCTTTTAGGTTTTGGGATTCGTGCTAGCTATCCCCTTGGTGAATTTCTGTATCAGCAAGTGCGCTATGGCTTGAGAAATGAGGAAATTATTCCCTCACTTTTAGCTAGCAGCGTTGTTATTGAAAATGCTGGAGAGTCGATAGTTTCAACCTTAGGACAATCGATTTTTTATAAGGAGTTAGATAACAAAATTAATCCAAAAGAAGGCTATTTTATTGGCTTAGTCTCAGATTTAGCTGGACTGGGAGGAGACCGGAAATGGCTGAGGAACAAGATTGAGGCCGGAGTATACAAAAAGCTATGGACGGAGGATTGGATAGGTTCGTTAACCGGCGAAATTGGCCTCATAAATGGCTTTTCAGGAGAAAGAATATCGATTTCGGATCGGTTTTTTCTAGGAGGCCAAAATTTTAGAGGTTTTAAGTCAGGGGGGGTGGGGCCTCGCGATATAAGTACCGATAATACTGTGGGTGGAAATCTGCTATACCAGACTACTGCTCAGATGTCTGTTCCATTGGGCTTACCAAGGGAACTGGGTCTAAGCGGCCGCGCCTTTACCACTTTTGGTAGTTTAACCAAGGTTGATGAGGCTAGTTCGGCATTTTTACAAGATACAGGAAGTCTTCGGGCTTCAGTCGGAGTAGGATTGGCATGGGACTCGCCATTTGGACCAATAAGTCTAAACTATGCCCGTCCAGTTCTTAGTGAAACATTTGATGAGACAGAATACATATCTTTTGGAATTGGCTCTTTGTATTAATGGTCGGCTTTATAGGAACAAGGATATAATGATCATACATTTTCTGAATTCTTACCGTTTTTTTTTCATACTAACCCTTCTATGCCTTAATTTTTCTGGGAGTAAGGTGTCTGCACAGGAAGAGAATACAGTTGAACCTAAGGTTCGAATTGGCGTTGTGGATAGACAGAAGATCATGCAGGATTCTCTTGCTGGTGAGAGCGTGCGTAAAGAGTTTGAAGCTATGGAGAAGGCTTATCGCGAAGAAATTGGTGCTAGGGAAAATGAATTAAGAGCTCAACAGGAGGAGTTGGGCAGGCAACGTGCTATTCTTACTCCTGAGGCTTATTCTGAGCGAGAAAATGAGTTTGCAACTCTTGTGGAAGGCTTACAACGCGATGTTGCGAAAATAAATAAACAGCTTGATGCTATGCTCCAGTACGGCATGAGGCAGATAGATATACAAACTATTCAAATAATCGCAGAAATAGCGGAGGCAAAAGGCTACACTCTAGTCTTGGACAAGACACAATTATTGATGGTCAATACAGACTATGAGTTTTCACAGGAAGTTTTAACGGTGTTGAATGCCCGTTTACCAGTGGTCGAAATAACTCTTATAGAGGAGACCGCGGAGTAGCGGTGTCAACAAAGTGACCATCCAAAATTCTAAAACCTTGGGCCCATTTTCACTGAACGAGATCTGTCATGAGGTTGGTGCCGTGCTGTCAGATTCAAGAAAGGGCTCCGAACTCATAAAAGGTGTAGCTTCTCTCCAAACAGCAACAAGGGAAGAAGTTAGTTTTCTAGAAAATCGCAAGTATTATAAGTATTTTTGCAATACTCGGGCTAATGCTGTAATCGTGCACCGAAAGGTCCCAAGAGCAGCCCCAAAAGGGGTCACGTTACTCTTTTCAGATAATCCACAGAAAGCGTTCGCCTTGGTTAGTCGAATGTTTCACCCATTAGAAGAACCGCTGAATCCTGGAGTAGATGCCGGAGCTTGGCTTCATCAAGATTGTCTGATAGGAAAAGGCAGCGAGATTCAAAATGGCGCTAAAATTTACGAGAGAGTGCAAATCGGTAAAAATTGTTTAATCGGTGCAAATACCATTATCGGAAAAGATGTAATCATTGGGGATGACTGCTATATAAAATCAAATGTTACTGTTTCCCATTGTCATATGGGAAACGGCGTTAGTGTCTTTCCAGGCGCAAGAATTGGACAACCTGGTTTTGGATTTGCCATGGAAGCTTCAGGTCATACCCAGGTTCCCCAGATAGGTAAAGTGGTTATAGGAAATAATGTGCGTATCGGAGCTAATACGACAATTGATCGAGGAGCTTTAAGGGATACTATTATAGGTGATGGCTGCATGATAGATAATTTGGTGCAAATCGGCCATAACGTTCAATTGGGGAGCAACTGTGTTTTAGCTGGTCAAGCTGGCGTGGCTGGCAGTACCATATTAGGAGATTTTGTTGTTGTTGGTGGCCAAACTGCTATCGCTGGACACATAAACTTGGGAAACGGGGTGACAATAGCGGGAAAATCGGGGGTAACCCGTGACCTTAAAGGGCCTGGCATTTTTGGAGGTATTCCAGCTGTACCAATTCGGCAATGGCGCAGACAGGTGGGTATGTTGAGTAATTTGGTTAAGCGCCGACTTAAAAGGGGGCGGATATGAAAGATAATAAAGGCGCCGAGCTGCAGCAAACAATCGATGTTAGCCAAATCATGTCGATGATCCCTCATCGTTACCCATTTTTGCTCGTTGATCGAATTTGTGAAATCCGGGCTGACCATAGTGCCATAGGCCTAAAAAATGTGACCTACAATGAGCCTTTCTTTCAAGGACACTTTCCTGTTGCACCGGTTATGCCAGGTGTTTTGATTATTGAATCAATGGCTCAGACATCTGCTTTGTTGGTTGTTCATACTCTGGGGGGAGATGCCAATGGAAAGCTTGTATATTTTATGAGTATCGACGGCGCACGTTTCAGGAAACCCGTGGTCCCAGGTGATCAACTTTTGATTCATGCCGTTAAACGAAGAAACCGTGGTAATGTTTGGAAGTTATTCTGTGAAGCCAAAGTAGCTGAAACGCTGGTGGCGGAGGCAATAATTACGGCTATGATATCAGACGAAGAGGTTAAGCGGTAAAAATGACATCATTCTCTTCAGAGAAAGTCATAGCTGCAGGCAGCATTCATGAAACGGCGATTGTCGATGAAAAAGCGCAAATCCATTCATCTGTGATTATTGGTCCCTACTCAGTTGTGGGTCCGAATGTGGTGCTTGAAGATGGCTGTCGCATCGAACCGCACGTAGTCATAGGCGGCAATACAAAATTTGGATCCAATAACCATATATTTCCATTTGCGTCTATAGGTCTCCAGCCGCAAGATTTGAAGTATAAGGGTGAGCAATCAACTCTTGAGATTGGATCAGGGAATGTCATAAGGGAACACGTTACTATGAACCCCGGAACGGGGGGAGGCGGAATGGTTACCCGAGTTGGCAACCATTGTCTTTTTATGGTTGGAGCGCACGTTGCTCATGATTGTCATGTCGGTGATAACGTAATACTTGCAAATAATGCGACCTTGGCAGGCCACGTTGAAGTTGGTGACTTTGCTATTTTAGGTGGGTTAAGCGCAATTCACCAATTCGTTCGAATTGGCAGGCACGCTATGATTGGCGGTATGTCCGGCGTAGAAAATGATGTGATTCCCTACGGTTCCGCGATGGGTAACCGAGCACATTTATCGGGTTTGAATGTCGTAGGATTAAAACGTAGAGGATTCTCTCGCGAAGCTATACACGAAATGCGTAAAGCATATCGTCTTCTATTTGCTGAAGAAGGTACAATGAGTGAACGAATGGAGGATGTTTTAGAAAGTTTTGGCGAAGTTGAACCGGTAATGGAAATAATCCAATTCATCCAATCTGGAGCGGATACTTCGAGAGCTATTTGCCGACCAAAATTTAATCGTGCGGCCTAAATTAGGTATAATTGCCGGAGGTGGCGAGTTAGTTAACGAGCTGTGCTCCGCTTGTAGTCATTCCGGACGTCAGTATTTTGTTGTTGGCATTAAGGGCAATGCAGATCCGGGTAAGCTACAAGGAACTCCTCATAAAATTATTCGTTTGGGAGCTATTGGGGAGCTACTTTCTGAACTCAAAAGGCAAGCAGTCAAGGAAATAGTAATGGTGGGCTCAATAAAGCGCCCAAGCTGGCAGGAGGTCCGGCCAGATTTACGAGCCATGAAGCTACTGCCACGATTTTTATCAGGCAGACAAGGAGATGGGGATGTCCTGAAGATCGCAATTACGGAGTTGGAGAAGGAAGGTTTCCGTGTGGTTGGAGTTGAACAAGTGTTGCCTGGTTTATTGACTCCTGTTGGGAATATAGGTCGGTATTCCCCATCCCCCCAAGTGCGGAAAGACATTGCCGTAGGATTGAGCGTCGCTACAGCCATAGGTGATTTGGATATTGGGCAAGCAGTTGTGGTTCAGCAAGGTTTGATTTTAGGCATAGAAGCTGCAGAAGGAACAGATTGCCTTATCTCTAGGTGTGGTTTGTTATCCAAAGCTGGGGAAAAAGGAACCTTGATAAAGGTAAGAAAGTCCTTTCAGGATCCAAGAGCTGACCTCCCCACCATAGGCCCATACACCATAAAAAGAGTTCAAGAATCTGGGCTCGGGGGAATTGCACTGCAAGCATGCGCCTCCCTTATAGTTCAACGTAGGAAAGTTATTGAACTTGCAGATAAATATGGCATTTTTCTTATAGGCGTAAATACAAATAATAGGGAACCCCAATAATCATATCTAAAGAATCAGAAAAACGAGTTTTCTTGGTAGCTGGGGAACCCTCAGGAGATCAGTTGGGGGGAGGCCTAATGGCATCCTTGAAAAAACAGTGTGGAGAACGTTTATCATTCTGGGGCGTTGGTGGCGAACAAATGACTTCAAATGGTCTAAAGAGTTTGTTCCCGATGTCTGATTTATCTGTAATGGGGCTTGTGGAGATCTTGCCACGAGTTTCTGTTCTGCGGAAAAGGCTAAAGGATACTGCTGAAGAAATCCGAAGGGTTAACCCTGATGTTTTAGTTACTATAGACTCTCCAGGATTCAATTTTAGGTTGATTGAATTACTTCAAGATCTAAATTTTCCTAAAATCCATTATGTTGCGCCAACTGTTTGGGCGTGGCGACCATCTCGCGCTAAAAAGATGTCTAAGTTTTATGATCATTTAATGGTCCTCCTTCCCTTTGAGCCGCAATACTTTAACTATGGGAATATGAAATGCACCTTCGTTGGACATCCTGTCACTGAAGAGTTACCAGATGGATTGGGTGTAGAGTTTAGGGCGAAACATAACATATCAGACAAGGTCGTATTGGGCCTATTCCCTGGAAGCCGCAAGGCCGAGGTCTTGCGGATGCTTCCGATTTTTGAGAAAACAGTCAAACGGCTTTTAGTGAATTTTCCTGACTTAGAAATCGTAATAACAACCATTCCATATCTCAGTCCTCTCGTCAGTTCTATGACAAGCGCTTGGCATATAAATGTTATCTTGATTGATTCCTTTTCGGACCGAAAGGGCGCCCAAAAAGCGTGCGACGTGGCCTTGGCTGCCTCCGGAACAATCACTACAGAATTGGCAGCAGCCAAGGTACCCGTGGTTGTTGGATATAAAGTTGCACCAATTACAGCTTTTGTCGCACGCCGATTGCTTAAGGTTTCACACGTTTCACTACTCAACATCGCTACAGGCAGAAGAATATTGCCAGAGTTTTTGCAAGGGGAGTGTAGCCCCATGAGGCTATCTGATGCCATAACTAAATTATTGGTCGACAGAGTGAGAAGACAAAAACAAATTTCTGAACAATTACTTGCCTTGAAAGAGTTAAATAGTGGAACTGACGGTGGTTATTCCAAAGCAGCTTCCGTTGTGAGGGATGCTGTTTTAGCACCCAAATAATATTTTTGTGGAGATTAAGATGACCAGTATAAATGCTCGCATACTACATACTATGTTGCGTGTCAAAAACTTGGAGGCGTCAATCGAGTTTTATACCAAAACTCTTGGAATGACTCTTTTAAGACGCCAAGATTTCCAAACAGGACGTTTTACACTAGCATTTTTAGGCTATGGACCGGAGGAGTCGGGTGCAGTCATAGAACTCACCCATAACTGGGACCAGGAAATAGCATATGATGTTGGTACAGGCTATGGGCATATTGCCCTTGGGGTTCCAGACATAAATTCAGTATGTCGCCATCTCCGTGAGAGCGGTGCTAAAATAATTCGGGAACCAGGTCCCATGAAACATGGAACCACCATCATCGCATTTATTGAAGATCCAGATGGTTACCAACTAGAATTGATAGAGAAGTAACAACTTGTTCCATATGGAATCCAATTAGTAGTTATAACTTAGCGGGCGGATATAGGAATGAATGGACGTTCAGCAGGACCGGTATACAGTTGCCTTGGTCTACCAATTTTTTGTCCTGGATCACAGATCATTTCGTCCCATTGGGCTAGCCACCCAACGGTCCGGGCAACAGCAAACAAGACGGTAAATAGGTCTGTAGGGATACCCATAGCCCTCAAGATTATTCCTGAATAAAAATCTACATTGGGAAATAATTTACGCTCGACGAAATAGGAGTCCTCAAGAGCCAATTTTTCTAACTCAATTGCAAGCTTTAAGAGAGGTTCATCCCTTGAACCTAGTTCTTCCAGAACCTCGTGGGCACTTTGTCGCATCACCGTTGCTCTGGGATCATAGTTTTTATAGACGCGATGGCCAAAACCCATCAGACGAAAAGGGTCATCTTTATCTTTGGCCCGTCTTATAAACTCAGGAATTCTTTCAGCTTCGCCAATTTCTTCAAGCATCTTAATGACCGCCTCGTTAGCACCACCATGAGCCGGACCCCAAAGTGATGCTATTCCTGCAGCTATGCAGGCGAATGGGTTAGCGCCAGAGGAACCTGCTAAGCGAACGGTTGATGTGGACGCGTTTTGTTCATGATCCGCATGGAGGATAAATAACCGATCAATGGCGCGGGCTAACACACTACTTACGGGATATTCCTCTGCCGGAACTGCAAACATCATGTGAAGAAAATTTTCAGAGTAGGTTAGGTCATTTCTTGGATAAATAAATGGTTGGCCAATCGAATATTTATAAGCCATAGCAGCAATGGTGGGCATTTTTGCTAATATCCGATGTTTGGTGATCTCCCTCTGCGCAGTATCATTTATATCGATATTGTCGTGATAGAAGGCAGAAAGAGCACCAACAACTCCAATCATTATTGCCATTGGATGAGCATCTCGCCTGAACCCACGCAAAAAAATAAGTTACTTGCTCATTGAGCATAGAATGATAAGTAACTTCGCGATCAAAATCCGAAAACTCAGCCGCCGTAGGTAATTCTCCATTAAGCAATAAAAAACATACCTCCAAGAAATTACTATCCCGGGCAAGTTCTTCTATTGAGTATCCACGATGAAGAAGAATTCCTTTTTCGCCGTCAATATAAGTTATAGCTGAGTAAGCGCTTCCGGTGGAAGTAAATCCAGGATCATAGGTAAACATTCCGGTTTCAGAATATAGTTTTCTAACATCGATGACATTAGGGCCCATTGTTCCCATTAATACTGGTAATTCAAAGTCTTTCCCTGATTTCTTATCGGTTAATGTTAATGTGTAATCTGCCCTATTAGTCTTGTTGTCTGGCATGATCACATTCTCCTTGAATTAACATTAGAAATGGCCTGAGTTATCTGCAGGGTTTCAACCCCATTATATGAACTGATAATACGGCTAATTGAGTTATGAAAAAAGCATGTTTCTAGCCCATTTTTAGGGATTAGCGTCACTTTGAAATGATCTTTTGGATGTCGGAGATCCTAGCCATAGATTCTTCTTTGCCCAAAGCCATAAGTACTTCAAATACACTTGGAGACACAGTTGTTCCAGTAACAGCAACTCGGAGAGGTTGGGCTAGCGAACCGAGTTTAACGCCAGATTGTTCCGCTAAATCACGCATTTCTGATTCAATATTTGATGCTTCCCATTCTTTATTTTTTTCAAGTATGGGCATTAATTTGTTTAAGATCGCACTGAGACCTGGTTGGAGAAGAGCTTTCTTAGCTTTTTCGTCAAGTGGAATAGGTCGTTGGGCCACGTAGAACTGTGCGCTAGCAACGAGATTCGCAATAGTTTTAGCACGAGATAATAAGCCAGGCACTCCGAGTTTTAGACATTCTTTTTGTTTCTTAGTCACACTCCGTCCAAGTTTTTTGGAAAGCCCGCTTACTATAATATCAAGTGCTCTCGAAGTTGGTAGTTTCTGAAGATAATAGGAATTTAGATTTTCAAGCTTATCCAGGTTAAATCTTGCTGCGCTTTTACCAACCTGCTTCAAGTTAAACCATGTAATTGCTTGGGACATTGTTATAATTTCGTGGTCTCCATGAGACCAACCTAGTCGGAGGAGGTAGTTTTGCAAAGATTCCGGGAGAAAACCCTTGTCCTTGTAGGAACTTACAGCAAGAGCACCATGCCTTTTGGATAATTTTGAACCGTCTGAACCATGAATAAGTGGAATATGAGCATAAATGGGAATATTCCAGCCAAATGCATTATACAGTTGTGACTGCCGCGCGGCGTTGACCAGATGGTCGTCTCCCCTAATTATGTGGCTGACCTGCATATCATGGTCATCGACCACTGCAGCAAGAATATATGTTGGTGTACCATCGCTCCTGAGGATGACCATGTCGTCGAGCTGAGAATTCTTAATAATTACCTCTCCTTGAACCTGATCATTAATTCTAGTTTCGCCAGTTTCGGGAGACTTGAACCTAATAGTAGGGGACACACCTGATGGCCAATCTTCAGGCCCTTTATCTCTCCAATATCCATTGTAGCCTTGTTGACCACCTTCAGTCCTTGCCCGTAAACGCATCTCAGCCAGTTCTTCTGGTGTCGAGAAGCATTTATAGGCTAAATCATTCTCAAGCAAATAGTTGGCCATTTCACGATGGCGGGCTTCGTTGGCAGACTGAAAAATAATTTCGTTGTCCCATGTTAGACCCAACCAATTCAATCCTTTCTGAATTTCCAAAATTGCTTCTTGGGTTGAACGTTGTTTATCAGTATCCTCTATCCGAAGTAAAAATTTACCTTCATGATGACGTGCAAACAGCCAATTAAACAAAGCCGTGCGAGCACCACCAATATGAAGAAATCCAGTGGGCGATGGAGCAAATCTAGTTATTACTGACATATCTATGTCCGGTGCAAATTTTGAATAAAATTATATATGCTCTATTTAGCGCAAACACATAATTTCTGGTAGTAGAATTCAAAAACGCTAGTGCTGACAGCTAGAACTCTTCGTCTCGGATGTTTCCACCTTAATATTTTCTTAGAAGAGCTCTTAAAATACCTTGAATCTTTACCTGTTCAGGACCGAATATTCTGGTTTCGTAGGATGGATTCGCCGATTCTAGAGCAACCGAATTACCTTTTCGTCTTAATCGTTTAAGGGTAGCCTCCTGCTCTTGAATAAGAGCTACAATAATAGAGCCATTGTCGGCTGTTTCACACTTTTCAATAATTACTATATCGCCATCCATGATACCGACCCCCGTCATAGAGTCGCCTGACACCTCAAGGGCGTAATGATCTTTATCAGAGTTCAAGTTGTCGGGGAGGGTAATATGGTTTCCAGGGTTTTGCAGGGCCTCTATCGGAGTCCCAGCTGCAATCCGCCCCAGAAGCGGTACAGTGGTAACCTGACTTTCTGATAGATCAACGCTATTTTTTGCCGCTCCGCGACCAGGAAAGTTTCCTTTTACAATTTTAGGGGATTTTCCCCGATTAACAACATCCAGAACAGTTCTTTGGCCCGATTGCGATATTATTAAATTATCCCTTGGGTGCGTTTTTACACGTAAGGCGCGAGCCCTGTTTGGCAATCTTTCAATAAACCCTCTTTCCTCTAGGGCCTTTACAAGGCGATGAACCCCTGACTTAGAGCGTAAACCTAAAAATGATTTCATTTCTTCAAAAGATGGAGAAACCCCGTCTAAATCCAGCCGTTCGACGATATAAGTTAGAAGTCGTTGTTGTTTTCGAGTAAGCAAAATCTTAGATCCCACAAAGAACAAAACACAAACATTCCATGATGTTCTACTTTAGTTCTTTGGCCTAGTCAACGGATAGGGTTTGTGTGGCTTGAATTTGAGGAACTCTAACCCAATTTGGTGTTGAGCGCTCATCCTGTCAAACTGCAGCATTTCCTTTTGGGAAGGTCATAATCTCGACACGTTCGCCTTCCACGGCCGCCCTGGCTCTCGGAGCCCTTACAATCAGGCAGTCAGAGGATGCTAATAATGATACCATGGAACTATCTTGTTTGGGGAAAGGTGTAACGAATAAAGTACCATCTTTCTCAGAATTAAGTTTTGCCCGTAAATAATCCTGTCTTTGATCATTGGCCGGCAGGGGGGTAGTAAGAGTGGCATAGGATTTTCCTATATTAGGTTCCACGATGCCTAACAATTTCTCAATAATTGGTTTAACAAAAATTAAAGAGCAGACTAATGCTGAGACGGGATTTCCTGGCAGGCCTAAAACAGGTACCTGCCCAAATTTTCCGAACATTACAGGTTTTCCTGGACGCATTGCAACTTTCCAAAAATCCACAGTTAGGCCTTTTGAGACTAGGGCTTGCCGAACTAAATCGTAGTCGCCAACGGAGATTCCCCCAGTTGTAATCAGCAAATCTGAACCTATCGCCCCCCCTATCATTCTATCTAAAGCTAAAGTGTCGTCATTAGCTATGCCCAGGTTTATCCCAGTCGCTCCACAATTTTCAACAAATGCCTTGAGACAAATAGAATTCGAACTAACAATCTGGTTTTGGCTTAATGGCTCTCCTGGGCGCACAATTTCATCTCCAGTAGCCAAGATAGTAATCAAAGGGCGACGGCGAACCGAAACCCAAGGATGGTTCATGGCAGCGGCTAATCCAATGTCGCGGACTCTTAAAAAGCGTCCTGGCAAAAGCTGATCAACGCCTGCGGAAAAATCTAGTCCGGCCCTCCTGATATATTGCCCGGGCGTCGGCTTTTCATTTACGGTTATGAACTCATCATTAGCGTTTGTATCTTCTTGCAGCACCACCGCATCTGCTCCGGATGGTATAGGGCCACCTGTAAATATGCGGACCGTTTCTCCAGGGCCAACATTTCCTTCAAACATAGTTCCAGCAGGTGCTTCACCTATACAACGAAGATCGTGAGGAAGTTTAGAAAAGTCACCGCATCTAACTGCATATCCATCCATTGATGATAGATCACAAGGGGGTTGGGTGCGTCGAGCAACCAACGTTTTCGCTAATACCCGACCCAATGCCATGTCTAAGCTAATATCCTCTGCAGGGAGCTCAGAGAACGATGTTATTATTTTTTCTTTGGCTTCTTGAACACTAATCATTGGTTTTAAGCAAAAAAGGTACCGGATTTTCCTCCGGATTTATGCAATAGGCGCACGTTTGTGATTTTCATTGAGCGATCGACGGATTTACACATATCGTATATGGTCAAGGCAGCAACGGAAGCTGACGTTAGTGCCTCCATCTCTACGCCTGTTTGGCCGCTTAACTTACATGTCGACAGTATTTTAACTAAATTTTCTTCAGGGATACATTCTAAATCAACGGTAATCGAGGTTAATGCCAAAGGATGGCATAAGGGAATTAGAGCGCTGGTCTTTTTTGCAGCCATTATGCCGGCCAATCGTGCCACTCCTAACACATCGCCTTTTTTGTGTTCACCCTCTTTTATCATTAATAAAGTCTCGGAAGACATTACAATATTTGCTTCAGCCGAAGCTATTCTTTCGGTGATTGCCTTAGCCCCAACGTCAATCATGATTGCTTTTCCGTCAGAATCAAAGTGGTTCAATTTATCCATCTTGCATTTGTCCAAAAAGGTTAGAGTTCTTCTTGTTTTTTTCCAAGTAACACTTTCGTGGCTTCGGTTAAGTTTTGTTGGCGCATGAGGCTTTCACCCACCAAGAATCGAGATACTCCAATAGCGCGTACCCGTTGAATGTCTGCAAAATTAGAGATACCACTTTCGCAAATTATTTCATAGTTTTTAGGTACTTTTGGAGCTAACTCCTCTGTATTTTTAAGATCTACTTCTAAGGTTTTGAGATCCCTATTATTAATTCCTATTAAGAAACTTCCTTTAATTTTTAGAGCCCTCGACAACTCCGCAGCATCGTGAATTTCAATCAAAATATCGAGTTTGAGTTCCTCAGCACAAGTGGTTAATTCCTGGCACTGATGATCTTCCAGGGCTGCCATTATTAAAAGGATGCAGTCAGCTCCCAAAGCCCGGGATTCTATTACTTGGTACGGATCAATTATGAAATCTTTTCTAAGAACGGGAATTTCTACTGCAGAACGGGCTTCGACAAGGTGTTCATTACAACCTTGAAAGTAAGGCTTGTCTGTTAATACAGAAAGACAGGCTGCACCGCCTTTGTGGTAATCTACCGCCAATTGACTTGGCGTAAATTCGTTTCTAATAAGCCCCCTGCTAGGCGAAGCTTTTTTTAATTCTGTCACGAGTCCCACACCGGTCACTGCAACCTTGTCCTTTAGAGCATCAGCGAAACTTCGGGGCGGATCCGAGGATCCTAGATGTTGTAATAAATAGTTCTCGGAACACCTGTTTTTAGAAGCGGCAATCCACCTTCTTTTCTCGGCACATATTTCGGCTAATACATTAGGCATTAAGCTTTCTCCGAAAGCTTTTTATTTGATGTTTTGATTAGTTGTTTTAGGGTTTCTTTGGCTTTCCCGGAATAAATCGCTCCAACAGCGACCTCAACTCCCTCCGATAAGGTTTTCACCTTTCCACCCACTATGAGTGTTGCGGCTGTATTTAGGAGCACGACATCTTGATAGGTGCTCTTTTTTCCCTCCAGCAAGTCTAGAATGGCTTTTGAGTTTGTTAAAGGATCTCCTCCTCTTAGTTGTTGGATGTCTTGAGACTTTAGGTTTGCATCTTCTGGTTTAACCTCAAAATCAATAATTTCACCATTGTTGTAACAGGACACATATGAAGGGCCTGAAATTGTCAACTCATCCATACCATCCATACCATGAACAACCCAGACGTGTTTGGCTCCTAACTTTCCGAAAACCTCCGCCAACGGCCGGCACCATTTCTGATCAAATACTCCAACCAACTGTCTTTTGGTATTGGCTGGATTTGAAAGTGGTCCAAGAAGGTTAAAGATTGTGCGGGTACCAAGTTCAGTCCGGGTCGGAGCTACATGCCTCATTGCATCATGGTGTCGGGGTGCCATAAAAAAACCTATATTGTGGTGCCACAAACTTTCACGAACCAATTCCATTGGCGCGTACACATTAACACCAAGACTGCTTAGCACATCGGCTGATCCCGATTTAGAAGACATAGCTTTATTCCCGTGCTTCGCGACAGGTACACCGCAGGCAGCAGCTAAGATAGCCGATGCAGTAGATACATTATATGTTCTCATTCCATCGCCACCGGTACCCGCCGTGTCCACTGCGCCTTCAGGAGATTCGATGGTTAGAGCCTTATGCCGCATGGTTTTGGCTGCCCCAGCTATTTCTTCAACTGTCTCTCCACGGACACGCATCGCCATACAAAGAGCACCAATTTGGCTCGGGGTGGCAGACCCTGACATAACTATGTCGAACGCTGTGTAGGCCTCTCTTTCATCTAAGGAGCAGCCAGTCGCTAGTTTAGCCAAAAGCGGCTTAAGATCACCGGTCAATTTTCTCACCCTGGGGACTTGTTATCTGCAAAAAGTTTTTAAGCAAATGATGGCCATGCTCTGAAGCTATGCTTTCAGGATGAAACTGTACGCCAAAAATGGGAAAATGTTGGTGCCTAAGTCCCATGATTACTCCATCTTCCGTCCGAGCGGTAACCCGCAGGACGGCTGGTAAACCCACCTCACTCACCATTAATGAATGATATCTCGTGGCGAGAAAGGGTTTTTTAAGACCAGAAAATATTTCAACTCCATCGTGAATAATTTTACTTAATTTGCCATGCATTAGTGTAGGGGCTCGAACAATTTTTGCGCCAAATGCTTGCCCGATTGACTGGTGACCCAAGCACACGCCAAGGATTGGAATGGTCCCTGCTGCCATCTTTATCGTTTCTAGACATATGCCTGCTCTACTCGGGTCGCGTGGCCCTGGCGAAAGAATAATTCCCTCGGGAGAGAGTTTCAAAATCTTCCCGGGTGTGATCGAATCATTTCGAAAGACGGATACCTCGGCCCCTAATTCCCCAAGAAAGTGCACAAGGTTATAGGTAAAGCTATCATAGTTATCTATTAATACATACATATCAATAACTTATATAAAAATATAAAGAATTTAAATAAATACAAAATTTACGGCCTCACTAAGCATTATGCCACTCCCTTCGCGATTGACACCCTTTGCGTGTACATTTTCAAGCAATTTACCTAAATATCAAAGAAGGTTAATTGTAGCACAATTAAAAAACACGGACGCCCGCTACCTCAAAATTATCCCGTCCAAACCCTAAGGACAGCGTTATGATCAAGCAAAAAGTTACTTCTTATGAATATAGATGCTCTAAACGCTTTATTTGTAAAGGAGTTTCGTGTTTTTCTATTGGAACTTTCTTTTTGTTCGGGGCAATAGTTTCTTTTTCGCTTGGGATTGTTAATGCAGAAGATGGAGGTGATCTAATAACTACCAATGAGGCACGCCTCGAAAAACAAGATTCGGACAAAGGTTTGTTAAGACCAAGAATAGCAATAGTTATAGATGATCTTGGTCCAAACCGGATTTTGACCGAACAAGCGCTCTCGCTTCCTAATTCAATCGGCCTTGCATTTCTTCCCAACTCGCCAACTAGTACTACTCTGGCCACTCGTGCCGTTGAATTGGGGCACGAAGTCTTAATCCATATGCCAATGGAACCGCTCGACCCCTCTATTAATCCAGGGCCAAGCGCACTACTTTTAACTATGACATTTAAGGAAGTGCTTCAACAATTACGTTTAGCAATCACTCAAGTGCCAGGAGCCATAGGCCTAAATAACCATATGGGAAGCAAGTTTACACAGGACGAGAATGCTATGCTCATAGTGATGGAGGAACTCAAAGCGCGTGATATGATTTTTTTAGACTCGCGAACAACTCCCGCAACAAAAGGGCATATTGTTGCAAGAGAAAAGAAGGTTAAAACTATTTCAAGAAATATTTTCTTGGACAATGATCGTTCAAAAATTGCGATCAAGAAGCAGTTGTTTTTGGCTGAGAAATTTGCGCGTAAGAATGGGGTCGCTGTGGTTATCGGGCATCCCTATGCAGAAACATTTTCAGTATTACAAGACTGGATCCCGGATGCTGTGATGCGAGGTTACACATTAGTGCAAATCAGCAGCGTAGTAGAATAAAGGTTTGGTGTATGGTAGTGGAGGATAAAGTTTAAGGTGGTGAGTTTTCCTCAGATGAATCATCTATAGCTTGCTCCGCGGCGCGAATTAGTGCACTAGCTTTGTTCCAGCATTCTTCGTCTTCAAGTTCCGGAACACTGTCGGCAACTATTCCGGCTCCTGCTTGAACATGCATGACCCCATCTTTTACGATGGCCGTGCGGAGAGCAATGCAAGTGTCCATAGTTCCATTGGCTGAGAAATATCCCACGCATCCCGCATATATGCCCCGCCGTTCCTGTTCTAGGCCATCGATTATTTCCATGGCACGAACTTTTGGAGCGCCGCTGACCGTTCCAGCGGGGAACCCTCCCACTAGCACGTCTACCGCCGATAGTCCTTCTTTGACCATGCCCTCCACGTTTGAAACTAGATGCATGACATGACTGTAATACTCGACACCCATTTGTTCGGTTACGTGCACAGTTCCAATTTTGGTGACCCGACCGACATCATTTCGGCCCAAATCTAGTAACATCAGGTGCTCTGCAATTTCTTTGGGATCATTTTTAAGTTCAGTGGCAAGGGACTGGTCTTCATTTAAGTTCTCTCCACGTCTTCGCGTTCCTGCAAGAGGTCTAATAGTCACCTGATCGTCACGGAGGCGCACCAAGATTTCCGGACTAGACCCAACCACAGCAAACTCATCAAAGTTTAAGTAAAAGAGGAAGGGCGAAGGGTTTAGCCTTCGCAGTGATCGGTAAAGAGTAAAGGGGTGTTGCCTAAACGGGACACTAAATCGTTGAGATAAGACCACCTGGAACACATCTCCTGCGGCAATATATTCTTTGGCTTGATTAACGATTTTTTTATATGTTTCAGATCCTAGATTTGACACTGGATTGAGGGTGTTGGTTTCTCGTTTAATCGAACGTTTCTCCGGCATTATATTACGGGAGAACTTGTCCGTCACATTGCTGAGTCGAGCTAGAGCTTGATCAAAAGCCTGTTTCGCAGTTTTTGTAGAATTATGCCGTACTGGAGTGACAATGGTGAGTGTGTCTAAAACTGAATCAAAAATTGCCATAATGGTAGGTCTAATAAATAGCCCATCGGGTACAGCAAGACCAGATGGATTATTGTCTGGAATATTTTCCATTAAACGGACGGTATCATACCCCATGTATCCAACTAAGCCAGCAGCCATTGGAGGTAAGTTTGCTGGCAACTTTATTTCCGATTCCTCTAACAATTGCCGCAGAGAATCTAATGCTCCTCTGGTTTCAGTGATAAAGGTTTGGGTGTCTGACAGGGCCTTTCTATTAATCTCCGGAGTATTCTTGTGGCACTTCCAAATGACGTCAGGTTCAAGGCCAATAATCGAATAACGGCCTCGAACTGATCCACCCTCAACCGATTCAAGCAAGAAAGAATATTGGCTCTGCGCTGCAATTTTTAGCATCGCAGAGACAGGCGTCTCTAAATCTGCCACTAGGGTGGAATACACGACCTGGGGGCGTTTGATGTCGTACTTCTCAGAAAATTCGGCAAAGTCCGGATAAATTGAGTTTTGAGCTAACATTGGCTTAAAACAAATTACTCAAAACTTTTTCATCTACTGTCAGCTTATATTTTTCACGCAAAGCCGTTTGGAGCCCTGTTAGTAAATCAGTTTGCAACGAGGCGTTTAACTCCCGAGCGGTTATCTCAAGCTCATCCTCATCTATTACTTCATTTTGAATAATTTGCGTGACGCTCGCTACAGCATATTTTTCCGGTCCCAATCTTAAAGTGCCACTAATACCATCAAGGGGCAACTCGAACAAAAAACGTAATGATTGTTGTTCAAGATTTAATTTTAGTCCCTCTCCATCCCGGGTCAATTCTGTTACGAGTAAAGGATCGATTCCCATTTGGAGTATGGCATCATTGAATCCCAATTCGGTCGCTGTATTAATGAACTGAGACGCCAACTCAAGAGCCTTTTTGTCGCGCCAGGCACTTTGCCAAGAGGTAACAACTAAATCTTCCACTGATTCGAGAGGAAGAAGAGCTCTAGGGAAAATCTCATTTACTCGGATTTTGTAAATTGAATTAGCCTCCGCTTCTAAAATGGGGATATCTTCACCCATTTGGCTGGCAAAAACGGTTGGGAGCAACTCCCTCGAGGGTGGAAGATTCTCGACCATATCTCCATTTTGACCGAATCCCGATATAGTTATTGGAGGGATTAGTTTGACATTTAAGCCCAATAATCGAGCAGCCTCCTCCAGAGTGCGTCCAGCAGCCAGGTGATCCTCAAGTCGATTGCTTAATTCATAAACTAATTCTATGGCTTCTTCCGTTGCTAGCTCCTCGCGAATTATTGATTTGGCCTCCGAAAAACCCTCAACTCCACCATTTTGGATTGCGTTCACCTTTAGAATGTTCCAGCCAAAATCTGTCTTAATAGGGGCCGTAATGTTTCCTGGGATGGTATTGAATGCAACGTCAGCTAACTCGGGCAAGAGAGCACTCCGTCCAACTAATCCTAAATCAAGGTCGTCTTCACTCAAATCCGTCATTGATGTTCCTATAGAGATGAAATCTTGGCCTGCATTTATCATATCAACGGCCGAGAGGGCGGTATCTCTATCCGGAAAAACTATAAGGTTAATGTCAACTTTTGGTTCGGTGGTAAACCGATCAATTTGATATTCGTACTCGGATAGAAGTGTCTCCTCGGAGATCTGTATTTCTTCTGTGAAATCAAATGGCCGTAACTCCACATAACTTGCGGAGCGGTAGGGTTCTGAAGTAAACTCCTGCGGATTTTCTTTATAAAAATCATAAATTTCACTGGCAGATGGGTGAGGTGCTTTTCCCACTTGCTCCTGGCCTATTATAACAAAAGCGACTGATCGTTTTTCTGTCGCATGCTTGTATAAAATCTGGGAGAGGCTTGTCGGGGCATGTGAGCCGCTGAGTAGAGCACCCACCAGTTGATTGCGCACAATATCGTTTCTTACAGTCTCAATGAAGCTATCCTCAGTCATACCGCTCTGGCCTACCGAGTATTGGAAAATTGCCTTGTCGAATTGACCTAATTCATTATGAAAATTTGGTGATTTTTTAATTTCTTTAGCAACGATTTTGTCAGATGCAGCCATTCCAAATTCTTTGGTTTGTTGATCTATGGCTCCCTTACTAATCAGTTGTTGAAGTGTGTTTTCCACTATCCCCAGAGCTCTGGCCTGTTCCGCATCAATTTGACCATTGGTTAAACGTCGGAGTTGCTCTAATTCTCGATTATAAGTTTGAGCGACCTGCGAGGCTTTGATGTCTGTCTTGCCTATGGTAGCAACTGTAGGATCACTGCCACCTTGGAAAATGTCCCCGACGCCCCAAACTGCGAAGCTAAGCGCTATTAGCCCTAGAAACAGTTTAATTGTCAGAGATTTCAGATTAGAAAATAAATTTTGTAACATTTTAGTTCGCTGTTTAATCCTTTATTTTTCCAAAAAGCTCGTATTAAGGTTGCTCTTTACATGATAAGAATCTCGATGGTTTGGGCAACTGTCAATATGTAGGTAGGGGCCTTAATGTTTTGGAACCCCTAGCCCTGGGAAGATGTAACTGTAAAAGGTGCTATTTATATGAAGAAACAATTAAAGCAATCACCGCTAGTTGCTGGAAATTGGAAAATGAATGGTGATGTGGGTAGCGCTGAGGCACTCTTGACAGAGCTCAACGCTGGTTTGTCGGATAATGCTCCAAAATGTGAAATTGTGGTTTGTCCACCATTTACCTTGCTGCAGCACGTAGAAAAATTATTGAATAAAAACAAATGGATAAATCTAGGTTCTCAGGATTGCTCTGAGTACGAAGTGGGAGCATATACAGGTGATGTTTCTCCGAGAATGCTATCCGACATCGGCTGTCGATATGTCGTGCTGGGGCACTCTGAAAGGCGCACAAGGCTTCGAGAAACCAATGCAATGGTTAAACGTAAGGCGGTACAAGCTATTCATCAAGGGCTAATACCCATTGTTTGTGTTGGAGAAAGCCTAAAAGAGCGGCAGGAAGGGAGGGCTCAAAGAACTGTTCAGGCACAGATTAACCGCTCGCTCCCTGTCGGATTAGAGCCGTCACAGGTTGTGGTTGCTTATGAGCCCATTTGGGCCATTGGGACGGGAAAAACTCCTACAACCACTCAAATTAGCCAGATGCACCTTGCTATTCGCCAATCTCTTCAGACTAAATGTACCCAAAACTACGGATCTATTCGGCTTCTGTACGGAGGTTCGGTTAATCCGGATAATGTAAGGGAAATAATTAGAATTCCTAACGTGGATGGTTGCCTTGTTGGCGGCGCCAGCCTAAAAGGAGAGGCTTTCTGCGATATCTGTTTGGCCTATTAAAATGATTCGTAGGAAAAATTGAACGCGAGCCGGCAATAAGTAGGCTTTTTCTGCTAGGAGAAATAAATGACTACGGTGTTTCTTGTTATACATTTGATACTTGCAGTAGCCCTTGTGACTGTGATCTTGCTTCAGCGGAGTGATGGAGGCGCTCTGGGCGGCCTGGGCGGAGGTGATGGGGGCGGTGCCGGGTTCGGAAATTTACTTTCCGGCCGACAGTCAGCAAATTTGTTAACTCGGACAACAACGATTATAGCGACCTGTTTTATTATCACTAGCCTCCTACTTGCTATTTTGGCTGCAAGAAACTCCCAGTCTCCATCAATTTTGGATGGAATTGGAGACACAGATGAGAATTCTATCGAATACGAAAGCTCAGATGAGGGGCCTACGGCGCCGATCGAAGAGTGAACTAAAAATTAGCCATCTGCCAGTTTTTATTGGTAAAGGCACCATAATAGATTATCCTGTTGCTCCATGACGCGATTCATTTTTGTGACCGGCGGCGTGGTATCTTCACTTGGGAAAGGGCTCGCATCAGCTTCCCTGGCTGCATTACTCCAGGCGCGTGGCTATTCCGTCCGTTTGCGCAAATTTGATCCTTACTTAAATGTTGATCCCGGTACTATGAGCCCGTATCAGCACGGAGAGGTATTCGTAACTGATGATGGGGCGGAGACTGATCTCGACTTGGGTCACTATGAGAGGTTTACCGGTGTTTCCGCCCGACAAAGTGATAATGCGACGGCTGGTCGTATATATTCCAATGTTATAGCGAACGAGAGAAAAGGAGAGTATCTGGGAGGTACTGTTCAGGTCATCCCTCATGTCACCGATGAAATAAAGAGAATGATTATGTCTGATACAGGCAATGTTGATTTTCTTTTGTGTGAAATCGGAGGCACTGTGGGTGATATAGAGAGCCAACCATTTCTTGAGGCAATTAGACAGCTACGAAACGATCTAGGATCAGAGCTTACTTTATTTCTACATTTAACGCTGATCCCTTACATCGCCTCGGCAGGAGAACTTAAAACTAAACCAACTCAACATTCGGTAAAGGAATTGAGAAGTTTGGGAATACAGGCGGACATTTTACTCTGCCGGTGTACCCAGATTATACCCGATTCTGAGCGAAACAAAATTGCATTGTTTTGTAATGTTGGGAAGGACGACGTAATTGCAGCTGTTGATGTTAATTCAATATACGAGGTTCCTGAAAACTATCATTCGGTAGGTCTGGATAGCCAAGTACTGAAACGATTTGGATTAGGATTTAAGTCGTCGATCAACGTTAATCCCTGGAAAAAAATAAATGAGTGCCTGCGAAATCCTGATGGTGAAGTAACTATCGCGGTTGTGGGAAAATACACTGGTCTTCGGGATGCATACATTTCCCTGTCGGAAGCTCTGACCCATGGGGGTCTTAAAAACAGGTTAAAAGTCCAAATTGAATGGTTGGACTCTGAAATTTTGGAAGATGAAAAGAATCTCCACTTGCTTGAAAACGTCCATGGGATTCTGGTTCCAGGCGGATTCGGAGGGAGAGGCATCGAAGGAAAGATCGCAGCGATCCAGTTTGCGCGCGAACGGAAACTTCCATATTTCGGTATTTGTTTTGGAATGCAACTTGCGGTCCTAGAAATTGCTCGCAATGTTGCAGGACTTGAGAATGCCTCCTCGACGGAATTTGGCCCAACACCTGAGCCGGTAATTGCCTTGTTAAATGAATGGGTTACAGAGGAGGGCAATATAGAGCTACGTAGTACGGGTGATGATTTGGGGGGAACAATGCGGTTGGGAGCCTACCAGGCACTAATTAAGGATAAGACCTTACTCGCAAGAGTATATAATCGTACTAATATAAGTGAACGTCACAGGCATCGTTACGAAGTAAATCCCAAGTACGAGAGTTTGCTCAACAAGGCTGGACTGTTTTTTTCAGCATCCTCACCCGATGGTCTCCTTCCAGAGGCCGTTGAGATACCTGATCACCCTTGGTTTGTGGGAGTTCAGTTCCATCCCGAATTAAAATCTAAACCTTTTGAGCCTCATCCGTTATTTTCGTCCTTTGTAGAAGCTGCAATGAAAAAATCTCGTTTAGTTTGAGAAAGTAAAATTCAAATGATAAATAAACACAAGCACATTAGGATTGGAAATACCGTTGTAGGAAATGACCTTGAGTTTGTTCTGATAGCCGGCCCATGTGCTTTGGAAAGCAAAGCGCACGCCCTTGAAATGTGTCAGGCTCTTGTGGAAATAACTTCTAAGCTTGGACTTGGTTTTGTCTATAAAACATCCTTTGACAAGGGAAACAGGACTAGCCTTAATTCTTTCAGGGGCCTTGGGATGGAATTGGGTTTACCGATCCTCGCGGACCTTCGAGAAAAATTTAATTGCCCTGTTTTAACGGATGTCCACACGGCGGAGCAATGTAACCCCGTTGCTGAAGTCGTTGACGTACTCCAAATACCTGCCTTTCTATGTCGCCAAACTGATCTCCTGATAGCTGCTGCACACACTCAAAGAGTGGTCAACGTAAAAAAAGGCCAATTTCTTGCGCCGTGGGATATGAAAAGTGTTGCTTCAAAAATAGCAAAAACTGGTAATGAAAAAATTTTGCTATGCGAACGCGGAGCCAGTTTCGGCTATAACAGGTTGGTTTCTGACATGCGTTCACTTTCCGTTCTTTCGGAGCAAGGTTATCCTGTAGTGTTTGATGCCACTCATTCAGTACAACAACCAGGAGGGGAGGGCGATCGAAGTGGTGGTGAACGGCAATACGTGCCGTTACTTGCCCGTGCGGCTGTAGCCGCTGGGGTAGCGGCTATCTTTATTGAGACACATGAAGACCCGGACAACGCTCCTTCCGATGGTCCAAATATGGTGCCTCTGAAAAAACTGGAAAAATTATTGTCCAGTTTGATTGCTATAGATCGCATAACCAAAGATACTCTCTATGGATTGGGGAAGTAAGTGCAATGACTACCATCACACAAGTTAACGCTCGACAAATTCTGGATTGTCGAGGAAATCCAACGGTAGAAGCAGAAATCCGAGTAGAGAGCGGGGAAATAGCAAGGGGTTCGGCCCCTTCTGGGGCATCTACCGGAAGCTATGAAGCTATAGAATTAAGAGATGGTGAACAAATTTTTTTTCGTGGGATGGGAGTGCAAAATGCAGTCAACGCTATAAATGGAGAAATAGCGGATACATTAGTTGGAAGAGATGCGCTGGAGCAAAACCGCTTGGATAGGGTCCTTATAGATTTAGATGGTACACCCAATAAAGGGCGCTTGGGAGCAAATGCAATCCTTGCCGTGAGTATAGCGATTGCTAAAGTTGCAGCCAATGCCTGCAAACAACCACTCTATCGTTACCTCGGAGGCGTTAAGGCGCGAAAGTTACCCGTACCTATGATGAATATTATAAATGGTGGTATGCATGCTAACAATTCTCTCGATATTCAAGAATTTATGATAGTGCCAACTGGGGCTCCTTCTTTCTCTGAAGCTCTTAGATGGGGTGTAGAGGTTTTTCAATCGCTGAAGAGTGACCTAGAGAGCAAAGGTTATAGTACTGCTGTTGGCGATGAAGGAGGCTTCGCTCCAAAACTTAAAAATAATTCAGAAAGTCTGGACCTGATAATGGAGGCTATTATACGAGCTGGCCTTAAACCAGGTTCAGATGTTGGATTGGCTCTTGATGTGGCTGCGACGGAGTTAATTGTTAATGGTAAGTACCAGTTGAGTGGTGAGGGTGCCGAATTTACACAAGACCAATTTATTGATTATCAAGAGACTCTATGTCGCACATTCCCAATTATTTCGATTGAGGACCCATTGGGAGAAGATGATTGGGAAGGTTGGTCTAAAATAACTGGCCGGCTAGGTGATAAAGTTCAGATAGTCGGCGATGATCTATTTGTAACAAATACGAATCGTATAAAGGAAGGGATTGATAAACAAGCAGCAAATGCCGTGCTTATCAAAATGAATCAGATTGGCACAATTACTGAGACCTTGGAAGCAGTCGAAATGGCTCAAACCGCTCAAATGCAGGCTATCGTGTCTCACCGGTCAGGCGAAACCGAGGATACTACTATTGCAGACCTTGCCGTAGCAACTAACAGTGGCCAAATAAAGACCGGCTCGGTTAGTCGAACAGACCGCGTTGCCAAATATAATCAACTTTTGCGGATTGAGGAAGAATTGGATATGTGTGGACACTATGCAGGTATCAACGCCACAGTGTAGGAAAAAATTAAGGGACAATCGTTAAGAATAACCGGTTAAGCGATGCGAAAAATAATATCGAAATACTTATTGGGATCTTTGCGTGCAATAGCCTTAGGGGGTATAGGTGTATATTTGGGTTATCATCTTATACAGGGTGAAAATGGTGCTATTGCCTACCTATTAGTGTCAAAGGAAATTCAGGATACAGCCAAGATTCTAGCTTTGAAAACGGAAAAACGTCAACAATTAGAACATCGAGTGTCTCTCTTGAGGCCAGATACAGTTGATTTAGACATGCTAACGGAGCGCTCCCGTAGAGTCCTGAACTACGGGAGATATGACGAGGTGGTGGTATTTTATGAGTGACTTAGCCTGAACTGAAGTATTCTCAATTAACGATATTCGATTGAACAGAACCTTATGATACAATCTGTGCGAAAGAATAAACGTAAGTTTTCTGGAATCTTCAGATGCTTGCCCGTGCTATATAACAGTTTTAGAATTTTGTCTGTGCCTACTGGCGAAGGCTATTAAGCGATAAGGAACAGATGGCCACCAAGAACCCCCTTCCCAAGGATACCCAAAACAGCGCCGGCTTGATTGCAGGCAATGATGACCTGGTCAAGTACTATAGGCAAATGTTGTTAATTCGCCGATTTGAAGAACGAGTAGGGCAACTCTATGGAATGGGTCTAATAGGTGGATTTTTGCATTTGTATGTTGGCCAGGAAGCCGTAGTAGTAGGAGTTGAAAATGCGATAACTCGTCAAGACCCTATGATAACCAGCTATCGATGTCATGGGCATATGCTTGCAAGGGGAGAAAAAATAGAAAGAGTCTTGTCCGAGTTAGCTGGAAAGATCTTGGGGAGTTCTAAAGGTAAAGGTGGTTCCATGCATATGTTCTCACCGGAAAACGGGTTTTATGGAGGTCATGGTATTGTTGGGGCTCAAGTGCCTATTGGGACCGGTATCGCACTATCATTAAAATATCGTAGTCTTTCAAATATTTGCTTCACTTTCCTTGGCGACGGGGCAGCCAATCAGGGCCAAGTTTATGAGAGCTACAATATGGCTGCATTATGGAATCTCCCGATTGTCTATGTCATCGAGAATAACCAATATGGTATGGGCACCTCTACCGCCCGTGCAACCGCCCAGACAGAGTTTTTTCGGCATGGAGAGGGATTGGGAATACCTGGAATCAAATGCGACGGCATGAATGTTCTAGCCGTGAGAGATTCCGCCCTTGAGGCGGCCTCCTTTGTGCGCGCGGGCAATGGTCCAATGATTGTTGAGATGAATACTTATAGATATCGGGGACATTCCATTTCAGACCCGGCAAAATATAGGCCTAAGGAGGAAGTTAAAGAGGTCAGGGAAAAACGCGATCCAATAACTCAGCTCGAACAAGTGATAAGTGAAAAAGGCATCTTAAAGATGGAGAATCTAAAAGAGATCGACCAAAAAATTAGGTCAGATGTACAAAATGCAGCGGAATCAGCTCAGCAGGCAGAGCAACCAAGTCCGTCTGAATTGTACACTGATGTCTATGCCGCGAGGGCCAGCACAGATGACTGATATTAGTGTAAGACAAGCACTTAATGAAGCTATGGCTGAGGAAATGAGACGGGATGATGACGTATTCCTGATGGGCGAAGAAGTTGGAGAGTACGATGGCGCATATAAAGTTACACAGGGATTACTCAGCGAATTTGGCCCCCGGAGGGTTATCGATACCCCAATAACTGAAGCTGGCTTTGCTGGGGTGGGGGTAGGTGCCGCCTTCATGGGGCTAAAGCCAATAGTTGAGTTTATGACGTTTAATTTCGCATTACAGGCGATGGATCACCTAGTTAATTCCGCGGCAAAGACCCGCTATATGTCAGGTGGACGGGTGACTTGCCCGATTGTTTTTAGAGGACCTAACGGTTCCGCGGCCCGTGTGGCAGCTCAACACTCACAGGATTTTTCGAGTTGGTTTGCCCAGGTTCCCGGCCTAAAAGTTGTGGCCCCGTACTCAGCGTCTGACGCTAAGGGCCTTCTTAAAGCTGCAATCAGAGATCCAGACCCGGTGATATTTTTAGAAAATGAGCTATTGTACGGCAAAACATTTGAGTTAGAGGAAGAGAACACTGACCCGGAAGCAATAGGGGTGGCAAAAGTTCTCCATCCCGGCTCTGATGCCTCTATAATATCCTTCTCCCGAGGTGTAGAATGGAGTTTGGAGGCCGCGAATACTCTAGACCAAAGCGGCACCTCATGTGAGGTTATTGATCTACGGAGCTTGCGACCCCTTGATATGAAAACAATTATTAAATCGGTTAAGAAAACCAATCGTCTGCTTGTAGTTGATGAGGGGTGGCCCTCAATGAGTATTGCAGCAGAGATCGCCTTTCAGGTGCAGAACGAGGCTTTTGACTACCTTGATGCTCCTATTATGAGAGTAACTTCCAAAGACGTTCCTTTGCCGTATGCCGCGAACTTGGAGGGAATGGCCATACCAAGTGTAGATAAAATTATTAGCGCTATTGAAAGTATGCAATGAATAACATTAACAAAAATACTTCCAAAATCACCGAATGGACTTGTTCCATTGGGAGTCACAATCATGGCAGTTGAAGTATTATTACCAGCTTTATCCCCTACCATGACAGAGGGCACCTTGGCTAAATGGCTGAAAAAGGAGGGAGAAACCATTAGGGCGGGAGACGTACTAGCAGAAGTTGAAACTGACAAAGCGACCATGGAGATAGAAGCTATCGACGATGGGACCCTGGAAAAAATATTGATCCCCGAGGGAACGGACGGCATTCCGATAAATACTCCTATTGGGATCATCGCAGAAGAAGGTGTGGTGAACGAAGTAAAGAATAGTCCTTTAATAAGTGCCCTAACTGAGACTAAGCTTACTCAACCCCCTCTAGCCGGCAAAACAGAAGAAAGTGTTAAGGACGAGCAAACCCATCACAATGTAAATTCTGAAGGGCGAATTCTGGCCAGCCCACTAGCAAAAAAGATGGCTCTCCAGGAAAATCTAGACCTCTCTACTATTAGAGGAACAGGTCCAAAAGGCCGTATTGTAAAAGGGGATGTTCTTGAAGCCGTGAATAAAAGTTTTCAACAGCCAAATTTCTCTGAGAAGAAACCCAAAGGCACCATGGCGAAGTCTCAGGAATCTGTAGTTCTGGATAACCCGTTCCATACGGCCAGTAATACCAGTATGCGAAGGGTAATAGCTCAGAGGCTTAGCGAATCGAAGTCTACAATTCCCCACTTTTATATGACAATAGGAGTGGAGATAGACAAATTACTTGATATTCGAACTCAACTTAATAATGAGGAAGAACTCTCTCTCTCCATAAACGATTTTTTTATCCGTGCCACCGCTTTGGCTCTCAAATCATTACCCACAGCTAACGCCAGTTGGGGCCTGGAAGAAACAATCTATTACGAGAGGGTGGACGTGGCGGTAGCAGTCGCAGTCCCAGGAGGTTTGCTGACTCCTGTGGTGAAAGACGCTGGAAATAAAGGGTTGGCCTCAATTTCTGCAGAGATGAAAGAGCTTGCTAAGAAAGCAAGGGCTGGGGAATTGTTACCGGAGCAATATCAAGGAGGTACATTTTCAATATCAAACCTTGGAATGTATGGTGTCAGAGAATTTTCCGCCGTGATTAATCCCCCACAAGCCGGCATTTTAGCGATCGGCGCATCAACAGAAAAACCAGTCGTTAAAAATTCTGCAATAGCAATAGCAACCTGTGTCGATTGCACTCTTTCATGTGATCATAGGGTTATCAACGGCGCCACCGGCGCTGAATTATTAGGTGCCATTAAGGGCTTTATCGAAAACCCGTTAACTTTGATGCTCTAGATGAGTATTGAGAAATTTGACATTGTTATTATTGGAGGCGGCCCTGGGGGATATGTGGCCGCTATTCGCGCCGCTCAGTTGGGGTTGAAAACTGCGGTTATAGAGAAAGAACACCTGGGCGGAATTTGTTTGAACTGGGGCTGTATTCCTAGCAAAGCATTGTTACGAAGTGCAGAGATTAACAACTTAATGTCCCGATTGGGTGAGTTTGGGTTTTCTGCTGATAATGTCAATTTTGATGCGGGGAGCGTTGTCGATCGGTCGCGACTGGTAGCAAATAAACTAAGTAAAGGAGTTAAATACCTCCTACAAAAAAATAAAGTTACGATATTCATGGGGGTTGGAAGAATTTCTGCACCTGGGATAGTCGAGGTAGCCAATGAAAAGGAAAATTTTTCAATAAGTGCAAAAGACATTGTCATTTCAACAGGTGCACACCCCAAATTATTATCGTCTGCGCCTGAAAATGACCCAAATATTTGGACATATAAGAAAGCAATGGTTCCAGAGGCTATTCCAGCATCCCTAGTTGTTATCGGATCTGGGGCTATCGGCGTTGAATTTGCTAGTTTCTACAGAGACATGGGTAGTTCAGTGACCCTGATCGAATCTCTTAGCTCTATCCTTCCTGCCGAAGACAACGAAATCTCAGCTTTCGTTGCAGAGAAATTTGCAAAAGGTGGCATTACAATTCACACTTCGTCTACTGTAAAGTCTATTGGAAGTACTGGTGGTGTGTTGTCGATACTGATAGAAAAAAACGATGGCACAGAAATTTGCATCGAGGCGGAGAAATCTATCGTGGCGATTGGAATAGCAGCAAATATTGATGGTCTGGGTTTGGAAAACACAAAGATACAAACAATTGAAGGACATATCAAAGTTAACCATTGGATGGAAACATCTGAAAGTCATATATATGCTATTGGTGATGTAGTCGGCCCACCATGGCTAGCGCATAAGGCCAGCCATGAAGCAGTTGTATGTGTTGAAAAAATAGCAGGATTGCCAGATATCAGGCAGCTGGATTATAACCAAATTCCGGGGTGTACCTATTCCCGGCCGCAAGTTGCTAGCATCGGTTTAACGGAACAAAAAGCAACAGAGGCTAATAAAGAGCTAAAAATTGGTCGGTTCCCCTTCCGAGGCAACGGGAAGGCTGTGGCTTTAGGGGAGCCTGAGGGCTTAATTAAAACAATATTTGATGCAGTAACTGGGGAGTTACTTGGGGCTCACATGGTTGGCCCTGAGGTTACTGAGTTGGTCCACGGCTTTGTCATCGCAATGGGGCTGGAATGTACAGAGGAAGACTTAATGCATACCATATTTCCTCATCCGACTCTCTCTGAGATTATGCACGAATCCGTGCTCGATGCCTATGATAAAGCCCTTCATATTTAGTAAAAATATGCGGGCGGAAAACAAAAAACCAAACTGGATAAAGGTAAAGGCACCAACTACTAGCGAATACGTCAAAACTAAACAGCTGGTCAGGAAATTTAATTTGAATACCGTCTGTGAAGAAGCTGCGTGTCCAAATATTGGGGAGTGTTGGTCAAATAATCATGCTACAGTCATGATACTGGGTGATGTCTGTACTCGGAAATGCAGCTTTTGTAATATTGCTACGGGAAAACCCCAAGTCATCGATACTGATGAACCTAGTCGGGTTGCCTTAGTAGCAAAAAGGCTTGGCTTAAAGCATATAGTGATTACATCAGTGGATCGTGATGACTTGCCTGATGGCGGTGCCTATCACTTTAAGCAAACTATTCTAGCTACAAAACAAAAATGTCCGACTACTACAATAGAAGTCTTAACCCCAGATTTTCGGAGAAAAGTAGGAGCTATTCAAACTGTCTTGAGCGCACAACCTGATGTATTCAACCATAATCTCGAAACCGTTCCTTCCTTGTATAAGAAAGTAAGGCCGGGAGCTGATTATCAACACTCACTTAGCTTATTAAAATCTGCAAAAGAGATAAACACGAATATTTTTACCAAATCGGGGCTTATGGTCGGCTTAGGGGAATCAATAAATGAACTGGCACAGGTAATGGATGATATGCGTCAACATTGTGTAGACTTTATTACAATCGGCCAATACCTGCGACCTTCTTTGAAACACCGAAAAGTTTATAGGTATGTACCTCCTTCCGAATTTAAAGTTTACGAATCCATGGCTTACAGCAAGGGGTTTCTCATGGTTTCTGCCTCGCCACTGACGCGCTCCTCATATCATGCAGACGATGATTTTATTTCTCTCCAAGCGGCCCGCAGAAAGTGTTAACAATTGTGCCCAAGCACCGCCAAATTAAAACTGTTGGTTACACTCAGGATCAGATGTTCGACCTCGTTCTTGATGTCCAATCGTATCCTGAGTTTTTGCCTTGGTGTTTGTCTTCCTGTGTAACAAATATTGAAGATACATCATTTGAAGCGGAATTATTGATTGGTTTTAAGTTACTCAAGGAGCGTTTTGGATCGTGCGTGAGATTTGAACGACCATATTCAATACAAGTAACTCCAACATATGGGCCATTTCGGAGAATGCATAACGTATGGTCCTTTGAAACTAATGATCATGATTCTTGTAGGATTATCTTCTGTGTCGATTTTGAGTTTAAGTCTATATTCTTAAACAAGGTCATGGGGGTTTTGTTTTATGAGGCCGTACAAAAGATGGTGAATTGCTTTGAAGCACGGGCCAGAAAAAAATATGGTCCTCCACTGGAAGTTTCAATTCCAACGGAACTAGATTAAACAGTTCTATCCGTGCATAAGTTTATAATTTTTGCACCGATTTAAGGAGGAAATCGATGGCCATATCCACACTATCCAATTGAATTTGTGACCGATTCCCTTTGAATTGGCGTGATATAAATTTTGTAGGCTTATTGGCCCAGGCAACTCCAAAATATACTAGCCCTACCGGTTTCTCTTTAGTTCCACCCCCAGGCCCAGCTATACCGGTGATAGCAACTGAAATATCCGCTCTAGTGCGAGTGAGGGCACCCTCAGCCATGGCACACACAACTTCCTTGCTAACAGCTCCATGTGAAATTATGAGAGGAGTAGGGACGCCGAGTAAGGCCTGCTTAGCCTGGTTTGAATAGGACACTATCCCACCCTCAACTACTTCGGACGCTCCAGGAATTGCAGTAAGGCAAGAACTCACTAAGCCCCCAGTGCAAGATTCTGCTGTAACCAGACACAAACCGAGCTCTTGGAACTGACTTAAAAGCAACTCTGCCTTTTGTCTTAAAGTATTGTTAAACAGCACTGCTCATCCCATTAACTCTAAAATTATGAGAAGTGTAACTGCACCATAAAGACCGGCAATTACATCGTCCAACATTACACCAAGCGCTCCCTTCATTTTGTTATCAATTAGGTGAATTGGCCAAGGTTTGTATATATCAAATAGTCGAAATAGTATAAAGGCCAGCAAGTATGAGACTGGAGTAATAGGAGCCACAGCAAGGACTAGACCTTGTCCTATCACTTCATCCAAAACTATAATTTTAGGGTCTTTTTCTTTTAGTTTTTGCAGCGCCCAGTGGGATGACCAGATGCCAAGCACCAATAGAAAACATAGAATTATTAGAAAAGTGTATGTGCCGAAGAGGGTGAGAACAATCCAGGCAAAAGGAATTGCAGCGAGTGAACCACAGGTCCCTGGAGCGACAGAAGAAAAACCACTGTAGAACCATGTCAGTAATATTGTTACAGGATGCCAGCGCGGTAATGATGGCTGATTACTGCTCATTATCTACAACCATTGTAACTGTTGCTTGGACAGCAATCCCCTCGCCTCGACCAGTAAACCCTAACCCATCAGTGGTAGTTCCTTTTATACTAATCCTTTTCTTAGATACGTTCACCAATTGACTTAATTTATTGCGCATCGCATCCCTAAATTCCGAAATGCGCGGTTCATTGCAAATAACTGTCATGTCTATGTGATTAATTTTTACACTGTTTTCATTTACCAGTTTCATAGTATATGAAAGAAACTCATCAGAAGCTCGATTTCGCCACTTTTCTTCGTTACTAGGGAAGTGTTGCCCAATATCCCCACCATCAATACCGCTTAATAAGGCGTCAACTAAAGCATGAAGCGCCACATCTGCATCTGAATGGCCAATTAATCCATGAGAACAGGGTATCTTTATTCCGCAAAGTGTCACATGATCACCTAATCCAAATTTATGAGCATCAAATCCTGTCACTACATGAATTTGTAATCGCTCCTCTGCCATTATTTTCGAGGCCTTCTCAAAATCTCTAGGAATCGTAATTTTGATATTCTCCTCCAATCCTTCTATCACGTTAACTGTGATACCCGAGTGTTGAGCAACCCCCGCATCATCTCTGAAATTATGTTCAGAGACCAGCTGATATGCGGAGAAAATAGCATCAAATTGAAATGCTTGTGGGGTTTGTATTCGCCATAAGTTTGATAGATCTACTGCCTGCTCAACCAGGCCATTATCAACTTTCTTAACCGCATCAATTATTTGTATCCCCGGAACAACTGCCACTCTAGAAGTTAAACTTGAGATCAATTGATCTAGCAATGTTGGGGTGATAAAGGGACGAGCACCATCATGAATCAAAATAATTCCTGGAGCGAGCTCCTTCAAGCTTTGGACTCCATTACGGGCAGATTCATAACGGGTCTCCCCACCGTAAACTGGCTCCATTAATTGTAGACCAGCAGTCACATCGCGATAGAGTGGCTCATCATTTGGACGTATTACCACTTTAACATGATCTATTTTCTGGTGCCGACACAATGTTTCCAGCGACCAGCGCAGAAGCGGTTTACCCGCTAAATTACGGTACTGTTTTGGCAGGCCGACACCTGCTCGGGTTCCCTGGCCTCCCGCCAAAACTAGGGCTACTGTGGGTTGCTTTTCTTTCATATAAAGCTCTAAAGCCTGAATCCTAAGAGGTACTCTGTGCCTATTATCATATTTTCAAATGAAAATCTTTATGGCTGATATTTTTTGAGTAATTTATAGGCTAAATAACATTGCCGAGAGCGCGATAGAGGAGTAAAACTGCCTAAACATTAGGCAATCGGGTTTCACTATGCCCTTAAAACTTGGCCCCATCAATATAAGTAACCCCACGCTGTTGGCACCGATGTCAGGGGTTACTGACCTCCCATTTCGCCGTTTAGTTGGTTCTTTTGGGGTGGGACTTCTGTATACAGAAATGGTCGCTACCAAAATAATCTCTAAACAGCAATTAAAATTGACTGGTTTGAACAATAATAAATCAAATGGTCCACCTACCGTAGTTCAACTATTGGGCAGGGATCCATCAGTAATGTCTGAATGTGGACTATTCTGCCAGGACCTAGGGGCGAGTGCTATTGATGTCAATTTAGGATGCCCTGCACGGAAGGTAGTAGGGGGATTAGCAGGGTCCGCGTTAATGCAAGAAGAATCCCTTGTCGCCCAGATTATTTCTTCTTTAGTTAAAGCAGTACAAGTTCCAGTTACTGTTAAAATGAGGACTGGATGGGATAATAAAAATCGAAATGCTCCGAAGCTATCAAAAATTGCTGAGGATTGCGGAGCAAAAATGATTACAGTTCATGGAAGAACCCGATCCCAGTTTTATGCGGGTAAATCTGACTGGAGATTTATTGGAGAAGTCGTTAATGCGGTTTCCATTCCGGTGATAGGGAATGGAGACATCACCACAATTTTAGACGCCAAAAAAATGCAACTTCTATCGGGATGCCAAGGGGTGATGATAGGAAGAGGCTGTCAAGGAAGACCTTGGTTTCTAAATCAAGTCAATCATTATTTGAAAACGGGATCGCAACTTGCCGACCCACCCCACGGAGTAATACTCCAAAAAATTCTATTACATTTGGAAGAGATGCTAACGTTCTATGGGTTTGAGCGCGGCTTTCGGATAGCTAAGAAACACCTTGCTTGGTACGCTCAAAATTTACTCCTCTCCCAGGAGGTTCGTAAGTCCTTGCTAAGGGCCCCAAACCTTAAAAGTATCCAATCACTTCTGGAATCTGCCGTAAACACAACTCAAAGGCTTGCACGCCTTGAGACAGGGTAAACTCATGAAGAGTTTAATGAACTTATCGGATGCTGAGCCGTCTCCAGTTGAAGTACTTCAAAACCTTCCAACAGCAATCATCGTATTTGACGAATCCCTAAATATAAAAATGGCCAATGCAGCCGCTGAACTTTTGTTTGGCTTGAGTTCAGGCTTTCTTATTCATAAAACTATAACTACCTTAATTGATGAAGACGGTGAGTTAGTATCGCTTCTACAGCGAGCTTTTAGTGAACGACATAGTGTTCGAGAATTCGGGCTTATGCTAGCGGGGCCCAGAGTAAAAAAGCAAAAAGTTGATGTGAGAGTATCGGGGCCCACCGAAAACTCCCAATTCGCAATTGCAAGCATTCAAGAATGTTCTCTGGCAAGCGAACTAGATGGCCAAAATCTACTTGGTAGAGCAGCCAGATCAGTCTCTGGCCTTACGGCTATTTTTTCTCGTGAGGTAAAAAATCCTCTCTCTGGAATTCGTGGCGCAGCTCAATTACTGGGAGAATCCGTATCAGACTCGGATAAGGAATTAACAGAATTAATTTGGGATGCGACTGACCGAATAAAGGATCTTGTAGATCGAATGGAACTTTTTTCAGACGATAGGCCATTAACCCGAAGTGCTGTAAATATTCATGATGTCTTAGGTCATGTGAAAGAAAAATTGACACCGAATTTTGAAAAAACTGTCCTAATAGAGGAAAATTACGACCCGTCGTTGCCTTTAGTATTTGGAAATAG